>Ga0310811_10012768_pt1 | contig 10920 bp, 6 predicted proteins | sample YCmetagenome_FD_207642 | JGI IMG/M metagenome (GOLD analysis project Ga0310811, IMG submission 207642) | Soil microbial communities from experimental microcosm in Duke University, North Carolina, United States - YC | ecosystem: Engineered > Artificial ecosystem > Soil microcosm > Unclassified ...
CATCCGTGCCGTCTGCGGCCTTGGGATCGGCCACGAGCTGCAGGGTTCTGGCGGCGACCACGCTCGCGGGGTCAGGGCTCATGACGATCGTTGCCACGCGGTTGATCACGCGCACGGTCGCGGTGGCGCTGCTGGAACCGGCCGACGCGGTCACCTGTGTGGATCCGACGGCGATCGCCGTGAGCACGCCGTTCGCGTCGATCGTGGCGACCGCAGGATTCGACGAGCTCCACGCTACCGGCACGTTCGGGAGCACCGTGCCGTTCGCGTCAACCGCTGTCGCGGTCAGTGACGTATTCGTCCCAGTGTAGACAACGGTTGGAGCCCCGATGCTGAGACCCGCCGCCGTCACGACGACGCGGAGCGTCTTCGTCACGCCATCGATCGAGACCGTGACGTCGGCATTGCCAGGATAGACGCCCGTCACCAGTCCGGTCGCCGAGACGGTGGCGCGCGTTGGGCTGGCGCTCGCGACGCTCCACGTGATCTGGCGGTCCGCCAGGTCGCCCGCGTCAGTTCCATCGGCTGCCTTGGGAACCGCCACGAGCTGGAGTGTTCTCGCCACGACAACGGTGGCGGGGTTGGGACCCAAGGCAATCGTCGATACGCGCCGAATGACCTGGACGGTTGCGGTTGCCTTCGTCGTGCCCGAGGACGCGGTGACCTGCGTGGCCCCGGCCGCGACCGCCGTGAGCACACCGTTCGCGTCGATCGTGGCGACGGCAGGGTTGGACGAGCTCCACGCGACCGGGACGTTGGCGAGCGGCGTATTCTTCGCGTCGACGACGCTCGCGGTGACAGTTGCCTTCGTGCCGGCGTACATGAGGGCCGGAGCCTGGATATTCACACCAGCGGCCGTTACGACGACGCGAAGCGTCTTCGTAACGCCATCGACGGACACGGTGACGTCGGCATTGCCCGGATAGACGCCGGTGACCGTACCGGTCGCAGATACGGTCGCCGTCACCGTCGACCCGGCCGGGTTCACCACGCTCCACCTGATGTCACGATCGCCGAGGTTTCCGGCGTCCGTCCCGTCCGCAGCCTTCACGCCGAGCACGAGTGGCAGCGAGGTCGCGGCAACGACACTTGGCGCAGGGCTCGGACTCAAAGTCACACTGGCGACGCGCCGGATAACCCGCACGGTCGCGGTTGCGCTCTTCGTGCCGGAGGTCGCGGTCACCTTTGCAGAGCCCGCGGCCACCGCCGTGACCGACCCGGTTGCCGCGTCGATCGTCAGAATGGTCGGGCTATCCGAGGACCACTGGATCCTTCGCGTCGTGATGGCCCTGCCCTGCGCGTCGAGCGCTTTCGCGACCAGCGTCCGGACGTCTCCCACCCGAAACACCGGAATCGCGTCGAACGCCACCGATGTCACCGGTGCGAAGACGATCTCGGTCAGCGTCGTCGTGGATCCGGGCGGCAACGGTGGCGTGGGCGGCGTCGTCTGGGAGTCGATCGGCGTGCCGTTTTCATCCACCAGCGTGAGCGTGATCCCGACGGCACATTGCGACGCCGATCCGCCGGCCTGCTGCGGGTCGGCAAGGCAAGCGGCGATCTGGACGACCACGGCAACCGTCTTCGGCTCACCAGGCGTCACGCCGACGCTCGTCGGTGAGCTCGGGAGCGTGACGTCCGTTCCGTCCTTGCGGCGATAGAACGCGCGAATCTGGACCGTCTGTCCGGCCTGCGCGTTCATGATCGTGGCGTTGATGCCCAACCGCACCGTCGGCTTGGTCGCCTGGTCGTTAGGCGCGACCGGGCGATCATCGAGACACGCGGTGGCCAGCATGGCGGCGACTCCCGCCAGCGGCACGAGGATACGTCGGCGGAAGGCGATCATGGTCCGACCAGCACGGTTGGGGCGCCGCCGACGATCATGCCGCCGTGCGCCGTGGGGTCCAGCATTCGCGCGAGCGGCTTTCCGCTGGCCAAGACGGTGGCCGAACCCATGACAACCGTGTCCGGCGGACCGACACACACGCACATGCTGCCCATGCCAGCCGCGGGAAGCGCCGAGATCAATACGGTGGGAGCACCGGGAGAGACGACAGGTCCGCCCACGTGTGGAATGGGCGGCAAACCTGGATTCACCATCGGGCAGACGTGCATATCGGTGATGCGTGCAGCGGGCATGGGCATGCGAGATTCCTCAGCGCCCTGCAGGTTGGGTGACTGGAGCACCGCCCGTGGGCGGCGCGGATATTTGTGCGTGTCGTTCTTGCTGCGCCTGGAAGTGGTCCCGGGAGAGCGCGATGGCTTTGTCCCATCCGCCTAACTGCTTCACGACCTCCAGGCCCTGCGCGATGTACGCGCCCGCCAAGGCTTCAAGATGCTGTGGGTGCACGGATACCGCGAGGGCAACTGCATTCCCGGCAAGCATGCGATCAATGCCTGCCGGCGGCGGGACCGGCGCGACGTCCGCCGGTGCGACGCTTCCACTCGTGAAGAACACAGCGCTCGCGGCACAACCGGCCGCTGTTTCCAACCCTGCCGCCTGCGCAGCAGCCCACGCCGCGCGGCGCCGATCGTCGTCGGGGTTGGCGATCCATTGCTCGACGGCCGCAAGCGCTGCGGCAAGTTTTGCCGGGGGCTCCCTACCTTCCGCGGCGAGCTGCGTGGCGTGACGCGCCGAGACCCACGCCCACCAGACACCTTCGCGCGGCGGTAGCGCGGCCGCGATGACACGGAACGCCTCGGGCGTCTTGCCGTCGGCGACGAGCGCCTGAACCAGCGCGGCACCATCGGACGATGCGGCCGCAAGTGGCGCGACATCCTCCGGCAACTGAGCGCGCTCGACGAGCCACGCCACGGACGGATCGATGGCGCTGGACGCCCCGGGCGGATTGGATGCGGGTTGGGTCATGGGCCGCTGGCTAGTTGATCATGGTTATTCCGCCTTTCGCCATCAGCAGGCCGTCGCCGTTGACCTGTGCGATCGCACCCTTCACCTGCACCATTGCCGACCCCTCGACCTTGGTCATGAGGCCCTTCACCTCGGCCTGCGTCGTTGCCTCCGCCTTGATCATCAACCCCTTGATCGTGACGCCGGTCTGTGAGAGCACGACGGAGCTCGCGCCGACCTTGAGCGAGATCTCCTGCATCGCCTCGATGGAGATCTTTCCGAGGTCGGCTTTCATGGAGATGTTGCCCATCGCGACCTTCGTCGTGAGGTTCCCCATTTCTACCTTGAGCTCGTCGTTCCCCATCTTCAGGGTGACCGCGCGATTTCCCTGATCCACCGTGATGGTCTGATCGTCCATCACCTTCACGGTCTGCTTGCCCGTCTTCACCTCGACCGTCTGATCGCCCTTTTCCACCGTCACCGTCTGGTTGCCCTTCTTGACGGTGTGGGTGTCATTGCCATCGGTGACGGTGCGCGTGTCGTCGTTCGTGACGGTCGTCGTGCGATCGTGTTTGACGTCGCGGGTCTCGTCGTGCTTCACGAGGATCTTCAGGTCCTTCTCGGCCTGCGAGAAGATGTGCTCCTCGCCCTTCTTGTCCTCGAATCGGAGCTCGTTGAAGTTTTCGTCTCCGCCGCCTAACGTGCGCGACTTCCAGCCGGTCTGCGTCTTGTCGCCCGGGAGTGCGTACGGGAATTTGTGGGTGTGGTTGTAGACACGGCCGGTCACGATCGGCCGGTCGGGATCACCCTCCATGAACTCGACGAGCACTTCCTGGCCGATGCGCGGGATCTGGACGAACCCCCACCCGGTTCCTGACCACGCGCTCGCAACGTGCACGCGATGCTTCGACTTGCCGTCGCTCCCTACCCCGCGATCCCAGGGGAACTGCAGCAGGATACGTCCGTCCTCATCGACGTCGATCTCCCCGGTGCCGCCGGTTCCGACGATTGTCGCCGTCTGGGTGCCGCGGACGCTTGGGCGAAGGGTGACGCGTTCAGGCAAATGCGGCACCGGCGCCGGAATGGCCAGGAACTCGTTTTCGTAGCTCGCCTTCAAACCCGATCCGGCGAAGATGTCGGCGCCCTGGACTCGGTGGGTGACGCTGAGCAGATGAAGCGGGACGCTGGCGCCGTCGTCCGGCCAGTCCGTCATCTCCACCCGCGTCCCTGGTCGAAAGGCGGCGCAGGTGCTGGCGCCGCGATACTGATCGTAGCCGGCCTCCTCCTGCTTCATCCGGCGCTTTGCCTCCGCCGCGGAGTCCTTGGGTCCCAGGTCCCCGAGGAATGCGTACCGCTCGCCGCGCGCGCCTTTACTCGTGGTGGAGATGTCGCCCTTGTCATCGCTGCGAAGCAGATCGTGATCGATGAGCGACACCGACGCAGCGTGCACCGCATGCTCTTGACTGACGCGGAACACGACGTCGGTCTGCGGCGCGGCGTCCTCGAACGTCGGTTGCACCCGGATCGACTCGATGTCACACGCCGGAATCGCTGAATCGTGCGCATCGGACAAGACCAACGTGTGCTTGTCTTCCGTGTGGTCGAAGGTGTAGTAGATCCCAGCGCCTTCGAGCAGGCGGTGAACGAACGCCAGGTCGGTCTCCTGGTACTGCACCACATAAGGCACGACTGGCGGCGTCGAGGCCACGCGGGGGTCCAGGTCCGACACGTGCCCGCCTTTGCACACCTCCTCGACAATGTCGAGAACCGACTTGTTCTCGAATGTCCGGCAATTGGTCGACAACGACAGGAACCAGAGCGCCGGCACCACTTCGATCTGGTACCGCACGTACCCGGCTCGCTTGTCTCGCCCGACGGTCAGGACGCGACGGACGAGCCCGTGAACCAGCCGCTCCTTGCCGTCGGGGGGCGCTATGTGGAGAGTCACCGGCCTGCCAAGCAGGTCCATGACGTCCGCCGCGGGCTCGGTCGACACCAGGTCGACGGTGAAGAGGAAGGGTCGCGAGACGCCCTCCTCTCCGACCATCGATACGGGAACGACGGCGTCGTCGCCCAGCGGCGTCGAGATGCGAAGCAGCCGGTTGTCCTGCAAGAGCTCCGTCATGGGTCGCGCTCCCGTGAGGCAGTGCTAGGTCGCCGCGGCGGCCGACGTGGCCGCCGCCGGCTCGGCAAGCGAGAACGAAGCGTCGCGCACCGTCGGTGTGACCTCGTACGCGAGCTCACCGTTCTCGTCGACCGTCACGCGCACCGCGCCGGGGCGCGTCCCGCCAGCGATCGCCTCGAGCAGCAGCCGGGAGACCTCGGGGAGCATGGTGTTCGTGAGAATGTTGTCGACGTTGCGCGCGCCGCTTTCCACCTCGGTGCACCGCGCGGCGACGGCGTTCACGAGCTGGTCGTCGTACACGAGATTGACCCGCTGCGTCTCGCGGAGCCGCCGCTCGATCTTCCCGAGCTTGAGCCTAACGATCTTCTTCAGGTTGTCATCGCGCACCGGGTAGTACGGGATGACGACCATGCGGCCGAGGAATGCCGGCTTGAAGGTCTTGTCGAGCTCCGGCTTGAGTGATTTCGTCAGGGCGTCATGCGTCGGCGCGGTTTCGGGATCGGCCGTGAACTTCATGATCGTGTCGGTCCCGGCGTTCGTCGTGAGCAGAATGATCGTGTTCTTGAAGTCGATCTGACGTCCCTCCCCGTCTTCCATGACACCCTTGTCGAACACCTGGAAGAAGAGCTCGAGCACGTCGGGGTGCGCCTTCTCCACTTCATCGAGGAGCACCACGGAATACGGCCGCCGCCTGACGGCTTCCGTGAGCACACCGCCCTCGCCGTAGCCGACGTACCCCGGCGGCGACCCCTTGAGCGTGGAGACCGTATGCGACTCCTGGAACTCGCTCATGTTGATCGTCACGATGTTGTGCTCACCCCCGAACAGCAGGTCGCTCAGCGCCAGCGCGGTCTCGGTCTTTCCGACGCCCGACGGCCCGACGAGCATGAACACGCCTTTCGGCTTGTTCGGGTCCTCGATCTTCGCCGCCGAGGTGCGAACGCGACGGCTGATCGCTTCCATCGCGTGGTCCTGCCCGATGATGCGCGCCTCGAGATGCCGCTCGAGCTCGAGCATCATCGAGAGCTGGTCGCGCAGCATCTTGCCAACCGGAATCCCGGTCCAGCCGGAGATGACCTCACCGACGATCGACCCGTCGACCGCCACGCGCATGAGCGGCTTGTCGCCCTGCACCGTATCGAGCTCGCCGTTGAGCGTCGCCAGCTGCGCGCGAAGGTCGGCCAACCCCTCGCCGTTGGACGGCTTCGTGTCGGCCGCCGATGCGGAGACGTGCGCTGCCTCGATCTGTCCACGGATCTCGCGAATCTGCTCGACGAGTCCGCGCTCCTGCTCCCATCGCGCGGTGAGCCGGGTCAGCTCGGCGTCCAGGTCAGCACGAGCCGCTGCGATGCCGGCCAGCCGCTCCTGATGATCCACACCGAGCGCGGTCTCACGCTCCAGCACGCGCGTCTGCACCGCGAGGTCGTCGAGCCGCCGGCGCGTGTCTTCCACCGGGCCGGGCGTGGCCTGCTGGCCTAACGCGAGCCGCGCGCACGCCGTATCGAGCACGCTCACAGCCTTGTCCGGCAGCTGACGGTCAGGCAGGTAGCGGTGCGACAATCGCACGGCCGCGTCGAGACCGTCGTCGGTGATCCGCACCTTGTGATGCGACTCCAGCGCCGGCACCACACCGCGGAGCATCTGCAGGCACAGGTCCTCGGATGGCTCCTCGACCTTCACGAGCTGGAATCGGCGCGACAGCGCCGGATCCTTCTCGAAGAACTTCTTGTACTCCGCCCACGTCGTCGCGGCGATCGTGCGAAGCTCGCCACGAGCAAGCGCCGGCTTCAGCAGGTTTGCCGCATCGTTCTGGCCGGCCGCGCCGCCAGCGCCAATCATCGTGTGGGCTTCGTCGATGAAGAGAATGATCGGCGTCGGAGAGCCCTTCACTTCCTCGATGAGCGCCTTCAGTCGGTTCTCGAACTCACCCTTGATCCCCGCGCCCGCCTGAAGCAGCGCGAGATCCAGGGTGCGGATCGCCACGTTCTTGAGTGGCTCCGGCACATCCCCCTCGACCACTCGGCGCGCGAAGCCTTCCACCACGGCGGTTTTGCCGACGCCGGCCTCGCCGACGAGAATCGGGTTGTTTTGGCGGCGGCGCGTGAGGATGTCCACGACCTGCCGCACCTCGAAGTCGCGACCGAGCACCGGGTCGATCTTCCCGGCGCGAGCGCGCGCCGTGAGGTCGACCGTGAACTGATCGAGGTTGGCCGTCTTCCCACCCGTCTTCGGCGTGCCGCTCGACGACTCGCCCGCACGTCCACCGGGCATCGCCGCGACTTCGGCGGACGCCTCGGACGAAGGGGCCGTGACCGTCACGAACTCCTTCTGCAGGACTTCGGGCGCGATCTTCTCGAACTCGCGGCTGATGTCCTTCGCGAGGCGTGAGAGCTCAGGGTTCGTGAGCAGAGCCAGCACGCAATGACCGGTGCGCACCTGCGGCGCGCCGTACTCGAGCGAGCCAATGGTCCACGCTTCGGTCAACACTTTGACGAGCGAGGGGCTCAGGCTCGGCGTTCGCGCATTGCCGGTCTTGAGCCGATCGAGCCCGCGCGCGAGGTCATCCGCGAGGCGAGACCGGTTCACGCCGTAATGCTTGAGGATCTGCGCCAGGTCACCGTCCGTCGCATCGAGCGCTTTGACGAGAAAGTGCTCGATCTCGATGTCGTAGTGACTTCGGGACAGACAGAGTCCGGCAGCGCCCTCTACGGCGCTCCGGCAGGCGGCATTGAGCTTTCCGATCAACGCTCGCAGGTTGGCGGCCATCATCTGCCTCGTGGGTAATAGTCGTTAGGTAGTGTAAGCACGGAATCCTCAACAGAGCCGCAACGCCGTCTCATCGGGGTCGCGGCCGAGTGGCCGCGATGCCAGCCAGGTGCCCCGACCGAGCTTCGGTGGGGCCGGACCATCACGCGCCGGCGGGCCGAGCACGCACGGCGGGACGTCGCCGCGTGCGAGCACAAGCTGCGCGTCGACGCCAACCTCGTCGGCCGCATAAAGCTGAACGAGGGCAGACAGCGCCTCGTGTGCGTCGCCGCCGGGGAGAAAGGCATCGTACTGCGCGCGGGAGAGTGGACCGAGTCGCAGACGAACCCGCGCCTGCGCATCCCAGGCGGCGTTCCCGAGCACGCCGAAGCCCAGGCGCCCGGCGTCATCGTCGCCATCCAGCGTACACTGGCCACGCGCATCCACGTGACGCCACTCACCCACGAACTGCTCGACGGTCGCCGGCACGTCGAAGTAGTCACCGACGAGCCGCGCGAGTCCATCCGCCGGGCGCGCTCGAAGCGACAGCACGCCAGCGTAAAACGCCAGCGCCGAATCCGGCACCGGCAACCGACCGTGCATTCCCTCGGTGCCGAGACCAGCCAGGTCGAGCAGGTGGCCGTGCAGCCGATCGTCGCCCCCTTCCTCCTGAAGCACCGCGGGCTGGTGCGACTTCCACGCGCGGTAGAACAGCGACAGCACGCGGTGATTGAACAGGTCGAGGAAATCCCGCAGGGCGGTGTCCCTGCCGCGCGCGAGCGCCGCCGCCTGCTCGGTGTACAGGTGCGGCAACACACCCTGCGGCCCCGTGAGCCCGAGAAAGTTCACCGTCATGAGCGCCGGCGCGTCCGCACCATTCCGACTCTCCTCGGGCATGGTGAGCGTCTGGATCTCGCTCGCCGGAAACCCGAGCGACGTGCTCGCGGAGAACCGCAGCACCTCGGCGGACGGGTCGGCCCACCCGCCGACTGCTGCGCGCGTGGCATAAAGTCGCGACAGCATGCGAACGGCCTGAAAGAACGAGAAGGCCGTCGGCTCCTCGCGCAGCATCCGCTCGAGACGGTGGTCTGGCGCAGGAGTCGCGGCGCGTTCGTACGCGACCGCCGGCGGCACGTCGGGCAGTGTCGTCATCAGACGAGGGTGCGCCAGCCGGCGCGCGGTGGCCATTCCCGCATGGTCCGCTTCCGCTGGCGCGTCCGAGCCGCGAGCTGCGTGAAGCTGTTCATCGTCGTGTACTGCGCGAGGAACCGTTCGAGGACGCTCGCGAACAGGTAGGCACTCCCTCCCGGGAAATATTCCTCGTCGAGCTCCAGCTCCACGCGACGACCGCGAGCGAACACGACCCCCTGCTCCGTCGCGACGCGTGCGAACGCCGGGCCACTCTTTACTGCTACGAGTCCCTGGATCTGGCGCTCGCCCCCCGTGGAATCGCCCACGTTATGCAGTCGAAGCAGCTCACGCAGCGCTTCGCGACCATCCTCGACGAGCGACAGGTGGTTGAGCGACAGCGCCGAGATGAGGCGCCAGAGGATTGGTTTCCCCAGTGGCGGCTGCACGACGGGTGTCGGCCGCATGAGACACAGAACGCGGCGCACCGGGCCGCCCTGCGCGAGCTCGAAGTCGCCCCGCTCGTCGACGCCGAACGGCAGGCGGCTTGGTAGCTCGCCATTGAAGCACGTCAGCGTGAGCGAGACGATCTCCGCATCGGGAGCGCGAATCTTCCCCGACAGGTCCGCAAACGAGATGAAGACCTCGGTGCCGCGATCCGTCCGCCAGCCAGTCGCGCGGCGGACGGCATGCCAGAAGGTCCCGGCGGCATCGGACCGCCCGTGGCGGAAGCCGTACAGCGGCTCGATCGGGCGCGGCTCTCCGGCACCCGGCGTGATCCCCGCAACGGAGTCCACCGCCCAGGTCTCGATCTCGAGTCGGCGGCGCGCGTCGGGCACGACCGAGTACTCCGTCGTGCGCTGCGTGATCAGGATAGGCTCCGCCACCTGCTCGAAGAGATTCACGACGGGCGTGCAACCGAGCCGAAAGGTCCGGGCGTTGATCCCGAGCTCCAGGATCTGACGTCGCTCCGCCCGCTCGAACGGTGCGATGACGAAATACACTTCGGCTCGCGCGCCGGCGCCTAACGTGCGAAGCGCGTCGTCCACCCCGGCCACGTCCACGAACAGGAACTTCTGCGGAAACGCGAACAGCTCCTGCAGCAGCGCAAACCCCGCGAACGTGCGGCGGGGGTACGGGAACAGCGCTTCATCGGGCTCGAAGCCCACCGGCGCGATGCTCGACGCGGGGATCACGACCGGTGGACGCGACGGCTGATCGGGATCGCGGACGACGACACGCGTGCAGCTGTTGAGCAGGAGCTCGTGCAGCGCGTCGGCGACGGTCGCGTCCCCGGCCAGGTGCAGTCGCAGAGCGGCAGGTCGCGGTGGCACACCCGCACCATTACCAGCGCCTTTACCCGGCACGATCTGGCCAAGGCGCATCCCGGCGAACGCGCGAAGCTCGATTCGAATCGCGCCCACGGCTTCACCGAGCCGCGCACCGCCGCCGGCTCGGTCGGCCGCCGTCCATTCCGCATTCCTGACGGTCATCGGCCACAGCGTGGTGTCGTATGCCGTGCGGAACCGGCATGGCATGCCCTGCACCGGGCGCGAGCGCAGCTCACTGCCGCGCGGGACATGGAATCCGCCCGGCAGCTTACCGAGCTCGGGGTCGAGCTCGATCTCGACGATCGACAGTGACGGCAGCGGGCGCACGTGCTGCGGGTGCAGCACGTCCAGCATCGCCTCCGATACCTCGGGCAGGTCGTCGTCGAGGCGGTGGTGCACGCGTGCCGTCAGAAACGCGAACCCCTCGAGCAGACGCTCGACGTGCGGGTCCTCGCACTTGGTCGGCTCGAGCTGCAGGCGCGACGCGACCTTCGGGTAGCGCGCGGCGAACTCCGCGCCAAGGCGTCGGAGGTAGGTGAGCTCGCGCTCGTAGTAGAGGAGGAGGTCGTCGCGCACGTCGCCGCGGTCAGGCGCTCGCCGAGGGGTCGTTATCGCGCACGTCGTACTCGCCGCTCGCGATCTCGAGCACCGTGTCGAACACGACATCTTCTCGGCCCGGGTCCATCACGAGGACGGCCTCGACGACGAACCGCATCTGCGGGGCGCGCACCTGCTGGGCGTCGAGG
>Ga0310811_10012769_pt1 | contig 10918 bp, 8 predicted proteins | sample YCmetagenome_FD_207642 | JGI IMG/M metagenome (GOLD analysis project Ga0310811, IMG submission 207642) | Soil microbial communities from experimental microcosm in Duke University, North Carolina, United States - YC | ecosystem: Engineered > Artificial ecosystem > Soil microcosm > Unclassified ...
CGATGCCTGGCCGAGCACGTTCAGTGCAGCCGACATCGACGCCGGATTGGCGTTGTAGCTCTCGTCGATCAACAGCGCCTCGCCGCCGGGAACTTCGAGCAGCCGGCGCACGCCGCGGCCCGCAGCCGGCTCCAGCTCCGAGAGCGACAACGCGGCGCGCGCGAGGTCGGCGCCCGCGAGCGCGGACGCAGCCAGCACGGCAAGCGAGTTCATCACCATATGACGGCCGGGCACGCCGAGCTTGTAGGTCACGTCCTGACCGAGAATGCTGGCATGCACCGCCGAGCAGGTCGCGTGCAGCGACAGATCGAGCAGCCGCGCTTCACACGCTTGATCCGTGCCGAAGGTCACGATGCGGCTGATCCCAAGCTGCTCGGCACGCCGTCGCAGCCGTGCAAATTGCGGATTGTCGCGGTTGAGCACCACCGCGCCGCCTGCTTCGACGCCGCTGAAGATCTCGGCCTTGGCGTCGGCAATCGCCTCGATGCCGGAAAAGAACTCCAGATGCACCGGCTCGACCGTGGTGATAACAGCAATATGCGGCCGCACCAGCTTGACCAGCGGCTCGATCTCGCCCGCATGGTTCATGCCGATCTCCGCGATCGCAAACCGCGCCGACGCGGGACACCGCGCCAGCGACAGCGGCACGCCCCAATGATTGTTGAAGGAGGCGACCGAGGCATGGGTCTCGCCCTGCGCGCCGAGCACGTGCCGCAGCGCTTCCTTGGTCGAGGTCTTGCCGACCGAGCCGGTCACCGCGATCACCTTTGCCTGCGAACGCGCCCGCGCCGCGCGTGCGAGATCGACAAGGCTGGGGAGAACGTCATCGACGATCAATAGCGGCGCGTCGGCCGCGAACTTGTTGCGCTGGGCGGCCTCCACCACGGCCAGCGCCGCCCCCGCCTTCAATGCCGCGGCGACGAAATCGTGGCCGTCATGGACATCGCCCTTGATGGCGAAATAAGCCTCGCCCGGCTTGATGGTCCGGCTGTCGATCGAAATGCCGGTGATGTTTTCTGCCGGCGTCCCCTGGACGGTGGCGCGCATCGCCTCCGCCATCGCCTTTGCGCTCCATAATGGCAACGTCGTCATATCCCCCTCGCAGCAAGGGCCGCGGCCACCGCCTCATGATCGCTGAACGGCAAGGTTCGATCACCGATGATCTGCCCGGTCTCGTGGCCTTTGCCGGCGATCAGCAGCGCATCGCCCGGCTCGAGCTCTGCGATGGCGCTGCGGATCGCCTCGAGGCGGTCGCCGATTTCGTATGCGCCCGTTGCGGCGGCCAGGATTGCCGAGCGGATCGAAGCCGGATTCTCGCTGCGCGGATTGTCATCGGTGACGATGACGCGGTCGGCATTCTCGGTTGCGATCGCGCCCATCAACGGACGCTTGCCGGCGTCGCGATCGCCCCCGGCGCCAAATACCACGACAAGCTTTCGTTTCGCGTAGGGACGCAACGCCTGCAGCGCCTTTGCCAGCGCATCGGGCTTATGCGCGTAATCGACGAAGATCGACGCGCCGTTGCGCTCGCCGACCCGTTCAAGCCGGCCCTTGGCGCCTTCGAGATGTTCCAGCGCGGCAAACACGGCGCCGGCTTCGCCACCGGAGCTGATCGCAAAGCCCGATGCCACCAGCGCATTCTCGATCTGGAATTCGCCGACCAGCGGCAGTTTCGCCGCATGGCGCCGACCGCGATGTTCGAGCATGAGTTTCTGCGCAAGGCCGTCGATCGCGGCATCGTGCAAGCGAATGCCTTCGCCCCCGCCGTCGCCCTTGCGGCCGACGGTGACGAGCTTCAGCGCTTTCGCGCGCGCCGCCCCGATCACCGTTTCCGAACAATCATGATCGGCCGAGATCACCGCAGGCGCCCCCGCCGGCAGCAGATCGCGGAACAGGCGCAGCTTGGCGTTGAGGTAATGCGCGAGATCAGGATGATAGTCCATGTGATCGCGCGACAGATTGGTGAAGCCGCCGGCCGAGATGCGCACGCCGTCGAGCCGGAACTGATCGAGGCCGTGCGAAGAAGCCTCCAGCGCCAGATGCGTGACGCCGTCGCGCGCGATCTCGTCGAGCTGGCGATGCAGCGCGATCGGATCCGGCGTGGTCAGCGATCCATAGATGGTGCGTTTCGGTGACACCAGCCCGATGGTGCCGATGCTGGCTGACGCACGGCCGAGCCGCTGCCAGATCTGTCGCGTGAAGGCAGCCACGGAAGTCTTGCCGCTCGTTCCCGTGACCGCGGCAATGGTTTGCGGCTGCAGCGGATAGAACTTCGCCGCGGCAAGGGCGAGCGCGCGGCGCGGATTGGGTGTCGTCACGCGCGGCACGCGACGCTCGCCGTCCGGCAAATGCTGACCTGCAATCGCGATCGCGCCCGCGGCAATCGCCGCATCGATGAAACGGGAGCCATCCGTCTTGCTGCCGGCGAGCGCAAAGAACAGATCGCCCGGCTTCACCGTCCGGCTGTCGACGGCAAGCCCGGTGACCCCCACGGTTTCCGCTTGCGGGGCCATCGATGCGTCATCGCTGAACAGGTCGCGAAGTCTCATGCTTCCCAGGCTGCCTTGAAACCCTATCGGTCCTGACCGGAACAGAACCGGTTGCCACTTCGCTCGAAACGCTTCGGACGCGGTAGAGCTTCAGAAATATTATTGCGCCCTGCCGACACAGAACCCGGAAACTCTGTTCATAGTCACCGTGACCTCGTCAAGAGAACGTCCGTGCCCGGAGATTCCGATTCCCTTGCGATTCGTCCACGGCGCTAGTTCGTGTTGGATGCCGCAAGAATAAGGCGCTCGGGCGGCGGCAAATTGAAACGAGGCTGAATCCCCAGCAATGGCGCGATGCGCGCGATGATTGCGCCGCCGGTCGGCACCGCGTTCCAGCCCGAGGTGATGAAGCCATGGGTTTCCGGGATCGCCTGCGGCTCATCCAGCATCACCAGCAGCTGATATTGCGGATTGTCGGCCGGCAGGATCGCCGTGAAATCGGTCAGCACGCGCTTCTTGGCATAACGGCCGCCGATGACCTTCTCGGCCGTGCCGGTCTTGCCGCCGATGTAATAGCCGTCGACATCACCCTTTCGCGCCGTGCCGACCTCGGCGTTGAGCCGCATCAGATAGCGGATGTCCGCCGAGGTTTCCGGCTTGATGACGCGCTTGGCAAGCTTCATCGCGTCCGCTTCGTCGCGTTTCAGGAAGGTCGGCGGGATCAGGTAGCCGCCATTGACCAGCGCATCGATCCCCATCACCGCCTGCAGCGGCGCCACGGCAATGCCGTGTCCGAACGCGATCGTAATCGTGTTCAGATCGCCCCAATGACGCGGCACGATCGGCGCAGCACTTTCCGGCAGTTCGGTGCGCAGCCGATCGAGCTGGCCGAGCTTGCGCAGGAAAGCCTTGTGCGCATCGACCCCCTGCGCCAGCGCAATACGCGCCGCACCGATGTTCGACGAGAAGGTGAAAACCTCTTTCATGCTGATGAAGCGGCCCTTCGGCTCATCGTCATGGATCGTGAACCTGCCGTAATGCAGCGGCGCGCGTGCGTCCCACATCGAGTTGAGCCCGTATTTCCCGGTATCCAGCGCCATCGCCAGCGTGAAGGACTTGAATGTCGAGCCCATCTCGTAGACGCCGGTGGTCAGGCGGTTGATGCGGTCGGGATCGTTCGCCTGCTTGGGATTGTTGGGATCGAAATCCGGCAGCGACACCATCGCCACGATTTCGCCGGTCCTGACATTGGAGACGAGGCCGGAGGCCGCCTTGGCGTGAAACTTCTCCTTGGCCTTGAGCAGTTCGTCGCGCAGCGCGTGCTCGACGCGCAGATCGAGCGACAATTCGATCGGCCGCTGCAGCCGGTCGCTGGCAAGGCCGGCGCGATGCAGATCGGCAAGACCGTTATTGTCGAGCCATTTCTCCATCCCGGCGATGCCCTGGTTGTCGGTATTGACGAGGCCGATCACATGCGAGACCTCGTTGCCGGTCGGATAGACTCGCTTGTTCTCGCGCAGGAAGCCGATACCGGGAAGGCCGAGGCGGCGAATCTCCTGCTGCTGCAGCGGCGTGATTTCACGCTTCAGCCAGACGAAACCTTTTTTCGACGCCAGCCGGTCGCGCACTTCGCTGACGTCGAGATCGGGCAGTGTCGCGGTCAGGAGTTCGAGCGCTTCGTCCTGATCGATGATGCGGCGCGGCTCGGCGAACAGGCTCGGCGCCTTGACGTCGGTGGCGAGGATCTCGCCGTTGCGGTCGATAATATCGGGCCGCGCCGTCGCAATCGCATCCTGCGAGGCGGTGTGATGCATGCCGTGGCTGTCGCCGATGGTGGCATAGAGGATCAGCCGGCCGGCGATCACCGCGTAGATCGCGGCGAAGGCCAGGATCGCAAAGCCGACGCGGGCCCGCGCTTTCGCGGCGCGGTCGACGTTACGCCCGTAGAGAAGGCTGCGGATCAGCCGCTGCCGCCATGGCTCCTGCTTGACTGGCTGCTGCTTGACGACGGTCAACGCCTTGTCGGTCATTGCGGGGCCTCCGGCGCTGGTATCGAGCCGGTCGTGACCGGAGCCTCGGCATTGGGATCGTCCGCCGTCGCCTGGATCGCGCCGATCATCGCACCGATCGGATCGGGCGCACGGTTGTAGTTCGGCGGCCGCGGCGGCAGGTCCTTCAGGGAATCATATTGCGTGGCGTTGATCGGCTTCAGCGCCAGGTGCCGCTCGACCAGACCTTGCAGACGTTGCGGCGAGTCGAGTTTGTTCCACTCCGCATGCAGCGCCGCGATCGCATCGCGCTGCTTGTGAATGTCTGCCTGCAACTTCAGCACGCGCTCGGTGCGCACGGCAGATGCCATCTTGATCCGATAGACATAGGCGGCGGCGAAAACGAGTGCGCCGATGACGAGGATGTGGAGGATCCGCACGATCAGCCTCCCCTCATCACGTCAGCGAGCGTTGGCCAGGCCGGCAACTCCATTGCAGAGTGAGCGGGCGCCGCCGTGCGTTCCGCGGCGCGCAGCTTCGCCGAACGCGCGCGCGGATTGGCCGAGATCTCGGCGTCACCGGGAACGATCGGACGCTTGGTCAGGATGGTAAAGCTCGGCGGGGCCGAAATTACCTCCGGCAGATGCCGCGAGCCGCCACCGGCTTTGCCGCGCTCGGTCAGGAAATTCTTGACGATGCGGTCTTCGAGCGAATGGAACGAGACCACCGCAAGGCGGCCGCCGGGTTTCAGAACGCGTTCAGCTGCCGCAAGCGCCAGATGCAATTCTTCGAGCTCTTCATTGACGAAGATGCGAAGGGCCTGGAACGTACGCGTCGCCGGATGGATTTCGCCTGGCTTCGACCGCACCACCCTGGCGACGATGTCGGCTAGCGCCCGCGTGGTCGTGATCGGAGCCTCCTGGCGCGCGGCCAGAATGGCGCGCGCGACGCTGCGCGAGTGACGTTCCTCGCCGAAAATATAGATGATGTCGGCGAGGTCTTTCTCGGACGCCAGCGCAATCACGTCCGCTGCGGTCGGACCGTCATGGCCCATCCGCATATCGAGCGGGCCATCGAGGCGGAACGAAAAGCCGCGACCGGCTTCGTCGAGTTGCATCGAGGACACGCCGACATCCATCACGACGCCGTCGATCTGCGTAACCCCTTCGCCGGCGCAAACGTCGGCGAGTGCGGAAAAGCGGTCCTCGACCAGCGTCAGCCGCCCGTTCGACCCGTCGACCAGATCGAATCCGCCGGCAATCGCCGTCCGATCGCGATCGATTCCGATCACGCGGGTTCCCGCGACATCGAGGATCATCCGGCTGTAGCCACCGGCGCCAAAGGTCGCATCGACATAAATCCCGCCGTCGCGTGGCGACAGCAGGTCGATGGCCTCACGTCCGAGGACGGAGATATGGCGGTCGCTGGCCGCGCTCATGCTCCAGCTCCAGACCGACGCTGGCTGAAGAGAAGGAAATTCGACGCCAACGGGTCCATTGCGCCTCAGATATCTGCGCGTTGCGCCGCGGTTCCAGCCGACCTGCCGGTCTGGTTCCATTTGTGACCGGGCCCATGATTTGGTTCCACACGGCCCATGCCGCCACCCCTGGGTTCCGCCTGGGATTTGCTGGGCTGCCATGGCAGTACGCGCGTGAATTAAGGCCTCGGCCGCTCCAAATCGGTTCGGCTCTTCACCACTTAGTAACGGCACTTAACGTTAAGAAAGCGTTGACGATCTCATTAAGGATTAGCGCCGCTTTTTCGCGACTTTTGCCCGACCATCCCCATATAGACGGCGAGTTCCCTTGTGATGGCTCGCGGATATGTGAGCGTGGACTGCGGCCCGCCGCAAATGGGCTGAGGATATCCTGAAGGAACCGTAAACAGGGCACGGTGAAGACCATATGTTCGGTATGATGATTATCCTGGTATCCGGTTTGAGCTGCTGAAATGTCGCTTGAATCTTCTGCTGACATCGATTCGGAGCGTCAACGCGTGATCCCGGTTCCCGAGACCGATACGAACAAGGACAGCGCGAACATGAGCGCGTTCACTCCGGACTCCTCGGTCGCCTCCGACGTCATTCCGTCGCTGAACTATGGCGAGCGCCGCGATGGCCGCCAGCCTGACATGATCGTGCTGCACTATACCGGCATGCCCGACGTCGAAGGCGCCATCGCGCGATTGTGCTCGGCGGGCACCGATGTTTCCGCGCACTACATCGTGCTGGAAGACGGCCGGATCGTGCAGTCGGTGCCGGAAGCCAAGCGGGCCTGGCATGCCGGCGTGTCATCCTGGGCCGGCGAAGACGATATCAATTCCTGCTCGATCGGCGTCGAGATCGTCAATCGCGGCCATGATTGGGGCTATCCGGATTTTCCGCTGCGCCAGATCGCGGCAGTGATCGCGCTGTGCCGCGGTATCATGCTGCGCCGTGACATCCCAGCACAACGCGTGCTCGCGCATTCCGATATCGCACCGGCGCGCAAGAAAGACCCCGGCGAAAAATTTCCCTGGCATTCGCTCGCCAATTCAGGCGTCGGCCATTGGGTGCAGCCGGTGCCCGTCATGCGCGGCGAAACGCTGAAGCTCGGCACGATCAGCGACGACGTGCAGAAAATGCAGCAGGCCTTCGCCAAATACGGCTACGGCATCCCCATCAACGGAAAATATGACGGGCCGACCATGGAAGTGGTCACCGCGTTTCAGCGCCATTTCCGGCCCGCCCGCGTCGATGGCGTCGCCGACGTGTCGACACTGGCGACGCTGCACGCGTTGCTGGAGAGCCTGCCCGATGATAACGCCAAGGCCGGCGCTTCGAGATAGCTGCGCTCCCGCCTGCCGGGTTCCGACAATCCGCGCGCCCATCGGAAAACCTGCAGGAGAGTTAAATCTGCAGGAGACTTCGGTTAGTCGTGCTATGATTGGAGATCGATAGCGGAGGAGCAGCGATGCTGTTTCGTCTTGCATTCGCTTTCTTGTCAATGGCGGCGCTACTGGTCCATCCCCGCGACTCCGTGGCGCAAGATTTGCTGCGTTATGTCGACCTCGACAGTCCGGAAATGTCGACATCGGAAATGACGCGCGCCGAGGTCGACACGCTCCTCAAGGCGGTGCCCCGAACCTCCACGGAACAAGGCTCCGCAAATCTGGAGGGAAAGCGGCTGTCGCACCTCGACCTCTCGGGCCTCGACTTCTCCGGCAGCAATCTTCGTCTGGCGAAGCTCAACCGGACAAATCTGAGCGGCGCGCATTTCGACAAGGCGATCCTGAATCAGGCCTGGCTGATCGAGGCGGATTTGACCGGCGCCTCCCTCGTCAAGGCATCGCTCCTCAGCACCCAGATGCAACGCGCCAAGCTTGGCGGCGCCGATTTGAGCGGCGCACGCGTAGCCGGCGATCTTTCCGGCGCGAGCCTCGTCGGAGCCAGGCTTGCCGGCGCCGACTTCAGCGCGGATATGCGCAACCAATCGATGGGCCTGATGCGCGGCGTGCTCAAATCCGCCGATCTCCGGAACGCCGATCTGAGCGGCGCCAATCTCTCGCGCGCCAACCTCGAATTCGCCAAGCTGCAGAACGCCAATTTGTCGAATTGCAACCTCAATCACGCCGACCTCGCGGGCGCCGATCTATCCAATGCCAATCTTGCCGACGCGGATTTCACCGAGACCGACCTTGATTCGGCGCTGTTGCCGAGCGCGGCCGCGCTGGCTGAGGCTCGCAACCTGGACAAGGCCTGGAATTTGAAGCTGGCGCGGCGCCCGCAATGAAATAACGCTAAGTCGTTGCCTTGCTCGCTCCCAATTCGGCCAGCCGGCGCGCATAGAGCCGTCGCAGCGGTTCGAGCTGCGTCGCCCCGGTTGCAGCCAGATAGGCCTCACGCGCAGCATCGTGCCGGCCGAGACGGCGCAACAGATCGGCGCGCACCGCCGGCAACAATTCATAGCCGTTGAGCCCGCCACGCGCCGCGACCGCATCGACCAGGTCGAGTGCGCGTGCCGGTCCGTCCAGCATCGACACGGCCGCGGCATGGTTGAGCTCGATCACCGGCGACGGATTGATTCGCAGCAGCACCTGATAGAGCCCTGCGATCTGCTTCCAGTCGGTGTCCTGATAGTTTGGCGCCTGTGCATGCAATGCTGCGATCGCCGCCTGCACCACATAAGGGTCCGGCCGACCGGGTGCGTGCAGCGCGTCTTCCACGAGCTTCACGCCTTCCGCGATCTGGCATCTGTCCCACAGCGTGCGATCCTGCTCTTCCAGCAGCACGATGTCGCCGCGCTCCGTGCAGCGGCCGGCACGCCGCGCGTCATGCAACAGCATCAGCGCCAGCAGTCCCTTGATTCCGCTCCGCTGTGGCATCAGCGCATCGAGCAGCCTGCCGAGCCGGATCGCTTCCTGCGCCAGATCAGGCCGCATCAAATCCTCACCCGATGTCGCAACATAACCCTCGGTGAAAACGAGGTAGATCACCGCGAGTACGCCACGCAGCCGTGGTGCCAGCGCCTCACGATCCGGCACCTCATAGGGAATTCCGGCGAGGCGAATCTTCTGCCTGGCGCGGACCAGGCGCTGTGCCATCGCCTCCTCGCTGATGAGAAAGGCGCGCGCGACCTGTCCGGTCGAAAGGCCGCAGACTGTGCGCAGCGTCAGCGCGACCTGAACCTCCGCCGCGAATGCAGGATGGCAGCAGGTGAAGATCAGCCGCAGCATGTCGTCATCGACGGCGGAATCATCTTCTGCTTCCGTCGCGGATGCGTCGAGCAGCGATTGATGCACAAGCTCGTCCCGCTTGCCGCGAAAGACGACCTGCCGGCGCACCCGGTCGATCACCTTGTTGCGGGCGACACTGACGAGCCAGGCGCGCGGATTGGACGGCGTCTCGACGTGCGGCCAGCGCTCCAGCGCCACCGAGAAGGCGTCCTGCAGCGCGTCCTCGGCGAGATCGAAATCACCGACGAGACGGATCAGCGTGGCCAATGCCCGGCCCGCCTCGTCGCGAAACGTTTTTTCGATCTCGCAAGGGGTCATGATGAGCTCTTCGTTGCGGAGCGTCATTCCGGGGCGTGCGCAGCACGAACCCGGAATCTCGCGCTACAACTTCGGGATTCCCGGTCTGCGCCAAAAGGCGCATCCCGGAATGACTGCATTCGCCATCAGTTATAAACCCAGATCGGCCGCACCTCGATCGAGCCGTAGCGCGCGCCGGGAATTCGCGCGGCGATGCCGAGCGCGGTATCGAGGTCTTTGGCTTCGATCAGATAGTAGCCGCCGAGTTGCTCGCGCGTTTCCGCAAACGGTCCGTCGGTCGTCACCACCTTCCCGTCGCGCACCCGTACCGTGGTTGCGGTCGAGACCGGCTGCAGCCGGTCGCCTGCCTTGAAGTTGCCGCTCTGGATGATGGACTGGGTGAAGGTCTGATATTCCCCCAGCATCTTCTCACCGAACGTCGCCTCGTTCTTGGCGAATTCGGCTTCGTTCCGATAGATCATCAATAGATATTGCATCTGATCTGCTCCTTCTGCATCGGCATGATCGCCTGCCTTCAGTCGAACCGAGCGGCTTCAGAACGACATCTTCAGGATAATTTATTTTGGGCGGTTACACCTCGCGTTATCTCCTTGACGCGGCGGGCTCAAACCCCCATGCGTAAGGGAGTCAGTCGGCCGGACGGCCGCTCCTGCAGGTGCCAAAAGGCCGCCGGAGAGGAAAGTCCGGGCTCCATCGACATACGGTGCCGGATAACGTCCGGCGGGGGCAACCCCAGGGAAAGTGCCACAGAGAACGAACCGCTTCCTCCTTCGGGAGGAAGTAAGGGTGAAAAGGTGCGGTAAGAGCGCACCGCGGCTCCGGCGACGGAACCGGCATGGTAAACCCCACCGGGAGCAAGACCGAATAGGGATGGCGACGCGGGCCGTTCGCGAAAGCGATAACGCCGCGGGGCGATGTCAGGCCCGCCATCCGGGTAGGTTGCTCGAGGCGATGTGCAAACATCGTCCCAGAGGAATGGCCGTCGCGTATCGTCCGCTCGCGGGCGGTGCCCTACAGAACCCGGCTTACAGGCCGGCTGATGATTCTAAACGAGGGGTTCGGCGTCAACACGCCGGACCCCTCGCCATTTTTGCGGCGCCGGACCGCGCGGTGTAAAGAAATCCTGCGATTCAGCACCCGCAGAGAAAGAAATTGCATGAGCTTCCCGGCCTACGGTCTGATTTTGTTCGGCGCGCTCGCCGGCGGCTTCGTGTCGGGACTGGCCGGGTTCGGCACGGCGCTGATGGCGCTGGGGATCTGGCTCTACGTGCTGCCGCCGTCGCTCGCCGTGCCGCTGGTACTGATCTGCTCGGTGGTCGCGCAATCCTCGACCTTGCCGTCGATGTGGCGGAGCTTCGATTTCACGCTGGTGTGGCCGTTCATCATCGGCGGTCTCATTGGGGTGCCCGT
>Ga0310811_10012772_pt1 | contig 10918 bp, 6 predicted proteins | sample YCmetagenome_FD_207642 | JGI IMG/M metagenome (GOLD analysis project Ga0310811, IMG submission 207642) | Soil microbial communities from experimental microcosm in Duke University, North Carolina, United States - YC | ecosystem: Engineered > Artificial ecosystem > Soil microcosm > Unclassified ...
TTCGGCGGACAAATCGTACGCGCCGTAGATCGCGCCGCGCTTGTCGCTGCCGGCGATCACGAGGGCCCGATCGACGCCGGGGAACGGTTTGTCGACGATTTGCGTGACGAACTTTTCCCATCGCCCGGTCAGATCGCGCGTGTCGAACTTCTTGTCGCGCACCAATCGATCGATGATCGGACTCTTTCCCAACGTGCCGACAACGACCACAGCTGACGCTCGAGGAATCGTGTCGGTCGCCATGCTCGGCGTGTCGCCCGTTACGCGGCCGAGATCGGCGCGCAGATCGGTGGCTGCGCGAATGACGCCAGGGTAGTCGGCCGCGCTTACGATTACCGGCGCCGGCTTACTCGCCACGACGAGCGGGAATCGACCTGTTGTCATCTCGGTCGTGACGTAAGCGTCTTGCGCCTCAGTCCGCGCGGACCAAGACGCGAGCAAGACGATTGATAGGGTGACCAGATCTCTTTTTCTAGAGCAAAGCGACATCGCAACCCTTTGCCAAAAGGCTAGTTAGAATGTGCGATCGTTACCGCGAGTCGCTCGATCGATCCGATCCCCGAGCCCTCCGGATTCGTCGACGAGAGCGGATGCTGCGACACGAAAATCACGCCGGCTCCGTGGTCCAATCCCCATCGTCCTGTGGCCGCGATTCCGTCGTAATACCTAATGAAAGAGACCGTATTGGCGGCGATGTCGTGAAGAGTCGATATCCCACCAAGGAACGTGTTGTCCAAGTACACTCGAACCTGACTCGGCGCGGCGAAGCTATCGGTCCCGCGTGTCTGCAACCAGTTCGACCGGAGGGCTTCGACCGCATCGTACGCCGTCAAAAAATGGTTCTCGACCAGCTGCTTCTGCGTGATGATGCTGCGGTCGGTTCGCTCGCCGTCCGGCACCGCATGATGCAACGCGCAGGAAGGAAGAATCGCTAGCAGAAGGACCGAAGTTACGTGACGAAATGCCGAGCGCACGCGGTACCGCCGCAGGAAGTAGGTCCGACGTCCAGGCGACTATCATGCGGCTGAGTGCCGAGAATCGCAAGAAGTGCGCAGCGTCGTCGGCGCTACGAGCGGATCGAGTCGCGTTGCGACGCAACACGCCGCTCGCGCTCTTCGCGATCACGCGTATCCGCGATGTTGCGCTCGTCCGCGGTTTCGCGAGGCATCTCTTGCTCGACAAGTCGGAGCGGCGGTCTCGCCTCCGCGCTCGACGGCAGTCGCAACCGGAATGTGCTTCCGTTTCCGGGCGTCGATTCGACGGCCAGGTCGCCGCTCAGCAGCTCGGCCAGCCGTCGCGAGATTGGAAGGCCCAGGCCGGTCCCGTCCTGCAGTTGTGTCTTTCCGAGCTGGACGAACTCGTGGAAGATGCGCTCCTGGTCTTCTCTCGAAATGCCCTCGCCCTGATCGATGACTTCGACTTGAACGCCGCCGTCCGCCGGTCGCGAACAAAGAACTCTGATCGGGCGTCCACGCCCAAACTTGATCGCGTTCGACAACAGGTTGAGCAGAATCTGCCGCACGCGTCGCGGGTCCGAGACGACGCGAATCGGCGCGTCGCCCTCGACTTCGAGCGAGAGCGACGAGCCGTGCTCGTCGGCGAGAGGCCTGACGGTGACGAACAGATCCTCGATCAATCCCGGGAACTCGACCGGCTGCAATCGAAGGTCGATCTTACCGGCTTCGATCTTCGACAAGTCGAGCACATCGTTCACCAACTCGAGTAGGTGGCGCGCCGCTTTCTGCGATCGCTCGATTCCTTCGGCCTGCTTCTCGTTCAGCGGCCCATAAATCCGCTCCAACAATAGCGTGCTGTAGCCGAGGACCGCGTTGATCGGCGTGCGCAGCTCGTGACTCATCGACGCGTAGAATCGGCTGCGCGCCGTCATGGCGCGCTCGAGGTCCAGCTGTCGCCGATGCAGTTCCTCGTTCAACGTCTTGAGCTCGCGCGCCGAGTCGGACAACGATTCAGCCTGGTCCCGCAGCGCCTCCTCGTGACGCACACGCTCCGAGATATCGCGGACGATCAGCGTGTACGTCCGACCCGTCTGCGTATCGAGACACGACACCGACGCTTCGATGGGAAACGTCGCGCCGTTGGCGCGGCGCGCGGTGAACGAGTGCGGGAGTACGGCATTTGCCGAATTTCCCGCGTCGCCGCGCTGCTGGTCGGCCGCTGAACACAGTGTCGACATCGTGTCCGATCCGACATTGTCAGGGAAGAAGCGCGTGATCGAGCTTCCGATCGCATCGGCAGTCGACGTGCCGAACATTCGTTCGGCGGCTCCATTCACGAGCGAGATGTTGCCGTCCGCGTCGAACACGACAATGGCGTCCATCGCCGAGCCGACGATCTCGCGGAACCGCGCCTCGGACTGTAGGAGCTCGCGCATGTGGCGCAACTCCAGATCTTGTCGCTCGATATCACGGATCCGCTGTTCCTGTTCGGCGATGCGCCTCCGCTGAGCATAGAGGTCCACGAACACTTGCACCTTCGACCGAAGGATCTCGGGCTGAAACGGTTTGGACATGTAGTCGACCGCTCCCACCGAGTATCCCTTGAACACGTAATCCTCGTCCTTGCTGATCGCGGTGAGGAAGATGATCGGCACGTGTTTCGTGCGTTCGCGCGCCTTGATCATTCGCGCCGTCTCGAATCCGTTCATCCCCGGCATCTGGACGTCGAGGAGTATGACGGCGAATTCGCGCTCGAGCAGGCATCGCAACGCGTCTTCACCGGACTGGGCGCGCACCAGTCGCTGGCCGAGCGGCTCGAGGATCGCCTCCAACGCGAGCAAGTTCTCGGCGCGGTCGTCGACGAGAAGAATGTCGACCTGTTCGGCGCTCGTCACCGAATCTCCGAATGACGGCCGTTCGTCACTGGCAACGACGTCAGTGTCTCGGCGATCTGTTCTATCGTCAGGACACGCGCGCGAGGCACCGATTGTAGCGCCGCCGCGGGCATCGTCGGACTTTCGGCCGTCGCCGGCAGTTGAACCATCGCCAAACCGCCGCGATCGTAGATTCGCTTGAGGCCGCGGGCCCCGTCGACGTTCGCTCCCGTAAGTACGATGCCAACCGAGTGCTCACCGTAGTTGTCCGCTGCCGAAACGAACGTCACATCGATCGAGGGCCGGCTGTAGCGCACGGGCTCGTCGGTCGAGAGGGCGAAATGCCCGCCCTCGATCAGCAGATGATAATCGGCCGGCGCGATGTAGACATTGCCGGGCTCGATTGGGGCTTTGTCTTCGGTCTCACAGACGCATAGTCGCGAGCTGTCCTGCAGGAGCGATGGCAACAGCTGACCCGAGCGTTTGTGGCGGTGTTGCACGATGACGAGCGGCAGCGAGAAGCTCGTCGGCAACGCACCGACCAGCTCGCGAAGGGCGGCGAGGCCGCCCCACGAAGTTCCGACGACGATGATCTCGTATGCCACGACTACCTGACTTTCCGATACAGCCGCTCTCGCGGATGCAGCTTCTCGTAGCAAGGCTCGTACTGCGAAAACCGCAGCGATTCCTTGCTGCCGAGCGCGAGAATGCCGAGCATCACCAAGCTGTCGTAGAAGAGCGTGTGAACGCGATCCTGGAGGTCGCGATCGAAGTAGATGAGAACGTTTCGACAGAAGATGATCGTGAATTCGGCGAACGATCGGTCGGTCACGAGGTTGTGTTGCGAGAACACAGTGTTGCGCGTGAGCGACGGGCTGAACAGCGCTCCATCGTATTTGGCCGTGTAGTACTCGGAGAACGATCGCTTCCCGCCCGCACGGATGTAGTTCTCGGTGTATTCCTGCATGCGATTGAGCGGGAAGATTCCCGCGCGCGCTTGCTGGAGCACGGCGGCGTTGATGTCGGTCGCGTAGATGCGCGTGCGCTCGAGCAGGCCTTCTTCCTCGAGCACGATCGCGGTCGAATAGACCTCTTCGCCGGTCGAACACCCGGCGTGCCAAATGCGAATGAACGGATACGTCCTCAGCAGCGGAACCACGTCCTCGCGAAAGACCTGGTAGAATCCCGGGTCGCGGAACATGGCGGTGACGCTCACCGACAGGTCGAGCAGCAGCCGCTCCATGGCCGGCGCGTCGTGGAGCACGAGTGCCTGCAGCTCGGAGATCGAGCTCAGGCCTTCGGCTTCGGTCCGTTTCCACAGACGTCGCCGAATCGACGCGTATGCGTACGATCGAAAGTCGAAGCCATAGTGACGAAAGACTCCCTCCAGCAACAGCTCGATCTCGATCCGCTCGAGCTCGGCGTTGTATGAAATCGGTGGCCCATCGAGTGAATCTTCGGGCGTCAGCGGTACAGCCATACCCTCATCAGGCTCAGGAGCTGTTCCGTGTCCACCGGTTTCGTGATGTAGTCCGATGCTCCCGCTTCGATGCACTTCTCACGATCTCCCTTCATCGCTTTGGCCGTCAGCGCGATGATTGGCAGGTTCCTGAACTCTGAGTGTTCTCTGATGTTGCGCGTGGTGTCGTACCCGTCCATGCCCGGCATCATCACATCCATGAGCACGAGGTCGATGCCCGGCGTGGACTCGAGCTTGGCAATCGCATCGCGGCCGTTCTCGGCGAACGACACGTTCATGCCATGTTCTTCGAGCACGCTCGTGAGCGAGAAGATGTTTCGCACGTCGTCGTCGACGACCAGGATGTGCTTGCCCGCGAAGACCGCATCGGTCGTGTGCAGGCGCTCGAGCATCCGGCGCTTTTGTTCCGGTAGCCGTGCTTCCACCCGGTGCAGGAAGAGGGCCGTCTCGTCCAACAATCGCTCGGGCGACTTCACGTCTTTCACGATGATCGTCTCAGCGAACTTGCGAAGACGCGTCTCCTCGGCCTGGCTCAACTCCTTTCCCGTGTAGATGATGATCGGCAACTCCGCCATCGCCGGGTTGGATTTCACGGTTTCCAAGAGTTGGAATCCGTTGCTTCCACCATCGAGCCCGAGATCGAGCACCATGCAATCGAAGTGCATCGTCTCGAGCTTCTCGAGCGCCTCCTCGGCGGTTCCGACCGCGGTGATCTCGACATCTTCGTCGGCGATGAGCTCGACCATGCTTCGACGCTGCGCTTCGTCGTCCTCGACGACGAGGAGCCGCTTCACCTGTTCGTCAATGAACGTCGAGATCTTGTTGAACGAATCCTCGAGCGCCTCTTTGGACACCGGCTTCTCGAGATACGCGATGGCGCCGGCCTTCAATCCCTGTTGGCGCTCGCGAATCCCGCTGATGATGTGCACCGGAATGTGGCGCGTCTCAGGATGATGCTTGAGTCGGTCGAGCACGCCCCATCCATCCATTCCCGGCATGTCGATGTCGAGCGTAATGGCGTCGGGATGGAAGGCGTGGGCGAGATTCAATCCACTCTCGCCGTCGAGGGCGACGAGTCCCTTGAATCCTTTGTCATGCGCCATCTCGAGAAGGATCTTGGCGAAATTCGTGTCGTTCTCGACGATGAGCACAACGCGATCACCGGGTTCGACGGAGTCACGGTCGTCGTTGAAGTCAGGCCGCGGCTGTGCGCGCTCTTTCGTGGCCTCAGCGCGCTCCATCGTGGCGACGCCCGAGTCGTCGTCCCAGGGTTGCGTCGCGCGTATCGTGCGCCGCATGCCGCGCGACCCGCGTGCTTCGCGAATCCGTTGTGCTTCACGCGATTCGGCATCGGCGCCGCCCTCGAATACGATACGCGCTCCGGCGTACTTGATCGGAAGGAAGAGCGTGAACGTGCTTCCTTGGTCCGGCGTGCTCTCGACGCGAATCTCACCGCCGAGTAGCCGGGCGATCTCGCGGCTGATCGAGAGTCCGAGACCCGTGCCGCCGTACTTGCGGCTCGTGGTGCCGTCCGCTTGCTGGAACGCTTCGAAGATCAGCTTCTGTTTCTCCTTCGAGATCCCGATTCCCGTGTCACGCACCTCGAAGGCGATGACGCCCTCTTCGGCGCGATCCAGCGTCCGGCTCGCGAAGCGACGCGACGTGTCCGGACGCTGGACTGACAGCGTCACCCCGCCCTGGGACGTGAACTTGAATGCGTTCGACAACAGGTTCTTGAGGACTTGCTGCAGCCGTTGGTTGTCGATGAAGAGCGACGATGGAACGTCCTGGCCGATCTTGACCTCAAAGCCGAGGTTCTTTTGCTCGGCCACCGGGCGGAAGGTTCGCTCGACGAAGGTCCGCACGTCGCTCAACGGAACGTCTGTCGGGTCGACTTCCATCTTTCCTGCCTCGACCTTCGAGAGATCGAGGATGTCGTTGATGAGGTTCAGCAGGTCGGTGCCCGACGAGTAAATCGTCGATGCATACTCGATCTGCTTCTTGCTGAGATTCTTGTCTTTGTTCTCGGTGAGCAGCTTGGCGAGGATGAGCAACGAGTTGAGCGGCGTTCGCAGCTCGTGCGACATGTTCGCGAGGAACTCGCTCTTGTACTTCGAGCTGAGCGACAGCTGGTCGGCTTTCTCCTCGAGCGCAACACGCGACGCCTCGACCTCGCGATTCTTTTGCTCGACTTTGGCGTTCTGTTCGGCAAGTAGCGACGCTTTCTCCTCGAGCTCCTCGTTGACCTGCTGAAGCTCCTCTTGCTGCTCTTTGAGCAGCTCCTCGGATTGCCGAAGCGTCCGCGCCTGCGCCTCGAGCTCGTGGTTCGACTTCTTGAGCTCCTCTTGTTGCTGCTGCAATTCCTTCGATTGGCTCTGCAATTCCTGCGTCAGCTGTTGCGACTGCTCGAGCAATTCCTCGGTACGCATGTTCGCCTGAATCATGTTCAGCACGACGCCGATCGATTCGGCGAGTTGGTCGAGGAACGCCTGATGGATCTGACTGAACGGCAGGAAGCTCGCGAGCTCGATCACCGCCTTCACCTCGCCCTCGAACAGGATCGGCAGCACGATGATGTTTCGCGGCGGCGCTTCGCCCAAGCCCGACGTGATTTGGATGTAGTCGTCCGGTACGTTCTGCAGCAGGATCGGTTGCTTCTCGAGCGCCGCTTGGCCGACGAGTCCCTCGCCCGGCGCGAAGCGATTCGCGACGTGTTTCCGCGCGCGGTACGCGTAGCTGGCGATGAGCTTGAGCAATGTGTTGTCGCCGACCTCCTGGTCGGCGATGAAGAACGCGCCGTGGTGAGCTGACACCAACGGTGTCAGCTCTGACATGATGAGGCGAGACACGCTCTCGAGGTCTTTCTGCCCCTGCATCATGCGGCTGAACTTTGCCAGGTTGGTCTTGAGCCAGTCTTGTTCCTGGTTTCGCTCGGTCGTTTCACGCAGGTTGGCGATCATCTGATTGATGTTCGTCTTGAGCTCATCGAGCTCGCCTTGCGCGTCGACGGTGATCTGTCGCGTGAGGTCGCCCTTGGTGACCGAGGTCGCGACGTCGGCGATGTTGCGCACCTGCATCGTGAGCGAGTTCGCCATCGCGTTCACGCTGTCGGTCAGCCCCTTCCACGTGCCGGCCACGCCGGGCACTTCCGCCTGACCGCCGAGTTTGCCCTCGGTCCCCACTTCTTTCGCGACGCGCGTCACCTCGTCGGCAAACACGCGGAGGCGGTCCACCATGTTGTTGATGGTGTTCTTGAGCGACAGCACCTCGCCTTGCGCTTCCACCGTGATCTTCTGCGACAGGTCGCCGTTGGCAACCGCCGTCGTGACGTCGGCGATGTTGCGGACCTGAGTCGTGAGATTCGACGCCAGCCCGTTCACGTTGTCGGTCAGATCGCGCCAAACACCCGCGGCACCTGGAACCTTGGCTTGTCCACCGAGTTTTCCTTCGGTGCCAACCTCGCGCGCGACGCGCGTCACTTCCCCCGTGAACGCGTTCAGCTGATCGACCATCGTGTTGATCGTGTTCTTGAGCTCGAGGATTTCCCCGCGCACGTCGACGGTGATCTTGCGCGAGAGGTCGCCGCGCGCGACGGCCGTCGTCACGTCGGCGATGTTGCGGACTTGGACCGTGAGGTTACCCGCCATGGCGTTGACGTTCTCGGTCAAATCCTTCCAAGTGCCCGCGACACCCGGCACCGTCGCTTGACCGCCGAGTCGGCCTTCCGTACCGACCTCGCGGGCGACGCGACTCACTTCGTCGGCGAAAATGCGAAGCTTCTCGACCATGTTGTTGATCGTATCCTTGAGGTCGAGCACTTCACCGCGCACTTCCACGGTGATCTTCTGTGAGAGGTCGCCGTTTGCGACCGCGGTCGTCACGAGCGCGATGTTCCTCACTTGGTTCGTGAGGTTGGCTGCCATGAAGTTCACGTTGTCGGTCAGATCCTTCCACGTGCCGCTCACCCCTTGCACGCTCGCTTGCCCACCGAGGATTCCGCCCGTGCCGACCTCGCGCGCGACACGCGTCACCTCGGACGCAAATGCCGAGAGTTGATCGACCATCGTGTTTACGACTTCTTTGATTTGGAGAATCTCGCCCTGCGCCTCGACGGTGATCTTGCGCGTGAGGTCACCGGTGGCGATCGCGGTCGCGACCGCGCTGACGTCGCGCAGCTGGACCGTCAGGTTCGCCGCCATGCCGTTGACGTTCTCGGTGAGATCGCGCCACGTGCCGCTCACACCTTCGACGCGAGCCTGTCCGCCGAGTTTTCCTTCGGTCCCCACTTCCTTCGCGACACGCGTGACCTCGGAGGCAAACGCGTTGAGCTGATCGACCATCGTGTTGATGGTGTTCTTGAGCTCGAGTACTTCGCCCTGCACGTTGACCGTGATCTTGCGCGACAGATCGCCTTTGGCAACGGCCGTCGTCACGTCGGCGATATTGCGAACCTGCGCCGTCAGGTTGGACGCCATCGCGTTGACGTTGTCCGTCAGCCCTTTCCAGGTGCCGGCCACGTCGGGCACGTTCGCTTGTCCGCCAAGGATTCCCTCGGTTCCAACTTCGCGCGCCACGCGGGTGACTTCGGCGGCGAAGCCCGACAGCTGGTCGACCATGGTGTTGATCGTGTTCTTGAGCTCGAGCACTTCGCCGCGCGCTTCGACCGTGATGTGCTGCGAGAGGTCGCCGTTGGCGACCGCCGTCGTCACGAGCGCGATGTTGCGAACCTGATTGGTGAGGTTCGACGCCATCGCGTTCACGGAGTCGGTCAGATCCTTCCAAGTCCCGCCCACGCCGGGCACGTTCGCTTGTCCGCCAAGCACTCCTTCCGTTCCGACCTCGCGGGCGACGCGCGTGACCTCGCTCGCGAAGCCATTGAGCTGATCGACCATGCGATTGACGGTCGAGCCGATGCGGAAAAATTCGCCCTGCACTTGCTTGCCGTCGATCTCGAGCTCGACCTTCTGTGACAGATCTCCTTCGGCGACAGCTTTGATGACGCGCGACACCTCTGACGTCGGTTGCACGAGATCGGTGATGAGACTGTTGACCGAGTCCACCGCCGCGACCCACTGACCGCCCACGCTGGTCATCGCCACGCGATCGCTCATCTTACCTTCGCGACCGACCGAGCCGCTCACACGCGAGATCTCGTCGACGAGTCGCGACTGCTTCTGCACCACGCTATTGAACACCTCGATGATGTCCGCCACGAGCGGATCACCGTCGGGTACGAGCTGCACGGAAAAATCGCCGGCGTTGACCGCCCGGAGACCCGCAAGCAGCCGATTGAGCGAACGCTCGCGTGAGGCTCGGCGATCCTTGGACGGCGCGCTCGACGCGACCGGGACCTCGATGTCGCCGGCGTTTCGCGCTTTCCGTTTGCCATTCGACTTTTTAGTCCGTGGGCGCCCTCGATCGGTTTCAGCGCCGGCGGGAATTGGGGTTTCGTGCTCGAAGATTTCTGGACTGTCGCCGACGCCCACGGGTCAGCTCCTGACGATAGGGTACGATGCCGAACGGCCACCGACGCGCGGTCGTGGCCGAATGCGCTCTCTGGGATGCGTGCGGGTGCTGGTCGCGTGACGCGCGAGCGCCAGGCGTGCGAGACGAGCTCGCCTTGGGGGTACTACTTCAAGAGTGATGCCGGGCGCGAGCGGTCAGGTGCTACCGATGCCCGGGCGCCATCGCCGTCGCGTCGAGCGCCGCGCGCAGTCCGCGCGCGAGCTTCATCGCGTCGTCGTCTCCCCAAAAGTGCATGAACAACACATGGGGCTGGTCCATCAGCAGGTGGCTGTGAAGCGCCGTCACCGCGATCCCATTCGCCTGTAGCGCACGGATCACCGGGTTCACCTCGGCCGGAAGGAGCACAAAGTCGCCCGTCGCCACGGCACGGCCGTTCGTCGTCGGCTGGATGTTGATCGCCGTGGCCAGACCCATCGACGGCGGAATTTCCTCGCCGGCCTCGCGAATGGTTTCGGGCCGCGGCACACTGATCTGGTAGACGCCGGTGTTGCCTTTGCCCGTGACACCGAGGGCCGTCGCGAACGCCGTCGTGTCGAGATCGAGTCGTAGCGGCGTTCCGACCTGCGGCGGCGTCATCGGAGTCTTGGTACCCGCGAGCGCGTCATGTAAGGCCTGCGCGATTTTTTCCGCGTCTCCCTTCCCCATGAAGTGCATGTAGACGACATGAGGCGCTTCGCCGACGATGTGATTGTGAAGCGCGGTCTGCTCGATTCCGCCCTTTTGCAGACGTGCCATGACCGGCTGCACTTCGTCCTCGGTCAGCACGAGATCGCCCATCGCCATCGATTGGCCGTCGGTCGTGCGCTTGAACGCGATCCACGAGCCAAGCGCGAGGGCGGGACGGAGTTGCGTCCCGTTGAGGGTGACCGAGAGGTCTGACCGCGGGAATGCGAACTTGTGGACGTTGCCTGGCTGCGGCGCGCCGGAACGGCCGAGCGCGCGATCGGTGGCGCTCCAGTCGGGCGTTTGAGCATGCGCCTGTGTGACGACGGCGCTGCACAGAGCAGTCAACGCGACCGCGCGAATGACCGAGTTTCGCGGCATGGCCCCTCTCCGTGTGTTCGTGTGTTGGCCGACTGAAT
>Ga0310811_10012773_pt1 | contig 10917 bp, 14 predicted proteins | sample YCmetagenome_FD_207642 | JGI IMG/M metagenome (GOLD analysis project Ga0310811, IMG submission 207642) | Soil microbial communities from experimental microcosm in Duke University, North Carolina, United States - YC | ecosystem: Engineered > Artificial ecosystem > Soil microcosm > Unclassified ...
GCGGCGCTCCTGGAGCTTAGGACTTGCATTCTTGTGGAACATGGCCGTGGTGACACATGCGTGGCCAGCAAAGGTCATCCTGAGGTTTGAGATAATTTGCTTGTTTTTTCTCCACCACACTTCCATGTCTGGTTCATGGTATTCCAAACCCGTGACAACAAGAATGATTGGAACTCTCATCTTGACTTGGGAGTGAATTAAGTTGTAGTTCCGGCGGAGTGTCTGAGTCACTCTCTCACCCCGTACACAGTACATGATGAGATGAATGCCACCTTGCATCATCAGAGTTCGAATGAGGTTCTTTAACACTTTTCGAGCTTGCATATTGGGGACTGCACCTCCAGGGCCCTCGTCAAGACCTGTAATCTAGTTCAGTAACAGCCACGAAATGCAGCGAACTGGACCGACCGGCGGTATCGAAAAGTTTTACCTTCCACTTCGAAATCTCAGTCTCGTATATGTTGGTTTCAGTTGTGCATCCCATAGCATCGGAGGATATCCGCGCTTTGTGTTCCTTAGCGATCAAATTGACCAATGAACTTTTACCAGCTCCGGCTTCTCCAAAAATGATGACATTGCACGTATCTGTGCGATGAAGAGGTTCCCCATTTGTATTGTTGTGGCCAGCAGTAGCTATTTCAGACTCTGGTATGTCGGACACCTGATTTCAAGTTAACATCATGCCAAGGAATAACAAACATCACTTACAGCCTGCAACATTGCGAAGATGACTCGACTCGAGACAAGAGAGCAACAATTTTTAATTTGTGTGTTCGAGGAATTTGATGGATTTGAAGCATTAGCTTCACGTAGTATCCCCAATGCCAGATGTAAAATTGACTAGGCACATGGATTCAGCATGTTCCAGTGACTCGGACATGCGAGAAAGGGCCATTGGGTGATCATGCGGCTACTACTAGCGCTCGAGCTCATAACTTGCTTATCACATTGAGTCTCATTAATGCTGCTAGCCAGCAGCAGTGAGGATTTAATTCAGTTGTGTGCCACCTTAATAACACTTAGCGGGAGGACCCTTGAACCGCTACCACCACCATGGATGGTTTTTCCCACGCATGAAAATTGTGGGCAAGGTCGAGCTATAGAAGCTCACAGTGAAAAACTGGTCCCAAGCACTCCATCCCCTGTAATACACAACTAAAACCACAGTACCATGCACCATACCCCAAATACTCAACGAAACAAACCATTAGCGCAAAACACACCACAATCAGACCACCGTATCTCAACACAACACTACAATGTTCCATCACGAACACATAAGAAGAACAACCTAATAGTGACGAGATACGTGAATTAAAAACCAACGAACTAAACTACATCAGCAAACTACAAATTTGGTGACAGAAACAACACATCAATACAAAGCCATACAAGTCCATAGACGGTACATGGGTACAGTACTACAGGTTTTACAAGATTCCACAAGGTTCCACAAAGCGACACAATAACTACAAGGCAACCAAGTAATTACATCATAAATAGAGCTATAGGTACTTTGCGAAGGTCGAAAATAATAGCTCCACATATGTTCTGCCCCCATCTCGATGATGTTAACTTCAGTGGGCCCAACTCGAGGAAAGATGGTGTGAATGCGAGCCCAGTATTAACACCGGCTGCAAATGCGTGAGTTTAGTATGAGGACGAGGTACCGACTGTCTGTAGACATACTTTCAAAAGTCACACATAACAAAATTGAGGACGAATACTCACTGTTGTACCATCTGAGTGACCCCGAGTCATGGACATTGAGATACTTATTTTCTTCCGCTCTGTATGGAGGCATCCAACATTGAGCTCCGCCGTCAACAAATCAGAATTCGCGGCCTGGACGCGCTGACGCCAGATGTCAAGAATCACCGATTGGTGTGCCAAAATGCAGTCGGCCAGGTGCTTCTTAGCCTCATACACCTTTCGTTCAGCTTTGGCAGCCTCAAGCACAAGATCAGAGTGTTCATCGCCTTCGATTTCTCCGTCCGATTGGGTATAATCATCTTGCTGCATAAGGTGAGTCCTGGAAAGTAAAAGCAAGTAAGGTGCTCACAAGGTGCAGCGTGGTAGGTAATTTCTCCTCCTTTATTGATAATGCTTCACCAAAGTCAGGCCAATAAAACGCTGATGGAGTCGTGGTGTGAAGAGGTCTTTGGTTGCGTGGCTCATGCGAATGTCCTCTGATACTTGGAGAAGGGGATGTAGTATTGTGGAATGCTCGGGGATTAGAGGCTGCAGTGCGAGTATGAGACATCATAACAGGTGGGTGGATATTGGAGATCAACAAAGATCATGTGAATATTTTAATATCTTCAATGTCAGCACCAACATGCCCAAAGTGTGGGAGAACATTTACGAAGGAGAGCAGTGTCGCTCGACACCTGAGCCAGCCTCGATCCTCGTGTCATAGTCATATGCATGACATTGTTGATATTTTGCAGTTCACCGAAGTCGTTCCTCCCCAGCGTCGCGCAGGGGATGATACCAACAGCATCCTGGAAGTTTACGATGGGGATCACTGGCACGATAACATCGACGATGAATTCAGAATGTTTGGAGAATCGCTGGAGGAAGAGTATGATGGTGCAGGGGCCTGTTACTCCCAAGATGGCTCGACCTTCCTGGATTTATTTGACGCCGATGAATACGCAGAATGCAGGGTAGACAACCTCTACTATCCGTTCGCATCCAAAGAAGAGTGGGAAATTGCCGATTATCTCCTGCGCTCGTCCCTCAGCATGGCAGCAATAGATGAATTTTTGAAGCTTTCAATGGTGTGTATTCTTTGCACCCTCACGATGGGAGCATTGATACATCAACCGCAACTTGTTTTCAGATCCAAAGATTGCATCTTTCATTCAAAAACGCCAAAGAACTACGAAGCCGTGCTGAAATGCTCCCTAGCGGACCAAGTTGGAAATGCCAGACTATCTCCTCCATCCATCCTACCAAGTCTCCAATCCGACTCTTTTGGAGGGACCCCATGGAATGCTTGGAGAGCCTTTTCAGCAATCCATTGTTTCACGACAAGCTTGATTTCATCCCTCGCTGCGTTTACAAAATGGCAGAGCAGCTTTTGCGTGTATATTCGGAATGGTTAACAGGAGATTCCGCTTGGGAAATGCAAGTAAGTACTAATTCTGCCGAATTTTGCGTCATCTCACCATATATCCTGCAGACATGACTTCCCAGAGGTGCTACAGTTCTCGGCACCGTTCTTTCATCTGACAAAACCAACATCACCACCATGACTGGTGCCAGGGTTGCCCACCCTCTTCTTCTAGGCCTCACCAATATCCGCATGTGTACCTGCACAAAACTCTCGTCTAAGGCTTTCCTGCTCATGGCTCTCCTTCCAATTCCAAAGTATCTACATCCCAATCAACGAATGCAGGGCATGCTTGAAGACCGTCTCATCCATGAATGCCTTTCGATCGTTCTAAAGCCATTGATGAAAGCTGCTGAAGTTGGGATTATGATGTCCAATCCGGTAGGAAACGTCCGCCATTGCTTTACCCCTCTCGCAGCATACATTGTTGATACCCCAGAGGCGGCCATGCTTGCATGTGTGCACGGAAAGACCTCTCCTTTCACCATGGCCTCGTATTTGCAGTTTGGGGATAATTTCCGGCACCCTGCTCATACGCGCTCCATCACTCTTGGACAGCTCGCTGGTATTACGGTCAATCCTGATGACCTGGAGGCTTATTTTGAGGCTTGTGCTGACTCGCGGCTGAACGGCGTCCACGCACCATTCTGGATGGATTGGCCGCTCGCAGATCCCTCCATTTTTCTGATGCCAGAATCATTGCACCACTGGCACAAAGAATTTTACGACCACGATTTTCAGTGGTGTATCGTGGTTGTTGGAGCTCAGGAACTAGATTTTCGATTCTCGATATTACAGCCGACTACTGGTTATCGCCACTTTTCTGGCGGAATATCTAAACTGAACCAAGTTACAGGTAGGGGCCATCATGATATTCAGCGCTATATCGTTGGCCTAATATCCGGTGCAGCCCCTCGTCGTTTTGTCATCGCGATCCGTGAGCTCATGGATCTTTGTTACCTAGCGCAGTGTCCTGCACCCGATGACAATCTCTTGGCGTGTATCGACCGATCTTTGTCGACTTTTCATGAACACAAAGATGTTATCTTGACCTTAGGTGCATGGATGGGGACAAAGAGGCCTATTGAAAATTGGTATATTCCTAAGCTTGAGCTCCTACAGAGCATCACTTCCAGCACACGCAAAGTCGGCGCCCTCATACAGTGGTCTGCAGATGCTACCGAGCATGCACACATTTCTGAAATCAAGGAACCTGCACGGCAAACGAATAACAATGATTATGACCCACAGATCTGTCGTCATCTTGATCGGGAGGAGAAGTTGCGACGTTTCGCAATTGCCACATCGCTCAAGAACCATCCCGCATCCCATGATCCCAATTTTAGGGCCGAAGACATTCTTGAAGAGGACGACCTGGACGATGGAGATGAACAGGAAACGAACGATCCGCGAACGGCACTGCTCGAGGAGATGAACCACACTCGTGTTGCGACCGATTATTTCCACAAAGCCAGGCAAATGGCTACTGCAAGATGCGATTCCAGTATCCCTCATCGAATGTTTATTGCTGAAAACACTGCCATCCACCTCAACTTCAGTCCATCTCGCTCGGGAGTCAAACTTGATGATGTCAGTACTGACTTCAACTTACTGGATCTGCATGTTGCGCTTTCGAGCTTCTTACAGCATGACGCGCGAGAGAGAGGAATAGTTCATGGGGTGGGGGGTCCAAGACAGAGACCATCTATCGATCGTCCACCAATCCTTCCATTTGACCGCATTCAATTATGGAATATGGTTCGCCTCCAGCTCAAATCTTTCCATAATCCCGATATTGTATTGCCGGCTCAAACTATCCATGCCTCTCCTCCTGGCCCTGGGTGGCCAAAAGGTCGACAGGACGCCATCCTCGTCAATGTTGATACCGCATATGAATGGCCTAAATCAGGTCTATCAGGTGAGTCCTTTTTCATCATATGTCAATGTATATAATCAACGCACTTCCCAAAGGCCACATTATCTGCGAATTATGCCTCATAATGCGACCAATTCATCATCGAGGTTCTCGTATCGCTTGGCAAGATCAGTACCTTTGTTACGTGCGGCGTCTGAACATTGGCCCCTGCGATCCTGCCACTGGGATGCATGTGTTGAAGCGTGCAAAGCATGCAGATGGTACCCCTATCTGTAGTATCATTCCTCTTCGCCAACTCCGTGCATTTATTAGTATCATCCCTCGTCTGGGGGATGCGGCGGATGTACGATTGACTTCAGCTACGTCTACACATTATTCCCAAGAGTTTTTTTTGAACAAGTATTTTGATAAGGACTTTTATTATGCACTTCACAATGCTACTACCCCCGATAGCTAGCTAGCTTTGGATATCATTACTATGTACTGTTTCAAACGGACACTTAGTTAAAGACTCTTTGAAAATAAACGCTTTTGTCACATCCTAATGAACGCTACGGCACAAACCGGGTAAATGCACTACCCGCGATTTTAATATTATGAAATTGATTGATTTCTGCATGACTTACTGAAAGAACAAGAGCACCACGCCGCCAGGGACAATAGGACAACGAATTGCCCCCCATGTCAACATCTTTTGCCAACTATCTCCTAGCGGCTGTCAGCACCGTCACTATCCATCCCGTACACCACACGAAGGACGAAATGGATATACTCATGAAGAGTGAGTTGGGCCTGCAAGACCAAGACCCCCGGGTTCTGTGGGAGGAGGACCTGAAGCCTAAGACCTCCATCCTTAAATTCCTCATTCCTCTTTCAAATCTCAACAAATTGGAAATCAAGAGGATCACTTACATCAAACAAGTACCGGGAAGCCAAACTCAGATACATGGGGCTCCCATTTTTGACAAGGAATGGCGACTCAAAAATGCTTTCCGAAGTAAACGCAAGGTTGCAGTTAGGCGTACCCGGTTTCAGGCGGCTCAGACTGATACATACATAGAACTTGAAGGGGATTCCATGCTAGAGACGGAGGGCAGCTTGGGGCAGCAGGATTTCATCAAGGCTGGAATGAAAAGAGCTAAGCCTGTAGGACCAACGGAGGAAAAGAATTGGGAGCATCTTTTCCAGGCGATATACTATCACATGCGCGAACTGCTCAAGGAGCAAGTCCAAGAGTGCAATGTTGATGGATCACAGCACTCGTCATTGCAACGCTCGGGAATCCAGCGCTCGCACATTTTGCCCTTCACCGAAATAACAGATCTCCGGTACTGGTCTTCAGAGTTCGCCACCACTTCCATGCCAGACACTACCGATTCACGGAAGCCTGATCTCGTCCTCCTGGATTACCGGCTCAGAAAGCTCAGCTTCTCGCAAAAGTCCTGGAAAGATGTCCTCACAGGAGTTCAGATTACCCAATCTGACCTCTCTGTTGATTGCAAAATACCTTTGTTCTTGGGGGTTGCTACCAAGGGCTATCTGATGATGCGGGAGCAACCATGGCGTCGTTTCATCCTACTTTTTAGTATCTCCAAGTTCAAACTTCGTGCCCATTATATGGATCGCTCCAGCATGGTGATCTCAAAACCACTCCCGATCGTTACATCCCCTGAACGTTTTGTTGACGTGTTGAATACCGTCACTTTAGGAAATCGCTCTTCCCTCAGCTTTGATCCAACAATCCAGATCTGCAACTCTTGTAACACCATTCCAACTCACGCTGATTTACCGAATGGCTTTGATGCCATGCTTCCTGGGGCAATAGGCTGGGTTTATGACAACGATGAGAATGTATACTGGATTATGGATATACTATGGAAGAGCCGCGGTCTGTTCAAGCGCGGAACCGTCTGCTATCGCGTTCGAGATCAGTTTAATCAGGAGTACACACTCAAAGATTGTTGGGTCAACGAGGATGTCAAAGACGTTGAGATACAACTTCTCAAAGCGGTCGAAGGCATCCCGAACGTTGTTCAACTCAAGAAATATTGGGACGTACTTTATGATGGGAAGCCCGACTCCACTTCACGCATTCGTAGTCATTGCTCGACATTCAAATTCGAGACAAAAATCCATCGGCGTATTCTCTTGACACCCTGTGGGGTGCCATTGACTCACTTCAATGATGTACCCGAGTTAATCGGGGTTTTTCGTGATCTTGTTGTTGGTGAGTCCTTTTTGCAATCACCTGAAGTCCTCTGTAATCACCATGCATTGTAGCCCACAAGGCAATGGTGGGCCGACGTGTCCTTCATGGAGATCTCAGCCCTAATAACGCTATTATTTACCAAGGAAAAGGCTATTTTATTGACTTTGACCATGCAAAGTTTCTCAATGATGATGGGAAAGCAGATCCGAGTCCACGCGGTACTGTGAGTTACAACGTTGCACTTATTTCTGCTTGTGTTAACCTCATGGTTTACAGGGAACTGTACCCTACATATCTTTTCGCGTTCTCCGCCTAATGGGAGATGGCCATTTGGTCCAACATATGCCCTGCGATGATCTCGAGTCGCTTTTTTACATCCTGCTCGAGTTTACCGTGATATATCTAGGACCGAAGGGCGTACTGGCCCCCCAACCCAGTCCAGAAGCTTTGCGATGGGACGCCGTTTGGAGGTGGGCGGTCTCCTATGAAAACATGACCCAAGATGGTCTCGCGACCAGCAGTATTTGGAAGCGGGAATTCATCAATGGTCTGGCTGACCCACCCTTAATCACCCCGTACTTTATCCTCTGCCGCCCCCTCCTTGAAGAGTGGCATTGCGCGATTTCTCTCGCAAGTTCTCAGTCAACTGCCCTGTCTCACGATACAATATGCGATATTCTAACGCGGGGCTTAAGCATGATCAGTCAGCAACTTTCTCAGATACCTCCTCCTGCACTTCCAGCACCTCTATCTACGCCAGAACCAACCATCACTCTATCGCCTCCTCCTGCACCTCCATCTGCGCCGGAATCAACCATCGCTCCATTGCCTCCTGATATTTCCGTCGCTGTTCATCGGTCTCGTCGGTCAAAGATGGCACCTGTCAAACACTAATTGACTGGTTCGAGGCTTCCCTTGTTGTGTAGCATCTGTAGAACGCACTGCATCCGAGTCCAATATCTCATATTATCTCGTTTATTCTTCGTTTAAACACCTCTACCTAAATTCTGTATTTCCGTAGTATTTTTCCTTCATCTTCCACCTGTGCTTCGTCCTCCATATTCTTCATTGAATGTAGCACTATGTACAAAATGTTCCTAGCTTACGTAAGTTCCTCTGTTATATTTCGGGATAGTCCAACTTTGAACTTCGTCCTTGAAGTTCACTCCATGCCTCCTAGGAAGAAAGCCAGGTGTGCTTCTCCCTCGCGGTCCTTGAGTCCCCGCAATTCGAGGACGAGGAAGGTCGCCAGCATGGCACCTGAAGACGTTGACGATTCTCGACGGCGAAGCGAACGGTCCACACGAGGTGTTGGTGGTCATGTAGCACAGCTCAAAAAAGCTGGAGAGATCTTGATGGCCCCAGCAAGGCAACGGAAGGGAAGAGGCGCTGTCGAAATAAGTGACTCAGAAGTCAATCCCATGGCACCTTCGCAGCAGCTCAAGAAAGGGAAGAAAAAGGTAAGTGATTCTTTTCAAAGTAGCTCAACTAATATTCTTTTAGGCTGATATGAATTTCCTGCCTCGTCCTGTTGAAGACGACGACTCACAATCAAACACTCAACGTCGTAATCTGTTTCTACGCATGGCCGGCCCTGATGATAGGTTTGGATTCAAGTCATCTTCCACTGACAAACAGGATCCTCAGGAGGCAACTCAGCCCATCGGTCGCAGCTCCAAGAAAGCCGTAGGCGAATCCGTAGAAGATGAGGCGAGGAAGGATAGAATGTGGGACTTGGATGAACGTGATGAGTTAGAGAATGACAAGTTAGAGAATGACGCTGATGAACATGATCACAATGATCGACCCAGCGAAGATGAAGATAGTTTGTTGCGGGATACACGGGAGTAAGTTGTACCTTGTATCTTTCCCTCACATTTTAATTCCTTATTGTCCGTTCAAGGGCTTCAGTCGACCGCATGGCTTTATGCGGCGATGAAGACAATGAAGGCGATGAAGATGGCGATACTCAGATGGATCCCGACCAGGGGGATTTTGACAGCCGAGACTCGGGCAATGATACTCATCATGAAGCCACAGACACTTTCAATGTCCTTGAATGCCATCAAATGAAAAATGGACGACGCAAAGCTCCCTCCCCGACTCATTTAGCACGCACATGTGTTCCATTTTGGTAATTATGCACGATTACTGATATGCGCCTCAGTCTTCTCGCAAACAAGGGTCCACCTGTCCACATGAAACTGGCTCAAGGTCTCGTCAGCATTCACCCAGCCTTGTAAGTTCTTGTGACTTTGGGTTTGTTGTTTTTAATTCATTGCATTAGGGATCTCGTCGCCCCTCCCTCGAACAAGTACGCACTTCTTCCTCTTCTGGGTTTGTTGTTTTTAATTTGTTGTATTAGGGATCTCATTGCCCCTCCCTCGAACGAGTACGCACTTCGTCCTCTTCTGGGCGCTTGGCCCCTGGACGCGCGCCTCACAGAGTACCATCTGAATAAACCGCATCGACCCGTGTGCGGCCGGGGCGTCCACCTGCACACTTCTCTGTTTCTCGTTCAAAGTCCCCTCGTCCTTCCTCCTTTCGCAAACTGTCTCCTCGTCGGCGCTCTCCAACTCAGTCTATGGTTTCTTCCAGCAAACTGCCCTCCTCTCGTGGACGGTCTTCGTCACAGTCTCTGCCCAGGCATTCTGCTCAGCCAGATTGAACACCTTCTCCCGCTCCTAGTTCAAGCCGATCTCACTCTCGAAGTCCCTCACCTGTTCAATGCAGCAAATCTGGAGGCAGTGCGCGGTGCGCCAACCAACAAGCTAACCCCTCGAAGCTCGGCTTCTATCCAGCATCTTGGCAGGCTTTCCTGCAGGCAGCAAAGTTGGAAATGTGGTTGCAGGCAATTTTATTGCATCCTCTTCCAGTTCATCAGGAAGCGGTAATACTGGCACAAGAGGTTTTGGGTGCTGTATTATGGACATACCACACGAAGAAGGTGAAGCTTGACAAAGGTAAGTTGCCCTGCACTGTCAGAAGTCGCTCCAATCTGATGTCCTTGTGAAGGTTATTTCCCAGAGTATAAAGTACCGATGTCGCAACTAGTAAGTACAGCGCCCAAACACGAACTTCGCTGATGATTCAACAGCTTTGTGACGACCTGTTCACCTTTCGCACGGAACTCAAGAAAATTGTAATATCTATTGCGAAGCAATCATATGGCATATTCTCGAAGGGCAACTCAGTGCACAAGGAGCACGTCAGTGCAGCAGCGGCTAAGCGCCTTAAGACCGGTGAATATCTTCGGCTTCCCGACTCTTCTGAGGTCAGTGGCAACCTCGTGGTGCGCGACAATTCATTATTGACGTTTACAGGGAAAATATACCAATTTTGTGTTGCAGGTTCTCAAGGAAGCCTGCCTCAGTTTTTACTACGGTAACGGTAAAAAGCGCTCAAGGTAACTGATGAATTTCAAGACGGAATTCCTGTCAATGGCCTTATTCTGGTGGCCGCGGTTGTAGGCTTTGATTTAATCAATTTTATATTCCTCGCTGATCAATGTTTTACAGACGAAGGGTGTTCTCACCGGCTTCCGCGACAGTGGTACTGACAAGGTGCCTGACCTTACTGCTGATACGTGCAGGGCCGACTTCAACTTACTGCAAAAGTCTGTCGACAAATTGATGACCATTCCCGAACGTCGCGCGGAGCTTGAAGAGATGCTGAAGGAATGGGCCGAGGAGGGGATGATGGGTGAACTTCGCA
>Ga0310811_10012774_pt1 | contig 10917 bp, 19 predicted proteins | sample YCmetagenome_FD_207642 | JGI IMG/M metagenome (GOLD analysis project Ga0310811, IMG submission 207642) | Soil microbial communities from experimental microcosm in Duke University, North Carolina, United States - YC | ecosystem: Engineered > Artificial ecosystem > Soil microcosm > Unclassified ...
TACATGCTTCTGGCTCCTGCCGCAGATGCTGGCGACAGCGCTCCCGCTTCATAATTGCAACCTGCCACCTGTCTGACCAGACGGGTGGCTTTTTCTAAGGCGGCTACGGCAACAGGAAACGCCCCCGTTGAGGGGGCGCTTTCGCGTGAGCTGTCAGCCAAGTCCGCTTCAACTCGCTCGATATTCTTCCGCGAGCATGATTGTCAGGACGCGGACGGTTACCTCAGGGTCCGTCGGATCCTCGGAACCGGCGGTCATGGTCGAATTGTAGTAGTCGATCTTGAAATAGATGCGGCGACCGGCGGCGTCCAGCGCGCCGAAGTCACGCTCCCCATGAGGTCATTGTCTGGGGAGAACGCGTCAAACCGTTGGACCGCAACCAGCACTTCGGCGGTCTCCGCTTGAGAGAGCGATGCGATACTTTGGGTCATCGTCACCTTGCCGCCGGCAAATGTCTGGCGAAGGCGATCGTTGAGCTCCGCGATGCGGCTCGAATCAGCACGGCTCATGGTCGACACTCAGATGATGCCGGCCAGGATCAAGCAGGACTTCATGGAGTTGGTATTGCACTCGGGACACCACCCCTCTTCCTGATCCTTCTCCAGGTCCTCGGTGTACGAGCAGTCCTCGTTCATGCAGATTGCGGGGCAGACTGCATCTGCCAGCGACGCTTGATAGAGCGCCAGGTCATCGGCGAAGCCGCCGATCTCAATGAGTTTCTGCAGCTTGGCTTTCGTAAGGGACATGTGCTTCTCCTCTCGGCTCCGCAGCTCGGGCTGAGCGACGGAGGAAGAGGGGAAGCGCCAGTGGTCAGGATATCACGCGGACCGACAGGGCAGAGCGTAGACCCTGCGCAATGCCACCACAGCCAAAGCCAGCGCGTCGGAAAGGTGGACAACGGCACAACATGCACTTGACGAGTTGCCTCAGGCGCGCGAACTTCTACCTAAGTGCCGTTGAATAATTGGGGACGGCTGCAATCGGCATTGGCCGAGAGCGCCAGAATGCTGAGTCGCATGAAGCGAAACCGGCTGGCTCGGGCAATGGCGCCAAGCTGTGCGTCCGTTGAGTAGTTGCAACGCGTGACTTGGGGGAGACACCGATGCGAACGCTCGGCAACGTGCTTTGGCTCATTCCATTCTTGGGGTTCATAACTGCTTCTCTCTGCTGGCTGTTTGGTGCAGCCCTGACGCTGACAGTCGTCGCGGCTCCCATTGGCCTGGGGCTCATGGAGTACGGCAAGTTTCTCTTTGCGCCATTCGGCCGAGCCATGGTGAGCAAGGACTCCCTCAACATTCGGCAGAACAACGTTTGGATGGCGTACTCGGCAGTCATCCAGATTTTGTATTTTCCTTTCGGCCTGATCTTCGTGATCATCGCCGCCATTCGGGCCGTGGCTCTGTGCGTTACGCTCGTCGGTATTCCGGCTGCGCTGGTCGTGGCGAAGTCACTTGGGACGGTGTTCAGTCCGGTGAACAAGAAGTGCGTCCCCGTTGCAGTTGTCGAGGAGCTGGATCGTCGAAGAGCGCAAGCAATTGTCGAGAAGCATCTTAGAACGTGACCACTGCTCTCGAAGAATATCCGCTAGTTGGCGGATCACCGCGGGCACATCGATGGCAGCTACCTGTGTGAGGTTTAAGCAGGATTCTTGGGACGGGAGGGAATCCTCGTTGGAAGTATTTATCCACGCACAACACCCTGCACCCGAGCGCGTCCTCGGCCACAGCCGAGGCGGGCTGATGGAGAGCTACAACGTCTCCCGGCACCGGAAGCAGAAGATGGCCGCCCTCGTGGCGCTGGAGGCCGAGATTCTACAGATCTTGGGTAAGCCTGCGGGCACCAACGTCGTACCGCTGCGACTGGCGTCGTAGGTGAGAATAGAGGTGCTGGCTCTGATCGCTCCACACAGGCTAGGCAAATTCCTATAATGCAGCCACGTACTTTACGTCAGAACCCGACCTGTTACGCACTAGCGGATTCGCAATGTCTATGACCCTGTAGAGAGCCAGGTACTCCTGTCCTTTGAATGTCTCGCTCCGGCTCTCCACTAGGGGAAAAATGTAGACCTGCTCCTCGGGGTTACTAAAAGCATCAAAATATCCTAGCTCCCAAGGGCACCACTTCGAGAGCGCCGCATTGCGAGTGTGTACATAAAACATCATCCTGCACTGTCGCATGCGAGCGCGAATAGCAGCTGCGGTAGTCTTGGTGACGGATTTCCTGTCCAGGAGTGGATCGTCTATCCAATCGACGTAGACAGTGAAGCCCTTGCTTTCGAGGATGGCTCTCACACCGAGAATCAACCGTCGGTCCATGCTCGAATGCGAGAGGAAAATGTCGAACTTCGACGTAGGAGGTGCCTGTCTCGACTCCCGCAACATCGCCTCGACAGGCACCCCTCGTCTGGTGACTTCCGCTGAAGCTGCTTCAATTGCTTCCGCTATCGTAACAAGCGCCATCTAACACCCCCAGTCCGGCGATGCTGCCGCGGCTCCCAAAGTCAGCCTCGCACTACCCAATCGGATAGGTTGAACCTTTGCAAAAATCAACTACGAGATCAAAGCCCTATTGGTCGAGCCGCCATCCTCGTTGCTCGCCCTAGCCGCACTTGACTAGATTGCTCTGTTAGATAAGCTTTGCCAAAAGCAGCATGGAGACAACGTATCCATGGCGACCAGAAATGCCTTCTATAGTTTTCACTATAAACCCGACAACTGGCGCGCTTCTCAGGTCCGATCGATGGGCCTATTGGAGGGTAACAAGCCTGCTTCAGATAATGACTGGGAAACCATCAAGAAGGGAGGGGAAGCAGCAATAAAGAGGTGGATTGACGGCCAAATGTATGGTCGCTCCGTCGCAATTGTGCTGGTTGGTCGGGACACAGCTGGTCGCAAATGGATCAACTACGAGATTGAGAAGGCATGGAATGAAGGTAAAGGCCTATTAGGCATTTATTGCCACAACTTAAAGGACGTAAACCAACTTCAAACCACCACGGGAAGCAATCCCTTTAAGGGTTTCACAATGAATAGAGATAAGGCAGACCTTTCGTCCATTGTGAAGTGCTACGATCCTCCACACACCGATAGTAAGCTAGTCTATAACCACATAAAGGAGTGTCTTGCCACATGGATTGAGACTGCGATTCGCATTCGAGAACAATATTAGCCATCAACGAATCGCGTATTTTTATGCCCTTCTTTCCCTACCAGATTGGCTTACTTGGCGATGTATCGGAGCACGAACAGCGTCTAAGGAAGACCATCGAAAAGCAAATCTTGAGCTTAGGATTGGATGCTGACACCTTTTTGGTTTTGAGCGGTCATCAGATTTTATCCAGAGATCGCCGGGGGCCGTTTGCTGCGATCTTCTTTGGCTATTCAGGAGTCACTCTTGCGGACGAACCTGCACTAGCGGACATCCTGGATGATTCGGGCGTCGTGCTGCCGGTCGTTCCTGACCTTTCTCAGTTCAGCCACTACGTTCCTGCCGAGCTTCGACATATAAACGGCATCGAACTTGACGAGCACGACACGACCTTTGAGCGGGTGGCAACATTCCTACTGGAAACCTTCCGGCTCCTTCGACGAGAACGGCGTCTCTTTATCAGCTACAAGAGAACGGATTGCGCATTCGTAGCCGGTCAACTGTATGACGAGCTGGACAGGAGAGGTTTCGATGTTTTCATCGATACCCGCGGCGTTCCACCCGGCAAGGATTTTCAGTCTATCCTATGGCATCGGCTTGCGGACAGCGATGTCGTCGTAGTGCTAGATACGCCGAATTTCTTCGAGAGTCGCTGGACGGAAGCAGAAGTAGCTCGGGCGAATACAACGAGCATTCAGCTTCTCCAGGTCCTTTGGCCGGGTCGAAGTGCTGTTCCTGCAGCAGCGCTGAGCACATTTTTTCCACTTTCCAGCGCCGATTTTGGCCCCATCCAAATCGGCGACGATGCCGAGCTGGCTCAAGCAACGGTTCAAAGAATTGCGACCACCGTCGAAGGGTTGCGATCTCGTGCTCTTGCTGATCGGCACCGCTATTTGGTTAATGCTTTCTGCGACCATGCAAGGGATCTCGGTCTATCGACAGAACTACAGCCCACTCGCCACATTCTATTGCGCGGCAAGAAAGGCAGTATTTTGGTGATACCGTTGGTGGGTGTGCCGAGCGCCCTTCGAATGCATGAGATTCACGACGAGGTTGGGGCGGATAAGCATGCAGTTATCTGGGTAGTATATGATTCTCGTGGCCTTCTGGAGGAGGCGATCCTCCATCTTGAGTGGCTCAATGTCCGCTTGCCATTGAAGGCTCTCAAAGTCACTGACGTTTCGAATCGACTGAAGCTAGAGCAACTAGCATGAAGGTATTTCTCTCCGCGAGTATTCCGCTGCCCGACCGAGACAAGCAGTTCCACGGCACTGCCGACATATTCGCAATTCGCGAAGCCGTGAAAGGCTTAGTCCAAATAGTCCTTGAACGAAACGGTGCACTTGTGTTTGGCGGACACCCCGCCATTACTCCAATGGTTCGCCTTCTCTTTCAACAAGCCGGCGTCGAACCACGCGAACGAGTTACGCTTTATCAAAGCGCATTATTCCGACGCGACTTTCCCCCGGATAATGCAGCATTTGAACGGATCATCGTGGTGCCTGCGGTGCAGAACGATCGCAACATGAGTCTCCTCGCGATGCGAAGAAGAATGTTTGATGAGCGCGGATACACTAGCGCCGTGTTTATTGGAGGAATGGAAGGGGTCATCGAGGAATTCAACCTATTTCGTGAGACACACCGAGATGTACCCGTCTTTCCGGTCGCGTCAACAGGTGCGGCGGCCGCTTTGCTATTTCAAGAGCACGGTTTTGTGGAACCTTCGTTGATAAACCAGCTTACCTATCCGACGTTATTTCGCCGACTGTTACCGGACGACTAGCCGACCAAGCCCACTCGACTCCTGCATTGCGACCTGGCCGAAGCTCGTCTACTAGAAGAAGCCCATTGGGCCGTTCTGAGGCCTCAATTCCAATGCAACGGCGGCGATGACGGTGAGTAGCAGGACGGCGCCGTGCACGAACATCGTCACGCCGGCCCGCATGCAGCTCCAAACGCTCGCCTTGCCGAACACGTCGCCGATCTCCATCACGTAAGGGTCGTCATCGAGTTCGCCCTTGCGCACCCGGTTGTACAGACGTCGGAAGCTCCTCTCTCGACCGAGGTAAGAGGCGTCGAGCCACCAGTAGATGAAGATGGCGATCGCCGCGGCGCCGAGCGCTAGCCACGCCGGAACTCGCCTGTCAATCAGGACCAGCGCGACCCCGAGCGCTGCTGGAGACAACGCCTTAAGCGCGTAAGATGCCTTGTCCATCCGCTCAATGGCCTTGCTGATTAATTCAAGGTGCTTGACGCGGTCGTATGGGACATCTGCCATTCGGCCAGTTGACGACAGCAGGCTTGTGGACCGCAACTGGAAAGCGGCGGGAAGCCTACCGGCGTCGCTTCTTCCCGGGCCACGGCAAGTTACCATCCAGCTCGGCTAATCCCTGTTCCTCTTCTTCCGTCTCTTGGGATCGCTCCGTTGAGGGTGGCGGAAGCTCCTCGTCCTCAAACCACAACAGCGCGACCGTCTGGTTCCATTGCGGAAAATGGCGGGCATCTTCGAGCAAGGTTCCGCCACGATCCCAGGAGCTGAACCAGAGATCGGCCGCGGTCTCTTCCGGGCCGCAATACGTCCCGCCCGCATGAAGGCGCGCGCACACCGAGCCGACAGGCAGGGCCATGCGGGGCGCGATCCAGGCGTTTCCCTGCCGAAGAGTCGTTGACCGGGAGGCGTACCGGACAGCTCCTTCTTCGGACAGGACAAACGCGCAAGGGTAGCCGGCAACACCGGCGAACCGAGAACCGGTGGCGCTCATCGATGCGTCAAACCGACTAGCTAAGTCCTCGACAGCGGCGAGGCCGATGTCTGCCTTGTCAACGAAGCGCTTGAAGGGACCGTAGGGCAGCAACAGCTCGGCGGCGAATACGTCACAGAGGATCTCGTTGAGGGGTCTCCTAGCGTAGCTCCACCATGGCAACTGCTCATGGTCGGACGGGAGGCCCAGGACGATGTGGGCGATCTCGTGGCAGATGGTGAACCGTTGGCGCTCGGGGCGGTCGTTGCCGTTGACGCAGATATAGTGGCGGTCGCCCTTCGGGAAGGAGTACCCGGCTTCCTCCGGCCCCAGGCTGTTGTCCTTGCGCAGCACGGCGCCGATCTCGGTCACGTACGCCTCGACGGGCACCGGGACGGCGGTGGACGCAACCTTGTTGACGAGCTCCCGGGCTTTCAGAACGACGGTCAGTTCATCCACGTTCCTCGTCTCCCAGCACGCGCCGTATTCGCTCGATGGTCGTCTTGTAGTCCGGCCTGACGGTCCCGCGATGCGCCACGTGCGCGAGCATGCCGAACTCATTGGGCGATACAGTCTGATCCTCCAGGGCGTACTCTACCAGCGCCACGCTGGCGATAACGCCCTGGTTCTCGGCAAGGTATCGGATCATCTCGCCCTCGCGCTTCGACGCCTTGAGGGCCCGGATCAGCTTTGTCAGCGCGTCGTCTGACGGTGATTCCTTCTCCCCGGTCTCCAAGCGATAGACGTACGCGTGATCAATTCCTGCAAGCTGCGCCAGCTCCCTGAGCGATAATCCCCGTCTCTCCCGCAGTTTTCGCAAGAAAATGCCAAAGGCGGATTGAGGCATTGCCCCTCCTTGACGAGCGAAATTTCGCTCCTATCTGTTGTCCAACTGGGCAACACGCCTAGCTGAATGGTCAACAGTACTGACCAATTCGTGTGTATCAGTTTAGTAGTCCGTTGCCCAGCCAGACAATGCTCCACCCCCGTTTGGGTTGCGGCAAAGCGGTGACCGGGGTCGGACAGCGTCTTATGTCCCTCCGAGCAAGGATCAACCCATGACCCGCAAGGTCTTCTACTCTTTCCACTACAAACGTGACGCCTGGCGCGCGGCGCAGGTCCGCAACAGCAATATGATCGCTGACGAAGACGAGTACGGCGTCATCGACTCCGTTGCGTGGGAAACCATCGAGCGGCAAGGCGACGCCGCCATCGAGCGGTGGATCAAGGACCAGCTCAAGTACACCTCGGTCACCGTGGTCCTCATCGGGGCCCAGACGGCCGAGCGCGACTGGGTCGATTACGAAATCCGCCAGAGCTGGGAACGCGGCAACGCCCTCGTCGGCGTGCGCATTCACGCGATGAAGAACCAGGACCGCGAGACGGACTTGCCGGGCGCCAACCCCTTCGCCACCGTCAAACTGGCCGACGGGACGCCGCTCTCCTCCATCTGCAAGATCTACGACTGGGTCGCCGACGGCGGCCGCGAGGACATAGGCACCTGGGTCGAGGAGGCCTACAAGGCGCGCGAGGCCTACGATGGCGAGACGACGCTCATGAAGTCCGAGACGGTGACGCCCTACATCCGCTCGACGCCCGCACCGACGCCGACGGCGATGCCGGCAGCTGCACCCTCGGTCATCCGGAACCCCTCCCGGCCGTGGGCGCGGTAGAGGAGCCGACCTTCTCCGATCAGGAGGTCGCAGCCGCGACGGCGCGTCACCCTCAGCTTGCCCGGCTCGATCCGGGCACGGTTGAGGGGCGTGTGCTGGTGCATGCGGTGTTCGAGGGGGAGGAGATCAAGGACGAGTTCGAGGTCAAGATCACCAAGACCAAGTCTGACGGCGTTCCGGTGCTGTATGAGATCGGCGGGCGCACCGCGGCAATCGCCGCCAAGTGGGGGCTCGCGGACACGCGGGACCTCCATCGCAATCTCGACGACGGGGCCGCCTGCGTGTGTGTGAAGCAGGAGGAGGCGACCAAGTTCCCGCCCGGGTCAGACCTGTCCTTCTTCCTTTGTGGCTTGGCGCGCGACTACCTCTACGGCCTCGCCTTCTACGATCGCCACGGTCGGTGGCCGTGGGGAGAGCGCGCCCACGGCAGCGTCGGCCTCTTCGAGTTCTACGCAGACAACATCGCGCCACTGACGAAAGCGGAGATCGAGGCGGTTGTCCCGTACTTCGTCAAGGAGAAGAACTGGCTTGAGTTCGACAAGCAGCTGCGTCGACCGAGGGGGCATAGCCCATGCCTCTGCGACTCCGGCAAGCCGTTCCGCAGGTGTCACCCGGCCGCGTTGCAGGGCGTGCTGAGGCTGACGGCAGAGATGGACCGCCTCGGCATGAAACGGCGCGGTTTGTTCGACAGGCTACGAGCGCAACAGGAAAAGGAAGGCTGACGATGAGTGAGACCGACGACTATCTGGATCGGCCTGCCGAGTTCGACCAGGCCAACGCGGAGGTGAACGCGCTTGCCCGAGACATCACAAGTGTTGGCACAGCCCTTATGTCTGGGCGAGGGCGCTTCTGCTTCTCCAACTGCCCAGCTGGGCTCCCTGCGGAGGCTGTCATGTCCAGGAATAACGTGAGCGTGGACGCGAACAACTGGAAGAATCCACAGCAGATCATGGCGCTCCTCGCAAGGGGCGCGACGCGAAGTCGAAAATGATGAGCGCCTGGTCTTCAGTGCCAGCCCATCGACGATCCGCCCTCCAGCCGCCGGCAGAGGACCGCAGATAGCCGTCAATCGTCCGTTACGTGAGAGGAAACCTCAGATGCCAATCAAGCTCACGGGTCGCGATGGCCTACCCGTCACGATTCCATCCGGTTGGATGGGCCTTCAAGGTCGCGACGGCCGCATGGTCCCTATCCCACCCGGAGGGATGGGACTTGAAGGGCGGGACGGGCGGATGGCAGCCATCCCCTCGGGCAATCTCGGTCTGCAGGGGAACGACGGTCGAATGGTGCCCATCCCCTCAGGGAGCCTTGGCCTTCAGGGACGCGACGGTCGAATGGTAGCCATTCCCAAGGGAAGCATCGGCCTGGAGGGCTCGGACGGCCGCATGGTCCCGATCCCGGCCGGCTCTGTCGGGCTGGAAGGTCCGGACGGCCGGATGGTCGCCGTTCCTCCCGGCAAGATCGGGGTGCCAGATGCTCAGGGCCGCCTGCGGCTCAAGTAGAGCGCCGGCCGCCACGGGCACAATGACCCTTCCTCGCCCGTATGAGGATGAGGATAGCATCCGGGCGCCGGGCCTGGGATCTAACCCGCCTAAACCGACCCGCGCCGGCAGCGCCATGCCCGTCGGTCAAGGTCGCAGCCGCCTCGCAGTGGCGCGTGCCGCGCCATTTACAACATTCCGGAACAAACCTGAGAACCCGCGCTCCGTCTCTGAAGACATTATGGCTGGCGAAGTTTCATCGCCAGCAGCCGAAGAGCGATGCACGCGGATGCAAGAGTAGCTATAAGCGGCCCAGGAGGATCCGCCCTCGCCGAAACCATGATGAGCGGGGACGGGAGTACGATGGCTTCGGACACTTTGGGCAGGGGCGGGCGCGTTTCTGACCTCCGGGATTTCTATGCGTTGATGGCGGCCCTCGCCGATATCAGCGCTGCTCGGACACTCTCCACCTCTACAGGCCGGATGGTTTGGCCGCAGCGCGGCGTGTATTTCTTCATGGAAGGTGGGGAGGTCCGATCCGATAGCGGAAAGGGTCCGCGCATTGTGCGAGTCGGGACACACGCGCTTAAAGGGAATTCAGGGACGACCTTGTGGAATCGCCTATCACAGCACCGTGGTAGCCCATCTACTGCCAGTGGAAACCACAGAGGATCGATATTCCGACTGATCGTCGGCACGGCACTCCTAAACCGCGACAACATCGCACATCCGACGTGGGGGCGGGGAAGCAGTGCTCCCAGGCCCGTCCGCTTGGAGGAAGTTACATTGGAGCAGAAGGTGAGTGGTGTCTTGGGTGCGATGCAATTTCTTTGTCTATCGGTATCAGACGCCGCAGGACCGGACAGCCTGCGTGGCTACATTGAACGCAATGCCATTGCGCTCTTGAGCAACTTCGGACGTGATCCGCTTGATCCACCAAGCTCGGGATGGCTCGGCCATCATTGCGACCGAGAGCGTGTACGACAGTCCGGACTTTGGAATTCAAACCATGTCCATGAGGGCCACGATGGTGGTTTCTTGCAGGCGCTCAAGCGGGCGATCCTTGCGATGGAGCGCGCGTAATGACCGTCGTGATTCAATGCGCTGCCGGTAAGGAAACGGATGCGGGCTATCTTCACACGCAGGACCGCCGGCGTGTCCTGTTTGTTGCCCGGCCGCAACTTGCTCAGTCCTCAGGCGACTTCCACTATGCTCGGCCGGATGATGCCTCTGATACCGAAGGCTCATGGCGGGACGTACTTGTACGTTACAACGCCACATCGCACGGCAATCCCCTCGGCTTGTTGCCGGCCGCAGCGCTCTACACCCACCCAGTCTATGCGCGCCTTGTAGAGAAAGTCGGAGACGAAAGGTTGTTCATCCTATCGGCCGGCTGGGGACTACTTCCCGCATCGTTCCTGACACCAAACTACGACATCACCTTTAGCACTCAGGCGGAATCCTATAAGCGTCGCCGCCGCGCCGATCTTTATCACGATTTCTCATCACTCCCGAAGGATGCCGATACACCGATGGTGTTCTTTGGAGGGAAAGACTATGTGCCGCTGTTTGCGCACCTGACCCGAGCGCACAAAGGGCCACGAACTGTGTTCTTCAATTCACAAAAGCCACCGAACGTTCCAGGCTGCCGCCTTGAACGGTTTGTAACAACGACACGGACAAACTGGCACTACGAATGTGCGGATGTGTGGCTGAAGCGCCTTTGACCTTGGGGGAAATTACAAAGCTTCGACAATGACATACACGTTTCTAGTTTCGTCCTCACCATTCACTCAGTCAGGTGACGAAAGCAGATAGGTTATGCGCCGGTGGCTTCATGACGAACGCATGTGGCAAGTGGTATACAAGGAGGAT
>Ga0310811_10012776_pt1 | contig 10916 bp, 8 predicted proteins | sample YCmetagenome_FD_207642 | JGI IMG/M metagenome (GOLD analysis project Ga0310811, IMG submission 207642) | Soil microbial communities from experimental microcosm in Duke University, North Carolina, United States - YC | ecosystem: Engineered > Artificial ecosystem > Soil microcosm > Unclassified ...
TTGGTCTCGTACCGGCCGCCGTAGAAGGCGACCACCTCCCCGGTGGCCGGGTCGACCGCGGCGAGACCGGTGCGGACGCTCTTGGGCGTGTCGCTGGGCAGCACCGCCTTCACCGATGTCTGCGCGAGTGCCATGAGCTTCTTGTCGAAGGTCGTGGTGATCTTGAGGCCGCCCTGGTTGATGTCCTCGTCGGTGTAGCCCAGCCGGTTCAGCTCCGCCCGCACCTGGGCGAGCATGTAGCCGTTCTGGCCTCCGAGGGACAGCGGGGCCTTCTGCGCGGCGAGCTTGGGGAACTCCTGGGTGGCCGCGGCGGCGGAGGTCAGCGCCCGGGTGGCGACCATGCCGTCGACGACCGCGTGCCAGCGGGAGCGTGCCGCGTCGAGGTCCGCGCCCTTGGGGTCGGCGAACCGGCTGGGCTGCTGGATCACCGTCGCCAGATACGCCCCCTCGGCCGGGGTGAGGTTCTGCACGTCCTTGTTGAAGTACGCCAGCGAGGCGGCCTGAATGCCGTAGGCGCCGCGGCCGAAGTAGATCGTGTTGAGGTACTGCTCGAGCACCCAGTCCTTGGACTTCGACTGATCGACCTTCAGGGCGATCATGATCTCCTTGAGCTTGCGCCCGATGGAGCGTTCCTGCCCGAGGCCGCTGTAGTAGTTGCGGACCATCTGCTGGGTGATCGTCGAGCCGCCCTGGAGTTGGCGGCCGGTGAGCGTGGACCACATGGCGCGCGCGGTTCCGGAGAGCGAGACGCCTTTGTCCTGGTAGAACGTCCGGTTCTCCGCGGCGATGACCGCGTTCCGCACCATCGTGGGGACCTGACTGAGCGGCACGTTCTTACGGTTGACGCCCTCGTTGGCGAGGACGGACCTGCCGTCGCGGTAGTAGATCACCGAGCCCTGCGCGGTGGCCAGTTCCTGGGTCGTGTCCGGAATCGGCGTCAGCGCCCACACGACGCCGACGGCGACGATCAGCGCCCCGGCCAACGCCGCCACCGCGATGAGGACGATCCGGAGCAGCCGCTTCCGCCTTCGCTTCACGACCCGCTGAACGGTCCCCCATTCGGCCGGTATTGACCCTTCGCCGCTTTCGAGCGGCTTGGTCCAATTCCGGCTGTCACGGTCCCCCCGACCGTCTTCGCCGCCGTGCACGCGTTACCCCCAAAACGTCCCCTTACACCCGTGAGCTGGGCGGATGGATCCACGGTAAACGATGGATAACAATGCTTGGCCCATTCCCATACTGGCGTACGGCGCGGTTTTCCCGCCCGCGTTCCGGCCTATGTGCCCGCCGCGGCGACCAATGGAAGGGTCCGATAAGGGACAGGTGTGTCGAGAGCGATCACCGACGAGGTCCGTACGACGCCCTCGACGTCGACGATGAGATCGATGACCCGCTGGAGATCGGCGTTGCTGCGGGCGACCACCCGGCAGAGCATGTCGCCGCCGCCGGTGATGGTGTGAACCTCCAGCACCTCCGGGACCAGGGCGAGCCGGTCCACGACCGGCACGTGTCCGCTGACCTGGCGGATCTGCAGCGTCACGAAGGCGGTGACGTCGTATCCCAGCGCCGCGGGGTCGATCTGCGGCCCGTAGCCCACGATGACGCCTCTGGCCGCCAGGCGGTCGAGCCGCGCCTGCACCGTGCCCCTCGCCACGTTCAGCCGGCGGGAACACTCCAGCACGCCGATCCGCGGTTCCTGTGCCAGCAACGAGATGAGCCGGGCGTCCAGCTGATCAATCGTCACAACGTTTACCTCCGTCGGGGATTAGCAATTGCGCAAATTGTCCATCAATACATCTCACTCTTGCACAATTTGGCTACCCCATCGGACAGTGGACTCATGAACGATGTCTTTCCGGTTAACGGCATGGACGCGGTGGTCTTCGCTGTAGGCAACGCGAAGCAGGCCGCGCACTACTACTCGACCGCCTTCGGCATGCGCCTGGTGGCCTATCGGGGCCCCGAGACGGGCAGTTCCGACGAGGTGGCGTACGTCCTGGTCTCCGGTTCCGCGCGCTTCGAACTGCGCGGGTCGGTACGCCCGGGCACGGCGCTCGCCAAGCATGTGGCGGACCACGGTGACGGCGTCATCGACCTCGCGATCGAGGTGCCCGACGCGGACGTGGCCTACCGGCACGCCCTCGAGCGGGGGGCCACGGGCCTCGTGGAGCCGCACGTGGTGGAGGACGACCACGGCAAGGTCGTGATCTCGGCGATCGCCACTTACGGCGAGACCCGGCACACCTTCGTGGACAGGTCCAACTACGAGGGCGTCTACCTGCCCGGTTACGTCCCCGCCCAGCCGATCGTGGCCGGCCCCGACGTGAAGCACGGCAGGGTCTTCCAGGCGATCGACCACTGCGTGGGCAACGTGGAGCGCATGGACGAGTGGGTCGACTTCTACGAGCGGATCATGGGCTTCACCAAGATGGCGGAGTTCATCGGCGACGACATCGCCACCGAGTACTCGGCGCTGATGTCGAAGGTCGTGGCCGACGGCACCCGCAAGGTCAAGTTCCCGTTGAACGAGCCCGCGGAGGGCAAGAAGAAGTCGCAGATCGAGGAGTACCTCGAGTTCTACGGCGGCGCGGGCGTCCAGCACATCGCGCTCGCCACCAACGACATCCTGGCGACCGTGGACCACATGCGGAAGGCCGGGGTGGAGTTCCTGGCCACGCCCGACTCCTACTACGACGACCCCGAGCTTCGCGAGCGGATCGGCGATGTGCGGGTGCCCGTGGAGGAGCTCAAGAAGCGCAGCGTCCTGGTCGACCGTGACGAGGACGGCTACCTGCTGCAGATCTTCACCAAGCCGGTCGTCGACCGGCCCACGGTGTTCTTCGAGCTGATCGAACGCCACGGGTCGCTCGGTTTCGGCAAGGGCAACTTCAAGGCGCTGTTCGAGGCCATCGAGCGCGAGCAGGCCCTGCGAGGCACCCTGTAGAGATCATGCGGTAGCGGGCGGCGGGGGAAAAGCCGGATCGTCGGTGCCTGACCTGGGAACCCACCTCACGTAAGGTGGCTCGACATATGGCTGCTCATCATTCGGCGACCCCGCCGCGCCGCCCCATGAGAAGACTCCTGCGACCGCTGTCGCTGGGGGTCGCGTTGTCCCTCGCCCTGCCTCTCGCGGGCGTCTCCGCGGCGTGCTCCGCCTCCGAGGGCGCGGTGGGCGGCGCGGCGCCGGGAAGCGGCACCCAGGGAGCCTCCGGGATCGGCGACCCCGACTTCCCTGAGGACGGCAACGGCGGCTACGACGTCGAGCACTACGGGCTCAAGCTCTCCTACGACCCCGGTTCCAGGCGCCTGTCGGGCAGCGCGACCGTGCGGGCGAGAGCCGTACAGGATCTGACGGCCTTCGACCTCGACCTGCACGGGCTCACGGTGAGCCAGGTCACCGTCGACGGCGCCGCCGCCCGGTTCGGCCGGCGCGACGACGAGCTGACGATCTCCCCGGTGGCGCGGATCGCCAAGAACGCGGGTTTCGACGTCACCGTCGACTACGCCGGGGTGCCCGATCCGATCCGCAACTACGCCAACCTGGGGACCTACGGGTTCATCGCGACGCCGGACGGCTCGTTCGTCACCTGCGAGCCCAACGGGGCCAAGACCTGGTTCCCCTCGAACGACCACCCGTCCGACAAGGCCACGTACGCCTTCGAGATCACGGTGCCCGCGGGGGTCACCGCGATCGCGAACGGCGAACTCGCCGGAACGCCCGCGACGAGCGACGGCAGAACCACGTTCGTGTGGCGGGAGAGGCACCCGATGGCCTCCTACCTCGCGACGATGACGACCGGCAGGTTCGAGACGCGCACGGGGAAGAGCGCCGCCGGTACCCCCATCTACGCGGCCGTCGACCCCGCGTTCCACGGCTCGCTGGACACCCTCTACACGAAGACCGGGCAGATCACCGATTACTGGTCGACCGTCTTCGGCCCCTACCCGTTCTCCTCGACCGGGGCCGTGGTGGACGACTACGCCGCCGGCTACGCGCTGGAGAACCAGACCAAGCCGATCTACGGAGGGTTCGCCCCGGACTCGGGGGTCATGGCCCACGAACTGGCCCACCAGTGGTTCGGCGACAGCGTGAGCATCACCCGCTGGAAGGACCTGTGGCTGAACGAGGGCTTCGCCACCTACGCCGAGTGGCTGTGGTCGGAGCACGAGGGCGGCTCGACGGCCGACACGGTCTTCCGCAACTACTACGCGAAGACCGCCGACTCCATGTGGAGCTACCCGCCGGGCCGGGCCCAGCGCGCCGACCTGTTCAACGGCTCGGTGTACACGCGGGGGGCCATGACCCTGCACGCGCTGCGCAGGGAGATCGGCGACGCGACCTTCTTCGCTCTGATCAAGAAGTGGACCGCTTCCCACCAGTACGGCAACGCCACCACCGAGCAGTTCGTCGGCCTGGCCGAGCAGATGTCCGGCAAGGATCTGTCCGGCCTCTTCGACGCGTGGCTGTTCCAGCCCAGGCGGCCCGCCGCGGTGGCCTGAGCGATGCCGCGGTGACCTGAGCGATGCCGCGGTGACCTGAGAGATCAGGAGAAGATCAGCTTGTGCCCGTCGCGCCTGAGCGCGCCCAGCACCTCGTCGCAGTGCGCCGGCCCTCTGGTCTCCAACTGCAGCAGGACCTCGACCTCGTCGAGGTGGAGGCGGGCGCCCATCCGTTCGTGCACCACGTCGAGCACGTTGACGCCGAGGTCCGCCAGCCTGCCGAGGAGCGACGCGAGCGCGCCGGGACGGTCGGTCAGCCGGATGCGGAACGCGAGATAACGCCCGGCCGCCGCGAGGCCGTGCCTGAGTACGCGGGCCAGCAGCAGGGGGTCGATGTTCCCGCCGGAGAGCACCACGACGACGGGCGGCTCGAACGCGTGCGGTTGGTCGAGCAGCGCCGCCACCCCAGCGACGCCCGCGGGCTCGACGACCAGCTTCGAGCGCTCCAGGCACAGCAGGAGAGCACGCGACAGGGACTCCTCGGAGACCGTCACCACCCTGTCGACCAGATAGTGGATCAGCTCGAACGGCAACTCGCCCGGACGCCCGACCGCGATTCCGTCCGCCATCGTGGACGCGGGCTCCACCATCACCGGATGCCCGGCCGCGAGCGACTCCGGATAGGCGGCCGCCCGTTCCGCCTGGACGCCGACCACCCGGATCCCCGGCCGTTGCGACTTCACCGCGAGCGCCACGCCGGCGGCCAGGCCGCCACCGCCGATCGGGAGCACGATCGTGGCCGCCTCCGGCAGTTGCTCCAGGATCTCCAGGCCGACCGTGCCCTGACCGGCGACGATGTCCGGGTGGTCGAACGGGTGGATGAACAGCGCGCCGGTCTTCTCCGCGTGCTCCTGCGCCGCCTGCAGCGCCACATCGACCGTGTGCCCCGCGAAGACGACGTCCGCGCCGTACGCCCGGGTGGCCTCCACCTTGGGCAGCGGCGCGCCCTCGGGCATGTAGACCGTCGACTTGGCACCGAGCAGCCCGGAGCCGAGCGCCACTCCCTGGGCGTGGTTGCCGGCGCTCGCGGCCACGACCCCGCGCGCCCGCTCCTCGTCGGTCAGCCGCGCGATGCGCACGTAGGCGCCCCGGACCTTGAACGACCCGGCCCGCTGGAGGTTCTCGCACTTGAGATAGACCGGCCCGCCGACCGTCTCGGAAAGGACGCGCGAGTGCACCACCGGAGTGTGCGCGATCACGTCGTCGAGGACCTCGCGCGCGGCGACGACGTCGTCGAACGTCATCTGTGGGACAGCCATGCCGCCCATCCTTTCGTACGGCGCCGCTTACGGCGTTGCGATCACGGCCCGCGAACGGTCGGTGGCGAGCTTGAGCGCGAAGGCGCCCAGCATGGTGCCCATGACGTACCGCTGGAAGCGCAGCCAGGTCGGCCGCGTGCCGAGGAACGCCGCGAGACTTCCCGCGGTCAGCACGATGAGCGTGTTGACCGCCATGCTGATCACGATCTGCACGGTCCCCAGCAGGAAACTCTGCGTCATCACGTCACCCGCTGAGGGGTCGATGAACTGCGGCAGCAGTGACATGTACATCACGGCCGCCTTGGGGTTGAGCAGGTTGGTGACGAGCCCCATCATGAACAGCTTCCGGGGCGGGTCCGGCTTGAGCGCCTTCGGCTGGAAGACCGAGGTGCCGCCCGGCTTCAGGGTCTTCCACGCCAGGTAGAGCAGGTAGCCCGCACCGGCCAGCTTGATCGCGACGTACGCCTCGGGGACCAGGGCGAACACCGCCGTCAGCCCGAAACAGGTGGCCGCCAGATAGGCGAGGAAGCCCACGGCGACGCCGGTCAGGGAGACCAGCCCCGCCCGCCGTCCCTGCGTGATCGAACGCGAGACCAGATAGACCATGTTCGGCCCGGGCGTCAGGACCATGCCCAACGCCACGAGCGTGATTCCCGCTAATGCCCCGAGACTCATGCGAGTCGCCCTTCACCCGTCGGACCAGCCGTCACACAGGTTAGCGGGGCGCCCAGTAACGATCGGCGGCGAGGATCAGCCCGGCGGCGCCGATGAGCCCGGCGTCCTGGCCGAGCATGGCGGGCACCACGCGGACCCGCGAGGAGAACTCCATGCGCGCGTGCTCGCGGAGTGCCTCTTCGAGGGGGCCGAACAGGAGCGGCCCGGCCTGCGAGAGCCCGCCGCCGACGGTCACGACGTCGAGGTCGCACAGGTGGGTGGCCGAGGCGATCGCGATGCCGACGGCGCGCCCGGCCCTGACCATCGCGGCGGAGGCGATCGGGTCACCCGCGGCCGCGTCCAGGGCCAGCCGGCGGCCGTTCGCGGTGGCCGCCTCCTGGTAGAGCCCCTCGCCCTGCGGCTGGGATCCGGGCGTCCAGCCCTGCGAGACGGCCCACTCGGCGAGGCCCGGGCCGCGGGCGACGGCCTCCAGGCACCCTCTGCCGCCGCATCGGCAGGGCGGGCCGTCCGGGTCGACGACCACGTGCCCGATGTGACCGGCGTTTCCCGTGCCTCCGTCGATCAGGCGGCCGCCGAGGATGAGCCCCCCGCCGACGCCTGTGGAGACCACCATGCCCAGCATGTTGTCGGAGCCGCGGCCCGCGCCGTGCGAGTGCTCGGCGATGGCCAGGCAGACCGCGTCGTTGTGGATGCGGACCGGCACGCCGGGAAAACGCCCGGCGAGCCGCTCCCGGAGCGGGAAGTCCCGCCAGCCGGGCATGTTCAGCGGCGAGACCTCGCCGGACGGCCAGGTCATCGGCCCGCCCGAGCCGATGCCGACGCCCGCGACGTCCTCTGGCGAGCCGAGCCCGTCGATGAGGCCGGTCAGGGCCTCCCACAGGGCCTCGGCGTCACCCCCGGGAGGAGTCGCCACACGCTCGGAGGAGATGAGCTCTCCGTCTGGCCCGACCAGTCCTGCGGCGAACTTCGTCCCGCCGATGTCGACGGCCAGTACCAGGTCGGCCACGTCACGCTCCTACGGGGGGAAAGGAGGAGAACACCAGGATCGAGGCGGTGAAGCCGTGCACGTGGTTCTGCCCGCCGACGGGGCCCACCTCCCCCGCGGCGAAGAACCCCGCGACGCCGATCGGACCGAGCGTATCCCGCACGGCCAGAGCGTCATGATCCGGAGTCCCGAACATCGCGGAACCTCGGCCGTTGCAGGAGAACAGCAACGCGCCGTCGACCCGCCCGACCCTCTCCAGGTGGGCGTCGAGCAGCTCGTAGAGGTCCTCGTCGGCGGTCTCGGCGTCCCTCACCTGGAAGCGGACGGTCCTGCCGATCTCCAGCACGTCCCCGACGGCGACCGCCTCACGTTCAGGGTCGATGCCGAGCACCCCGCGGATGAGGAAGTCGCCCCGCTCGTGCCGCTCCGCGTACTCGTCCATCGCGACGCCGATCTGTAACCCCGAGGCGACGAGCTCGCGGTCCTCCTCGTCCAGATCGGTGACGATGTCCTCCAGCCGCGCGAGCGCCGGCTGACCGGCGAGCTCGAGCAGCAGGTTCTCCTCGGCATGGGTGACGGCCATGGTCGGGCCGATCGGGCGGCATCCCTGGCTGACCACGGTTCCCACGCTCACCGGGCCGCTCAGGAGCACGCCGATCGCGCCTTCGTCGTAGACCTCCCCGTCGGCGAACAGCCGTACGGATCCTCGGCCCTGCATGCCGTTGGCGAGCCCGCCGATGATCGGCAGGGTGCCGAGCACCTCGCTCGAGTGTTCGATGAAGGCATCGGTCGGGAAGCTGTACGGATCGGCGAGCAGGATGGCGACCCGGTCGTCGAGGCCCCGCTCCGGGAGACCCACGACCACGAACCTGTCGCTGGTCCTGAGGGTCTCCAGGGCGAACGTGGTGACCTTGGCCTCCCCGAGGGAAGCGGCCCACGCGCTCACGGCCGGTTTGAGCTCGACCCCTCTGGCATCACCGATCACTCCCGTCGCGCTGCACCCGATCACGTGGGCATCCGGCGCCATGCCCATCGCCCGCCGCCCGGCCCGGCCGACCTCCTCGGGATCGTCCCCGCAGATGAAGAAGCACACCAGGTCGGGCGGACCCGACAGGCCGGCGAGAGCCTGGCGGATCGCGGTCTCCGCGGCCTCCACCAGGTCGGTGCCCACGGCGAGACCATCGGCGAAGCGGCTTGTCAGTACCGCCATAGCCCCGCCCCCTGTTCGCTAGCGGTTCTCCTTGCCCGATTGTCCCCACTCGGAGGACGACAACGCACACAACACGTCACGCGATGGTCAAGATCCGAAATCCGGATCCGCCGAACGGGGATGCCGGATCCCATGATGGGGACGTAGTCTCGGCAGCGTGCACAAATCGCCCGCGCCTGCCAGCAGCACTCTGCGTGAACTGCGCGAGAGTGGACACGTCCACCGGACGGTCAAGGCCGAGATCCGCGAGAACCTCCTGGCCCGGCTCCGGGCCGGGGAGCCCCGGTTCCCCGGGATCATCGGCTTCGACGAGACCGTCCTCCCGCATCTGGAAAGGGCCCTGATCGCCGGGCACGACCTGGTGCTCCTCGGCGAGCGCGGCCAGGGCAAGACCCGCCTCATCCGCACCATCACCGAGCTTCTCGACGAGTGGTCGCCGGTCATCGCGGGATGCGAGATCAACGATCATCCGTACGAGCCGGCCTGTGTCCGCTGCCTGCGGCTCGCCGGGGAACTGGACGACGACCTCCCGGTCGCCTGGAGGCACCGCGACGACCGCTACGGCGAGAAGCTGGCCACTCCGGACACCTCGGTCGGCGACCTCATCGGCGACGTCGACCCGATCAAGATCGCCGAGGGACGCACGCTGGGCGACCCCGAGACCGTCCACTACGGCCTGGTCCCCCGGACCAACCGCGGCGTCTTCTCCGTCAACGAGCTTCCCGACCTGGCCGAGCGCATCCAGGTCTCGCTGCTGAACGTCCTGGAGGAGCGCGACGTCCAGGTCCGCGGCTACAACCTGCGCCTCCCCCTGGACATCCTGCTCATCGCCAGCGCCAACCCCGAGGACTACACGAACCGGGGCCGGATCATCACCCCGCTCAAGGACCGGTTCGGCGCGGAGATCCGCACGCACTACCCCCAGTCCGTCGAGGACGAACTGGTCCTGATCCGCCAGGAGGCCGCTCTCGAGGAGCTCGGCGCCGACCTTCCCGGCCATCTGGTGGAGGTCATCGCCCGGTTCACCCGGCTGGTCAGGGAGTCCACCGCCGTCGACGCCCGCTCGGGTGTCTCCGCGCGCTTCTCCATCGCCGCCGCCGAGACCGCCGCCGCGTCCGCCCTGCGGCGGGCCGCCCTGACGGGCGAGGAGCGGCCGGTGACGCGGATCTGCGATCTGCCCGGCGTGGTCCCCACTCTGCGCGGCAAGGTCGAGTTCGAGGTCAGCGAGGAGGGCCGCGAGGTCGAGGTGCTCGCCCACCTGCTCCGCCGGGCGACGGCCGAGACGTTCCGCGGCACCCTGGGCGGGACGGACCTCGCTCCCCTGCTCGAGAAGTTCTCCGAGGGCGTCCAGATCGAGTCGGGCGAGCTGGTCCCGGCCAACGAGTTGCTGCGGCGCATCGGCAGGGTGGACGGCCTGGCGAAGATCATGACGCGGCTGGGCCTGGGCGAGGGCGACGAGTCCCCCGGTCACGCGGCCGCCGCGCTGGAGTTCGCACTCGAAGGGCTCTACCTGATGCGGCGCCTGTCCAAGGACGACATCGCGGGCGGATCGGTGTACCGCACATGACGGACGGCCTTCGCACGCGCGCACAGGCTCCGGCCGGGTTAGCGTAATCCCGTGGCATACCGGTACGGGGAGTATCACGACGGGCCCGATCCACTGGCTCCGCCGTACGACGTCCGCGGGGCGCTCGACGAGATGGGCGACGCGATCCTTTCGGGTTCGACGCCTCTCGACGCCCTGCGGGACCTGCTCAAGCGCGGCCTTCCCGGCCCCTCCGACCGGCGGGGGCTCGACGACCTGCTCCGCCAGGTACGGCAGCGCCGCCGCGAGCTGAGGGAGAACACGCGGCTCGACGGGACGCTCGAGCGCGCCCGCGCCCTGCTCGACAAGGCCATCGGCCAGGAGCGGGCCGAGCTGTTCCCCGACCCCTCGGACGACGCGCGGTTCCGGGAGGCGGCCCTCGACGCGCTGCCCTCCGACACCTCGCGGGCGATCCAGGAGCTCGGTTCGTACGACTGGCGGTCCCAGGCCGCCCGCCAGACGTTCGAGGAGTTGCGCGACCTGCTGCGCCGGGAGGTGCTCGACAGCCAGTTCCGCGGCATGCGGGACGCTCTGGCCAACCCCGACCCCGCCGCGATGGAGCGGGTCCGGCAGATGATGTCGGATCTCAACGACATGCTGGACCGCGACGCGCGCGGCGAGCACACCCAAGAAGATTTCGACCAGTTCATGCAGAAATATCGGGATATGTTTCCCGAGAATCCGCGGAATCTGGAAGAGCTC
>Ga0310811_10012778_pt1 | contig 10916 bp, 9 predicted proteins | sample YCmetagenome_FD_207642 | JGI IMG/M metagenome (GOLD analysis project Ga0310811, IMG submission 207642) | Soil microbial communities from experimental microcosm in Duke University, North Carolina, United States - YC | ecosystem: Engineered > Artificial ecosystem > Soil microcosm > Unclassified ...
GTGTCGGGCAACGAGACCGGCCCGCCGGTGATCCTGCTGCACGGCTCGGCCGGCAACACGCTGACCTGGATGTCGGTGGTGGGCGAACTGGCCGACCGGTTCCGGCTGCACGCCGTGGACATCATCGGCGAGCCCGGGCTGAGCGCCCCGTCGCGGCCGCCGTTGGGCTCATCGGCCTACGCCGAGTGGTTCGACGACGTGCTGGCGGGTCTGGGCCTGACCGAGGTGCAGGTGGTGGCGTCGTCGCTGGGCGGCTGGTTCGCCATCGACTACGCCACGCGCCGGCCCGGACGCGTCAGCCGCATGGTGCTGTTGGTGCCGGGCGGGATCGGCCGGCAGAGGCTCGGCAAGATGGCGCTGTTCCTGCTCGGCCAGTTGCTCGGCCGCAAGCAGCCGGAGCCCCAGTCGCCGCCGGAGAAGTACCTGCGCATGGTGTTCCAGCACTACCGGCCGCGGCTGCTGATGCCGATCTTCCCGGCCGCCCGGCTGCGGCAGTTGACCATGCCGCTACTGGTGATCGTCGGCGACAGCGACGAGCTGTTGGACTCCAAGGCCACACAGCGGCGGCTGACGGCGACGACCGGCGCGACCGTGGTGATGCTGCCTGACACCGGGCACATGCTGCCGGACCAGACCGAGCGGATCGGCGGGTTCCTCCATGACTGACACGCTGACCGACATCGGCGGGACCACGGCGTTCGTGCTCGCCCCGGACGGCCCCAAGTTGTCAACCGAGCAGGACGCGGTCGACATCATCGGGCAGCTCTGGGGGCAGCCGGTGCCGTTGGTGGTGATCCCGGTGGAGCGGTTCGCCGACGGCGTGTTCGACCTGCGGACCACCTTGCTCGGGCACTTCACGCAGAAGTTCATCGGCTACGGCAAGAGCCTGGCCATCGTCGGTGACCTGGGCGAACACCTGGCCGGCAGCGAGCCGCTGCGGGCGTACGTGCGGGAGTCCAACCGGGGTAAGCGAATCTGGTTCCTGGACGACGTTAATCAGGTTGCCGCTCGATTGGGCTGACCTACCCTGGCCGGATGGACCTGGGGACTGAGACGGATCGTGTTGCCACCGAGACGTCGTTCACCGGTGTGGTGCGGCTGGACGAGGCCGGCGTGACGGTGTTCGAGCGGGCGTACGGCATGGCGCATCGCGGGCTGGGTGTTCCGAACACTGTGGACACCCGGTTCGCGATCGCCAGCGGCACCAAGCCGTTGACGGCGTTGACCGTGATGTCCCTGGTCGAGGACGGCACCCTTGGCCTGTCGACGACGGCGAGGTCCGTGCTCGGCGCGGACCTGCCGTCGATCGATGACGCCGTGACGGTGGAACAGCTGCTGTCCCACCGTTCTGGCATCGGCGACTACTACGACGAGGACAGCGACCCGGCGCTACCGGTGTCGCCGCGGGAGCTGGCGACGACCGAGCAGTACGTGTCGATCCTGGACGGCTATCCGCAGAAGTTCCCGCCCGGCGCCAGGTTCAACTACAACAACAGCGCTTTCGTGGTGCTGGCGCTGATCGCCGAACGCACGAGCGGCGTCCCATTCCACGACCTCGTGGCGCGGCGGGTGTGCGCGCCGGCGGGCCTGGTGGACACGGCCTTCCTGCGCAGTGACGAGCCGGACCGGCGGACGGCGCTCGGTTATCTGGCCAAGGATGGCTTGCGCACCAACGTTTTCGACCTCCCGGTGCGCGGCAGCGGAGACGGCGGCAGCTACACCACGGTAGCCGACTTTCATGCGCTGTGGCGGTCCTTCTTCGCCGGCGGTGTGGTGTCGTCGAAATGGGTCGACGAGATGCTGCGGCCGCGCAGCGTTCACGACGGCAAGCGGCCGCTGCGCTACGGGCTGGGCTTCTGGCGGCACGAGTCATCCGACACGGTGATCGTCATGGGCTCCGATCCGGGTGTGTCGTTCTGGTCCGAGGCCGATCCGTCCGGCGCGTTCGTCCGTACTGTGGTAGGCAACGCGACCGACGCCGCCTGGCCGGTGGCCCGCCTGTTCGGTTGACTCCATTGGAGGTGTCGGCGGCTCGGGGGCGCTGGCTAGCATTCGCGAGTGGACGCCGGCACCGTGGATTTCCTGGAGTCGTGGCGATTGTCGCCGGAGCGCCGCCGGCAGCGCCGGGGCGGCTGGCTGACCGTCGTGGTGGCGATCGCCGTTGGCGTCGCGTCCTTTGTGCTCTACCGGGACCACGGGATCACACTGGGCCTCGACCTGCCGGACCAGATCCCGTATGGCGTGCTGGCGTTGGCCACGGCGGTCTTGTGCTGGCTGCTGACGCTGTTCGTCACCTTGGCGTATCGCGATGCGCTGCAACGGGAGCACAACGAACGCTGGCAGGTGGCGGAGTCGCGGCGGCTGCTGGAGCGCGCCGAGGAAGCGTCCGACAAGCGGGGTCCGCTCGACCTGACGGTGTTGTGGGCGTTGACCCAGCGCCGCCTGGACTACTACCACGCGCTGGCCACTTTCCAGGCGGAGCGCAGTTTTCACCACGCGCAGCGGGCGGTGGTCGTCGGCTTCGCGGTGCTGGTCGTCGCGGTCGTGGTGGTGGCGTCGACCGGTTCGACGGTGATCACCATCGCCGCCGGGTCGATCGGCGTGATCGGGGCGGCGCTGGCGGCGTTCCTGGGCCGGGCGTTCCTCCGGGCCCAGGAGGCCACCACCGAACGGCTGCAACTGTACTTCTCCCAGCCGTTCGCGTTCTCCCGCCAGCTGTCGGCCGAACGGCTGCTGATATTGCTCGAAGCGGAGGATCGCGCGGCGGCGGTGCGGGACCTGATCCGCGCGGTCATGGAGCAGCCGGTCGAGCCGGTCAGGCGGGGCCGGCACTCGTCGTGACGGGTGCCTCGGCGTAGCCGTTGACGACCACGTCGTCGAGGCGCACCGGCTCACCGCGCAGCGCCAGCGCCGGAAACCGTTGGCGCAGCTTGGTGATCGCGGTGCCGACCAGCTCATCGTGATCGCCGAGGGTGAGGTGGCCGGTGGTGTTGCGGCCGAAGTCGAGCTCGTCCGGCCGGTCGAACATGATCGGATCCCGGTTGGCCGAACCGAGCAGCACGGCGATGGTCTCGCCGGCCTCGATCTCGATGCCGGCCAGGCCGATCGGGGCGTCGACGGTGCGCAGCGCCATGCCGTACGGACCGTCGTGCCGGGACAGCTCGGCCACGTTCACCCCGGACTGGTCAGGATGCCGCAGCAGGTCCACGAGGCCGTTGACGATCAGGTGCGCGACCGGGTTGTCGCCGGCCACCGGCACGGCGAAGTCCCGCACCAGGTCGAAGTCGCCGTCCAAATCGGCCAGCACGGCGTCGACGTCACCGGGCACCGGATCGACCGGCGACGGCTTGAGCGCCTCGAAGGCGTCGGCGTAGCGGCTGATCAGCCACACTCGCCGGCCATCAGGCAGCACCGCCTCACAGATCGGCGCCTGCAACCGCAGCCACCGATGCATGGTGTGCCGGTCCTGGATGTACTTGTCGTCGAGCATCACGGCCACAGCGCATTCTAGGTGACCAGCAGGGAGAGCCGGTCGAGGCCCCGCAGCGCCGGGTCCGGCCGGAACACGGGCTCCTCGGCCAGCCGCAGACGGGGGAATCTCGCCGCCAGCGCCGGGAACAGCACCTGGCCCTCGACACGGGCCAACGCCGCGCCGAGACAGTAGTGCGCACCGGCGCCGAAGGTGAGATGCCCGGCGGCGTCGGGGCGGCGCAGGTCGAGGCGGTCCGGGTCGGGATAGCGGCCGGGATCGCGGTTGGCCGCGCCCAGTACGGGAAAGACCAGCTCCCCGGCGGTGATCCGCTTGCCGCCGAGCTCGAGGTCCACGGTGGCCTGCTGCGGTGTGATGATCGGTGCCGGCGAGTCGTAGCGTAGCAGCTCCTCGGCGGCGGTTCGGGCGATCGACGGGTCGTCGCGCAGCAGCGCGTATTGTTCGGGATGGCGCAGCAACGCCAGTACGCTGTTGCCGATGTAGTGCGCGGTGGTCTCCAGACCGGCGTTGATCACCGAGATGATGTTGGTGACCATGTCGTCGTCGGCCACCAGGCTGCTGACGTACGCGGTCAACTCGTCGGCGGCCGCCTGGGCCCGGTACGCGGTCGCCACCGGATCCTCGCCGAACTGGGCCTGCCCCAACACGGCCATCACGTCACGACCCCACTCGGCCACCTGTGGCTGGTCGCAGCGTGGCACGCCGACGAGGTCCATCACCACGCGCCCCGGCAACGGGTAGGCCACCGCGGACATGAACTCCACCGGCCCCGGCCGATCGATCGCGTCCAGCAGTTCGGCGACGGCCTTCTCCACGTCGTCCCGCAGCGCCTCCATCGCACGGGCGGTGAACTTGCCGGCGACGAGTTGCCGCATCCGGTCGTGGTGACCGTGATTGCTGAACGGCAGGCTGGCGTCGAGCCAGTCGATGAACGGCTGGAGATCGGCCAGTGTCTCGGCCGGCAGCCGCGTCAGCAGCGTGGCGGTGGACGGCCGGATCACCGACGGATCCCTTAGCAGCGAAGAGACTTCGGCGTGCCGGGTGAGGACCCAGCCGTCCAGGGCGTCATCCCGGTACACCGGCGCCAGGTCGCGCAGCAGGTGGTAGAAGGGGTACGGGTCCTGGAGGAAGTCAGGGTCCATCGGGTTGAGGTGGATGCTGGCCTCGACCCGGGCCCGCGCGGGCGGCTGCGGGGCGGGGATCCTGGCGATGCAGTGGTTGATCGCCCCGGCGAGCGAGGTGAGGTCGGGTGGGGCGAACGCCGTGAAGTGGTTGCCCGGCACCGTGATCACCTCCAGTCGGCCGAGCCGCACGCCTTCCCAGCCGTTGGCCGGATCGTCCAGGCGTAGCTGGATGTGCCGGTCGTCGAACAGCACCTGTGGGAAGCCGCCCTCGGCCTTGAGCAGCGTGACGGCGAGGTCGGACGGGCCCGGCTGGTAACGGACGACGGCTTCGAGCTGGGCCTGGTAGACCCGCATGATGTTGCCGATGTGCTCGTCGGCCGGGCCGCTCGCACCGAGGAACCGGGCCAGCTCACGGCGCTGTTCGGCGGGGGAGAGGCGCTGGTCGACGCGGCGGCGAGGCGCATCCGTGCCGCGGAAGGCGAGGCTGCGCATCCGCCACAGCTCCTCGATGATCGCCACGTCGTCGGCCGGCGGCTCGGGCTGCCCGGGCTCGGCCACGTAGGTGTCGATCAGGATCACCTGTGCTACTTCGTCTCCCTGCTGCCGGATCTGGCGGCCGACTTCGTAAGCGACGAGGCCACCGAACGAGTGGCCGCCGACGAGATACGGGCCGTGCGGCTGGATCGCCCTGATCTCCTCGACGTAGCGGCGGGCCAGCGTGGGAACGTCGTCCAGCGGCTCGTCGACGCCGTCGAATCCGGGGCTCTGCAAGGCATAGAACGTCTGCTGTGGACCGATCGCCCGGGCCAACGGCAGCAGGTAGTAGGCCGCGCCGACCGCGCCGCCGATACAAAAGAACGGGCGCGGTGGCGTCAGGGCCAGGGCCAGGCTCTCCGGGCCGGCCTCGGCCCCGTGCTCGTCGAGATGCCGTGCGACAGCGTCCAAAGTGGGCAGTTCGAGCAGCAGCGAATGCCGCACCCGGTAACCGAGGTGGTCGGAGAGATCGGCCAGCACGGTCGCCATCTGTAGCGACTCCAGGCCCAGTGCGGCGATCGGCGCGTGCGGATCGACCGGCCGCTTGAGCTCGGCCGAAACCTTGCGGCACAACCAGTTCGTGAGATTGCCGCCGAAGTGACGGGCGACCAGGTCATGGGCGTAGTCGAGGGTGCACTCGACCAGCTCGAAGGCCGGCAGACTGCCCACGTGGTAGGTGTGGTGGCGGCCCTGGAGCTCCTCGATCCGGTCGTAGATGCCGTCGGCGAGGTCGGCGGAACCGAAGTGCGGCATGTACTTCCATTGCCGCTCGACGATCGCATCGTCCACATCGGCCGGTCCGTAGGAATAGCAGGCGTAGACGTCGCTGTCGGCGTAGCGGTGGTGGTAGGCGGTGTCGCCGTACAAGGTGAAGGCCGATCGCGGCTGATCCGGGGCCGGGCCGAAGGTGGTACGGTAGTCGTGATACCGGATCCGCCCCGCGAGGTCTCGTTCCTCCTCGCGGACGTCCAGCACCGCCAGCAGCTGGTCGAGCGGCACCGTGAGCACGAGATCGTCGAACCTGAGGGTTTCGTCGTCGACGGTCACGAGCACTCGGGTGCCATGTCGGCGAATCGCGGACACTGTTACGCCGCATCGGACATCGCCGAGCGATGCGGCAACGCGCACCCACACCTGACCGAAGCCGCCCGCGATGGTGAACGGCCACTTCCGGCCCAGCACCGACGCGTCGCGGTCGGCCAGCAGACCCGTCATCTCGGCGTACTTCACCAGATACAACGCCGGCAGGTCGCCGGCGAGTCGACCGTACCCGGAGGAGGTGTAGCCCAGCTCGAAGGTGTCAGCGAACTCCGGCAACTGGGAAAGCCATTGCCGCACGGGCATTGCCAGCGCTCGCGCGGAGTGGGCCAGCCCGGCCTTGCCGATGTCCGGGAAGTGCTCGGCCTTGAGCGCGTCGTACCGTCGGCGCGCGTCCGGGCTGAGCAACGGGCGCCGGGTGACCGGCGTGATGTCCTCGATGGACAGCCCGAGCTCGGTGACCAGCGCGGCCAGGCGCTGGTAGGTCAGCGTGCACACGTGCCCGCCGACATCGAAGGCATGCCCGTCGAGGGTGATGGACGCGCACTTGCCGCCCACGTGGTCGGCCGCCTCCAACACCGTCACGGCGTGACCGAGCCGTTCCAACTCCCGGGCCACGGTCAATCCGCTGACGCCGGCACCCACCACACAAACACGCCTCACGCAGGCACGCCCTCCTGGGACAGGAACGCCGCACGGCACGCGCTGCGTCGGATCTTGCCGCTGGTTGTCTTGCGCACCAGGCCTTGTGGCCCGACCACGACCCGGGCGCAGGCCAGCTGGTGGTCGTGCCGGACGCGGTCCATGACGGCCTCGATGACGGCGTGCTCGTCGGCCCGGCGGTCGCGCGTCTCCACGAGGACGACCAGCCGCTCGCCGTCGTCGGCGGGCACCGAGAAGGCGGCGACCCCGCCTGGCCGGATGGCCGGGTGGCAGTCGCGCACGCTCGCCTCGATGTCCTCCGGGTGCAGGTTGCGGCCGCGCACGATGATCAGGTCCTTGAGCCGGCCGGTGACGAAGAGCTCGTCACCGTGCAGGAAGCCGAGGTCGCCGGTGCGCAGGTAGTGGGTCGGGTCCTCGTCGCCGGCCACCTGGGCCCGGAACGTGTGCTCGGTCTGCTCGGGCCGGCCGTAGTAGCCGAGCGCCTTGGTTCGCGAGCTGACCCAGATCTCGCCGACCCGGCACGGGGGCAGCACCTCGTGCGTGTCCGGATCGACGATGCGGAGCCGGGCGTCGAACTTGGTCAGCCGCCCGCAGCCGACCAGCGTTCGCGCCGGCCGGTCGGGCAGTGCCGGCACCGCGCGGCCGGCCTCCAGGCTGACCCGGTCCAGGCTGAGCGTGCCGCGGCCACCCATGGTGACGCTGACGGTGTGCTCGGCGAGGCCGTAGGCCGCGTAGAAGCTGTCGCGGTGCAGACCGGACGGGGCGAAGGCGTCCAGAAAGGAGGTGACGGTTTCCGGGCGGATCGGCTCGGCCGCCGACATGAACACCCGCACCGAACTCAGGTCCCAGGCCGCCCGTTGCTCCACGGTCGTCTTGCGTACCGCAAGGTCGAAGGCGAAGTTCGGGGCCGCGGTGTGCGTGGCCCGGATCCGGGACATCACCTCGAACCACACGGCCGGGCGACGCAGGAAGGCCAGCGGCGAGAGCAGCCGGGAGTGCGCGTTGCCGCTCAGCGTGGACATGATCACGCTGATCAGCCCGAAGTCGTGGTACTGCGGCAGCCAGAACACACCGCGGGCCCCGTCGCCGAGGCCGAGGTCGACGGCGTTGGCGCTGACCTCGCCGATCAGGTTGCCGTGGGTGATGACCACTCCGCGTGGCGATCCGGTTGAGCCGGACGTGTACTGCAGCAGCGCCGGCTGGTCCGGGTCCACCGGCGAATGCCACTCGACCGGAGCAGTGGCCGGGCGGCAGCTGTCGGTGTGCCGCCAGGTGATCCGTGGCCAGCTCGGCTTCGACCGGTCGAACACACCGGCCACCGCGCCGACCGTGCGGGCGCGGTCGTACGCCTTGGAGGTGAGCACCGCTTTCGGCCGGCAGTCGTCCAGCACGGCGGCGAAGCCGGGCAGCGTCTGCCGCAGCCGGAACGGGTCCGGCGGGTACACCGGCACCGGTACGACGCCGGCGATCAGACAGCCGACCAGGGCGATGACGAAGTCCGGACCCGGCGGGTAGACGAGCACCGCGCGGTCGCCGGGCTCGAAACCCCAGCGCCGCAGCGATTCCGCGACCGCCTCGCCGGCGGTCGCGATGCCGGTCGCGGTCAGTGACGTGCGGTCGGCTCCGTCATCGTCCACGAAAGTCAGCAGCGGCCGGTTCGGGTCGTGCTGGACCAGGGCGTGCAGCGACGCCAGTGCTGAGTACTCCAAACCCGCCACCGTCCTTGTCGCACCGCTCGCCCGCTGATCGCGCCCCCGTCTCCGCACACCGTGCGGCAGGTGTCGTCCGGCGCGCAAGGACCCCGACCGGTCGTGTCGCCGAAAGCTACATCTCTACTGTTGGTGTGCTTGACGGTCGTCCACTGTGGAACAAATGGGGGAACCATGGGGGAGAGGTGGGGTGGATGGGCGAGGAACCGGCCCCGGTGAGCCCGGCGCTCCCGGACGAGTGCCCGGCCGGTCCGCGGGAGCTGCTGGCGGCCATCGCCGACGCGGCGCGGATGGCCTGCGTGCTGACCGACCTGCTGACCACGCTGCGTGAGCCGACCCGGCGGCTGGCCGGGCCGGGCGCGGCCGCGTCGGTGGACGTGGCCAGGAGACGGTCGGAGGAGGCGCTGCTGGAGTTGGAGATCGCCCTGGGCGACGTCCGGGCGGCCGGTGGTCGTAGGATACGTCCGAATGGGTGACGGCCCTGGCGGACCGGCCGACCGGGGGCGAATGTCGATCCACCGCTCAAAGCTGCGTGGTGACTAAGGTTGCGTGACATGAGTCCAGCGTCGTGTCCGGAGTGCGACGGGCCGTCGGCCCGGCCGCTGCGAGTGCTGGCCGTCGACGACGAGCTCCCGGTGCTGGAGGAGATCGTCTACCTGCTGGGCGCCGACCCGCGCGTGGGCACGGCCGAGGGCGCCCAGGACTCGACCGAGGCGCTGCGCCTGCTGCACCGCGCCGCCGACGCGGACCGGCCGGTCGACGCGGTGTTCCTGGACATCAAGATGCCCGGCCTGAACGGCATGGAACTGGCGCGGGTGCTGACCCGGTTCGCCAGCCCGCCGGCCCTGGTCTTCGTCACCGCGGACGACCAGTCGGCGGTGGAGGCGTTCGAGCTGAAGGCGCTGGACTACGTGCTCAAGCCGATCCGGCCGCAGCGGCTGGCCGAGGCGGTGCACCGGGTGGCGCACAAGGTGATCGCGAGCGCGGTGCATGTGCCGGCGCAACAGGCGGCCGAGCCGCCGTCGGTGACGCCGGACGACGTCATCCCGGTCGAGCTGGGCGGGGTCACGCGGTTCCTGCGGCTGGCCGACGTGCGCTATGCCGAGGCCCAGGGCGACTACGCGCGGCTGCACACCGCCAACGGCAGCTACCTGGTCCGGACGCCGCTGACCGGGCTGGAGGAACGCTGGCGGGACGCCGGTTTCGTGCGCATCCACCGCAGCCACCTGATCGCCCTGGCCCACGTGGAGGAGTTGCGGCTGGACGGCGGCCAGCTGTCGGTGAAGATCGGCGGCGCGATGCTGACCGTGAGCCGCCGGCACACGCCCCAGTTGCGGGACCTGCTGGTGAAGCGGGCCCGGCCGCACGCGGTGCGGGCCGGCAAGTGAACGGGGAGCGGCCGAAGCGGGTCGTCGTCACCAGCCCGTGGACGCGGGCGGCGCGGCGGTCGCGGTCGTATCCGATCGTGCGGGAGATCGATGAGCAGTCCGAGGTCGGTGCCCTGTACATGCGGTCGCTGATGCGGACCCAGCTGCGGCTCGGCCTGCTGGTCGTGCTGCTGGTGTGCGGGCCGCTGGCCGCGCTGCCGGTGCTGTTCGACCTGGTGCCGCTGACCAAGACGGTGGTGGTGCTGGGCCTGCCGCTGCCGTGGCTGGTGCTCGGGGCGGCGGTGTACCCGGTGGTCGTGCTGGTCGGCTGCTACTACGTGTGGCGGGTCGAGCGGACCGAGCGGGAGTTCGCCGACCTCGTCGAGCAGTCCTGACGCTGTGAGCAGCACGTATTCCGCGGTGTTCGTGGCGCTGGTGCTGGCCGCGGCGCTGCTCATCGGCGGCTACGGGCTGCGGATCTCCCGGACCACTTCGGACTTCTACGTGGCGTCGCGGTCCGTGTCGCCGTGGTGGAACGCCTCGGCCATCGGCGGCGAGTACCTGTCGGCGGCCTCGTTCCTCGGCGTCGCCGGGCTGATCTTCGCCTACGGGCCGGACATGCTGTGGTACCCGATCGGTTACACCGTCGGCTATCTGGTGCTTCTCGCGCTGGTGGCGGCACCGCTACGGCGGTCGGGGGCCTACACCGTGCCGGACTTCGCGGAGGCGCGGCTGGAGTCGCGGCGGGTCCGGCGGATGGCCAGTGTGCTGTCGGTCGGCATCGGCTGGCTGTATCTGGTGCCGCAGTTGCAGGGCGCGGGCCTGACGCTGACGACCGTCACCGGTGCGCCGGGTTGGCTCGGGGCGTTACTGGTGGCGGCGGTCGTGGCGGTGAACGTGATGGCCGGTGGGATGCGGAGCATCACGTTCGTGCAGGCCGTGCAGTACTGGCTGAAGCTGACCGCGTTGGCCGTGCCGGTGATCTTCCTGG
>Ga0310811_10012779_pt1 | contig 10916 bp, 5 predicted proteins | sample YCmetagenome_FD_207642 | JGI IMG/M metagenome (GOLD analysis project Ga0310811, IMG submission 207642) | Soil microbial communities from experimental microcosm in Duke University, North Carolina, United States - YC | ecosystem: Engineered > Artificial ecosystem > Soil microcosm > Unclassified ...
AAGCACTAAAGCCAACGGTCACTTTAACGGCCAAGCAATGGCAAGCGTTGGACGGCCGCTATCAGGCAGAAGGCAATAACAAGTTTCATTTGCAAATAACTTCTAAGGGCGACAAACTAATTCTTAAGCAAGATTGGGACGGCGCTGAGGTTGTGTTCGAAGCCAAATCCGACGTCGATTTTTTCTGTAGTGAATTGTCATTCCCTCTCAAATTCACTAAGAATGCCCAAGGAAACTGCACACAGGTTTTAGCATTCGGTCGTGACGTGTGGGTACGTGTAAAGGGCAACTGATGAAGTTTGCAACAACTCCCATCAAAATTGTTTGAGTTGGAAAAAAGCGCGTTTAAGAAATTTTCAGAGACACATCAAATTGTATCTTAGCGTTCAGCCGAAGTAAAACAACCTGGCAGTTAGCCAGAAATTTACATTCTTAGAAATTAATTATTATCATTGCCGCTTCAATGCGAAACCCTTGCGCTGGATTGTTTTTAGTGCTATTTGTCTATTTGGACGCGTTCTTTTTGCTCAACCCAATTTTAGGGAAGAAGCCACCCGTTTAGCTACCCGGATATCCGCCAATCATGTGGCGCCTAAACCTATTGACGACGCTTTGTCAAAATCACTTTTCGATTCCTTTCTCGAGAAAATAGATCCTGAGAAAATATATTTTACCGAGGAAGAAATTACTCAACTGCGCCATTTTCAATTGGAGCTGGACGACGAATTCACCGGGAAGAAATGGGATTTTCTAGCGCGTTTTATCCCTGTATTAAAAAAGAACTTGGCCCGTAGCTTTGGCTACATCACAGACGCCAAAATGCGGCCGATCCTTCCCACACTAAAACAGCCTTTGACATTTTCTTATTCGCCCAGTGAATGGGCAAGAAACGAAGATCAGCTCAAACAAAGGTGGCGGAACATGTTCGTCAATGAGGTTTATGAAAGTGTTTTTGACCTTGCACCTGTTGATTCGATTAAGCCCGGGCAAATGGATGATTCGTATTTCATCGCCCGTGAACCAGCGGCGCGCACGCGGACAGGTCAGGCAAAGGAACGAAGGATCCGCTACCTACAGAATCCATCCGAAGGATTTGAAGCTCATATTGCATCTGTTTTCCTGAATTCGTTCGCCAGCTGTTTTGACCCGCACTCAAGTTATCTATCCAGTGGTGATATGGAGAAATTCACTGCTTCATTTGCTGCCGAAGGATACTTCTTCGGGTTCAGCTTGGAAGAAAGCAAAAATGGAAAAGTACAGGTGGCTCACCTCATACCTGGCAGTCCCGCTTGGCGAAGCGGTCAACTTAATGTGTCCGATCAAATCATTGCGGTTAAGAACGGAAATAAAAAAATAGACCTGACGGAGTACGGCGCACAGGAAGCAGAGCAGTTAATCAATCAGTCGGGAAATGAACCGGTAGAAATTACTGTAAAGAAGCCAAGCGGAGCGTACAGGTCTGTGACATTAAAAAAAGAGAAAATTGAGCTGCAAGAAAATGTAGTGAGAGGCTATGTGCTCAAGGAAGAAAAAAAAGTGGGATATATCGCGCTACCTGGATTTTACACGGCATCCGGCGAGAAAACGGAAGGCGTACGATGCGCCAATGATGTAGCGAAAGAGATCATCAAACTTGGGAAAGAAAACATTGAAGGACTGATTTTCGATTTGAGAAATAACGGGGGAGGCTCGCTTCAGGAAGCTCTTTCCATGGCGGGCATTTTTATTGAAGAGGGCCCGCTCGGCATGATCAAAGACAAGAGCGGCGTTGCACACGTTGTAAAAGATATCAATCGCGGCACGGTGTACGACGGTCCATTGCTCATTCTCATCAATAAATTAAGTGCTTCTGCTTCCGAATTTTTAGCTGCCGCCCTGCAAGATTACAATAGAGCGCTGGTGGTTGGATCTAACTCATTCGGCAAGGCGACTGCACAGATCATCCTCTCGCTGGGAGATGAGAAGAGCACGCCTGCACCTGCGCTCGTCGGATTTTCCAAAGTAACCATTGACAAAGTCTATAGGGTCACGGGGAAGACGATACAAGGCAGGGGGCTAACACCAGACATTGCGCTGCCTGACCTGTTGCAACCACTGATGCTCGGCGAATCCATGGAAAAAAATTACCTGGCACCTGATTCGGTAAATAGGAAACTGAATTTTGCTAAGCTCGCACCTCTCAACGTAGCCTTATTAAAGGAAAAAAGCGCCAAACGACTTTCGGCCCTAGAGACATTTCGCTCCACACAAAGTTTCATCGACTGGTTCAACCAACAGAGAACTAAAACTTTTGCGATTGGTTCATGGAAGGACTATGTCCAATTTGCGGCGGACTTCAGGGCCGGGTTAATGCAATTTCAGGGGAACAAGGCAACGGTCAAATTTCAAGTATTGAATTCAGCAATTGATCAACGCGTGCTTACTGCCGACGCCTACCGAGAGGAAACTAATCGCCACTATGTAGAGGATCTAAAAAATGATGTCACCTTACAGGAGTGCTATGAGATTCTAAAAGACTTTATTTCACTAACCGCTAAAAAATGAGACGCCTTGTTTTACCTCTTACATTTATTTTTATTTCAACACTAAGCGCATTTAGTCAGAATGCTTCACCCGCTGCCAATTACCTTGACAACATCAGTAAGCAAGGGCAACTCATCTCAAAAAAGTACCTAAGTTATATGAGTGAGGCAGCGCACGGCAGTAAACTTAAGAAGCTGGAGCAGAAAAGGAAGGAGATGCTTACCACGCTACGCGGCGTGCAGGCCAATGCCACGAAACTCAAGCCATTCAAGGGAGATACTACCTTAAAGAAAAGTTATGAGCGATACATTACCATTTTGAATTCCGTATTCAATGAAGATTATGGAAAGATCGTGAACATGGAAGAAATTGCGGAAGAGTCATATGATCAGATGGAAGCGTATTTGCTCGCACAGGAACGAGCAGAAGAGAAATTGAACGAGGCGTTTGGTCAGTTCGATGACGCCTACGATAAATTTGCGGCCAACAACAAAATCAACTTGATCCAGTCCGACGACAAGATGTCCAGGAAAATGAAAAAAATTGGCGAGGCCAATCAGTATTACCATCGCAAATACCTTGTGTTCTTTAAAGTATTCAAGCAAGAAGCGTATTTAATCGATGCTGTTTCAAAAAAAGACGTCAACGGTATCGAACAGAACAAGAATACACTTTTGAAATATGCGACTGAGGCCGTCGCAAAGCTGGATACCGCCAAGCCATTCCGGAGAGATCAATCACTGATCGCAGCCGGAAAAAAGTATGCTCAGTTTGCAAAAACCGAAAGCGAGAGACTCGGTTTTGTGTCAGACTATGTTCTAAAGATGGACGAATTTGAAAAAATCAAGAAGGCCTTTGAAGCCAAGTCTTCTAAATCGCAGGCGGAAGTCAAAGAATTCAACCAGCGTATTGATCAGACCAACAAACTGATCGATCAGTACAACCAACAAATACAACAATTAGACAAAGGCAGAAATCAAGCGCTGAATGGTTGGAATGGCAGCGTCAAAGAATTCTTTGAATCGTATATCCCCAAAGAGAAATAAACAATGAATCTCGATTCAAAAAGCGAGGGTAAGTGGTGGATGCAATGCCCTTCAGCTCTTTCGAATCTTTCGAAGTCCGAGAAAAAATTTGTTTTCACCTGGTGATTCGCTAATCGAGACCGGGGCAAGAAAATCGGCGACAACGGCTTCGTTCCGCAGTTGGGTTAGCCAATGCTTTGATCGGGTTAAGCGTCTCTCTAGTGAGACTCCCGGTCGTAAAAAATCACGGGTTTTCAGCGGCCCCAAACATCGTGGTGAACAACTCGACTCTCTTACGTTTGTATTTACCTTCTTTATACTTGTCCGTCCATTGATGACTTGGATCGAGAAAAGCGGGGCTATCCGCGAGCGTACCGGCTTTGCTGAGTTTATTGATGATCCACCGAAAGTAGTAGTGATTGAATAACCTCATGAATTCTGTGAAGTATATATCAGCCACTCTTCGGTTGCCTTTGATCACCATCATGTTTTCGTCATTTGTTTCCGTAGCCGCTTTGCTGAAGTTGGCAGAACCCGTCACGACCACCGGCACCTCGCTCAGTGGATCACGGAGGAGAAATTTTGTATGTATGTACATCACATGTTTGTTGATCTTGAGTCCCAGCGTATTGGTTTCGCCGACCCACTTTGTAAGCTCATCGTTTCCGATATATGACCCCACGGCTTTTACAACGTTACTTTTGTAAACGTAATCGGAAATATCGGGCGCATCTTTTTCCAACAAAAGAAACGTGAGGGGGCTTTCGCTATTGTTATCGCTCAGTTTTGTTACAAATTTTTCATTGGCGCCGAAAGCCAGCGTGATGCAGCCGCAGTGTTTTGCGCTGTCTAGTAGATCCGCATAAAATTCAAGCATGCCGGAGTCGGACCGTGGGCTGAAAAAACAAGTGATGCCATCGGGAATATCTTCTAGCGTAATGTCTTCCTGGATTTCAACAGTGCTCTTCTTAAGATTCTTTCCCTCGGGGTCGGTCTGCAGTATCTTCCAATAGGCAAGGTATTTTTCAGCAGCCTCTATGCTTTTGATGGCGTGCCCCACGTTGGCTTGCCCAAAAATCCCGCCTTCGGAGATATTGGTAGAGCCTGTCCAAACATATTTTTCAGCTTCCGATTTCTCTAGCACCATAAACTTGTTATGGCTCAGATAGCTTTTGTTCGTCTCCCGTGGAAAGAGAGAGACGTTTTCTTCCTTATTGAGTTTTGTTCTTTTTATGGCCTTCCCATTTTCCACTTTAGGAAAGCTCTCCACTTGTTTTTTTGCTTTCTTGTCGTAGTGCTCGTTGTCTTTGGCGTCATAGATAATATTTACGGTTACGCCCCGCTGGGCCGCTGATTTCAATGCCAGCAGCACCTCATCATAATGGAATTCGTAAAAGCAGCCGTAGAGTGTGTCTCCTTTTTTTGCATTGCCGATAAAAGCAATAATCGCTTCTTCGAGGCCCCGCGACAGCCATTTGTACGCTTCCTCTCCGATTTTCGATGGTGCTTTGTTCCCAAACTTAACTGCGTACGCCTGGCTGGAAGCGACGCCTCTGTTGAAGAAAACATTGTGATCTTCCGCCGACCATGCAGGTTCGGTTTTTACTTTAATCGCACTGGTGGTGCCACGCTCAATGTTTGACGGGTTCCCTTTCAACGGGGTAAAATAATAGGTGTATTCCGTATCTGGGTATGCTGTGAAATCATCCCAGGTGAAAGCTTGGATCGGATTGTCATAAGAGGAGTACAGGGCGCCGGCCACAGGATTGGCTATCCGTTCTTTGAAGACCTTAAAGCCCATGACAGTGACGCGCATCTTATCATTTCCTTTTTTATATTCCTTCTCAACGGTAAAACCCAGGAGGTTTTTCATATCCGTGTCTGCACAGTCGATGGCAAAAGAAATGGCGTGTGTTCCTGTAACTGCATACAACTGGTACTTGCCTTTTGTGTTCTTGAATCGCATAAAATATTTTTTGGGGTTAAAACATTATTTATTCTGAGCCTTTAAGTAGCTAATGACCATATCAACAATATCATTTTTGATTCCCGGTTTCACACCTGAATTTTGAAAAGGCAAAGCCGCAAGAAAATCCAAGCCCGCCTCCTTGCCATTGGCTACGAACTGAGGCATGGCAATTTTATATGTTTTTGTCGCTTCTATCTTCTGGTTATTGATGTAACCGTTGCCATTGCTGTAGGTCATGTTGGCCAACTGCAAGTAACCACCGGAACCACGGTTGCTCACCGTGCCAACCTCCAATGCTTTAAGGAGATCCCTTCCCTGAATAGTAAGAATGCCGACAGCTCCTCCGAAAGGAAGTGAGCGCAGAACGTCGTACTCTGTGACATCACCCGTCAATTGGTCATCCAGCCGCAACGAACCACTATTATATAAAGCAGCGTCGGCAGTTGGAAAGGAGTACAACAATGCTTCCGCGATAAGTTGGGTATAGAGTGTGGGGTGGTTTCTGATTTCCTTTTCACGGCCATCCAATACTTGTGAGGCTTTGTAAATTTTATTGTCGGGTTGATATCCCTTTCTGAGGATTAGTTCATGTGCAATGGACGTCCATTTTTTTACCGTACGATCAACTGCCTCTTGTGACTTCACCTTGCTGTCAATTGCGATGAGTTGAGATTGTACCGCCGTCTTCTTAGCGTTCGGGTGATACACCAAACGGTGATAATACACCGTCTTTGCATTTGCATCTGCTTTGGCGATAACAACATCGCCGATGATTCTATAGTTGTGTTCATGTTCGTGCCCTCCGATGATGAGGTTCAGTTGGGGGACAGTTCTAGCGAGGACCGAGTCCATGGCAAAGTCAAGATGAGTAACGGCAATAAAAACGTCGCAACTGTCTTTCAAGCTTAGATACGTTTCTTTTACTGACGAAAAGACATCCTTGTATATGATTGAATCCGCTTTATTGAAATCTAAAGTTGCGCCGATAAATCCAACTCTGACCTTTTTGTTGTTTCCGGCGTCGATCGATTTGATGAAGTAAGGGCTGATCGATTCCCTTTGGGTTCCCCGCCGCTTTACAAAAGCTTGAGGCCCTGATTTAGTGTGCCGTATTACATTCGACGAGATCCAAGTGAAACGAGACTCATCTATTCTTTTTTGAAGATCGGCAATCGGTATATCGAATTCGTGATTTCCGAATGTAACAAGGTCAACACCGAGGTCATTCATCACTTGCACCATTTGCCGACCTAGTATGCGGTTCGATTTTTTTGTCACGGAGTCGGTCACGGTAAGAGTTCCTATGAAAGAAGGGCTGACAAAATCTCCTGCCAGCACTGTCAAGAGACGGGGATCCTTCGTGCGCAATTGATCACGGATAGTTGCTACGCGCGCCATACCTCCTTCATCCGTTCCCGATAGCGGAGCAATTTCATACACGTCGTTAAGTTGAAGGACGGAAAAATAAACCGGCTTCTCGTCGCACCTTGAGCAACCGCTTTGTAAGAAAAAATACAACGGTGCGATGGCGAGTGCGAGAAGGGAAACGACTCTTGTTTTTTTATGATTCATGAGTGACGATCATTTAGAATAATCCAGAGCCAAAAAAATCGGTTTCGCTCGCGGGCTTTGGAGGGCAAAAATAATATCCACCATCCACCGTCGACAGAATTTTGTGTTCATAGAGTGCATCAAATCCGGTTCCTGGGCTGGGGAAATCTCTATTCATCTGCCACATATTTGTGACGTGCTCAAACTGGTGTTGTATGCTTTTCATGAAGGCAACAAAGTGAAGTCCGTTTACAAATTGCCCGTCTTTGTTGATGCCTTCAAAATAAGGGTATGGTCTTCTAAGAAAGCGTCTTTCCAGATCGGGCATACCGAAGAGGTCAAGCCCTTCGCGTCGCGGTTGCACTTTCCGGATGTGCGCATTGAATGGAGTGTTGCCTGCACCTTTTCCGTGGAACGACGGTGCTTCGTCTTTGGGATAATTTGGCGAAGGCGAAAGAGGCTTGCCTGTTTGCTTTTCGCGCCCGATCATTTTCTCTTGGCCGTTATCATCCATGCTCTCCCAGGTGGGCAGGTTCTCACGGATTTTTCGATAAACCATATAGCTTCCATTGATGCACCAGCGAGGCTCGGGGTCTTTTTCCGAAACGTAGACGAGTTGCTCAAGGTCTTGCCCTACACGAATGTTGTCGATGCCGTCATCAAAACGAAGAAACTCTCTTTTGTCGGGCCTGCCGAATCCCTGTTCTACGCCAAGCATCTGTAAGACTGGATAATTCCGGTGATATATGGACCTGAAATCGGTGTTGAATTTTTCTGCGAGGTTTCTCACAATTGCGGTGTTGACGTACGGATGATCGCTGCAAACCATCACCACCAAGTCGCTTTGCTTTTCGCTGGCAATAAATTCAGGGGCACCGCCGGGAAACTCAGGCATCACTTTTAAGAATCGCGGCTTCCCCGACGAAATACCAAACCTGTCGAATCCCGTTTTGTCCAGAAAAAGTGACGCACCAAAGCCCACGGTAACTGTAACACGGTAAGTACTCGGGATTTCCTTGGACGACATCGGCATCACATGGTGATCTGAAGGCGTCGTTTGCAAATACCACTCCACCCGTTCAGAAAGCAATCGAAGCAGATGGATAAGGTCTTCCTTATTTTTGGCCTTTACGTCTGCCCGCAACAAAGAAAAGAATTTCTGTGGGTCGACCCGGCCAACATACGAATGCGTATATATTTCTCTCTCTTCCGCCGAAAGGGTATTGGTTTGTGATGCAGGCCAATAAGGGTCGCTGATTCCATTTTGGTAGCGCCATTCGGGAGACCTATTAGGAAGAGGATGTTCCAGCGTGATCGTTTTGTTAATTGTTTTCATAGATTGTGCGCTCATTGAGAAAAAAAGATCGGCCTACGTTGATGTTGTGATTTATGATTGGGGAATAAAGTGATAAAGAATTCTGTCCACCCACCCATGCGAACCCGCACCAGTTCATATTGATCGGGATGTGCGGCGGCCAGTTTATAGGTCTCAGGACTTCCGGTGGTCACTGTCATCACGTTGCTCCCTTTGCCGTCAGCAAAGTCTTGCAAGACTTCTACCAGCTTGCCGATCGGGAAATCTTCGCGGATATTAAAATCGGAAGGTGCCCCGTCGGATAACTTCTCGATAGCGGCATCGGCATAACTTCTCAAACTATCTTTAAGCAAAGTCCTGTTGATAGAAGCACCATTGGGAGTAGTCGTGGCAAATGGGTCTTGGTCGGAAAAGAGTGGAGATGGAGAGAGATCAGAAGAGATGGGATCGAAGGCGGGCCTGCCGTCCGGCGTTGCACCGGCGAAAGATCCACCGAAAATGTATTGCTCAAAAGTACCCACACCGGGAGCAATCAGTATTTCAAAATCTTTTCCGTATCGTTTCCGCAAGTCGTTCCACTGCGCATCGTACATCGGAGAATTTCTTACTTCCTCCATGCACTCACTGAATGCATTGATCAAATCCCACGCCATCTGGTCAACGACCTTGATGCCGTGGCCAAACTTAGGCTGACTCATACAGAGGTTTCTGATTTCAAGAATGCGGTCACTTGACAGTTTCAATCCTATGATTTCCGAATTCTGTCCCCAATTGCTTCGGAGACAACTGACGAGTTCTTCGAGTGAAAACAATTGCTTGCCAAAAACCAGTTCTCGGATGGCATACAGTGAGTCGACGGCCGTGCTGATGCCCGTCATCAGGGGAGAGAACAAATGATACCTGGCGCCGCCGCCCGACAAATCCCTTCCGCTTTCAACGCAGCCTTCGATCAAGGCCGAAAGGAGGGGAGAAGGAGAAACGTTTTCTTTAATGCCATACTGTGAAAGTATGCCGTTGAAGAATTTATGACAGCCAATCAGAATGTGTCGACGCATGATTTTTTGAAGCTGATCAAAGTCTTTGATCTCTGCCGCAGGAAGCGTGCGATAACTCCCTTTGTTACCACGCAAGTAGGTTGACCCCGACGATCCAAAGCCAGCACCGCTATTGAGTGCCTTCTCCAGTACATCAAGTGCTGCCACAAAACCGAAACTGAATTCGGTCTCGCCGGCAAAAAGCGTTTCATAACATCCATCGCAGGCATAGTTTCGGGCGCTCTTCAACTCTACCTTCTTTCCGCTGGTGTGCAAAGCGGGAATAATCTTATCGTCATTCAGGAGCACGGGATGTGCACCGCCACTGAGTAAGGCTTCGGCGGCGGCTTCCAAAAGGAGGCGCGGTGTATTCTTGTGAACGCGCAAATCCAAAGTGGGGCTGTTCATTGGAAGTCGCCTGGCCGTCTCCAGGCACATCAGCGTCAGATCGTTAGACGCATCCTTTGGCTCTACATCGTTGGTCGCTAAAACTCCTCCAATCGTTACTTGTTGCATCCACTGATTCGCGAGAGCACCCTGATCAAAATTACTGGCCGCTCCAGTGCCCAGCAGCGCTCCATCGGAAGAAGTAAATCGATCCTCCAAATGGCGCCGATTGAGAACCACTTTCTCGTCGAGCTTGATCCAAAAACATTCTAGAAGTTCACTTGCCTGTGCCTTCGAGAGTGTGCCGTCTTTGATGTCTTTCTCATAGTATTTGATCAGCAGCTGATCGAGTCTACCAATCGGTACGATTTCACCCGTGTAGTGCAACGCACAATGAACAATATAAATGCACTGCACTGCTTCATGGAGGTTGGCGGCGGGTTTTCGCGGCGAATTGCGCAATCGCTTTGCAACTTCGCTGAGGTCGCTGAATCTCTGAGGGTCACTGGTTTTATAGATCGCTGCCTTTTGTTCCACTGCGGATGCATAATTCTCCGCATACAGCAGCACTCCTTCAAGTGCGTGAATTACTGACGCATAAAAATTCTTCTGTTGCTCGGTGGCCGCCTCGCTTTTTTGTCTGCAGCGTGCAATGATCGTATCAATGCCTTCCTCTAATACTCTGGCATGATTTGGAACAATATGGCCAAATGGAGACCATTCATTCAAGTAACGGATTTCATAAAATAAAGACTCCTCTTCCGTCAGGTACCGCATCAGCTCCTTTCCTTGGCCTACCGAGTAGGGTGGAAGTGTTCCGACGATGATCTCATCGGGATGAATGAACATAATACCTTTTTTTTCTGCCGTGGCGGGATCAGAAATGATCTTCAGCATGTGCTTAATGGCCAATCCCTTTCGGATAGCAACGGGTAAAGACTTTACTTTTTCCAATTCTTTACCTCCGTAATGTTCAAAAAGATGGCCCATTTCATTCCAGGCAAGCCACGAGGGTTTTGTTTTCCATTGCTCAAATAAGAATTGAAGCAGACGGTTAACCCGAGGGCTCAATTTGTTTTTATCATTAGCGGGGATATTTTCCTGATGTTGCC
>Ga0310811_10012780_pt1 | contig 10915 bp, 13 predicted proteins | sample YCmetagenome_FD_207642 | JGI IMG/M metagenome (GOLD analysis project Ga0310811, IMG submission 207642) | Soil microbial communities from experimental microcosm in Duke University, North Carolina, United States - YC | ecosystem: Engineered > Artificial ecosystem > Soil microcosm > Unclassified ...
TGTTATCCAGGAATCATCTGGGAGGACATCAAGTCGGGGCGTCGTGAGCATCGCATAGTTGTCCCCAAGCACCGTTGCATTTTCGCGGTGTATAGGCAGCGCCCAGACATGTCCCTCCCGCAGATCGGCAGACTTTTCGGCATGGACCATACGTCAATCCTATTTGTTATCAAAAAACAATTGGCGGAGGCCGGCGACAAGGATGCGGCAAAATGGATTGCCGGGAAAAGGAAGCGGGCACGAGACTGGCATAGAGATCACCACCCGGTTAACGAGGGCAAATGAATGGCGGCACATTGGCATTGCATCCGACTGCGCCCGGGCGCGGCTCAGATATCCAGGCAGGATCGGCGCTTAACTAACATCGAGCTCAGCCTGAACAGGGAAGGCATAGAGCACTATATGCCGATGGAACGCAAAGAGCTGATGCACCATCGCACGAAGATATGGGAAGACAAGCGTTACCCGCTGATCCCAGGCTATGCATTCGTCGCCAACGTGACGAATTGGGCAAAGCTGAAAGATTGCGATTTTGTAGCTGGCGTCCTCGGCAATTCTGAGTCTCCAATTCCAATCCCTGCTTCCAGCATAGAGCTAATCCGTCAGGCAGAGACCGAGATCGAGCAGCGTCATCAGGGGTATAAGTGGGCTCGATTGCAGCGGGAGAGAGAGAAGGAAGAGCGCAAGCGGCACATTCCCCAGTCCAAAGCCCGTGTTCTCTATCCTGCCGGCTCTACGGTCGTTGTCGACAAGACCCATTTCCTTCTCGGAGGCTACAAGGGGAGGGTAGTGGACGCCACCGGCCGGCAGACAATCAAACTTATGATCGAAACACTGAACGGCATCGTGGCTGCTGAGCTGTCCATGGTGCATCTGGAGAGGGTGGCATAATGGGATATACTGAGCTGAGCGTTAAAAGAATTGGCAAATTGATAAAGGAAGATCCGCCAAAGCATTGGACCCATTGGGACGAGGTTAAGCGAGAGGCGGACACTGAACTGGCAAAGGCGGCAAAAAACTCTGATAAGCCACCGATTGATATCAACGATATCACTTGAATTTCAACGCAAATCAGCTATTATCCGCTCAACGATTTGGCCTGTTGCTGAGCGGATTGTCGCCGGGGCCGCGCGGACGAAAGAGCCGCACGTTTAAAAGCTCGCCCAAAATTCAGGTTTCATTTCCCTACCGAAGGGACGGGATTCCCAGCTAGCATACCTGCCCATGCAACAGCATTCACCGGGAATGGAGCCGGTCGGTAGGGGGTGAATTCGAGGCGAATGCCGGCGAGACTACATGGATTGATTGTCTCGCCATTCCTTGTCGCCTCAAAGAGATCTGGAAGACAGGGGAAAGAGCGGAAGACGCTGAAGGCCCTGCGGGAGTGGTGGACAGCACCTGAGACCGGAGAGACTTACACTCCGCCGCCTTCCAGAGCCAATATGCCGAAAGGCAAACGAGATCGAGAAGCCCGAAAGGGAATAGCTATAGCCTAGCGTTCGGCGCGACCCAAAATCTCGCCGCTTCGGAGCAAAGCAGGCCTTCTCGATACCCATTCCTCGCAAGAGGATAGAAGACAGATCGCATAGCTCAACAGGATAGAGCGGCCGGCTTCTACCCGGCAGGTTCAAGGTTCGACTCCTTGTGCGTTCGCCACCGTCCAGTAGCTCGGACACTTTCGTTTCATTGAAAACGACCGCCGCAGGGATTTACCAACCTTGCGGCGGTTTCCACAGCCCAGCTCCGGTAACTCGGAGGCTGGGCGTTTTGATTCCTCGGAGAGAGTGATGGCTGACAACCGCGTTTATCTGCCGGCTTGCATCGCTCTATGGGCTGCCATGCTGGCTCTTCCGCTGTTTGTCCTCCCATACCTATTCCATCGCGAATTTGGCTATCCTTTCGGTGGGTTGCTCCCATGACCACCATCCCCTACACCCAGCAAGAGCAGGACAAGGGCTGATGCCGTGGTATAGGTTCATTTTCACCAAGCGTTGCTGGGAAGGCACGACAGCCGCTGAATACGCGATGCTGTTTATGATCAGCTTCGCCTTTACCACTGGTCTATTGCTTGTCGCGCTTCCTTGGTTGCCGGGCGGCGTAGTTGCAAATGTCGCTCTATCGCTTTGGGGCGCTCATTTTGCGGCCGTTTTCATTGCCATGGTCTTCGCTGACTAACATGCGCCCCACTCTCATAACCGCTGCAAAGGCAATCTGGTGCAAGATTGCCCATCGCGATGCCTTTGGTTTCCAAAGCGCGGGTAAGACTGAATGGCTGTGTGTCGACTGCTGCCGCAAATGGACAACCGACGATGCGGTTGAAGCCGTTCGTAAAGACGAGATCCGCCGCACAATCCGATGCGCGCTCATATATGGCGCTATAGCAGGCATCGCTTTCTCCATATGGGCTGTTCATCAAGTGGTGTGGGGATAGCCGTAGAAAATTCATCCCGGCGTACGCGCCCTGAATAGAAATAATATTCTAACCAGCCGATCAGAAGGCACGGTAAATGAAAACAATCAGAGAAATTCAAAATGGCTCGCGGCGGGAAGCGTGAAGGCGCTGGCCGGCCTGCTGGTTCGCTCTCGCAAAAGACACGTGAGGTGGCGGAGAGAGCGGCAGTTGAAGGAATAACGCCTCTCGAATTCATGCTCAAGGTTTTGAGGGATGATGAAGAAAGCATGGACAAGAGAATGTGGGCTGCTGAGAAGGCAGCGCCATATGTCCACCCCAAGCTTTCGAATGTCGAGGTTGCCGGCGACCCTGACGCCCCTATCCGCCACAAGATAGAGTTTGCCATTGTCGACCCTAAGGGTTGAAGTTCCTCGCAAGCTCAAACCGCTCCTATATCCGAAGCGATACAAGGGGGCCTATGGTGGGCGAGGGGGAGCAAAGTCTCATTTCTTCGCGGAACAGATCATCCTCCGCTGCTATTCGCGATCGACGCGTGTCGTCTGCATTCGCGAAGTTCAGAATTCGATAAAGGATTCGGTCAAGCAGCTACTCGGAGACAAGATCAGCAAATTTGGTCTGGAAGCTGAGTTCGAAGTCCTCGAGACTGAGATCCGTGGCCCGAACGGCTCGGTCATCATCTTCAAGGGCATGCAGTCTTACAACGCTGCGAATATCAAGTCGCTCGAAGCTTATGACATTGCATGGGTAGAGGAAGCGCAGACGCTAAGCCAGGCGTCTCTTGATATGCTTCGGCCAACGATGCGCAAGGCCGGGTCCGAGCTGTGGTTCTCATGGAACCCGAGATACAAGACAGACCCGGTCGACGAGTTCTTTCGAAAGCGGCCGCCGGCCGACAGCGTATCGGTCCAGATTAATTGGGTGGATAACCCGTGGTTCAAGGACACGCCGCTCTATCAGGACATGCTCGACGATTTTGCGGCTGATCCTGACAAGGCAGAACATGTCTGGAACGGGGCATATGGCTCGGGTCAGGGCGCCATTCTCGCGCGTTATGTCAACAAGGCCGAACGAGAAGGCCGTATCAACGACAGTGTTGAGTTTGATCCGCACGGTGCGCCGGTCGAGATATCGAGCGATATCGGTTTTCGAGACACGGCGTGCTGGTGGTTCTGGCAGCGCAAGATCGGCGGTTTCTCGCTGTTCGATTATGACTTCGATCATGGCCTCGATGCAGATGACTGGATACCACGCCTTCAGGATAAACTGGTCGGTCTGGGGATACCGCTCGCCAAGCTTGGCAAGATCTGGTTGCCACCGGACGCGAAAGCCAAGACCTTCCAGAGCAAGCATTCCGCGATGGAGAAGTTTCTACGCGCTTTCCCCGGCAAGATCGTCATAAAGCCTGGTTCCAAGAAATCGGATCAGATCAGCGCGGCTCGCAGAATAATTGAGAGCTGCGAATTCAACAGAACGCGCTGCGAAAACGGGATCGATGGCCTGTCCGCCTGGGAATTCGAGTGGAACGAAGACAACCAGGTCTTTTCGCGTGAGCCAGTGCACAATTGGGCATCTCACCGTGGCGACAGTTATTCCTACGGCTGCGAGATCATGCAAGGGCTTCTTCCTGAGCCGGTTGAGAAGCCGAAGCCCGTCATGATGCAGGAAATGACCTTTTCACAAGCTCTCAAGCTTACCCCTCAGCGCAAGGAACGTATATGACAGACAGCGCTGAAGTCTACACTGACGACGAGACTGCGCCCCAGGAAGAGCAGAGCTATGATCTGGCGAAGGTCGGTCGCAAGTGGAAGGGCGAGTTGGAGCGCTATGCTCGCTATGCCGAGAAATACAAGACGCGTTGTGAGAAGATCGAGAAGCTTTACCTGCAGCAATCGTCGCAGGACACGTCCGATCGCAATTATGCCATGCTATGGGCGAATACGTCAGTTCTGCAGCCGGCCGTCTATGCCCGCGTTCCTCAGCCTGCCGTAGAGCGGCGTTTCAAGGACCCTGATCCTGTTGCGCGCGTCGGCTCGGAGATGGTCGAGCGCATCCTCACCTATCAGATGGAGCGCGGTGATCTCGACTCGCTGATGAAGCAGTGCAGGGATGATTATCTCCTGTTCGCTCGTGGCGTTGCCTGGATCCGGTATGAGGCCGATATCGAGTCCGTCGACATGGGCGTCGAGGTTTCGGAGACGATCGAGGAAGAACAGTCCGAAGCCACCTTGCCAGAAGAGCGCATCACAGGCGAACGCATCTGTGTCGATTACGTGCATTGGTCCGATTTTGCGCATTCTCCTGCTCGTGTCTGGAATGATGTGACGTGGGTGGCCCGTCGTGTCCCGATGACGGATGACGAGATCAAGAAGCGGTTTGGTGGGGAAGCATTCACCAAACTGAGCGCTGAGGTCATCGGAGCCCCCAAGGGCAAGACGACGGCTGAGCGCGCCCAGAGCGCCGGCAAGACCGGTATTTGGGAAATCTGGTGCAAGAGCGAGAATTATACCGTCTGGCTCGCGGATGGATCAGCGCAGGCGCTTGAAGTGTCGGAGCCGCCCTTGAAGCTGGAAGGCTTCTGGCCTTGCCCGCGTCCGGCATATGGAACGACCTCGACCGGATCGCTTATTCCTGTTCCTGATTATGTTTATTATCAGGGTCAGGTCGAGGAAATCGACGCACTGACCAAGCGCATTGCCAAGTTGACCGACCAACTGCGCCTCATGGGTTTCTATCCGGCTGGAGACGGTGATGTAAGCTCCGCGATTGAGCAGGCTTTGGCGCCGACCAATGATGAAATCATGGTTCCAATCCCGTCGTGGGCAGCTTTCGCCGACAAGGGAGGGGCCGGCGCGATTGTCTGGCTGCCGATCGATCAGGTTCAGAAGGTCATCGTTGCCTGCGTCGAAGCCAGAAAGCAGATGATCGAGGATGTTTACCAGATCACCGGCATTTCTGATATTGTTCGTGGTGATAGCGAGGCATCGGAAACCGCCACGGCGCAGCGCATCAAGAGCCAGTGGGGCTCTATCCGCATTCGTGATCGCCAGGCTGAAATTGCCCGCTTTGGCCGCGATATCATTCGTATGGCCGGTGAGGTGGTTTGCGATCTTTTCCAGCCGGAAACGATGATGGTCATGAGCGGTGTCAAGCTGATGACCTCGCAGCAGAAACAGCAGGTCCAGCTTCAGCAGCAGCAATACCAGATGATCGCTCAGCGGGCCCAGCAGATGGGTGTTCAGCCACCTCCACCCCCGCCGCCGGCTCCTCCCAAGGAGATGATGGACGACCCGGCGATCGATGATGTCGTGCAGATGTTGCGCAATGACAATATTCGCGGCTTCCGCATCGATATCGAGACAGATTCCACGATCGAGCCTGATGAGGATGCGGAAAAGAAGAACCGCATGGAATTCGCCAGCGTCATTGGCCAGTTCATCGCGCAGGCTGGACCGGTCGCGCAGGAAATGCCTATGCTCGTGCCTGTTCTGGGTGAGGTTCTTTTGTTCGTTGCCCGTGGCTTCAGGACAGGTCGGCAGTTGGAAAACTCACTGGAAGAGGCAATTGGCATGGTCAGCCAGGCGGCAACCGCTCCCAAGCCTCCACCGCAGCCATCACCAGATGAGCAGATCAAGCTTCAGACAACGCAGGTCAAGGCCAATGCCGAACAGCAGAAGGCAAAGCTCAGCGTTGTCCAAGCCGGCCTTGAGCATCGCCAAGCCATGCAGAAGCTGGCCAGCCAGCAATTAGTGGATAATCAGGCGCACCAGCAGGATATGGAGCGAATGGCTACGCAGCATCAGCAAGCGATGCAGCAGGCCAAGCAGCAGGGGTCGGATCAATGAGGCAACGTTTTTGCCGTGTCTGTAGCCAATGGCATAACCTTTCCGAAGCATGGCCGATCGCCTGCTATCCGGTAGTCGCCAACAACGTTCCCTACGTCATCAGCGACAATATCGAGATCCGGTCGATGCATGACGGCCAGATGTATACCTCCAAGTCCAAGCTTTACGGCGCCTATCGTGCTGCAGGCGTCGAGGTGATGGGCAACGACATGCCGCGTAACGAGCGACCGTCATCTCCGCGCGGTGACATCAGAAACGAACTGCGCCGCGTTTATTCCGAGTACAATTCCTAAACCGGGCATCAGCCCCCGCAAAAGGTAAAATCCCAACATGTCAGGACTGCAGAACGAGCTCGAAATCGAGCGCGAAGACGACGTCGTACCCTCTGAGCCACTAAGCCTGCGTGAGGAACTGGCAAAGGCAGCCGCATCTTTCGAGGAAAAGGACACAGCACCAAAGACCGACGACAAGCCGCGTGATGAAACCGGCAAGTTCGTCGCTGCCAAGCCAGCAGAGCAGAAGCAGGAAGCCCAACAGCTAGCGCCAGCAACGCAGCCGATCGGCCAGCCTGCCGCTGTTGTTCCAGTTGTCGAAGCTCCGAAGCCTCCGCCAGGCTGGGCACCGGAAGCCAAGGCAGATTTTGCCAATCTGCCGCCTCATGTGCAGGCAGCCATCGTCAAGCGGGAACAGGAAGTCGATAACGGCTTCAAGGTTCTGCAGGATTACAAGGGCCTCGACGAATTTACCCCGCTCATCAAACATGCCGGCACGACACACGCCGAGGTGATGCGCAAGGCGATCGATTGGGAGAAGTCGCTCAAGGCAGATCCAGTCAATACCGTCCTTCATGTCGCTCGCATTTCCGGCGTCGATATTGTCCGTCTCGCCCAGATGGTGCAGCAGAATCCGCAGGCAGCGCAGCAGATGCAGCAGCCGGCCCCACAGCCACAGATCAACGTCGAACAGACTGTGGAGCAAGTTCTACGCAAGAGGGATACTGAGACTCAAGTTCAGTCGTTCCTTGCCGACCCGAAGAATACGCATGCCGAGGCCGTGATTGACGACATGGTTGCCCTCATCAACGCAGGGCGAGCCAAGGATCTTCAATCCGCCTACGACATGGCTACCTGGATGCGCCCAGACATTCGCGAGCAGCTGATCAATCAGGCCGCCCCGCAGCAAGTCCAGCCCCCCAAGGCCCCTTCGACGGATCAAGCTCGAAAGGCCTCGAAATCCATCACAGGTTCGTCAGCCCCCGGTCCATCGAAGGACGCCGGAGCGACAGCCCCATCCTCAATTCGCGACGAGCTTAGGCAGGCTATGGCCGCAGCAGGCACGCGCGCATGATCAAAGGTGATCGATAATGGCAATCTCTCCGAATCTCTCGGAAATCGTCACGACCACGCTTCGCAACCGCAGCGGCGTGCTCGCAGACAACGTGACCAAGAACAACGCACTACTCGCCCGTCTCAAGGCAAGGGGCCGTGTCAAGCCCTTCTCCGGCGGTCGCACCATCGTCCAGGAACTCCAGTACCAGGAAAACAGCACGTTCAAGCGCTATTCCGGCTACGATCTCCTGAACATCCAGCCCTCTGACGTCATGACGGCGGCAGAATATGACATCAAGCAGGCTGCAGTCGCCGTTTCCATTTCCGGCCTCGAGCAGCTGCAGAACTCCGGCGAAGAAGTCGTCCTCGACCTCCTCGAAGGGCGCATCGAAAACGCCGAAATCACCCTGACGAACAACATCGCGCTCGATTGCTATTCCGATGGCACGGCAGATGGCGGCCGTCAGATCGGCGGTCTTCAGCTTCTCGTATCGACTGCTCCGACATCCGGCACAGTCGGCGGCATCAGCCGCTCCACCTGGGCTTTCTGGCGCAACCAGAAATTCTCCGGCACGACCGATGGCGGCGCTGCTACCTCGACCACGAATATCCAGTCGTACATGAACCGGCTGTATCTGGCGTGCTCGCGTGGCTCCGACAAGCCGGATCTGATCATCGCCGACAACAACTATTTCCGGCTCTACTGGGAATCGTTGCAGGCCATCCAGCGCATCACCTCGGCGGAAACCGGTATGGCGGGCTTCAGCTCCCTCCAGTACATGGGCTCCGATGTCGTATTCGACGGTGGTTTCGGCGGTGGCGCACCGGCCAACCAGATGTACTTCCTCAACACGAAGTATCTCCAGTTCCGGCCTCACCGGGACCGCAACTTCTCACCTATCGGTGACGACCGCATGAACCCGAACCAGGACGCGCTTGTGCGTCTCTGGGGCTTCGCCGGCAACATGGTTGTCTCCAACTCCTTCCTTCAGGGCGTTCTCACGGCCTAATTCCGAGAAAGGTTCAAAACCATGTCTATCGCAAAAATTCAGACAGCCAATTTCGGGGCAAATCCGTTCGCCATCGAAGGGCCGTTTGGCGCAACTGGTACCGGCATTCCGGCGCCTAACTTCACGCTTGGCTCCATCTCCTGGGGCGATAGCGAAGCAGAGTGGGTTTACGTCAAGCTAACTCTCTCCGGCACAACGACCATGCAGCCCGGTCTTTGGCTGCAATGGGATAAGGACTACAACGCGACGCTGCTCACCACGGCGACCGCTGTTGTAGGGCTGAACTGCGGTACCTGGGGTGGCCCGGTTGCTCCAACGCTCTCGGGTGGCCCAACTGCCACGCAGAGCCTTGCAGCCGGCGTCTATTACATCTGGGTGCAGCGCGCAGGCCAGGCGGCGGCTGTCGTCAGCACCGGCGTCACGGCCAGCATTCTCGTGGCCGAAACGACTGCGACTGCAGGACAGCTCAACGTTCCTGCGTCGGCAACCGCTACGACCAAGCAGATTACCCCTGTTTCGTTCGCTGCGGCAAACTTCACATTCACGGCAACGACCACGAACGGCTCGCCTGTCCTGACCGTCCTCAGCGGCGCCTCGAGCGGCTCCGGCCCGTTCCTCGGTGCTGCCGTCTCTGGTACCGGCATCCCCGGCTCCACGACGATCACCGGCATCACCTATTCACCATCCGGCACCGTCCAGAGCCTGACGATGAACAACAACGCCACCGCGAACGGCACCGGCATCACCATCACGGCTGTTGGCGTTCTCGAAGTCAGCCTGAAGTGGCCTTATATCGCGAAAGTGAATTAACATGGCCCTTTTCGCCGATATTTCAGCAAAGATCGCCGCCGACCGCGAGGCCGGCCGCGATGTCCCGACCATTCTGGAAGAATACCTGATGATGATTGCGTCGGCGATCGATCCTCAGCCAGAAGAACAGCCGGCCAAGGACGACCAGTCCCCCAGCCAGTCCTAACCTTCAAGGGGAGTTTCGGCTCCCCTTTTTCTCACCATCAACAGCGAGAACACAATGTCCGAATCCCCTGGAATTTTCGTCGAATTCTTCATCGAGCCCGTCCACATGACGTTCAAGTCACAGGAGGCAGGCCGTCCGATCTACGAGGATCGCGAATTCAAACGCATCACGATTGCCGGCGACCGCAATTCGCAGCCGGTCAGTGAAGTCACCGATTATGACCGCGAACGGTTCGCCGACGTTTACGCCCGCTTCAAGCGCGGCATGCTCGGTCGAGAACAGCAGACAGGTACGCCGCTCAAGGAATGGCCGCTGATGACGGCGAGCCAGATCAAGGAGCTGCACGGCCTCGATATCTACACCGTCGAAGCCCTTGCATCGCTCAGCGATACGCAGAAGCAGGCGCTTGGCATGGGCGCGCATAATCTCGTAGCCTCGGCCAAGGCATGGCTGGAGTCGTCCAAGGACGGCGCCGCTGCAGCCTTCTATGCTGCGAAAAATGAGAGCCTGATGAAGGAAGTCGAGGATCTCAAGCGCCAGATCGCCGAACTCGCCGCAAACCAGCAGGAAGAAAAGCGCGGTCCCGGCCGGCCTCCGAAGGCTGCGCGCGAAACCATGCTCGAAATCTAACAGGAAGTCCGCGCATAGGTATGGGGATAAAATATTGAGTCTCTTAACTATTTGCCAGAATGTATGCGCGGAACTGTCCATTCCGATCCCTGGGTTGGTTGCGGCCAATCCTGATCCGACGATCGCGCAGTTGAAATTGCTGTGCCAGCGCGCAGGGGACGAGCTCGCTCGAGACTATGATTGGTCCATCCTGCGTGTTCCGACATCCTTTACCTGCACAGGTGCCATTCCTGAGCCAAATCAGCCGCCCAGCGATTGGGAGCGGTTCGCCGATGCATCGAAAATCTGGAATAATTCGCGCCTCTGGCAATTGAATGGTCCGGTCGATGCCCAGACGTGGCAGCGGAACGTCATCATCAACACCAATCCGGTTCCGCAGATCTGGCGCATGATGGGTGGAAAGCTCGCCATTTACCCGAACGCGACTGGCGAGACAATTTCCTATGAATATGTCTCGAATGCCTGGATATTGGTCAATGGCACCGGCTCGACCTATGCCGCGACATGGGCAAACGACGCCGATACTTCCCGAATTTCCGAACGCCTTCTGGAATTATCGCTAATTTGGCGCTGGAAACGGTCGAAGGGACTGGATTACGCCGAGGAATTGGAGAATTTCGGCCGCGCCAAGGAGTCGGAAATCGGCTCGGATCGCGCTTCTGAAGCATTTTCGCTGTCAAAACCAAACCGAGGCAATATTCCCGATAATTATTGGC
>Ga0310811_10012781_pt1 | contig 10914 bp, 13 predicted proteins | sample YCmetagenome_FD_207642 | JGI IMG/M metagenome (GOLD analysis project Ga0310811, IMG submission 207642) | Soil microbial communities from experimental microcosm in Duke University, North Carolina, United States - YC | ecosystem: Engineered > Artificial ecosystem > Soil microcosm > Unclassified ...
ATCAGCTTGTCAAGTGTTGTCTTCAGGTCGTCAACGTGCCAATATGCTATTGCACCAGCAGGAGGTTTTATTGCTCCACCGGGAGCAAACGCACTGTCAATTATTCCAAGTTCATGTTGATAATCGCCAACACGAAACTCAGAATACCCGGGAACATTGAAGTAAGGTTCCATGCCTAGTAATTCACTATACCATTTCTTTGCTGCGGCGTGATCAGTTGCGTAGAAGCTGATTGTGGCTAATCCTCGGAGTAAATGTGATGTTGTCATTTTTACTTTTGTTTAAGTTATTTTAATAAAAGTAAAATGACTTTGTGACAACCCTATGTCAGGTGAATTCAGGAATTAGTCTATAACTAAAAATATTTCTTCAATTCAATCAATTCAATTTCCTTTAAAAGCTTGCCAAAACCATTAGGAAATGGTTTACTTTTTCCTGTAAGTTGATAATCGTGACGGATATACCAATTTATGAGTTCAACTCTGCCAGAAACTACGGTTATCACAATTGCTGAACATCCATGCTCTTCTGCATATTCATTCGCGAAGTTGAGCATTCTTTTTCCAATGCCTTGTGCCTGAATCTCTGGCGAAACTGTTAAGATACCCAGATAAAGTTCTCTATCTTGAATTTCTAAATAACAACAACCGATGATTGTATTTTCATCGCTGATGTATTTTAACAGCGTACCCTTAGGACTTTCAAACATTCTGCGAACTTCGGCTTCGTTCATGCGATCTCCTTCAATAATGCCGATTTCATTTGTCCAGCCTTTCTTAGAAGTTTCGCCCCTGTAGGCACTATTTATTAAGTTGTTTATTTGAGAAATGTCCTCATCTGTTGCTGGTAGAATTTTTTCTTTACTCATTATTATATCCATCCTAATTCTTTAACAGTCATTTCACTTTCAACATTACCTGTATGCAAAGTTGCCTTTGGTTCGAAAAGCAGGTTAAATACAATTTCTCCGTTGGTATGAGGTCTGTGTTCAACACCTTTGGGAACAATTAGAATTTCACCTTCTTTGACTTCAACTGTTCTGCCATCCCTGAAGTCCATTAAAAGTGTTCCCTTAAATACCATAAAAAGTTCGTCCTCATTTTCGTGACTATGCCACACAAAGTCATCTTTAAGCTTGCAAAGCTTCACATATTGTCCGTTGAGTTCTCCAATGATGTGGGGAGTCCATTGCTTTTCAAACAATGAAAACTTCTCCATAATGTTAATCGATTTAATTTCCTGCATAACCTATATTTTTTTGATCTGTTAATCTGTTTAAGTGTCGACGATCATGACCGCCAAGGTTTTAACTTCTTGATTTAATTTATCAAAACATAATAATATTTAGTTTGCATACGAGGCTTCTCCGATAATCACAAATCTCAATCCTTTTAAGGACGCTAAAACCTCAATCTACCTCTCTCCGTTAAATTGGGTGAAGGCAAAGGGCACCAACCAAAGGCATGCAGACCTTAAAAGTAAATTAAAATTTTATCTTCGTGAATACCTTTTATAAGGCCAGTACGTTTCTTGGATAAATCTTCTGCATCCGATTGTAATCAATTGAAAAACAACTTTGATCTTTCTCATCTCGATTTTGCATTGTTGAGATTATGACTTGAGGGGCGCTAACAATTGAAGTCATCTTTTACCTGTGCATATTTTTAGGTAAATTAGGTAATCGTTGATTTAAAGAATTCACACACTAACAAGGAGAATTGGTCTATGAAAATGGAGAAATTAAAAATTGTTGTCATGCTGAGTATCAATGGCGCAACTAAGAAATTACTAAACGCATCAGATACATTCACAGAATTTGGTTATCAGCCTGCTAAAGATGAAGTAATCGATATTCAACCACTAGGTGAGATGGACAAAGCCATCGTCAATGATGATTTAGATATTGATAAAAATCGATTACGTGTTAAAGTTACTAATCGTGATTTTGATTATTTAGCGCATACATTGAGATTGTATTGCGCGGTTTATTAAGTTCGGAGTACATATTCGTTTTCTTTCGAGGAGCAACTTTACGTTATCCTACTTGATAAATATCTGCATTCATTTCTCCATTCTACTTTTCGCAATCAACAGGGCAATTATACTTCCTGCAATTATACCTATTGGAAGAATAAACTTTCCGGGAAAAACAAATATTGAGATTAAGGCTACTGCTACACCGATCCCAATTCTTAATAATGCAAAGTTGTACATTGGGGTGGTTTGTTCAATAACTTCTCGTTTTCTTTCAAGCATTACATCCGTTGCAACCTGTTTCGCTAGCTCCTCAGGAATTCCTTGTTTTTCAAGTCGCGCATAAATTGTTTCTGCATCCAATCCTGAATTTTTGAGCCTAAGTCCTGCCATGTATGCTTTTCTTTTAAGCCCCTCTTCTGTTAATTCTTCTTCGGAATTATTCATAATTATTTTTTTATAATTGTAATTTTATTTCCGCCGAAAAAGTAGATGTTTTTATCATCCGACAACTTAATTCATCCACTTCGATATTTTCTTCTTTTTTAACAGTGAGCTAAGCGCCAAGAATACACTCACGAACATTATAAATTGAATAATAAATACGGGCCAAAGTATATGCGCCTCTGCATACCTATATCCAAAGCTTACAACAATAACAGGAAATGTAATTAAGAGCCACCACTCTGACCAGGAATCATAAAACGGATCGGATGGGTAAACTGAACAAACCGCAATAGTGCCAAACCCAACATAAACCAAGGCAATTGTGAAAGCTAAAGTGTATGCGCTAATAGACGTAGTTATTTTCTTCATGTTTGTAAAGCTTCTTATCGTTTCATAATTAGATCGGCTCCGATAAATATCTTCCTATATAAATTTGATTTGATCTATTCTAGTCCCATCAGGCAGGTCTTTAATTTGTTCATGAATTTGTCCAGCAAAACAAAAATGAATCTCAATATCCATTGGTTCAAAGTTATCTATGCTGTACCCGCCGCCTAAAATTGGCAGTTTCTTGTACGAATAAACCTGTCCTTCTTTTAATTCCTTCCCAGATAGTTTTAGCTCTGTAGTCAAGTCAATCATGAACCACTCATTCACCTGATTAATGTCTTTAAGCTTTTTCTCAAATTCCTGAATACCATTAGCTACATGGGTCATTTTTCCACCACCAACATCTAACCAATAAACTTTATCATTGCCGTCTATCAAAAACATATCTCCTATTGTAGAAATCAGTATTGGAGTCTTGTCATCACCAATAAGCCAAATCCAGTCCTCCATTAATATCTCTGGAGAATCCCTTTTGAACTTCACTATTAAATCACCCAAAGGCATTTTCATCATACTCTACAATAATAACAAAATCCGAATTCCTGTCTAAGGTTATATTAACTTCATCTCTAAATCAAGTCATATTTTTAATCATAATGTCTGCCCTGAAATTCTTTTTCTTATAGCTTAATTTCACGGCACACAAATAGCAACCCTCTCCAAACAGTTATGTAAACTGTTATTTTACCGCTCAACCCATCACGATAAATCAGAGTTGATTCATTTTTTATTTTGAGGAGAATTGATCTGTTCTGTGTATCTTGAAATCACCTAAACTACCAATCATGAAAAGATTATTATATCTCTCTTTTGCGCTGTTGCTCGCAGGAGCCTGTAAGCAAGCTCCCGATACAAAACGCGTAACCATAACAGGAATAGATTTTTCTAAAAAACCAGGCGATGATTTTTTTGCATACGCCAATAGCATTTGGTACGATACCGCCAAGATACCAGCTAGTCAAACTGGCGTAGGTTCATATTCTTTTCTGAATTACCCACAGCGCATACGGCTCCAAGGAATTCTGGATAGCGTCTCGAAGAGCAATAATCCCGCAGGAAGCATTGAACAAAAAGTGGGTGACTTTTATGCTTCAGGAATGGACACAGCCACCATCAACAAACGTGGCTTTGACCCTATCAAACCCTTGCTGACACGCATCGATGCCGTAACAGATATACCATCGTTGATCAAGCTCGTAGCTGAAGAACAAAAAGTTAGTGGTAGTTCCATTATTGGTTTTAATGTAGGGCCCGATGACAAACATAGTTCTGTGAATATTGTTCAATTGTATCAAACCGGAATTGGCTTACCTGATCGGGACTATTATTTCAAAACAGATTCATCAACTGTTGCCATTCAAAAAGCTTATAAAAAATATCTTACCAGCTTGTTTGAATTGACAGGAAGCGAGACAACTGCCGCAGAGAAAAATGCATCCGTTGCCTATGAAATTGAAAAACAATTGGCCACCGCACACAGAACAAACATCGAACTCAGAGATGTGAAGGCTAACTATAATAAACTGGCTGTCGCTGCTCTTTCAAAAAAACATCTCAACATAAGCTGGACAACATTGCTAAACAACTTAGGAGTAAAAGCTGATTCAGTTAACGTGGGGCAACCCGCTTATTACGACAAGCTGAATGCGATGTTGAAATCAGTTTCGATCAATGATTGGAAAATCTATTTAAAAGCGAATGCTCTTAACAACTATGCGAATTTCTTAAGCCAATCTTTTGTTGATGCATCTTTTGAGTATGCGAAAATTTTAACTGGACAAGCCGTTAAAAAACCACGTGCCGAAGAAATGACACAAGCGGTTGATCGCTCACTGGGACAGGCTCTGGCGCTGTTGTATGTAAAGAAATATTTTCCGGAAGATGCAAAGAAACGCATGGCTGTATTGGTGGGCAATCTAAAAAAAGCATTTGAAGCACGCATTGATAAACTGGATTGGATGAGCGATTCCACAAAGGCAAAAGCTAAGGAAAAACTGTATGCATTCACAGAGAAAATAGGTTACCCTGATAAGTGGAGAGATTACTCAAATGTAGATGTACATAGAGACACGTATTTTGAAAACCGTTTGTCGGCTAATAAAAATGATTTCCTATACAGTCTGGCTAAAGTGGGACAACCTGTTGACAGAACAGAGTGGCTCACAACGCCACCAACAGTAACAGCGTATAATAATCCTCCACTAAATGAAATAGTATTTCCTGCAGGGATCTTACAACCTCCATATTTCGATTTGTATGCTGATGATGCGTTGAACTATGGTGGCATTGGTATGGTGATCGGTCATGAAATAACGCACTCGTTTGACGATCAGGGGGCACAATATGATAAAGAAGGAAACGTAAAAAACTGGTGGACAAAAGCTGACTATGATAAATTCAAAACGAGAACACAGAAGGTAATTGATCAATACAATTTATTTACTGTGCTTGATTCCATGCACGTAAAAGGCGCCTTAACTGTAGGTGAAAACACAGCGGACATTGCAGGAGTTGCCATTGCCTATGATGCTTTTAAGTTAACCAAACAAGGACAAGACACTACAAAACTTGATGGCTTTACCCCCGATCAGCGCTTCTTTATTTCGATAGCAAGAATATGGCGAGTAAAAACAAGAGATGAGTTTTTGCGCATGTATGTAAACACCAATCCGCATTCACCAGCCAAGTGGCGCGTTAACGGACCGCTCATGAACTTTACTCCGTTTTACAAGGCGTTCAATGTGCAAGAAGGTGACAAAATGTATAAGCCCGAAAATGAAAGGATAGTTGTTTGGTAACGTATAAAATATCAGTAGTGTAGCTAGATGTATGTACGAACTTTAAGTACTTACACTATCAATTTTCCAGCGGTGTCTTCATTGTCAAAAGTTATGTTTCTAATGGGTAACATAAGTGATTTTACATAAATAGCGCTGTATAGACAACATCACTAAAGAATCTAGTCTTTACCTTGAAGCCATCACCATCCCTAATCAAGTCTAATCTCCAATATCCAAAAGAACCTTCCTTCGACTCAAATATAAAAGTCTTACTACTATTGTCACTTTTTATGAACAATCGTTTCTCCTCGTTAATCAAATTTGTTACGCTGTCAGTAGTCTTAACTAGCCCGAGCATTCTGGTAAATTCACTCTCCTGAAATTTCTGCATTTTTAACAAATGAATAAAAATAGTTTCTATTAGGTTTGAGATGCTTCGGTCATTATTTTGATACCCCAATTTATAAATAAGATCATTGAGATTTCTTTCAAGGTTGATTTTTCCTACCAAGACAGATTTATCTATTTTGCGCCTTGATAAAATCAACGTGTCTGAACTATGAAAATCGGGGCCCAGGTTGTTGCTCATATAATAAAGTTCGTCCGTGAAGCTAAAGAATGAAACAAGCTCACTATTTGTTTTAGTAACCTCAATTACAAATGGCGGGTAGGATTCACTATCAAACTGAAAAGCAATCAGTTTATACTCTCCAATTGTAGTATCTCGTCGTATGGTGTAGCCGCTACTCAACGTTCTTCCGGTTCGCATCTCTTTCAATTGACCTTTGAAGTTACTTCTATGATCATTTGAGTAATCAAACTTCGTTAAAACGTAATCTATAAGTATGGAGTCCTTTGTTATTAAATCCTGCTCGCTTATAACAATGCGTTCAGGTGTCCTCTCACCTGAAATCAGAATAAGTACAAAAAACAATATCTGAATTAATCCTCTTTTCATAAAAAATAATACACTGCAACATGTTGATTCTTCAAATGTAGTGCACCAACTTTTTACAAGGAGCTTTCAAGCTCACCCTTCGCCTTTGCATCGGAGAGTTTCTTTAGTTGCTTCGTCATTTTTAGATTATTATTTTCATCCTCGCAGTAATTGAGCACGTATGTAAGAGCGTTCAATTTAACAAGTTTTTGATCCTTCGATGAAGCTTTATTTTCAAGGCAATACTTTGTCATCGCTGCCATGTAAAGACCTAATAAATCGTCATTGCCTTTCATCATTTCAGATGCAACCTCATCTAATGCAAAGGTGTAGTCGGGTGTTGCGCTCATCCATTTGATGATAAATGATAATGATTTCAATCTTGTGGTATTGTCTTTTTTGAATGGCGTCGACAACAGGTAAGTTGAGGCTTCCAATGCTATTGGATCGGCAGCTTTACAGTCGGCAGCCGTTTCTAGTTTTACATTGTCATAGGTTGTTTGCGCCCATGACTGGTTGCTCAAAACTGCTAACATGATGATAATAACTCCTTTCATATATTGATGGTTGAGTTTAGATGTAGGTGTGGATAAAATGATAATCTGTCATGAGGTTGCTGGTCATACGTCAATGTCACAAACGTTGAGCACTGTAGTTTTTCTCTTTTGCAAATCCAGAATCCCACGTATCGCCATCGTTCCTCTCTAATGTTTTAAGAGTCTTCTCTGTGAGTTCAACAATCTTTAAATAAGAATTGGAACTTTTGTCAAACTTGTTTACATGGCCATTGATAGTCATTCCTTCGGTTTGCAAAAAGATTTCACCTTCCGATGTCCAATTCCATTTTCCATTTACTTTAACCTCACCTGATTCAAGAAGATAGGTACCGTCAGTCTGAAACCTATAGATCTCTGTTGCCTTCGGCGTCTCGCCATCAATTGATCCTTTTTCAACCACCCAATTCAAGGATGTTAATAAATCATTTTTGTCTGAGGTAGCGTTTTTCCCGCAAGAGAATAAAACAAGCGCGAAAGTAATCGTCAATAAAGTTTTCATGGTCTAATGAGCTTATATAAATTAATTTATTAGATGAATTAGTAATCTATTTGTTTAGTAAATGTTTGTCCTGAAACATTGTCAGAATAACTCACCTGAATGTGTCTCTTTCTCTCAACTCGCTGTATGACGGGAAACTCCATGTTCATATCTACTTCAAATTCCTGAATCAGTTTTTTCTTTTTGGTCTTTAAATCAAACACGTAAAGACTTGGTATTTTGTCGCGTTCTTTAATGGATGTATCAAAGTAAATCAAAATACCATTGGCAGCATCAAACTGTTGTTGGTTTTTGTCTCTATTTCCAATCAATCCGGTTAACTCAAATTCGATCTTCTTTGTTATCAGGTTTAAAATTTCAATCCTGCTGTCTTTGAATGAATCTGAGCATCGCTCAAAAATTAAATACTTCGAGTTCTTATCCCAGTAAAAGTTTGGCGCTAAGAGATCTCTCCGGATACAATGAGCAATTTCAACAGTCTGTTTCGAACCATTGTCTGTCAACTTGGTAATATATCTCGTCTGAAGATCACTTTCTTCCTTCATCTCTACAGTCAACTTGAATTTTCCGTCTGGTGAGGTGTCACCTGACTCCTGTTGAAAGGACATCCATAATAATGTCAGCAAGAATAGTTTGCTCATAACTTCTTAAAATATTATTAATTAACCAGTCTCTGTTTTCAACTTCATCGCATAATCTATCGAAATATACAGCATAACATCTCATTAGAGCATCATCTTTGACGTAGGCTTTATACCCGTTGCAAACTTTATACTTTGATAATCGTAAAAACCGTCAACTGTTTATAACAGTGGTAGCCTAATGATTGTAAGTCGACTTTTAAAAACAGCTGGTCGTAAATCATTTCTAGAGGAAGATTGCTCTGGCATCGTTTGCATCTGTACGGTAAGCGTTGTTGAGAAAAATTAACGAAGAATAGTTGTGATTTCTCTTAGTTTCATTTAAGGTTATTTTAAGATTCACAACTTGTACGCATAGTCAACTTGAAATACTTTTGCCATCTGATGATAAAGACATTATTCAGATTTCTTCTATCACTGTGTTTCCTCCTGTTAATCGGATACGGACACGTGCATGCACATATTCGGCAGACTAGCATTTGCTATTCTCCGATAAAAATTAGAAAGGGATCTGCCTATACCAACGTTTGCACTCTACAAAATCAACATACCTTTATCTCCGCTTCTTCATCATACCCCAAGAAGAAAAAGTTTAAAATCCACGCTCCTGATATTGAGCGCAAAGAAGATGATTTGAATACCTCTGAGAGGTACTTAGAATTCGGTCATCATTTTATAGCCATTTTTAATGCTCAGCCTCCGGGCCATTTCTTTCACAATATTAAGAGAAGCCTGGCTTCCTTTGTGGATATTTCCTATTGCTCATCGTATGGATCTTTGTATCTTATACTGCAGGTAGTAAGGATATGATTTGAAAGTCTGAGCAAACAAAACTAACGTTTAACAAACCTCTTACTCGTTTTTTTACTGCCTTGAACTTCATTAGCATCTGCTAATTGCTCCGGGTGTTGTATTAAAACAGCAATTAAAAATTTATCAATAGAAGGAAATCATTTAAAGAACAAATTTATTATGCGGAGAAATCTCATGTTTATGTTCATCGGCCTGTCGCTGGCATTTTGCTTGACTGGTTGTGGATCACACAAAGAAGAAAAGGAAGAGGCAATCAAGTTTTTGGTTACCAGTCCGTTGAAAAAAGACACGCTCGTCACCAGACATTATGTATGTCAAATACGTGCAATTCAGCATATTGAAGTTAGAGCACTCGAAAAAGGTTATTTACAGCAAATTTTTGTTGACGAAGGAAAGTTTGTTAAGAAGGGCCAAAAAATGTTTCAAATTATGCCTCTCCTATACAATGCGGAGCTGCAAAAAGCGCAGGCGGAAGCCAATTTTGCTGAGATTGAATACCTGAATACAAAGTCGTTGGCCGACAGTAATGTTGTATCAAAAAATGAATTGGCGTTGGCAAAAGCCAAATTTGACGAGGCCAAAGCTATGTTATCACTAGCACAGGTTCATCTTGGATTCACAGATATCAGGGCACCTTTCGATGGTCTTATGGACAGATTTCAGGTGCGATTAGGAAGCCTTCTCAACGATGGCGACTTATTGACCACCATGTCGGACAACAGCCAAATGTGGGTTTACTTTAACGTGCCAGAAGCAGAATACCTGAATTATACAGCTGGCGCCAGAAGAGACTCTTTGACAAAAGTTAAACTGCTAATGGCAAACAATCAGATGTTTGACTACGCAGGCGTAGTTAAAACAATTGAAGCTGACTTTAACAATGAGACAGGAAACATTGCTTTCAGAGCTACCTTTCCTAACCCCAAAGCAATTTTACGCCATGGCGAAACGGGTAGCATAGAAATGACTATTCCACTTAAGAATGCTCTCATCATACCACAGAAAGCAACATTCGAGATCCTGGAGAAGAAATACGTTTTTATTGTTGATGAAAAGAATATAGTCCATCAGCAAGAAATTGCAATCGCAGCAGAACTACCAGATATCTATATGATAAAAAGCGGTATTTCACCTGGTGACAAGATCATGTTTGAAGGCATACGCAAAGTGAAGGACGGCGATAAGGTTGAGTTTGAGTTTAAGGAACCAGCGGAAGTAATTTCTCACCTGAAAGTGTATGTTGAGTAATCTAATTATTTAAAAACGAGATAATGTTTAATTTATTTTTAAAGAGGCCTGTACTTGCCATCGTATTATCACTTGTGATAATATTCATGGGTCTGCTGGCTATTAAGACATTGCCCACATCGCAGTTCCCTGAAATTGCGCCTCCTGTAGTAATGGTTTCTGCATCTTATCCAGGTGCAAGTGCCAAATCATTGGCCGAGTCGGTTATCATTCCGCTTGAACAATCAATTAATGGTGCGTGGGGTATGCGTTATATGACCTCAGATGCTACTAGTGCTGGTGAAGCTAATATCCAGGTTATATTCAATCCAGGTACTGATATCAGCCAGGCTCTGGTGCAGGTTTCAAATCGTGTTCAACAGGTAACAAACAGGTTGCCAATACTTGTACAACGTGAAGGGGTAGTTATCACGCCTGTTATTCCAAGTATGTTGATGTATGTGAACTTGTATAGTAAGGATAAGAATGCCAACATGAAGTTTCTCTTCAACTACGCTGGTGTTAACATGATTCCTGAAATACAACGTATCAACGGTATTGGTCAGGCACGTATCCTTGGTAGTCGTCAATATGCCATGCGGATTTGGTTGAAGCCAGATCGTATGCGCGCCTATAATGTTTCACCTGA
>Ga0310811_10012782_pt1 | contig 10914 bp, 7 predicted proteins | sample YCmetagenome_FD_207642 | JGI IMG/M metagenome (GOLD analysis project Ga0310811, IMG submission 207642) | Soil microbial communities from experimental microcosm in Duke University, North Carolina, United States - YC | ecosystem: Engineered > Artificial ecosystem > Soil microcosm > Unclassified ...
CGCGAGCCGTTCGACCTTGCGTTCGTCACTCTCCGCTGACGGCGCGGCGGTCACTGGCTGGACGGCGATCGTCTCGCGGACGGCGGGCGGTTCGGCGACGAGCAGCTTCGCCTGCCACATCACGGGCTGCTCGCCCGCGTTCATCTCGTAGCCATTCGATTGCACCGCCTGGCTCGCCGTACCGATGATGCGCAGCGTGTCGCCATCGACATCGAGATCGAGCGCCTGGGACACATTCCACGGCTCCGGCAGGAATTGCTGCAAGTCGATGAAGTCACCCGCGGCTCCATTCCACAGGATCGCGTGCTCACTCATGCCCATCTCGCGCTCGGCCGCCCATCCGACCTGAAGTCCGCGAGCGCAGCGCCACGCCGTTGATCGCACGAACCCCTCCGGAGCGAGATCCACGTACGATGCGGGAGATCCGGACCAGAGCGCGGCGCGCTGCATTCGCGACTCTCCCCACACCTGCCCGACCTGCTGTCCATCGCCGACACCGAGCGCCTCGGAGCCGACGAACGCGCCGTCGGTGGGATGCAGGTCGGTGAAGCTCGCTGACGTTCCGCGCCAGAGACAGGCGCGTTGCCATCCGGAACCGCCCACGCTCCCGACCTGGACTCCCTGCGCGACACCCGCAGCCGTTGCGTCGCGCGATTGGTCGGGACCCGTGAGGATAACCATGCTCTCCTTCGACCCGCTCCAGAGGAGCGCGGCCGAGGGATCCTTGACGAATTTCACATATCCATATCCGACCTGCTGCCCATCGCCGCACGCGCGAGCGACGCTCTTCTCCCAGCCGTCGGGATGAAGCTCGACGCCGCTCACGTCGCTCTCAGTCACGCGCGTCCAGACGAGCGCGCGCTCGTCGTGCTTCGGCGTGTACCAGCACCCGGCCAGCTGCGACGCAGAGCCTCCACTCGGCAAGACGTTCTTCACGTCCAGAAACGACACGAGCTGTGGTTTGCCCGCGACCCATCGAAAGGGAGACGCGCTGTTTCCAGCACTCTGAATTGAGGCGACCGGGTCGCCGCCCCAAAAGCCGACTCCGCGGCCTCGTTTCTTTCCTTTGGGGAGTGGAAGGAAAACGGCGGTGATCGATGCGCGGTCGACGCGATTGGTGATCGTCGGCATAGGCGGGTGGGTGGGAGATGTAATGCGACGAGCCGCCCCGGCGTCCGGTTACGTCGATCTGAGTGGAGAGCGAATGGAGGAGGAGGCAAGAAGCGTAGAAGGAACGACCGTTCTAGGGGTTCTTGCGCGTTTCCACTCGCCGTCTCCACTCGCCGTCTCCACTCGGCGTTTCCACTCGCCGTTGCAGCACCAACGGCCGCCAGCAGGCCCACCTGGCGGAGTCAAACCCTGATCGTGCCGGAGCTGTCCAATGCGTCAGTCCTTCCACGATTCGGTTACGCCGTGCAATTCACGCATCGACCGCCGCAACTTTCGAGGTTTCGCGCTTTTGCTGTCATCGTCGTGCTCCTAATCGGAGCACCGGCGATGGGCCGCGCGCAGGCGACAGCGCGCGCCGCGCCGGACATATCGGGAATCGATCAGTTCTGGCGGATCGCCGACGTGCTCGTGACCGGCCGCGAACCTGCGCCCGAAATGTGGGACGCGCTCTTCCAGACTCCCGGGTACGCAGCATTGCAGACACGCGAGCGACGGCGCGCCGACCTGACCGCGGGAATCCGCGCTGCCCTGTCACCAGCGAATCGATCGCTCCGCGATTCGCTCCTGAAACTCGACGGATGGGCGGCGCGCGTCATCCGCCATGTTCAGACGCTACCGGCGCGCCGAGTCGCGCTCGAGGCATTTGCCGCCCAGTTCCGTGAGAAGAACGTACTTGCCGCAGCGATCGTGCGTGCCCAAGCGCTGCTACCTCCGGGTGCGGAAGCGCGTTTCGGCACACCACCCGTCGCTTTCATTTTCTTCCTTCCCGATGGCCGGGGTTATCCGGGGCTCATCGTCGCCGATCTCGCGAAGGTTGCAAATGACGTCGATCCGGTGGCGTTCTTCGCGCATGAGGCGACCCACTTCTACTGGGCGCGCCTGTCGGCCGACCGGGAGCGCGACACCAGCCGGCGGCCCGTCATTGGAGCGGGACCGGAGCGCCTAGCGTCGCTTCTGATGAAGATCGCTGAGGAATCCGCCGGTGACCAATTCGACAAGCTCGACGCGGTCACGAGCGACAGCCTACAGCTGACGCAGCGGTACAGCGATCCGGGGTTCCTGAGCTACCTGTTGCAATACCGGCGAGAGCTCGCGGTTGCCGAGGTGCAACTTCGCCGTCTCGACTCTGCTATCGCGCAGATGGGAGCGCAACCCGATCGAATGATGCGCCTCGCGGACTCGGCGTCGAATGCATTGCCGCTGGAGGGGCGACCAGTTGGCATGTACATGGCGCAAGCCATCCGGCGCGAGCTCGGTGACGCGCGCTTTGCTCAGGTCGCGGGCGATCCGGTGGCGTATTTCGTCGCTTACCAGAGCGCCGCGGCCAGAAACTCGTGCGGGTGTATCGCGTTCTCCCCCGAAACGATGAGCGTCGTGAGTGGACTGCTTCGCATCAATCCCGGGGTACCACGACGCGTTCGGCGTCACGCCGGATAGCAAGCTATTTTTAGCTCCTCGAGTCGGCCAGAGCGCGCGACGGGATCGGGCACATGTGGGTGCGGTTCCCCGACATCGACCCGATCCTCGCGCATCCCCGATACTCGGAGATCCTCTCCGCGCTCGGCGCCTGAACCTACTTCCGCGCCCGCTGTCTTACCGGCCGATCCGAAGAACCACCGCGTCGCTCTCGATCGCGACGTCCCCCCCCTGCGCGGTGATGAGGCGTGAGGCCAGAATGATCGGTGGCACTGCTTGCGGCTCTGCCCGCACACGTTCGCTCACCGGTGCGATGCGAATGATCGCCCGACTCCCGTCGCGCGCGGTCGCGACGCTCAACGACCGCGCTGGTCCGGCGTCCTCCGACGCATCCGTGACGAAGAGCGTTACGGCCTCGGCCAGTCGCGCACGATCAGCCAATACGCGCGGTAGGCCCGGCTCGAGCGCCGTCTCCGTTCGCGCGCCGCGACGCTCGGCGGCCGCGCGCGCAAGCGGAAGCACGGATCGGACGACATCGTTCACCTGCACGAGCTCGTGTTGCACAGGGAGCTCGTCGCGATCGATGTCCGCGACCTGTGCGAGCCGGCGCAGCGATACGTCGATCGCGTCCGCCGCACCGCGCGCATCGCGCAGCAGTTCCTCCTGATTCTCGTTCAACTCGCCGAACGGACTCTCGAGTAGGATCTGCAGCGGCAACCGGATCTGGTCGAGCTGGCCGATCGAGTCGGCAACGACGCCCGCGAGCATCGTCGCCTGCTCCCGCAATCGCGCGGCCGCAATCGCATCCGTGCGCGCACGCTCCGCCTCGGACGCCGACAGCGCGGAGCCAAGATTACCGACGACTCGCTCGATGCGATCAAACTCGTCAGTCCTGCCACCATCCGACACGGGCGACGTGGCGCGAGCGAGACGTGCGAGGCGCTCGGCGAAGTACGTCGCGTTCTGCCAGGCGATAGCGACGGAAGCAAGCGTGAGCGCAGCGGCCACACCGAGCATGATGTGCGGGATGCCAATATTCTGACGGCCGTAGTAGAAGAGGCCGACGAGAAGACCAACGGCGAGGACAGAGGGGACCACTCCGGCGGCGAGACGCAAGGCGACCGATCGAGACAGCGAATGACGTGCGAACCGCGCGCTCATTCGTCGCTCCCGAAGTCCGAGCCCCTGGCGCGCACCGCGCCCCCACGCGCCTCGGTCTCGTCCGCGCCGGAGACAACGAGCACGTCGAGTCCGGTATGCGCTTCCATCAGACGATCGACGATCGACCCATGCCGAAGGCGATACCAACGCGAGCGGCGCGTCTCTCCGACGATGACCAGCGTAACGCCTCGCTCGGATGCAAATCGGACGAGCGTCGCGGCCACGTCGTCTCCCTCGAGCTTCACGACCTCCGCCCCCATGGATTGCGCGAGTTGAATGTTGTCGACCAGATGCCGCTGCAAGGTGCTGTCGATTCGATCGGGTCGTTCTTCCGGCCGCTGGACGTAGACACAGAACCAGTCGGTATTGAGACGCCCGGCGATGCGGCTCGCCTTCCGCAGCAGCACGCGAGACAGCGGCGGATCGCTCGACAGACACGCCATAACGCGATCCACGGTTCGGCGCGCAGGGAGAGCACCGCCGTCCGTACTCCGGCGCACGATCTCCTCGCGCGACCGGTCGACAGAGCTTGCCACCTCGCGCAACGCGAGCTCGCGCAACGTCGTGAGGTTTTCGTCGGTGAAGAAATTCGTGAGCGCGGTCTGAATCTTGTCGGCGTGATAGATCTTTCCCTCGCGCAGACGCTGGCGAAGATCCTCGCTCGAGATGTCGAGGTTGATCACCTGATCGGCCTGCCCGACCACCCAGTCAGGCACCGTCTCTCGAATCGTGACGCCGAGCTCCCGCTCGAGCACATCGTTGAGCGATTCGAGATGCTGGACGTTCACGGCGGTGATGACGTTGATGCCTTCGTCGAGAAGGAGGAGCACGTCTTGCCATCGTTTGCCGTTGCGCACGCCGGGCACGTTCGTGTGCGCGAGCTCGTCGACGATCGCGACCTGCGGATGTCGCGCGACCACGCCGTCGACGTCCATCTCCTCGAGCGTGACGCCGCGATATTCGATCTTCTTGCGGGGCACGACCTCCAGATCGCGGATTTCGGCCTCCGTCTCGGTACGCCGATGCGTTTCGACGAAACCGACGACGACGTCGATCCCGCGGCGCCGCAGATCGTGGGCCTCCTGGAGCATGCGATAGGTCTTGCCGGTGCCGGCGGCCGAACCGACGTACACCTTGAGCCTTCCGCGCTCGCGCTGTTTGACGAGCGCGAGGAAATCGGAAAGCCCTGGCGTACGCTGCGGATCGCTGCGACGGTCTGCGAGAGTGCCGGCGTCTCCGTGGGGCGGGCTATCGTCGGACATGGCATTCACAGTCGTACCTCGCACGGTGACGTTGGCACTCCTCCACATTGCAGCGTCGCTGTCGACGAGAACAAGCCGCGGCGAGACAGAGCATCATTCAGAACGTTAGCGCGAGCGACGTCACGATGAACGAGTCGTTGCTCCCGAAATGGCTGACGGAATGCAACGGCCATACATCGTAACGCGACCAGTAGTACCGTCCCTCCGTACGCCAGAGCAGCGGCCCCGCGAACGCGACGTCGATGCCAAGTGAAGCAGCGGTTGTCTGGAAACTCCGTGGCAATCCCGTGACGACCAGCACCTGGCTGGGATCGCGAAACACCTCGAAGCGTCCGACGAGCGACAGGGTCGACGTCGCGCGGTACTTGCCGATGCTCGTCATACCCCACCAGCTCGCCGTCCCGTTCGATGGCGTACTCCGACTTTGACTGCCGATTGAATAGACCGCGGCGAACTGCCACGATGAGTCCGGGTTGTACTGCGCGACCACGTCGTGGTAGAGGCGAGTTCGCTCCGGAATCGAGTCGGGCGCGGAGTTTCCGATGAAGTTGTCGTAGGTGAGCGTGATCTCGGATGTCGGCTTATAGTCGAGGCGGATTCCCCCCGCCGGCGTCGAGTTCTCCGCAGCGATGTTCTGCCATCCGTTGACGATCGCCGCGGTCCCAGTGAACCGGGGCGAGGCCGTCCAGGTAAGCTTCGCTCCAGCCTCGTAGTAGGGCGAGAAATCGGCGACCATGGAGCGCGTGTACGTCAGGTTGTCACGCGAGATCCAACTCTCATAGCCGAGGTGCGCGAAGAAGATCCCGCCGTCGAGCCACAGGGTGGGGCCCAACTGATATCCGGCGACCGCTTCCTGGATGAACTGGCTCACGCCGGGGCCGCTCACTACGCCGACGCGCGGCTCACCGGCGTAGTTTGCCTGCACCGATGTTCCATACTGCACCGCCAATCGCCCGCGATACCGCGGACCGGCGACTTTCGCCTCGAGGTATGCGAGGTTGATGTTGAACTCTCCGTGACGGGCCGGCTGAGTCGTGTAGAGGCGGTCGAAGGTGTGAGGGCGATCGAAATCCCATGCGTAGTATCCGTCGACGAACGCGCCCAACGTGCGCGTGACTGTCGTGTCCCTCGACTTCGCTTCGTTCGCCGGCGACTGATAGCCGCTCGACGCTTGAGCGCTGGCCGTCGTGCCCATCACGAAAAGGGCGACGGTCATTCCTCTGACGGGACACAGTGATCGCGACTCGCGGAGCAATTCCGCGAGGACTCCGCTGACTGACATTCTGGCTATTACCGGGATGGCAAAACGCCTTCATTGCGGGCATTCATGGCTTGATTTTCGTTGGGAACGCGGAATCGACCGCGATGTTGAGCAGGAGCACATTGACCCGCGGTTCACCGAAGAAGCCGAACTGCCGCCCCTGAACATGCGCGTCGACGAACGCACGCACTCGAGCGGAATCCGCCGCGCGCGCGCGGGCGACGCGGGCCACCTGCAGGTAGGCGTTGGCCGGAGAGATGTCCGGATCGAGGCCTGAACCGGATGCCGTCGCCATGTCCGTCGGAACCCTACCCTTCACCGCACCGTCGTTCTTGATGGCGCTGTCGATCGCACTCGCGATCAAGGTATCCGCGAGCTTCGCATCGGTCGGTCCCTTGTTGCTACCCGACGACGCCGATGCGTCGTAGCCGCTTCCTGCCGCCGACGGTCGGGGACGAAAGTACTCCGGCCGCGTGAACGACTGACCGATCAGCGCGCTGCCGACCACGCGCCCATTCACAGTGACGAGCGAGCCGTTCGCCTGATGGGGAAAGACGATTTGCGCGAGGCCAGTCACCACACCGGGATAGACGACGCCGGTGATCACGCACAGCACGAGCGTCAGCACGACGGCCGGCTGGATCAGTTTGCGAATCATAAAGGTTCCTGAGATACGTCAGCGGACCAGATGGGATACGACGAGCACGATATCGAGCAGTTTGATACCGATGAACGGCACCACCAGCCCGCCGAGACCGTAGATGAGCAAGTTGCGCCGGAGGATCGCCGCGGCCGGAGCAGGCCGATATTTCACGCCCCGAAGCGCCAGAGGGATGAGCGCGATGATGATGAGCGCGTTGAAGATCACGCTCGCGAGGATCGCTGACTGCGCGGAGTGCAGCCGCATGATGTTCAGCGACTGGAGCACGGGATACGTCGCGACGAACATCGCCGGGATGATGGCGAAGTACTTGGCGACGTCGTTGGCGATCGAGAAGGTCGTCAGCGAGCCGCGCGTCATGAGGAGCTGCTTCCCGATCTCGACGACCTCGATGAGCTTGGTCGGGTTGGAGTCGAGGTCGATCATGTTGCCGGCTTCCTTGGCCGCCTGCGTGCCCGTGTTCATGGCGACGCCGACGTCGGCCTGCGCGAGCGCTGGCGCGTCGTTCGTGCCGTCGCCGGTCATCGCAACCAGGCGGCCACCGGCCTGTTCGCGCTTGATCAGCGCCATCTTGTCCTCCGGCTTCGCCTCGGCCAGGAAATCGTCGACGCCGGCCTCCTTCGCGATGGCCGCGGCCGTGAGCGGGTTGTCGCCCGTGATCATGACGGTGCGAATGCCCATCGCGCGGAGTCGGTCGAAGCGCTCACGAATGCCGCCCTTCACGACGTCCTTGAGATACACGACACCGAGCACGCGCGCGTTCGCCGGCGTCGAATCCGTCGGGATCGCACTCTCGGCGACGACGAGCGGCGTGCCGCCCTCCATCGCGATGCGCTGAATCGACGACTCGAGATCGCTCGGCGTATGACCGCCCTGCTGCCGCACCCACGTGAGCACCGCGTCGCCGGCGCCCTTTCGGACCCGATAGCCTTCGGCGTCGACGCCGCTCATTCGCGTCGTCGCGCTGAATGGAATGAACTCGACGTCGCGATGTCCTTCGTGCTCACCGCCGACTTCGCGACCGCGAATCCCGAACTGCGACTTCGCGAGCACGACGATACTGCGGCCTTCCGGCGTCTCGTCGGCCAGGGACGCGAGCTGTGCGCGATCCGCAAGGAGTTGCGACGGCACTCCGGCGACCGGCAGAAATTCCGAGGCCTGCCGATTGCCGAGCGTGATCGTGCCCGTCTTGTCGAGCAGCAGCGTGTTTACGTCACCCGCCGCCTCGACCGCGCGCCCGCTCATTGCGATCACGTTCTGCTGAATCATCCGGTCCATGCCGGCAATTCCAATGGCCGATAGCAGCCCACCAATCGTCGTCGGAATGAGGCAGACGAGCAGCGCGATCAGAATCGGGATCGTCGTGGCGCCGCCGCTGTAGATCGCGAACGGCTGCAGCGTCGCGACCGCGAACAGGAACACGATCGTGAGGCCAGACAACAGAATCGTCAGGGCAATCTCGTTCGGCGTCTTCTGCCGGGATGCGCCCTCGACGAGCGCGATCATGCGATCGAGGAACGTCTCGCCGGGGTTCGCGGTGATGCGAACGACGATGTAATCCGACAACACCTTGGTGCCGCCCGTGACCGCGGACCTATCGCCGCCGCTCTCACGAATCACCGGAGCGCTTTCGCCCGTGATCGCGCTCTCGTCGACCGACGCGACGCCCTCGACCACCTCGCCATCACCCGGAATGATGTCGCCGGGCACGCAGACCACGAGATCGCCGCGGCGCAACGACTCGGCATTCACCTCCTCGTAGCGTTCACGATCGATGCTCCCGACGCCGGAGGAAGTCAGCCGCTTGGCGGACGTCTGCGTTCGCGACTTTCGCAGCGTATCCGCCTGCGCCTTGCCACGCCCTTCGGCCATCGCTTCGGCGAAGTTTGCGAAGAGGACGGTGAACCAGAGCCAGAGCGCGAGCTGGAGCGTGAAACCCCAATCCGGCCTGCCCTGCACGAGGTCCCGCGCGAAGACGACGGTCGTGTACGCCGAGCCGATGAGCACGACGAACATCACCGGGTTCCGAACCATGTGCTTCGGGCTGAGCTTGACGAACGCGTCGCGAATCGCGCGTCGAACGATCGGAGGATCGAACAGCGGCCGACGTCGAGGCGTGGATTGACGGGGCGCACCGCCTTGCCCGGTCACGCGCTCGCCGGCGCTTGTGGTTTTTGGAACAGTCGGGATGGTAGTCATGGTCAGAACACCCTGCCGGCGTTCATCAGGAGATGCTCGACGATCGGTCCGAGGGAGAGCGCGGGAAAGAAGGTCAGTGCCCCGACGATCACCACGACACCGACGAGCAGAATGACGAAGAGCGGGCCGCTCACCGGGAACGTGCCGACCGTCTCCGGCGCGATTCGCTTCTCGGCGAGAAACCCGGCAAGCGCGAACATCGGCACCATCATGGCGAATCGACCGACGAGCATCGTCATGCCGAAGAGTGTGTTGTAGTAGTACGTCGACCCCGTGAGACCGGCGAACGCGCTGCCGTTGTTTCCGGCGGTCGACGTGAACGCGTAGAGGATCTCCGAGAGCCCGTGCGGCCCGGCGTTGTTCAGACCCTTCAACCCCGCGGGGAGCAGGATCGACGTCGCACTCATCGTGAGGATGATGGCCGGAAAGACCAGCACATAGAGCATCGCGACTTGTACTTCACGAGCCTGGATCTTCTTGCCGAGATACTCGGGCGTGCGACCGACCATGAGGCCGGCGATGAACACCGTGAGCACGACCATCACGAGCATGCCGTAGAGCCCGGAGCCGACGCCGCCGAACACCAACTCGCCGAGCTGGATGTTCGCGAGCGGAACGAGCCCGCCGAGGGGCGTAAAGGAATCGTGCATGGCGTTCACGGCGCCGCACGACGCATCGGTTGTGACCGTCGCATAGAGCGCGGAGTTCGCGATGCCGAAGCGAACCTCCTTCCCTTCCATGTTGCCGCCGGGATTCGCCGACGTCGTCGCGAGATCGAGCCCCCGGGCGGCATGGATCGGGTTGCCGCGCGCCTCGGCCCAGTATGCCGTCGTGACACCCACGAAGAACAGGACGAACATCGCGGTCCAGACCGCCCATCCGTGCTTCTGACTCTTCACCATTCTGCCGAGCAGGTACGTCAGCGCGGACGGAATCATGAAAATGGTGAACATCGACCAGAAGTTCGCCCACGGAGTCGGATTCTCGAACGGATGCGCCGCGTTGGCGTTGAAGAAGCCGCCGCCATTCGTGCCGATCTGCTTGATCGCCTCCTGGCTCGCGACCGGTCCCATCGCAATGGTCTGCTTCGCACCCTCGAGCGTCGTGACGTCGAGATACGGCTTGAAGTTCTGAATCGCGCCCTGCTGAACGAAGATCAGGGAGAATACCAGAGAGAGCGGCAGCAGGACGTACAACGTGCCGCGGGTCGCGTCCACCCAGAAGTTGCCGAGCCGGCCCGCGGATTTCCGAGCGATGCCGCGCACCAGCGCCACCGCCGCGGCAATGCCGACCGCGGCCGATACGAAGTTGTGAAACGCGAGCTGCGTCATCTGCGAGAAGTACGACATCGTCGACTCGCCGGAGTACGACTGCCAGTTCGTATTCGTGGTGAATGACGCCGCAGTCTCGAATGCCTGCCGGTCGACGACTCCCGGAAAGTGCTGCGGATTGAGCGGGAGCAGCGCCTGCAGGCGCAGAGCGACGTACGTGAGCAGCATCGATGCGAGGCTGAACACCAACGTGCTCGCGGCGTATCGGGTCCAGTGTTGGTCCTCGTTCCGTTCGACGCCGCACAGGCGATAGATGGGTCGCTCCAGCCAGCCGAGCCACGTCATCGAGCCGTCGAAGACGCGTACGAGGTAGAGGCCGAGCGGCTTTGCGATGAGCAGAACGCAAAGGCTGAAGAACAGGATCTGAAGCCAGCCGTTGATAGTCATGACGTGGCCCCGTTAGAACTTCTCGGGGCGAAGCAGAGTGTAGACGAGGTAGACGAGCATGCCGAT
>Ga0310811_10012783_pt1 | contig 10914 bp, 14 predicted proteins | sample YCmetagenome_FD_207642 | JGI IMG/M metagenome (GOLD analysis project Ga0310811, IMG submission 207642) | Soil microbial communities from experimental microcosm in Duke University, North Carolina, United States - YC | ecosystem: Engineered > Artificial ecosystem > Soil microcosm > Unclassified ...
TGGATCGCGACGGCGCGCGCAACGGATTCGACCTGAAGCTCACGCGCGCAGTAGCCGATGCCGTCGACGTGCCCGTCATCGCGTCAGGTGGCGTCGGCACACTCGCGCATCTGGTCGAAGGCATAACGGTGGGTGGTGCCGATGCGGTGCTCGCCGCGTCCGTCTTCCATTACGGCGAATACACGATCGGGCAGGCGAAGGCCGCGATGCGCGACGCCGGCCTGGAAGTTCGCGCCTGACGCCGAGGCGGCCACCGCACGCCACCATGAGCGACGATTGGCTCGACGCGGTGCGCTGGAACGCCGACGGCCTCGCGCCGGCGGTCGCGCAGGACGCCGCCACGCATCGCGTGCTGACGCTCGCGTGGATGAACCGCGAGGCGCTCGAGCGCACGCGCGACACGCGCGAGGCGCATTACTGGTCGCGTTCGCGCGGGCGGATGTGGCGCAAGGGCGAGCGCTCGGGACACGTGCAGCGCGTGCGCGAGATACGCCTCGATTGCGATCGCGATGCAATCCTGCTCGTCGTCGAGCAGATCGGCGGCATCGCCTGCCACACGGGCCGCGAGCGCTGTTTCTATCGACGGCTCGACGGCGACGAGTGGCACACGGTGGAACCCGTCCTCGAGGACCCGGTGACGATTTATGGCCGCGAATGAATCGGCCCGCGACGACGTGCTCGCGCGCGTCGCCGCGACGATCGAGGCGCGCAAGCACGCCGATCCGCGCGACTCCTACGTCGCGACGCTGCTCGCCGGCGGCGATGCGGTGCTGAAGAAGATCGGCGAGGAGGCGACCGAGACGGTCCTCGCCGGCAAGGAGGGTGATAAGATTCGCATCACCGCCGAGGTCGCCGATCTGTGGTTCCACTGCCTGGTGCTGCTCGCCCGCCACGGCCTCGGTCCCGCCGACGTGTTGCGCGAGCTCGCGCGCCGGGAAGGCGTCTCCGGTCACGCCGAGAAGGCGTCGCGCGGCGGCTGAAACGTGTCCGGCGATGCATGCCGGCGTGAAGCGAACGATCCCGATGGCCCACGACTCCAACTGCATTTTCTGCAAGATCGTGCGCGGCGAAGTCCCGAGCCGCAAGGTGTACGAGGACGACGACGTGCTCGCGTTCCACGACATCCAGCCGCAGGCGCCGGTGCACTTCATGCTGGTGCCCAAGAGCCACGTGGCGTCGCTCTACGACGTGACGGACGCGGACACACGCGCGCTTGGCAGGATCCTGACGCTCGCGGGGCGCCTCGCGCGCGAGCAGGGGGCCGGCGACGGCTTCCGCACGATCATCAACACCGGACGCGTCGGACGGCAGGACGTGAAGCACGTGCACGTCCACGTGCTCGGCGGCCCCGAGCCGCTCGGGCCGATGCTCGCGCGACCGGACAAGTGATCCGGCGATGAAGAGGAGGGAACGATGGGTGGATTGAGTATCTGGCACTGGCTGATCGTGCTGTTGGTCGTCGTGCTGATCTTCGGCACGAAGAAGCTGCGCAACATCGGCCAGGACCTCGGTGGCGCCGTGAAGGGCTTCAAGGAGGGCATGAAGAGCTCCGAAGCGGACACGCCGCCCCCCGCCGAGCCGCCTTCGCAGGTGACCGGCCGGACGCTCGAAGGCGAGGTTCGCAAGGAGCCTTCGACCAAGGTATGACGCCGGCGCCTCGCGCGCACGCGGCCGCGCGCGCGCCCGCGCCCGTGCGCGCATGGGAGCGCTGATTCGAGCATGTTCGACATCGGCTTCTCCGAGATCCTCGTCATCGCGGTGGTCGCGCTCGTCGTGATCGGGCCGGAGCGGCTGCCGAAGACGGCGCGTACGCTCGGCCTGTTGTTCGGGCGGCTGCAGCGCTACGTGAACGAGGTGAAGGCGGACATCAACCGCGAGATGGAGCTCGACGAGCTGCGCCGGCTGCAGCGCGAGATGCAGGGCGCGGCGCACGAGTTCGAGCAATCGGTGAAGAGCGCCGCCGACGACGTGGCGAGCGGCGTGCGCAACGTCGAGCGCGAGCTCAACGCCGCGGCCTCCGATGCACCGCCCGCGGCGCCGCAGCCGGCCACGTCAGCGTCGCCGGCCGCACCGGCAGGCGAATCGCCTCGGCAGTCGGCGCTGCCGGGCTTCGACAAGATCTGATGGCGCGCGCGGAAGCGGCGGCGCGCCTTCGCGCGCGATCGCGCGCAGGCACCCGATGACCGATCCCGCCGAAACGCAGGAATCCTTTCTCTCGCATCTGATCGAGCTGCGCACGCGGCTGATGCGCTCGATCATCGCGGTCGTCGTCGTGCTCGTCGTGCTGTTTCCGTTCGCCAAGGATCTCTACGCGCTGCTCGCGCAGCCGCTGGTGCGCGTGCTGCCGCATGGCGCGACGCTGATCGCGACCGATGTGACCGGCACGTTCCTCGTGCCCCTGAAGGTCACGTTGATGGCGGCGTTCCTGATCGCGTTGCCGTACGTGCTGTGGCAGGCGTGGGCGTTCGTCGCGCCCGGGCTCTACCAGCACGAGAAGCGGCTCGTGCTGCCGGTGCTCGTGTCGAGCTGCTTCTTCTTCGCGATCGGGATGGCGTTCGCGTATTTCGTCGTGTTCCCCGTCGCGTTCGGCTTCTTCGCCGGCTACACGCCGGCCGGCGTGCAGATGATGACCGACATCGACAAATATCTGTCGTTCGTACTGACGATGTTCGTCGCGTTCGGCATCACGTTCGAGACGCCGGTGGTCGTCGTCGTACTCGTCCGGATGGGCGTGGTGCCGCTCGACAAGCTGAAGTCGATCCGGCCGTATGTCATCGTCGGAGCGTTCGTGATCGGCGCGGTCTTCACGCCGCCGGACGTCATCTCGCAGTGCCTGCTCGCGGTGCCGCTGTGGCTGCTCTACGAGCTCGGGCTCATCCTCGCGCGATTCGTCGCCGCACCTGCTGCCCGTGCTGCGCAGGAGACCGAGCCGGCGAAGTAAGCGTTGACCCGGGTAGCCGCGGCTACGCCGGACGCCGCCGTTTCCAGAGAAAGGCGCCTGTGCTGGAGGAGACTATTGAGTTTCCGGCCGAGGGCGCTTGGCGACGGTGACGTCGATATCGAGCGGTTTCCCGTCGCGCAGCACCTTTATCCGCGCGTTCGAGCCGGGCGCCAGCTCCGCGATGCGCGCGAGAAGCTGCGGCACGTCCGGCGTCGACTTTCCGCCGATCTCGACGACGACGTCGCGGACCTGAATGCCCGCGCGATCCGCCGGGCCGCCGCGCTGCAGTGCCCGCACGAGCACGCCGTCGGTGCGCGCCAGGGCGAGCGCCTGCGCCGCCTCGCGCGTGATGGCTTGCGGCTCGACGCCGAGCCAGCCGCGCGTGACCTCGCCTTCCTTGATGATCTGTGCAAGCACCGAGCGTGCGAGCGACACCGGAATCGCGAAGCCGATGCCCATCGAGCCGCCCGACTGCGAGAAGATCGTGCTGTTGATGCCGATCAGGTTGCCTGCGGTATCGACGAGGGCGCCGCCCGAGCTGCCGGGATTGATCGCCGCGTCGGTCTGGATGAAATCCTCGAAGCGGTTGATGCCGAGGTGATTGCGGCCGAGCGCGCTCACGATGCCGAGCGTCACCGTGTTGCCGAAGCCGAACGGGTTGCCGATCGCGAGCACGACGTCGCCGACGTGCAGCTTCTCCATCGAGCCGAACGTGATGGCCGGCAGCAGTTCGCCGTCCACCTTGAGCACGGCGAGATCCGATTCGGGGTCGACGCCGCGCACCGTCGCGTGCAGCTCGCGCCCGTCGGCCAGCACGAGCTCGATGTCGTCCGCACCGTCGATCACGTGATGATTCGTGAGCACGTAGCCTTCCGGCGCGACGATCACGCCGGAGCCCAGGCTCGTTGCGCGCCGCGCCGGCATGCGGTCGGCGAGCTCGGGGAAATAGCGCTTGAGGATCGAGTCGTCGAACAGCGGGTTGCGCGAGCGCAACTCCTTGCTCGTGTAGATGTTCACGACCGCCGGCATCGCCTTCTTCGCCGCGTCGGCGTAGCTGGCGACGTACGGTGTCGCGACCTGTGTCGCTCCCTGCTGCAGCAGCACGACGTTGTTCGCCTTGCCGGACAGCCGCGGCAGCAGGTCGGGCCGCAGCGTCGCGACGACGAACAGCGCGGCGACGCACAGCGTGCACGCCTGCGCGAACAGGAGCCAGAATCGCTTGAGCACGTTTTGATCGGTTAACGGCTTCGATTATAGACGCGCGCGATGCGTGCGCCGGTCGGCAAGACGTGCCGGCGCCGCGAGGCACCCGGAGAAGGGGTGTCACGCAAGCCGCTGTTCCGAAACCGGAAAACAGCGTCGGCCGCGGCCGACGCTTCAAACGGGCTGCGCAAATCCCGTATAATCGACAGGTTTTGCAGCACGCGAGCGAAAGGCGGGGATGGCGAACGAAGCGATCGTGAACAAGGACAAGCGCCGCTTCCTGATCGGCGCGACTTCGGTGGTCGGCGGCATCGGCGCGATCGCGGCGGCAACGCCTTTCGTCATGTCGCTGTGGCCGAGCGAGCGTGCCAAGGCGGCCGGCGCCCCGATCGAGGTCGACATCGGCAAGATCGAGCCCGGCCAGAAGATCAACGTCGAATGGCGCGGCAAGGTGTGCTGGCTCGTCAACCGCACGCAGGAAATGGTCGCGTCGCTGCCCAAGCTCGACGATCGCGTCGCCGATCCCAAGTCGGACGTCCCGCAGCAGCCGGATTACTGCAAGAACGAGACGCGCTCGATCAAGCCCAACCTCTGGATCGCCGTGGGCATTTGCACGCACCTCGGCTGCTCGCCTACGTTTCGCCCGGAACTCGCGCCGGCCGACCTCGGTGCCGACTGGCTCGGCGGCTTCTTCTGCCCGTGCCACCAATCGAAGTTCGACCTCGCCGGACGGGTATTCAAAGGGGTTCCCGCGCCGACCAATTTGGTCATCCCGCCGCACAAATACCTGTCCGACACGCGCGTCGTGATCGGCGAAGACACGAAGTAAAAAGCTTCCGGGAGCGCTCGATGAGCAAGTTGCTGACGTGGATCGACGATCGCTTCCCGCTGACTGCGCTTTGGAACAGCCAGTGGGGCAAGTACGTCGCGCCGAAGAACTTCAATTTCTGGTACTACTTCGGATCGCTCGCCGCGTTCGTGCTGGTGCTGCAGATCGTGACCGGCATCTGGCTCACGATGAACTACAAGCCGGACGCGACGAAGGCGTTCGAGTCCGTCGAGTACATCATGCGCGACGTGCAGTGGGGGTGGCTGATCCGCTACATGCACTCCACCGGCGCGTCGATGTTCTTCATCGTCGTCTACCTGCACATGTTCCGCGGGCTGATGTACGGCAGCTACCGCAAGCCGCGCGAGCTCACGTGGATCATCGGCTGCCTGATTTATCTGGCCCTGATGGCCGAGGCATTCTTCGGCTACCTGCTGCCGTGGGGTCAGATGTCGTACTGGGGCGCGCAGGTGATCGTGAACCTGTTCTCGACGATCCCGGTGATCGGCGACGACCTCGCGGTGTGGATCCGCGGCGACTATACGATCTCCGACGTGACGCTCAACCGCTTCTTCGCATTCCACGTGGTCGCGCTGCCGCTGGTGCTTCTGGCGCTGGTCGCCGCGCACCTGATGGCGCTGCACGAGACCGGGTCGAACAACCCGGATGGCGTGGAGATCAAGAAGCAGCCGAAAGACCCGGCGACCGGCCTTCCGCTCGACGGCATCTATTCGCATCCGTACTACACGGTGAAGGACATCGTCGGCGTCGTCGTCTTCCTTGCGGTGTTCTCCATCATCGTGTTCTTCCTCCCCGAGATGGGCGGCTACTTTCTGGAGGCCAACAACTTCATCCCGGCCAATCCGCTGCAGACGCCGGTGCACATCGCCCCGGTGTGGTACTTCACGCCGTACTACGCCATGCTGCGCGCGGTGCCGTCGTTCCTCGACACGCAAGTGTGGGGCGTGATCGTAATGGGTGTCTCGGTGCTGGTCTTTTTCGCGCTGCCGTGGCTCGACCGCGCGCCGGTCAAGTCGATCCGCTATCGGGGCGGCCTGTACAAGGGCTGGCTCGCAGCGTTCGTCATCGCGTTCCTGATCCTCGGTTACCTCGGTGTCGTGCCTGTGACGGTCTGGGGGCAGTTCGGCGAGGGCTTCCCGTTCTACGGCGCCGACAAGGCGACCGTCGTCGCGCGCGTGCTAACGGTCGTCTACTTGCTGTTCTTCATCCTGATGCCGTGGTTCACGGCGCGCGACAGGACGAAGCCGCAACCCGACCGGGTGACGTGGCGATGAGCGCGGCGGGCGCGCCGAAGGCGGCCGAGGCCCGAAGGGCGCGGCGCCGCGCGAGGCAGACACTTGGTCGTCCGCATACGAAGCTCGACCAATGAGGCCGAGGAATATGAGCAACAAGATCGCCACCGTTTTCTTCGCGCTGCTGACGCTCACGGCCACCGGCGCCTTCGCCGCCGGCGAGTCGGACCTGCGCCTCGCGCCCGCTCCCGTCAACCGCCTCGACGAGGAATCGCTGCAGCGTGGTGCTCGCAACTTCGTGAACTACTGCCTCTCGTGCCACACGGCGAAGTACATGCGCTACAACCGGCTGACGGACCTCGGCCTCACCGAAGCGCAGATCACGAGCAACCTGATGTTCGCCTCCGACAAGATCGGCGAGACGATGACGGTGGCGATGAGTGATGCGAACGCCAGGACGTGGTTCGGCGCGGCACCGCCGGACCTTTCGGTCGAGTCGCGCATCCGCGGACGCGATTGGCTCTACAACTACCTGCTCGGCTTCTACCGCGATGAGAAGTCGGCGACCGGCTGGAACAACATCGTGTTCCCGAACGTCGGCATGCCGCACGTGCTGTGGGAACTGCAAGGCGTCAACAAGCTGGTCGAGCGCGAGTTCGAGGATCACGAGAAGGCGACGGCCGCGGCGATTGCCGTCAAGGGACTCTCGGCGGTCGAGCCACTCCGGGGTCGGAAATACGCGGTGCTGCAGGTTGCGCCCGATACGCCGGGCTCGATGACGCGCGTCGACTACGAAAGATTCGTCGCCGATATCGTCAACTACATGGACTACATGGCCGAGCCGGTCAAGAACCAGCGCATCCATCTCGGCATCGTCGTGCTGCTGTTCCTCGGCGTGCTGTTCGTCTTCGCGTACTGGATGAAGCGCGAATACTGGAAGGATCTGCACTAAATGATGACGCTGTATTCCGGCACGACGGACCCGTTCAGCCAGCGCTGCCGGATCGTGCTGCACGAGAAGGGGATGGATTTCCAGATCATCGACGTAGACCTCGACCACAAGCCCGAGGACCTCGCGGTGATGAATCCCTACAACCAGGTGCCGGTGCTCGTCGAGCGCGACCTGGTGCTGCACGAGTCGAACATCATCAACGAGTACATCGACGAGCGCTTCCCGCATCCGCAGCTGATGCCCGCAGACCCGGTGATGCGCGCGCGCGCACGGCTGTTCCTTCACCGCTTCGAGAAGGAGCTGTTCATTCACATCGACGCGCTCGAAAGCGGCCATCAGAAGCAGCAGGACCGCGCGCGCGGCCTCGTGCGCGACGCGCTGATGCAGATCGCGCCCGTGTTCGCCAAGCACAAGCACATGCTGGGCGACGACTACTCGATGCTCGACGTCGCGATCACGCCGCTGCTATGGCGCCTCGACTACTATGGAATCCAGATGCCGAAGCAGGCGGCGCCGCTGATGAAGTACGCCGAACGGCTGTTCGCGCGGCCCGCCTTCTCCGAGGCGCTGACTTCGGCCGAACGGGGCATGCGCAAGTAGGCATCGCCTTTGCATGGACTTGGGCTCGGGCCCCGATTCCGGGGGCGAACGTAAAGTGTCTCGACAGTCCGGCACCGCTGTGAAGCACAACGTGCCGGGCACTTTCGCGGTGCGCGCAACAAATCCGATCGCGGGTCTTGTTGCGGTAAAGGCGCTTTCTTGACCACGGGTCACCCGGGCGTAATATTTTCGCCATATGTCCGAGCAGTCCGCGAAGCCCTATCTGGTGCGCGCCATCTGCGAATGGTGCGCCGACAACGGGCTCACGCCCTACCTCGCCGTCCGCGTGAACCCGCAGACGCGCGTGCCGGCTGCGTTCGTGAAGAACGGCGAGATCGTGCTGAACGTCAGCGCGACCGCCACGCGCAAGCTGACGATCGACAATCAGTGGATCCAGTTCACCGCGCGCTTCAACGGTTCCTCGCAGGAGGTGGCCGTGCCGATGGGCGCCGTGATCGGCATCTTCGCCAAGGAAACCGGCTACGGGTTCTCGTTCACCGCGCCTGACGATCCGGTCGCCGCGTTGGCGTCGACGTCGGGCGCCCGCGACCTCGACGGCCCGCCGAAGCTCGGCGACCCCCTGCGCAAGCGTCCCTCGCACCTCCAGGTCGTCAAGTAGTCCGTCATCCGCCGGCGCATCGGCGTCGGATCGCGCTTTGCGCTGCGGTCTGCGCGCTACAATCGTCGCCACGCCGGCATAGCTCAGTTCGGTAGAGCAGCGGTTTTGTAAACCGTTGGTCCCGGGTTCGAATCCTGGTGCCGGCATTCCCAACCCACCGCTCTGGGCAGGCCTGCCGGGTCCTGCCGCCTCGTAACGCGCCCTGAACGACCCGAGCGCCAATCAGCCCGATGCCGACAGCGCGAGCGTAGCTGGCTCGCGAATCGGGATTGCGTAGAAAGTTGTCCGGAAGCAATCCAAATGCGAGGCGCTCGCTGAATCGGGTCGAGCGGCATCAGCAGCGCGAGCTCGATGATCGGCGGATCGGTCGCGCAGCGAACGCATTCCAACTCCTTGCCGGTCAGGGTGGTTTGCAGCAGCCGTGCGAAACGTTCACGAGCGATCCCGTCGTGCAAGTAAAGAGGGGGACAGCGCAAGAGCGACACAGCCGGTCGGAGGTAAGATATCCACTATGAAAACAGCTGTCGTCATGGTGGGTGCGCTCCTCGTGCTCGCTGGAACGTGCGCGAGCGCGGCGGCGCAGCCGGCGAAGTGGGGGCCGACCTGGAGCGAGGTGAGCGGCGAGCGCTACAGCAGAGTCGCGAAGAACGCGTATCCGGCGATCATCAAGTCGATCGACGGCAAGCACCGCACCGAACGCGTCGTCAAGGTCGAACCGGGCGTGCATCGCGTCGTCGTGCAATCGCCGAACCGAAAGGGTTTTCGCGGATCCGACGAGGCGATGGAGATCACGTTCGAACCGTGCGTGCGCTACTACATCAACGCCGAGTTCGAGACCAGTGTCGGCGCCGCTTGGAAACCGGTGCTCGCGCAGAAGGAACGCGTTCCCGGATGCAAGCTACCCGCGAAACCCTGACGAGGTTCCGGTAAGCCTCCCGGCGCGTGAGCGTCCACAGAACACCGGCCGCGGCTTGGCCCGCGGTGGTGACGCCGGGACGCCTCAGCCCCGGCTTTCGTAAATCCCGAGCTTGCGTGCAGCGGCTCCTCGTCGGCGATGAAAAGGAACGCCGGCGCACCCGCCGAGCGGTTTCGCAGCGTGACGGTCGCGTAGCCCGGCGCACAGCCACGTGTCGGCTTCGGCGAGCTGGAATGCGCTCTCGTCGATGCGGGCTTCGAGTCCTTCCGCTCCTTGCGATTTCAAGCGGCCAGGCAGTTCTCGACCTTCCAGCCGTAAAGCCATTCCAGCGCATCGTAATAGCGCTCGGGCGTGCGTCCCTTCCACAGGTCGTTACGCACCAGCCGCTCGACGCCCTTGGCGTGATAGATGCGGCCCATTTCGCGCGTCATCAGCACGACGCGCGCCGTGCGCGTGACGCGCGAGCGCTGATAGAGATCGAACGCGGTGCCGAAGTCGCCGTCGCACGCGCGCAGCGCCTCGCCGAGCGTGACCGCGTCCTCGAGCGCCATGCACGCGCCCTGCGCAAGATACTGCAGCATCGGATGCGCAGCGTCGCCGAGCAGCGTAACGCGGCCGAACGTCCATTGCGCGATCGGCTCGCGATCGGCAGTCGCCCAGCGCTTCCAGTCCTTCGGCAAGTCGATCAACTGGCGTGCGCGCGCGCAGATGCCTTCGAAGTAGCTCTGCACTTCGGCGCGGCTGCCTTCGCGGATGCCCCACTCCTCCTTCTCACGGCTGTGGAACGTCACGACGACGTTGTACTGCTCGCCGCCACGCAACGGGTAGTGGACGAGATGGCAGTTGGGCCCCACCCAGATGCTGGCGGCGTTCCACTGCAGGTCCTTGGGAAACTCGGGCCTGTCGACGACGGCGCGATACACCACGTGGCCCGATACGCGCGCGTCGTCGCCGACGTACTGCGCGCGCACCGTGGACTTCACGCCGTCGGCGCCGATCAGCGCGATGCCGCGATGCGCGGCGCCCTTCGCGTCGAAGACGGTGACGCCCGCGTCGTCCTGCTCGACGTGCCGGACGCTCGTCGCGGTGAGGATCTCGACGTTGCCCGATTCCTGCGCGCCTTCGAGCAGCGAGGTGTGCACGTCGGCGCGATGGATCACTGCGTACGGATTGCCGAAGCGCTCGCGAAACGCCGTTCCGACAGGCACGCGTGCGACGAGCGTCGCGTCGAGCGCGTCGTGCATCACCATCTCGTCGGTGTAAACGGCACGCGCACGCGCCCTCGGCCCTACGCCCAGCGCGTCGAAAGCGGAAAACGCGTTGGGCCCGAGCTGCATGCCGGCGCCGATCTCGCCGAGCCGCGGGGATTGCTCGAGCACCTTGACGGCGAGACCGCGGCGCACGAGCGCAAGCGCGGCGGCGAGGCCGCCGATGCCGCCGCCGGCCACCAGCACCGGTCGCGATGACGATCGGCTGCTCATCGTGCTATCCGTTGCAAGCTCGCCATGGATATCGGACGCGCTCGGGAACCGATCGCGATATCGCGATGTGGGGCGCGCCGTACCAGCGCCGCTGTCCGATCGCTGCTCCGTTTGGCTGTT
>Ga0310811_10012784_pt1 | contig 10914 bp, 9 predicted proteins | sample YCmetagenome_FD_207642 | JGI IMG/M metagenome (GOLD analysis project Ga0310811, IMG submission 207642) | Soil microbial communities from experimental microcosm in Duke University, North Carolina, United States - YC | ecosystem: Engineered > Artificial ecosystem > Soil microcosm > Unclassified ...
GGATGGGGCGCGTCGGGCCGCAACGCGGGACATCTGCCTGCCGCCACCAAGCACGAACCCGAGGAAGTCGTGCGCCTATATGGTGAAACGTTCGGCCCACGCATCGTCGACGCCAGCGAGAACGGCCCACGGACCGTTGAGGCTATTGCGCAGCGCTACGGGATCGAGTGCGAGTTGATGTTCCCGGGCATCATCACGGCGGCTCACACGCCCCAAGCGCTTGATGGGCTGAAGCACCGAGTGGCCTACTGGCAAAGGCGGGGACGGCCGCTTGAACTGCTCGACCGGCAGACGCTCGCTTCCATGCTTGGCAGCTCCTTCTATCTCGGCGGGGCGATCGACCGGCGCGGCGGCAGCATCAATCCGCTTGCCTATGTCCGCGGCCTCGCGCGCGCCGCGCTGAAGAAGGGTGCCTATCTATATGAGAACACTCGCGCTCAGCTGCTGCAGCGCGACGGCGATGAGTGGGCGGTGCGAACGGCTGACGGCGTCATTCGCGCTGATAAAGTGTTCCTGTGCACCAACGCCTACACCGACGATCTCTGGCCGGGCCTGCGCCAGACCGTTATCCCGGTCCGTACGATCCAGTTCACGACCAAGCCGCTGTCGGACAACCTGCTGAAGACCATACTTCCTGGTCGCCAGCCGATGATCGATTCTCGCCGTGTCCTGATTTCGGTCCGAATTCATCGGGATGGTCGCCTGCAATTCGGCTGCGGACCCTCGATGCGGGCCGGCAGCGCGCCCAGGTGGCAGTCGGCACGAGCGCGCCTGCAGGAGATCTTTCCGCAGCTCGCCGACGTCGAGTTCGACGATTACTGGCCGGGCTGGATGGCCTTCAACAAGGCCGACTCCTGGCAGATGCATACGCTGGCGCCGGGTGTCTTCGCGACGCTGGGCTGTAACGGGCGCGGCGTGGCGCTGGCCACGATCTACGGCCGCGATCTAGCTCGCCATGCGATGGGCACACCAGCCAGCGAGCTCACTTTGCCGATGACGCCACTCGATCCCGTCGGCATGCACGTCTTCTCCGGCATGGGGGCCGCCGTGATTGCGCAGTGGCGGCGGATGCGTGATGCGACCGAGATGCGACGGTTGAAGACAAAGATCTGAGATGCGCCGCGCTCTTCTCTCCTTCGCCGGGAACGCGGAGGCTGTGGCTGTTCTCCTAGAGTATAAGTTCGATCAGGTAGGGGCCGTGCGCTGCGAAGCCGCGATTGAGCTGTCGCACGAACCCATCCAGATCAGTCGCCTTGCCGGCTTCGACACCATGAGCTTTCGCCATCGCCACCCAGTCGATCTGCGGACGGTCGAGCGTCAGCATATCGATCGAGCGCCGGCCCGGGTTGGCGATACCGACGCGCGGCAACTGCGCCCGAAGAATCTGGTAGGCGCGGTTGGACATGATGACAGTGGTAATGTCGAGATTCTCGCGTGCCATCGTCCACAGGGACTGGGTCGTATACATGGCACTTCCGTCGCCTGAAAGACATAAGACCTGGCGATCCGGACACGCGATGGCCGCGCCAATCGCTGCAGGCATGCCCAATCCAATCGCGCCGCCGGTGTTTTGCAGCCAATCGTGAGGGGCGGCAGCGCAGGTGATACTGGCGAAGCCGCGTCCGGTCGTCACGGCTTCGTTGACGACAATGGCGCCCTCCGGAAGCAGGGCGGTAATGGCGCGCGCGATGCCTTCTGGGGACAGTACGCCGGTTGGCCGCCCAGGCTTCGTCATGGTTTGCGGCTCAACATCATGGATGCGGGCGCCGACGGCCTCGGCGAGCGTTTCGAGCGTTCCGATCAGATCGTCGTCCACCGACGCAAGGTTGACGAAGCGGCAGTCCGGTCTGGTCAGCACGTTGGAGCGGTCGGGAAATGCAAAGTTGGAAACGGGCTGGTGCGCGCCGCAAAGGACGACCCGCTCAATCTCCTTAAGTGCCTCGATCGCCTGCTCGCCGGCATAGGGCACGCTCGGTACCTCGACGCGGCCGGCACCCCGTTCGCTGCGCGCGCTCGAGATGGGCGAGCGCAGCTTGCAGCCAGTCTTCGCCGCGATGGCCGCCGCAATCTGCTTGCCGCGCGCGGTCATGGCGACGCCGCCGATCAGCAACAGACTCGTCGCACCTTCCTTCAAGGCCCGAGCGGCTTCCGCGACAGCTTCGGGTGCCGGGCTCTTGTTGGCGGCAGGCGGCTGGACAGCGGCGGCCTTGCCGCTACTAGGGGACCACGCAATATTAGCCGGTACTATCAAGGTCGAGATCTTACCAGCACCCCGGCGCGCCTCGGTGACGGCAGTCGCGCCGTCGGAACCCAGCTCTTCGACACTGCGCGCCGTGCGGACCCAATGGGACACCGGCCGAGCGAAACCTTCGATGTCCGCGGTCAAGGGCGCATTGTAGCCGAGGTGGAAGGTGGCATGCTCGCCGACGACATTCACGATGCCCGAACCACCCTTCTTGGCGTTGTGGAGGTTGGCCGAGCCGTTGGCGAACCCTGGACCAAGATGGAGCAGGGTGGCGGCTGGCTTACGGGCCATGCGGTAATAGCCGTCCGCGGCGCCGGTCGCGACGCCTTCGAAGAGCGCCAGAACGCAGCGCATGCCGTCAGAGCGGTCGAGCGCGGCGACGAAATGCATCTCGGACGTTCCAGGATTGGCGAAGCAGACATCAATGCCGCCCCCGACCAGGGTCGCGACGAGGTTATCGGCACCCGTCCTCCTGACTGCTTCATCGTGAGACTGCGCCTGATTCATTACCGTCCGCCTGCGTTGATTGCGGTAGCATGATTATCCGGTTGGCGCCAACTGTCTAACGAAAATGGAACGCCGTTCGTTTTTTGTTGCGGGCCGATTTCCATTAGTCTCTAGTTTGGTTGTTCAAGGAGCGGTTCGATGTATTTGCCATTGCAGGATGACGAGAAGTTGCCCCGGACGGCGTTCACCGCAAAAGGCGGTGTCGAGCTAAGCCTTCCCGAGCTAAGTGGCGCGCAGAGCGCCGATGTGCTCGTCATCGGAGGTGGCATTGGTGGATGTTCGGCCGCGCTGCATGCAACCGAGGCCGGCTCGAAGGTCATCCTGCTGGAAGCCCACAAGATCGGGTGGGGCGCCTCGGGCCGCAACGGCGGCCATGTGGCGCCGGCCACCAAGCACGATCCCCACGAGATCATTGCAAAATATGGCACGGCAGCGGGGCAGCGCTTGATTGATGCAGCGGAAGACGGGCCGAAGGTCGTTGCCGACCTAATCGCGCGGCATAAGATCGATTGCGAATTCTCGGTACCTGGCATCGTCTCCGCGGCGCACACGCCAGCGGCGCTGTCGTCGATGGCCAAGCGCGTCGATTATTGGGCCTCGCGAGGCCGCCCGGTCGAAATGCTTGATCGCCGGCAGGCTGCAGCCACGATCGGCAGCGACTACTATCTCGGTGCCTGGCTCGACCGGCGCGGTGCCAAGCTCAATCCGCTGGCGTATGTGCGTGGCTTGGCCGCCGCGGCCATCAGAGCAGGGGCCGCGCTCTACGAGCACACGAAGGCTCTAAGCCTCACGAAGCAAGCGGGCAAATGGGTGGTAAGGACGTCGCAGGGCGAGGTGCGAGCCGACGCGGTCTTCCTCTGCACCAATGCCTACACGGACAATCTGTGGCCCGGACTGCGCCAGACGATTGTCTCGGTGCGCGCCTTCCAGTTCATGACGCGGCCACTGCGCGACAACGTCCTCAAGACCATCCTGCCCGGAGGTCAGCCGATGACCGACTCACGCCGCTTGTTGTCGGGCATTCGCCTGCACTCCGACGGGCGGCTGCAGTTCGGCGGACAAGGGCCCGCCTTCGGCCCGCAGGGCAAGCCGGCCTGGGGGCCGACGCTCGGCCGTCTGCAGAAGATCTTCCCGCAGCTCGGCGAGATCGAGGCCGACTTCTGGTGGACGGGCTTCATGGCCATGAACAACGACAACAGCTGGCATATCCATGAATTGTCGCCGGGCCTGCTGGCGATGCTGGGCTGCAACGGCCGCGGTGTGGCGCTCGCTACGATCTATGGCCGTGAGCTCGCGCGCTATGCCCATGGCGTGCCCGCTTCGGACTTCGTCCTGCCACCGACGCCGCCGCGACGCATCTTCGCCCACAGTGTGGTCGAGCCCTTCGTGTCGGGCCTCATCCAATACTATGCCTTTCGAGACGCCGTCGAGATTCGGCGTCTTGAGCGCGCCAATCCGGTAACGACCTGAAGAGATCGCTCATGCCCGCGGTGCCGATGGATGATCCCGGGGGAACACCCCCGTCCTATTGGGCGGCGACGGCGCCGGAAGGCCCGAACATCCCGACGTTCGACGGCAGCGAGCGAGCTGATATCGTCGTCGTTGGCGCGGGCTATACTGGCCTGTCCGCTGCGCTGCATCTCGCGCAATGCGGCATCTCCGTTCTGGTCCTGGACGCGCATGAACCGGGGTGGGGCGCGTCTGGCCGCAACAACGGGCAGGTCGTTGCAGCACTCAAGCATGAGCCGCATGAAATCGAGAAGCGCTTCGGCAAAGAACGCGGCGGCGAGCTGATCCGCGTGATCGGCAATGGGCCGGATCTTGTGTTCGGGCTGATCGAGCGATACGCGATGGAATGCAGTGCCCGGCGATCGGGCATTCTCACCGCGGCCCATTCGGCCACGAGTCTCTCCGATCTGCAACGACGAGTGGAGATCTGGGTGCGCCGTGGCGCGCCCCTGCAGCTCCTGTCGCGCAGTGAGCTGGAGTCCCGTAGTGGCACGGGTTTCTATGTCGGTGGATGCCTCGACCCGCGCGGCGGCGCGATCAACCCGTTGGGGTATGCACGTGGACTGGCGGCCGCCGTTCTCCGGGAGGGCGGCCAGATCCGCCGAAAGGCGCATGTAAACAGCATCGTCCGCGCTGCGTCTGGCTGGCGCGTCAATCTCGATCGCGGAAGCGTCATGGCTTCGCGTGTGATCCTCGGGACCAACGGTTACACTGACGACTTGTGGCCGGGTCTCAAGAAGACCTTCCTGCCTGCACGAACCCCGCAGGTCGTCAGCAAGCCGTTGCGGGACAATGTCCGCAAATCGATCCTGCCGGACGGCCAGATCATGTCGGACACGCGCTACCTGACAGTCGGCGTGCGCATGCACGCGGATGGGCGAATGCATCTTGGCGGCGGCGGCGGTACGGCCGGTGCCGATCGACCGACTCTTTACGAGCAGTTGCCCAAAGAGGCGCGCGCTCTCTACCCGCAGCTCGGCGATGTCGAATGGGAATACCGCTGGAGCGGCTTCATGGCGATGACACCCGACCGCTATCCCCGTATGTTCGAACTTGCGCCCGACGTCGCCGCCGCCTTGGGCTACAGTGGGCGCGGAATTTGCACCGCTACCATTATGGGGCGGGAGCTTGCGCGTTGGGCAGCGGGTGACGCCGGTATCGATGACCTTGCGTTGCCAGTTTCGACGTTTCGCACTTTGCCTTACTACGCCCTGCGCGGTCCAATCATCGAGGGCACAGTGCTATTCCACACTTTGCGAGATCGTCTTTCGCCTGCCTGATGATCCCAGGGAGGGCGCGTTCGCGGGCGTCGCGATTACAAAATAGAATGATGGTCCATTTTACTCTTGCGAGAGTAGGATCGAGTGTTATCGTTCGCAAGGGCGCTGCGACCGGGGGTAAATGGCCTACGACTGGAATTTCTCAATTGTCCTGCACTACCTGCCAAAGATTCTGGAAGGCGGTGTGAAGACACTTGCCCTCGCCGGCTCCTCGATCGCCATTGCAGGACCACTTGGTGTTCTCTTGGGCATCGTGCGCCATCAACGCGTGCCATTTCTGCGCGTTCTTGCCGTCCTCTATATCGATTTCTTCCGCACGTCCGTCGCGCTCGTACTGATTTGTTGGTGCTACTACGCCCTCCCGGTATTGATCGGCGTCAACCTCAGCACTTTCACCGCAGTCACCATCGCAATTTCTCTTCAGAGTTCGGCGTACATGGCGGAACTCACGCGGGCCGGACTACAGTCGATCTCTGTCGGGCAATGGGAAGCTGGTCGTGCTTTGGGAATGCCTGGCCATACGCGCTTGCGGTACATCATCCTGCCGCAGGCGGTGCGGAGAATGATCCCCGTCTTTTTTCTCCTGATCATTGAGATTGCGAAGACGACCACCCTTGCCGGCGTCGTGACCTATCCGGAAATCGTCTACGAGGCCTACCGTGTGGCCACGGAAATATATCGCCCAATCGAAACCTTCACGATTGTTGGAGCGGTCTGCTTTGTCTTCCTTTTCTCTGCGAGCCGTATCGCCCTCTACCTCGAGCGGCGTTTCGCCGTGGTAGAACGGTAGGTGCTGAGATGACCTACCATTGGGATTTTGGCTTTCTGCTTCAGCTCGGACCTTTACTATTCCAAGGGTTGGTGAACACCGTTAAACTTTGGGCCGTGGCGCTTGTGTGTGGGCTAGCGATCGGCCTAGTCGTTGGTGTTTTCCGCACCTCGCCCTCGCGCACGCTGCGCGTGATTGGTACCTTCTACGTCGAAACGATCCGCAATACGCCGGGTCTGGTCCAGTTGATCTGGATTTTCTACGCACTGCCAATTCTGACCGGCATGCAAAGCTCGCCGTGGATTGCTGCCGTGGTGTCTTTGTCGATTTATGCGGGTGCCTATTCCGCAGAGATTTATCGTGCAGGCATAGCCTCGGTTGAGCTTGGGCAATGGGAAGCCGCGAAGGCGCTCGGCTTCGGTTTCATCAATCAAATGCGCTATGTGGTGCTGCCCCAAGCGCTGACGCGGATGGTTCCGGCTTTTGGCAATCGCGCAATCGAACTGGCAAAAGCGACGACGTTGGCATCGACAATTGCGTTCGGCGAGCTGCTGCATACGGCAAAGACAATTGCTGAGGATCAGTATCGGCCGCTCGAGACCTACACGGCGCTCACTCTTCTATTCACCGCGGTCCTGCTTCCCTTGAGTTATGCGATCATTCAGCTGGAAAAGCGGCTAGGTAGAAAAGGAACCCTCCATCGTGAATGAAGTATTGCGCTTGGAAGGGTTGACCAAGTCCTACGGCAATGTGCCTGTGCTGAAGGGCGTCGATTTGACAGTGCGCCGCGGTGAGACGGTCTGTCTTATCGGTGCATCAGGGTCGGGGAAGAGCACTCTCTTAAGGTGTGTGAACTTCCTTGGGTATCCGACCAGTGGCCGAATTTTCTTAGAGGGCAAACTGGTTGGTCGGGAGATCACCGATCGCAGTGGAACAAAGCTGGTGAAATACCGTGAGGCGGAGCTTTGCTCGGTGCGAGCTCACGTCGGAATGGTCTTCCAGCAGTTCAATCTGTTTCCGCATATGACGGCCGAAGAGAACGTCATGATCGCACCTATTAAGATTCGTGGCTTAACGAAATCGCAAGCTCGCGACCTAGCGGCAGTTCATTTGGGGAAAGTTGGCATTCTCGAAAAGGCGAGAAGCTATCCGGGTCAACTATCTGGCGGACAGCAGCAGCGTGTGGCTATCGCGCGAGCGCTGGCTATGGAGCCGGCGATCATGTTGTTCGACGAAGCGACGTCTGCACTTGATCCGGAACTTGTGGGAGAGGTGCTACTTGCTATGAGGCAGCTGGCGCAAGATGGAACGACCATGCTTGTGGTCACGCACGAACTCGGGTTTGCCTACAACGTGGCGCACCGCGTCGCCTTCCTCCATGAAGGGACCATTCACGAAGAGGGGGCGCCAGAAGAAGTGCTGGTGAAGCCTCGCAAGCCCCGGACACAAGACTTCCTTCGAGGTCATACGACCTTCCGCATGCCTGAGCCAGAGCTCTAGCGGCGCGGCCGACTATTGCAAAAGGTGAGACGTCAAAAGCAGAGGAGCAGGGATATGGTTGATCAATCAAGGCGTAACATTGCGTTGGGAGCCACCGTTGCCGCAGTGGGAGCCGGCGCTCTACTGACTAGTCGCAAGGCCGTCGCCCAACAGGGAAAATCGACATGGGAGCAAATCGCGGAGAACAAGGTGTTGCGTATGGCAGCGCCGATTTCCGAGCCGTTTTGCTTTAAAGACCTAACGAACAGCGACAAGCCAGGCGCGGTCAAGGTCGGGGATACAATTTGGCGCGGTATCTCCGTCAATATCTGTAAAGAGATGGCGGATGCGCTCGGCGTACAGCTGCAACTCGTCGAGACGACCTACGGCAATGGCGTCGCCGGTCTGCAGGCCAATCAGTTCGATCTCATGTTTGCCCTTGACGGCACCGTGAAGCGCGCCGTGGTCGTCGATTTCGTGCCGCAGGGCATCTTCATGTATGGCACAGCCATTCTGAGCAAGGCCGGTACGGACATCGCGACCTGGAAAGCGATCAATGATCAGAAACTTCTGATCGGATTGCCGGTCGGTACCACTATGGAAACAGAGACGATGCGTCGTGCCCCCGATGCCAAGCTCGATCGCTTCCAGAACTACAACGAGATGATTGCAGCATTCCAAGCGGGCCGCGTGCAGGCGATTTCGGGATCACTTACCGGTATGACGCTGGCGAGTGCCCGCATCCCAAATTCCATTGTTACAATGCCAAATCCGCCAGCGTTGTTCCCAGCAACGGCTGCGATTCGGCAGGACATCGATCCTCGGTGGCGCAACTTCCTGACGACGTCTTTCGCTTATCTCGCGAATTCAGGTTTCGTCCAAAAAGCGCTGGACGAAGCCTATTCTTTCAGAGGCGTCGACGTTACCAAACTCCAGCCCATCGTCGTTCGATAGCAGGCGCGCAGCTTCACCACACGCATCATCCGTACGGCTGGCTACCAGTTCGCCAATGAACTATCTCCTTCAATTTCAGTCAGCTCGCACACTTCGATGGCGAGAAATGCCTCAAGCTTGGCGACGTCGCCATCGAAGACAAAGGGGGTTATGCCGTCACCGATCGGAGCCGGCGCATGGAAATTGCATAAGACAAGGAGCTCGTTCGCGACGATCGTGAGCGCGGACTGTTCCGCGTCTACCGGTGGTACTTCACTGATCCTGCGCTGCTTAAGCGCGGGCCGCGCGCTGGCACGGACGCCGGGATCATAATAGCGCTCGTTGTGATTGGCGTGTCGGGTATCATGCCGGGAGCCGCCTTCCTGCAGGCGCGTCTGCACAATGTCGTCACTTAGTTGGGATCGTGAAGCGGTCGTCCGTCATTTCTCCGCGCCAAATTCGGACTCAGTCCGTGATGTGCCAAGCTGAGCATCACTTGAGTCGGCGACGATTGTAAGACTGGCGCGCAGACTCGTGAAGGCGGTAGCGCCTAAACGCTTTCGCAGCTGATCGTCGATCCGTCGAATGACCGCGCGTTCTGCCAAGATCACCTCTCGGCTCTGTTGCGTGAAGAGGACGACCTTGGCTCGTCTGTCGGTTGGGTCGGTGATCGTGCGGACCAGGCCGCGTCTCTCACAAGCAGCAATTAGCTTGCCGATCGCCTGCTTGGTCACTCCCGCACGCTCGGCGATCTCAGTAATCCGTGTGCCCCCCATGTCGATGTGCCGAAGCAGGTGCATATGAGTGCTTCGGAAGTCCTTGAAGCCTGCCTCTTGCAGACCACGGACCAGAGCGTGCTGCCAATTGTCTACGGCGACTAGAAGTAAACGGCCGAGATTTTCATTGCGCCAAGGATGCCGTTTATCCCGCCGCAGACCACGATAGAGGCTATCGGCTTGCGCACGTGCCTTGCCTTCATTCTTCTTCATTCAGCGTCCTTAAACTGCATGTTGGCGGCAATACGCTCCGCCAGCCGCATTATCGAGTAGCTGCCCCGAGGGCGCCAGGGTTGACTCAGATACGCTTGACATTAGTCAACCAAGATGACTAATTTTCAATGAAACCAAGGTGAATTAAGACGTGTTGGAGGTCAGAATGCCGCCTCAAGACCAGTCGATCGTACGGGACGTGGAAGAAACCCGACGTCCAGTAAATAAAGCACGGCACGTTTCGGGGAATGTCTATACGTCGGCCGAGATTTTCGAGAGGGAGAAGGAAGAGATCTTTCTCAAAGACTGGCTCTGCGTCGGCCGGACCGAAGAGATAGAAAACCTAGGAGACTACTTGACGACGCGCATCGTCGGAGAGCCCGTGGTGCTCGTGCGAGGAGACAATGGCGCTGTGAGCGCATTCTCCAACATCTGCCTCCATCGTGGTGTCGAGGTTGCCATTGGAAGCGGCAATCGGCGTGCCTTCACCTGCCCCTTCCACGGTTGGACTTACAATCTTGAAGGTCGGCTGGTGAGTGCGCCTCTCATGGGAGAGGCGGAAAATTTCGACCTGTCAAAGTGCCGGCTATCGCCGATCAGGTGCGAAGTTTGGCAGGGCTGGATTTTCCTGACCTTCGATCCGAATGCGCGGTCACTTGCCGAGCATGTAGCGGCCCTGGAACGCGATTTCGGCTACGTGCGCCAGGAAGAATGCCGCCTTGCGATCAAGAGCGTGAACGAGGTCGGCTGCAATTGGAAGCTCGTCGTCGAGAACTTAATCGACTTCTACCACGTCAACGTCGTTCATCGTTCGACCAACGGCCGTACCTTTACGAAAGACGCTTTCCAATTCACGCCTCGTGAGCAGGGAGGCTACCTCGCCGAATACAATTCCGGCCCCTCGACGCCGTCTGGAAAGCCGGTGTTCGGCAAGATGCCGTGGATGGAGGGTAAAGAGAATAACTTCGCCACGGCGGGCCGGCTCGCACCTAACTTCACCTATTTTGCCCGTGTCGACGACGTTCACCCTTATGTCGTTTGGCCACTGGGCCTCAATCGTACGCAGGTGATCGTCTACACCCTGTTGCCCGAGTTCTATTTCGGGACGCCGGACTTTGACGAGAAGGTCAAAGCCTATCGCGATTTCCAGGATCGCGTGATCGCCGAAGACAAGCAGATGTTAGAATCGATGCAGGCCAACCT
>Ga0310811_10012785_pt1 | contig 10913 bp, 13 predicted proteins | sample YCmetagenome_FD_207642 | JGI IMG/M metagenome (GOLD analysis project Ga0310811, IMG submission 207642) | Soil microbial communities from experimental microcosm in Duke University, North Carolina, United States - YC | ecosystem: Engineered > Artificial ecosystem > Soil microcosm > Unclassified ...
GTCGGCTTAGGGATACAGCCGCAACGCTCGGCGACGGCGGCATTTGGATCGAAAGCAGATTAAGCCGCGGGCCAAGGAAATGCGGCTCAACGCGACGCCCCGCGCACGCCCGTTCGATCTGCCGTTTTGGGTAAGTTGCCGAAACCGATTGAACATATTTTCAGTACCATAGTGGAACTGTCGACACGGCCAATCCTGGCCTGCCGCAACGGAGCCCGACGAGCGTGAGCTATGCCTTGCCCTTGACCCATAGCTGGCCCCTGTTCGAGCAGCATCAGCGTTTCGACCTCGGGTGCCTGCTTGACGAGCCGGGCGATACGCTGGTTGCATCCGAGGTTCGTCCCGAGTTCCTGGCGGCGCATGGCATAGGGCTATGGGACTGCAATCTCGACGGAAATACGTTGAGCTGGACGGACGGCGTGTTCGACCTGTTCGGCCTGCCGCGCGGCGCCGCTCTCGAGCGGGACGAGATCGCCGCCTTGTACGCGGAGCCATCACGCAGCGCGATGGAGGGGCTGCGCGCTTATGCCATCAAGCACCGGCGCGGATTCACGCTCGATGCCGAAATCATGCCGGTGAACGGGCCGCCGAAATGGATGCGCCTGATCGCCGCGCCGGTCTGTGTCGGGCGCCAGGTCGTTCGGCTCCACGGCATCAAGCAGGATGTCAGCGCCGCTTATGACTGACGCCAGCCCGACGCGATAGCGCCGGGTCGGGGAAGACGGATCGGCGCGGGGGCGTCCGCTATCCTGCACGCGCATTGCCGGCCACTCTTACTCGCCCTAAGTCGCGGGCATGACCGTCACCCGTTTCGCCCCGAGCCCGACCGGCAATCTCCATATCGGCAATATCCGCACCGCGATCCTCAACTGGCTGTTTGCGCGGTCGACCGGCGGCCGGTTCGTGCTCCGGATCGACGATACCGATGTCGAGCGGAGCGAGGAGCGCTATGTCGAATCGATTCGCGCCGACCTCGACTGGCTCGGCCTGACGCCGGATCACGAGGAGCGCCAGTCCGAGCGGTTCGCGCTCTACGAACGCCGCTTCGACGATCTGCGCGCGGCGGGGCGGATCTATCCGGCCTACGAAACGCAGCAGGAGCTCGAGCTCAAGCGGAAGATCCTGCTCGGGCGCGGTTTGCCGCCGGTCTATGACCGTGCCGCTTTGTCGCTCAGCGACGCCGATCGCGCGAAGCTGGAGGCCGAGGGCGTGCGGCCGCATTGGCGGTTCAAGCTCGATCCGGGCGCGATCGAATGGCACGATCTGATCCGCGGCCCCCAGCATTTCGACGCCGCGACAATGAGCGATCCGGTGATCCGCCGCGCCGACGGGTCGTGGCTCTATATGCTGCCGTCGGTCATCGACGATGTCGACATGGGCATCAGCCATGTCGTCCGCGGCGAGGACCATGTCTCCAACACCGCGCTCCAGTTGCAGATGTTCGCGGCGATGAACGCGCCGCTGCCGACCTTCGCGCATGCCGCGTTGCTGACCGGGGCCGAAGGCAAATTGTCGAAGCGACTTGGTTCGCTTGGCGTCGAGCATTTCCGCGAGGAGGGGATCGAGCCGCAGGCGATCGTCGCGCTGCTCGCGCGGATCGGCACCAGCGATCCGGTCGAGCCGTTCGTCGATCCGTCGCCGTTGATCGCTGCGTTTGATTTTGCGCGCTTCGGCCGCGCCCCGGCGCGGTTCGACGAAGGCGAGCTTGCCCAGCTCAATGCGCGGATCGTCCATCAGCTAGACTTCGCCGCCGTCGCCGATCGCCTGCCCGCCGGGATGGATCGTGCTGCCTGGGAAGCGATCCGGCCCAATTTGACGACCATCGCCGGCGCCGCCGATTGGTGGCACGTGGTTGAAGGGCCGATCTCTGCCACCGCCGATCCCGAGGATCGCGATTTCCTGGCCAGCGCCCACCGCATCGCCGGCGAGATCGACTGGACCGTCGATCCCTGGCACGCACTGACCAATGCGCTCAAGGACGCGACCGGCCGCAAGGGCAAACCGTTGTTCCTGCCGCTGCGCCGCGCGCTGACCGGCATGGATCACGGCCCTGACATGGCTGCGTTGCTGCCGCTGATCGGCCGCGACCGCGCGCTGGAGCGCCTCCCGTCCGGCTGATCGATGATATCTTGTATCACAATATGTAATGTTGTATCGTATCCGAGTCGCGGCATCCGAGACCGTGAAAGGAGAGACGATATGGCGACTTATGGCGACCGTTATGGCGCAGGCCCGGCGTTCAAGCCGGGCAGCATGGCGCTGGCATTGGGACTGACCGTGGGGCCCATCGCAGCGTTGGTGATGGGCCTGCAGATTACGAACATTGTCCACCACCCTAGGGGTGTCGAGATTTTTGACGTTCCACCAGACGCGCCACCGCCTCCGCCCGACCCCAAGCCGCAGCCTAAGAGCCCGGCGCCAGCCAACGAAATCATTTATACTCCTCCGGTTACGCCACCGCCGATGCCGCCGATCAATACCACCCCTACTACCAGCGACCCGACGCCATTCACTCCAGGGCCGGTGATCGGTACCAATCCCGACCCCACACCTGCCGTGATCCCGACGCCCGTGGCCAAGCCGGTCATGGTCGATGCGTTCATCGATCCCCGCTACCAGAACCTGCTCCAGCCGCCTTATCCGCCCGAAGAGCAGCGCGCGGGCAATAGCGGCCGCGTCGTGCTCCGCGTGCTGGTCGGCACCGACGGCCGGGTGAAGCAGGTCGAGAAGGTGTCGGCGGCATCGGACGCCTTCTTCGCCGCGGCACAGCGCCAGGCGCTGGGCAAGTGGCGGTTCAAGCCGGCGACCAAGGACGGCGTGCCGATCGAGCAATGGAAAGTGATGAGCCTGCGCTTCGTGCTCAACGAGCAATGACCGTTACGGGCGCGGGGCTGGCCTGTTCGCCGTCCCGCGCCTATCTTGCGGTAATGGGAAATTTCCTCGGCCGTTTTAATCCGTTTCGCGCGTTGCTCGACCTGCGCCGCTATCTCGGCACGCGCAAGAAATACGAGATACTGTTCCTGTTCGGCTCGCTGATGGTGTGCATCGTCATCGTCGGCGGCTTCGCCGCAGGTTCGACCGTTCAGCGCGAGTGGCAGCGGCCGACCATCATCTACGTCCAATCTTGGCGCGCGGACCGCACCGATGCCGAGATCATCGCGCAGCAGAAGATCGACGGCGAAAAGAAGCGGATCGAGGACGCCAAGCAGAAGAAAGAGGATGACGAGCGCAAAGCCGCGTTCAAGCGCCTGAACGACAAGCTGTCGCCTTGGCTGTAGGGTCTTTGTCAGCTTCGCTGATCGCGGTGCGGCAAACGGTTCAGCTATGCTGAACCACAAGAACGACCCGCGATTCATGGCCGCCGCTCTGGCGCTCGCAGAGCGCGGGCGTGGACGGACGGCGCCCAATCCGAATGTCGGGTGTGTGATCGTGCGTGACGGGCTCGTTGTCGGGCGGGGCTGGACCCAGCCCGGCGGGCGGCCGCATGCCGAGGCGATGGCGCTGGAGATGGCAGGCGACGCCGCGAAGGGCGCGACCGTTTACGTAACTCTCGAACCCTGCGCGCACGCGTCGCCGCGTGGCCCGGCGTGCAGCGATCTGTTGGTCGTCGCGGAGGTCGCGCATGTGGTGATCGCGCTCGGCGATCCCGATCCGCGCACCGATGGCTTGGGGGTTGCACGATTGCGAGCAGCAGGGATCGCGGTAACTGAAGGCATGATGGCCGAGGAAGCGCGGTGTTCGATGGCCGGCTTCCTCACGCGGCGCGCGTCCGGGCGGCCGCACGTCACTCTCAAGCTCGCCACGTCGCTCGACGGCTGCATCGCTCGCGCCGACGGCGAATCGAAATGGATCACCGGCGACGCGGCGCGCGCCCATGCGCATCTCGAGCGGGCTCGGCACGAAGCGATCCTGGTCGGGCGCGGCACCGCCGAAGCCGATGCGCCGCGGCTCGACGTCCGGCTCGGCGGGCTCGAACAGCATAGCCCGCGACGCTTGTTGATGACTCGCCATCGTGGCGATCACGAGCATTGGGAGTGGGTCGACTCGCCCGCGGCGATCGCTGGGCTCGACCGGATCGACCATGTCCTGGTCGAAGGCGGCGCCGGCGCGGCCTCGGCCTTTCTCGCTGACGATCTGGTCGACCGGCTGTTGCTCTATCGCGCGCCGATCCTGATCGGCGGTGGCCGGCCGGCGCTCGGCGACATCGGGCTTGCCCATCTGGCCGAGGCGCATGGCCGCTGGCAGTTGCACGACGCGCGGATGTTGGGCATCGACCGGCTGGAAATCTACGAACGCACCCGCTGACGATCGTCGGCGCAGCTTGGGAAATTAGCGATGTTCACCGGCATCATCACCGATATCGGCACGATCCGATCGATCGAGCATCGCGGCGACCTACGCGCGGTAGTCGCGACCGCTTATGACACGGCCGGGGTCGATCTCGGCGCGTCGATCTCGTGTTCGGGCGTATGCCTGACGGTGATCGATAAGGGGCCGGGCTGGTTCACCGTCGACATATCGGGCGAAACCGTGTCGCGCACCGCGCAGGGGCAATGGAGCGAAGGGCGCAAGCTCAACCTCGAACGCGCGATGAAACTGGGCGACGAGCTGGGCGGGCATATCGTCACGGGCCATGTCGACGGCGTCGCCGAAGTCGTGCGGGTCGAGCCGTCGGGCGATTCGAAGACCATCGCCTTCCGCGTCGCGCGCGACCTCGCGCCTTATCTTGCCGCCAAGGGGTCGGTCACTGTCGACGGCGTGTCGCTGACGGTCAATGCGGTCAGCGATGGGGCGGAAGGTACGGAGTTCACGGTCAATCTGATCCCGCACACGCAAGCGGTGACCACATTGGGCGCGATCGAGGTCGGGCAGGCGGTCAATATCGAGATCGACGTGCTCGCGCGCTATCTGAGCCGGATGCGGTCGTTTATCGAAAAGTAGCGTTTCGATGTGATTCTCGGTTGGACTAATCACATTGAAATGTGATATCGAGTCGATCATGAGCACCATCCTGATCGATCGCGTTCGCGATCTCGTCTCTTCGGGCGGTATCTCCCGCTCGGGGCTTGCCCGCGCCGCCGGGCTCCATGCCAATTCGCTGCGCATGCTCGACGAGCCCGAATGGAATCCGACCGCCGACACGCTGCGCAAGCTCGAACTCTATCTCGACCGGCGCGAGAAGCGCCCGGCCTTGGTGCCGATCGAGGAGATCATTGAGGAAGCGCGCAACGGCCGCATGACGATCCTGGTCGATGACGAGGATCGCGAGAATGAAGGCGATCTGATCATCCCGGCGCAGATGGCGACGCCCGACGCGATCAATTTCATGGCGCGCTTCGGCCGCGGGCTGATCTGCCTGACCCTGACCGAGGAGCGGGTCAACCAGCTCGAGCTGGAGCCGATGGTGCGCAACAACGGCACCCGCCACGGCACCGCTTTCACGGCGTCGATCGAGGCGCGCGAAGGGATCACCACGGGCATCTCGGCGCACGACCGCGCGCGCACCGTCGCGGTGGCGATCGACGCGTCGAAGGGGCCAACCGACATCGTCTCGCCGGGCCATGTCTTCCCGCTGATCGCGCGCGACGGCGGCGTGCTGGTGCGCGCCGGCCATACCGAGGCCGCGGTCGATGTCGCGCGGCTCGCGGGGCTCAATCCGTCGGGCGTCATCTGCGAGGTCATGAAGGATGACGGCACGATGGCGCGGATGGACGACCTCATCGAGTTCGCGCAGGAGCACAAGCTCAAGATCGGTACGATCCGCGACCTGATCGCCTATCGCCGCCAGCACGACCATCTCGTCGAGCGCCGCGCCGAAGCACGCTTCACCAGCCGCTGGGGTGGCGAGTGGACCGCGCGGACCTATTTCAACAAGGCGACCGGCACCGAACAGATCGCGCTGATCAAGGGGCGTATCGACCCCGACAAGCCGACTTTGGTGCGTATGCATGCGTTGAACGTTTTCGCCGATATATTCGGCGAACAGGGCAAGCGCCGCGGCTTGCTCGAACGCTCGATGGAGATCATCGGCGAAGCAGGATCGGGCGTGGTCGTATTGCTGTCGCCATCGACCGCGACCGGGTTCAGCCAGGCGCTGGAGCACAAGGCCGGCGCGCCGATGCCCGACGAATTGCGCGACTATGGCGTCGGTGCGCAGATCCTGTCCGAATTGGGAGTCGAGGACATGATCCTCTTGACCAATACGCATCATACCCTTGTGGCATTGGACGGCTATGGCCTGTCCATCGTAGGGGAACGCGCGATCGACCTTGGGGGAATGAATTGATGGCGCGGATATTGATCGTCGAGGCGCGGTTCTACGACCATCTCAACGACATGCTGCTCGCCGGCGCACGCCGCGCGATCGAGGAAGCGGGGCATAGTCACGAGACGGTGACCGTCCCGGGCGCGCTCGAAATCCCGGGAGCGCTGGCGCTGGCGGCGGAGACTGGCCGGTACGACGCCTATGTCGCGATCGGCGTGGTGATTCGCGGCGAGACCTATCATTTCGAGATCGTGTCGAACGAAAGCGCGCGTGGCATCATGGCGCTGACGATGGACGGCATCGCGATCGGCAACGGCATCCTGACCACCGAGAACGAGGCCCAGGCGATCTATCGCGCCGATCCCGATCAGGCCGACAAGGGCGGCGGCGCGGCCAAGGCGGCGCTGGCCATGCTCGAACTCCGGCAGAAATTCGGCTGACAGCCGTAATCCCCTTCCCGCAAGGGGATCCATTGGTCACACCGTCTTCAATGTCCCCCGGCGGTGGAGGTATTCGAGCAGCCGTCGCCACAAGGCCATCGAGATCAACATCGGCTGCCCGAGCCAGGGATTGACGAAGCAGAACAGCAACGCGGTCACCGTACCGAGCAATACCGCCCAGCCGCGCCGGCGGATCATCGCCGCTTGCTCGGGGTCGAGATCATCGGCGGCGACCGGTGGTGCCACCGCCATGCTGTTGTTCCACAGGTTGCAGATGGCGACGATCAGCAGCCAGAAGCAATAAGCGGCGGCGGGCACGAGCTTGCCGTAATATTCGCTGACCAGCGCCGTGAAGAACGGCATGCCCGCGACCGAGCAGAGCAGGAACAGGTTGGGCAGCAGCAGTTTGGGCGACCAATGCCGTGCGCAATCGAAGGCGCGATGATGGCCGCTCCAGAACGCGCCGATCACGAAGAACGAGACCAGGAAGCCGACGAAATGCGGCGTCAGGTCGGCCAGCGCCTGGAGAAATTCGACGTCGGACGCGCTACGGGGCAGGACTGGTACCTTGAGTTCGATCACCAGCAGGGTGATCGAGATCGCGAACACCGCATCGGAAAAGAACACCAGCCGTTCGAGCGCATGCGCCGGCGCGCCATGATGCATCGGTTGGTCGTTCGGTCCGTCGCTCATTTGATTCCCCCAAGAAATCCTATCGTCGCATGGCGCCGCGGCGCTTGCCAAGCAGGCATCGCAGCCGCCAATAGGGCCGGACTAGGGAGAGCTTGATGTCCGAGCAAAGCGTCTATCCGGTTCCTGGCGATTGGGCCAAGCGCGCGAAGATCAACCGCGCGGGTTACGAGAAGCTCTATGGCCGCAGCCTGGCCGATCCCGGCAGCTTCTGGCTCGAACAGGCGCGCCGGCTCGACTGGATCAGGCGACCGGAAATGGCCGGCGACTGGTCGTTCGGCCAGGACGATTTCCGCATCAGCTGGTTCGCCGACGGCGTGCTCAACGCCTCGGCCAATTGCCTCGACCGCCATCTCGCCGCGCGCGGGGATACCGTGGCGCTGATCTGGGAGCCCGATGATCCCGCCGAAGCGCCACGCCGGATTACCTATCGCGAACTCCACCGCGACGTCTGCCGCTTCGCCAATGCGCTGAAGGATCAGGGCGTCGCGAAGGGCGATCGCGTCACCATTTACATGCCAATGATCCCCGAAGCGGCGGTCGCGATCCTGGCGTGCGCGCGGATCGGTGCGATCCATTCGGTGGTGTTCGGCGGCTTCTCGCCCGAAGCGCTCGCCGGGCGGATCGAGGATTGCGGGTCGACCTTGGTGATCACTGCCGACGAAGGCCGGCGCGGCGGCAAGAAGGTCCCGCTCAAGGCCAATGTCGACGCCGCGCGCAACCATGCGCCCGGGCTGGAAAAGGTCATCGTCGTCAAGGCGACCGGCGGCGACGTCGCGATGGGCGACGGCGATCTCTGGTATCACGATTTGGTCGATCGGGCCTCGACCGAGTGCCGGCCCGAACCGATGAGCGCGGAGGACCCGCTGTTCATCCTCTATACCTCGGGGTCGACCGGCAAGCCCAAGGGGGTTCTTCACACCACCGGCGGTTACATGGTCTGGGTCAGCCTGAGCCACGAACTGACCTTCGATTACCGGCCCGGCCAGGTCTATTGGTGCGCCGCGGATATCGGCTGGGTCACCGGACACAGCTATATCCTGTACGGCCCGCTCGCCAACGGCGCGACCAGCCTGATGTTCGAAGGCGTGCCCAATTGGCCCGACGCCAGCCGCATCTGGCAGGTCGTCGACCGCCATCTGGTAGAGATCATCTACACCGCGCCGACCGCGCTCCGCGCGCTGATGCGCGAAGGCGACGATTATGTAACGCGGACCAGCCGCAAATCCCTGAAGCTGCTCGGCACGGTCGGCGAGCCGATCAATCCGGAGGCGTGGCGCTGGTATCACGAAGTGGTCGGCGAGGGGCGCTGCCCGATCGTCGATACCTGGTGGCAGACCGAGACCGGCGGGCAGATGATCACGCCGCTTCCGGGCGCGACCGACCTCAAGCCCGGCAGCGCGACCTTGCCGTTCCCAGGCGTCGATCCGCAGATCGTCGACACCGACGGCAATGTGCTCAACGGCGCGACCGAGGGCAATCTGGTCATCGCCAGGAGCTGGCCGGGACAGATGCGCAGCGTCTGGGGCGATCATGACCGTTTCTTCCAGACCTATTTCACCACTTATCCGGGCAAATATTTCACCGGCGACGGCTGCCGCCGCGACGAGGACGGCTATTATTGGATCACCGGCCGCGTCGACGATGTGATCAATGTCAGCGGCCATCGCATGGGCACGGCCGAGGTCGAGAGCGCCTTGGTGCTGCACGCCAAGGTCGCGGAGGCCGCGGTGGTCGGCTTCCCCCACGACATCAAGGGGCAGGGCATCTACGCCTATGTCACGCTGAACGCGGGCGAAGAACCGGGCGAGGCGCTGCGCAAGGAATTGGTGCAATGGGTGCGGACCGAGATCGGCCCGATCGCTTCGCCCGATGCCGTGCAGTTCGCGCCGGGTCTGCCCAAGACGCGATCGGGCAAGATCATGCGCCGCATCCTGCGCAAGATCGCCGAGGGCGATGTGTCGAGCCTTGGCGACACCTCGACCCTGGCCGATCCCGCGGTGGTCGACGATCTGGTGAAAAACCGGGTCGGCTGATGCCGGTCGAGGCGTTGCGGGGCGACATCACGCGACTCGAAGTCGACGCGATCGTCAACGCCGCCAATTCCTCGCTGCTTGGTGGTGGCGGGGTCGACGGTGCGATCCACCGCGCGGCCGGGCCAGAACTGGTCGCCGAATGCCGCATGCTGAACGGCTGCAAGCCCGGTCAGGCCAAGGCGACCAAAGGCTACCGCCTGCCGGCGCGGCACGTGATCCATACCGTGGGGCCGGTGTGGAATGGCGGGGGTAAGGGTGAGGCGGAAACGCTGGCCAGTTGTTATCGCGAAAGCCTGAGGGTCGCCGAGACGTTGGGTGCGTGCACGATCGCCTTTCCGGCGATCAGTACCGGGATTTACGGCTATCCGCGCGAAGACGCGGCGGAGATCGCGGTGCGCGAGACGCTGGCGGCAATGGACCGTTTCGAGCGCATCCTGCTGGTCGCGTTCGATGAAGAGACCCTCGGTCTTTATCGTGAGTTGCTTGGCTAGCACCCTTTCGTCATCAACTCAGATGATGTTGGCATCGCGGAGTTTCGCGTTGGCGATGACGATGAGCTTGCGCATGACTGCGACGGTAGCGACGATGGGCTTTTTGCGGTTGGCGATTAGGCGCTGGTAGAAGGTGCGTAGCTGGGGGTTGTGTCGGGTGGCGGCGAGAGCTGCCATGAACAATGCCTGCTTGATGTCGGGCCTTCCGCCGCGGGTTCTGCGGTAGGCATCGTTGCTGCCGCTTTGCTTGGGATGGGGAGCGAGGCCAGCGAGGCCGCCTGTCGACGCCCCAAGGTGCCGAGTTCGGGCATGAGGGCGGTGAGCTGGGCTGCGGTTATCACGCCGATGCCGGAGATGCTGCTCAGGATCTTGATGGTCTTGCGCAGCGTGTCGGAGGCGTCGACGAGCGCTTGGATATCGACCTCGAGGCCGGCGATCTCGGCGTCCAGGGCGGTGAGGATACGCTTCAAGCGGGGTTGGACGTCGGCCATGCCGGGCGCCTGGAGCCGGTTGCGGCAGGCGACGCGTTGGTGGACGAGTTCCTGTCGGGTCGACACCAGCCGGTGGAGCCGCTCGCGCTGGCGTTCGCGCGGTTGCCAGCGGATCAGCCGATCGTGCCGTTCGCGACCATATTGCGCCAATGCCCTGGCATCGATCGTGTCGCTTTTGCCGAGGATGCCGAACGAGCGGATAAAGGCTTTCACCTTGCGGGCATCGGCGCGATGCACGGCTCGGCTGGCGGTGACCAACGCGTCGAGCAACGCGGCCTCGTAACCGCCTGTCGCCTCGCAGACCACCAGGGCGTCAGGATCGACGGTCGAGGCGAAGTCGACGAGAGCGGCGTTATCGTTGTGAACCCGCGCGATGCGCTCGGTCCGGCTATCGAAGACGACGATCTCGGCCTTGCCGACATCGCAGCCGATGAAGTGGGTGGGAACGGTGGCAGGAACATCCATCACGAGCTATCCTCCAGCGGCTTGTGATTGTCTGC
>Ga0310811_10012786_pt1 | contig 10912 bp, 6 predicted proteins | sample YCmetagenome_FD_207642 | JGI IMG/M metagenome (GOLD analysis project Ga0310811, IMG submission 207642) | Soil microbial communities from experimental microcosm in Duke University, North Carolina, United States - YC | ecosystem: Engineered > Artificial ecosystem > Soil microcosm > Unclassified ...
GGCCGGGCGTGAACCGCGGCTCACTAGTGTGGCGGCCCGGTTTCTGATCGCAGCTGCGACGGCGGGCTGCCCAGCGGCCACACGTCTGGTCCATAATGCGGTGTCTTGCGATCAAACTCGTTTGCGCCGAGGTCCGGTGCCTTTCCCTTGAAGCCATCCGTGATCGTCGGCAGCACGACACCCCTGTCTATGGCCGCGGAATGCGGGCGCAGACGGAAATCCAGGGCTTCAGGTGCATATAGCCTTCGCGGGTCGGAGGGGTCTACCGGGCTCACGTCGACGAACGCGTCGAGGCCAACCAGGATGCTGTGAGTGTCCTGGCCACTTCCCCTTTGATAGTCGCCCAGCGTGTCATATGCTTTGCGCGCCTTGCCGCCATTCGCACTGTCGAATGGCGGCCCATCCCAAGCGAAATTTCCCTGCACGGGGTTGGGCCCAAAACCATTGTAGTCCGATGTGGAATAGGGCGTGAATGTCTTCACCTGAAAGATCGGATTCTTCCAGCCATCGCCCACGATCAGATTGTTGCGAAAATGCATGTTCGAGGCCGGACCCAGTGCGCCGGCACTACCGATGAAGGTGTTATTGTAGACCAGTATTCCGGCGGGATTGTCCAGCAGCTTCAGTCCGCCGGCCGTGGTATTGTTATAGGAGATGTTGCGGTAAATGTATGCAGGACCTCCGAAGATGGGCTGGGTACTATACGCAAGCTGGGCCGTATTGACGCAGCGATTGTCGAAAGCGCGCATATTGTGTACGCCGCCGTCCAACTCGATGCAGTTGTCGGTGATATTGAACATATCGTTTCCGTAAAAGTCGACTGAGGCGCCCTGCTCTTGCGGCACCGGGCTGGGATTTCCGAATGTCGCGTTGTCGATGGCGTCGTGGAAATTGGCAACATAATTATGGGCCACAACATGCCCTTGCCCGTACACCTTGACCGCATACTCACTGGTTATCAGAGCGGGAAAGCCGGGATATTTGCCCCACACGTTGGCACCGATCCAGCTTGTTAGATGCGCAGGATCGTGGCGGCCCAGGAATACGTTGTTGGCGATGTAATAGTCCTTTGACTTGGCCCAATCGTCGCGCACGACCCGCCCGACGTCGTAAGCGCGGCTGTTGACAAGAGTGAAGCCATCGGCACCCGTGATATCCTTTATTCCCAGCAGGAATGCGACGTTGGTGTTGCGCACCGTGATGCCGTCAAAATAATTGTAATTCGCTGCCAGAAGGTTGAACAACGTGTCGTTTCCGGCGCCATCAAATACAACCTCGCCGTCGCCCGCCGCCTTGATGACAATGGGCCTGTCCGGCGTGCCGCTGGCGGTGAGGTAATAGGTGCCATCGAATGAGGTGCCGTAATTTTCGACGCTTTTGTCGAAACCGCCATAGACAAAGCGATTGTCCTTGTAGACACCGGCATGCACCAGAATTACGTCACCCGGCTTTACCCGGGGCGGAAAGACGTTGCTGTGGTCACTTTCGTCCGCCCCCATATAGTAGGCCGCCAGCAGGCCTATGAACTCGTTGGGGCCAAGCGCGCCCTTATGGCTGAAGGGATAGACCTGATAGACGTGCCCGCCCGCCGCGGGCCGGGGAACCGCGCGCGTCCTCACTGTAACGGTCTTGTCCGCCGCTCCAATGACGCCATCCGGATCGCGCATGGCGAAGTGGACTTCATATTCGGTATCCGGCTGAAGGTTCAGCACACTGCCGGCAAACCCCGGAGGCACGGTATAATTATAATAATTAAGGCCGCCGTATTGCGGCTTGGGGCCCGCGATGAACTCGCCGCCCATACGAAACAGGGGCAAGGCCGGGCGCCACGCGGCATCCCCGCTCTTGCGGTAAGTCACGACCACCGCCGCATTGCGATTATCGTCACCGCTGATCTTCCATTCAAAGCCGAGCGACTTGAGTGTGGGCCTCTCAACGATAAAGAGGCCAGGCGCAACCGCGTTGTCCGCCGCCTCCGCCCTACCCGCCAGTCCGCAGATCAGTGCCGTCAAAAGGAGGACTCGTCGCATACAGCCCCCCGGTCAATTGCCGGAAGGCGCCGACTGCAATGCCTCTGCGATCGCGTGGCGCATCAACTTTGGCTCATAGTTGGGGTCATAGAGCGTCGGCCGCTTCAATGCTCCGTCCTCCCGGATGTTGCGGGTCTGCAGCCATGAATGGTGATCGACCAGCCCCCACGCCACAATGTAGTCAAGTTGGGGATAGTTCAGCATAAACTTGAGATAGCGCTTCGTGATATCGGCATGGGCCTCGTCCCGCACCCGGTTGTCCGGCGGCAGGCCCGTTTCCCCGACATCGAATTCGGTGATCGAGAGCCGGTGTCCCATTGCAGTAACGGCATCCAGAAAGCTTTTCAGGCTGGCCTGCTCGTTGGCGTCGAAAGACAGGTTGCCCATTACGTCTCCGATGAGCCCGGGACCGATGTGGCTCTGCACGCCGACCATATCGACCTTCACACTCTGCGATTTCAACCTGGACAGCAGCTTCAGTACGCCCTCGCGGTGCCGCGCGCTTCCTTCCGTCCACCCCATATAATCATTATAGACCAGCGACGCGTGCGGCGCGGCCTGGCGGGCTGCATCGAATGCGATGTCAACGACCGCATCACCCAGACGTTTGTGAAACGCATCGTCGCGCATCAGGCCCGTATGCGGGTCGATCGCCTCGTTGACCACGTCCCATGAAAAGATGCGCGTGCCATAGCGCTTGCAAAAGGTGGTAATATGCTCGCGCAATAGCCGCTCTGCCTCGGTGGCGGGCCTGCTGCCGAAGTCATAATTGTTCAGCCATGCCGGCATGCGGTCGTAGCGCAGCCAGACAAGGTTGTGCCCGCGTATTTTCAATTTCTGATTTTCCGCCCAGTCAATGACGCGGTCGGAGTTGTAGTAGACGAAGTCTTTGGCATTCGGCCTGGTCCATGTCCAATAGACCCCTGCCGTGACGATGCCGCAGTCCCTCAGATGCACTTCTCGCGCTTTGACGTCATCAAAATCGGCAGGAATGCCGTGAGCCTGCGCCGGATCGCGGGCAAAACTGTTCAGGAAACTCCCGAATCCCACACGCCCTTTCGCCTTTGCGAGGGCATCGAGCGAGGCCCCGCCTTTGGGCTGCGCGGCAGCACTGTTGATGGTCGTTGAAGCCGCCGCCACAGCCGCGGTTTTGACAATTTCTCGGCGAGACATACCCATGGCGATTCCTCCTGCAACATATTCTGCCACTGGTGACGGCGACGGTTCTTACAAATCCTCCACGCGCGATCGATGAGCGGGAATTCGGCCTCCCGCCGCCGCCGGAAAAAAGGGGGCTGGCGCCGCGTTTACGACGCCAGCCCAGGGGGTATATCCGCTAGCCGGCAACCCTACAGGTTGCCCCTGATGCCGATGGTGAAGTAGCGGCCCATATCGTCGAAGAAGCCCATGGTCGGATAGAAAAGACCGGGGTTCGACGCATTGGTCGGTGACAATGGCGCGCGAGTATCACCGATGTTGGTGACCGTGAAGTACATGTCGGCATTGCCACCCCAAAGATCGAACTTGCGGTCGATCGTCACGTCCAGAACGTCATACGAGTTTATGCGAGGGACCGCATAGTTCTGGCTTGTAGCCGTGATCGGCGCATTGTTCTTCTTGAATCCGCTCAGCCACTGGTTCTGCATCGACAGGCCCCAGTCGCCAACCTGATACGACAGGAATGTCGTCTGGCGGGTCTTCGGCGCCACCGCCCAGGTCGGCGCGGCACCCGGGATATTCACCGTTGTGTTCAACGGCTGATAGCTCAGCAGGTGTCGCAGATTGAAGGAACCAGGGAAGCCCGAGATCAAACTGTCCATGTCCCAGTTGTAGTCGATCTCGATATCCCAGCCTTCCATCTTCTGGGTCGCGCTGTTCACGGGCGAATTCAGCACCTGTGTCGGGAAGTTGACATTCGGGTTCGTGAAGTTCGGGTCCGCCGGATTGGTGATCGGACGAACCGCCAGGGCGCAGAATGGTGAATTGTAGGCCGGCGCGCTGTCCAGGCAAATCTGCTGCACGGCCGTGCTCTGATAACTGATCGCCGTGATCGCGTCGGTCATGTGCGTTGTGTACCAGTCGACCGAGAAGGTCAGGCCCGGCACGAAGTCCGGCGTCAGCACGAGGCCCATGGTGTAGGTATGGGCGACTTCGGGCGTCAGTGCCGCGTTGCCCTTCGACACCAGCTGCGTGGAGTTGTTGCCGCCGGTCAAAAGATCGGTCTGGCCGGTCGAGGAGACGCCCACCGGACGATAAAGGTCATTCAGATTGGGCGCCCGAATGTCGACCGACATGGTGCCGCGGAAGCGGGCCAGGTCATTGACCTGCCAGTCGCCGCCGATCTTCCAGGTCTCCACCGAACCGGAGGTGGAATAGTCGGTGTAACGGCCGGCCAGGTTCAGCGAAACGCGCTGTGCCAGGGGCATGTCCTTCAGCAGGGGAACGTCGGTTTCCAACGCGAACTCATAGACGTTGTTGTCCACGTCGACCGGCGCGTTGACGTTTTGCGCCCACAGCGGCGGCGCGCCGCCATTGGCCAGGCACAGGCGCAGGCCCGTACAGTTCACAAAATCGGTGGGCAGGGCATTGCTTTGCATTGTGTACGTCGCCCACCGGGCTTCGCCTGACAGCGCAGCGGAGACTTCGCCGGCGGGCAGGCCAAAGCCCAGCCCCCCCGCGATGGAACCGCCAACATCGTCCAGCGTCTGGGACAACACCCAGCTGGTGGACTGGGTTATGTAGCGGTAGGAGGCCGCCGAGGGCCCATCCTGCGGATTGAACAGGTTCAGCGGCTGGCATCCCGGATAAAGTGAGGCATACGCCGCCTGGGTGGTGACCCAGCAAACTACCGAGCCGCTCACATCTACACTGCCCACCTTGGTGTTGGGCGGCGCGATCACAGCGTCCGCCGCCGCAAGGAAATTTGCATTATTGGTATTGTTGGGATTCTCAACCTTCACGCGGCTGTCGCCGTGGTTGAAATACACATCCCACTTGAACCGATCCATGATCGAGCCGGTCAAACCGACCTCGGCGTTCATGTAACGGTCCTGCCCCTTGGTCCGATAGATGTAGTTCTGGATGCCGGCGTCCCTGCCCCCAATATTGTTGAAGACATATCCCTGATCGTGGAAATAAGGCACGCCGGCGGGCGGCGGCGGCGGGGTACCGCCGCCCACATTCGGCGCCGGTTTTCCGGCCGCAGCCAGGCCCGCCAGATAGGCCGCCGGATCGGCGGGCAGCGTCAGCGTGCTGCTCGCAAGCTGCGTCTGGGCGGTGGGCGACAGGAACGGGTTGTTGGAGAAGTAGCTGTTGGGCGTCGAACCCGCCGAGCTCGACGTGGTCGGGAACCAGATGGCGTAGTTGTGCGACTCCGACCAGCTGCCCTGCACATAGGCGTTGATGTTATCGGTCAGGTCGTAGCTGGCGCGGCCAAAGAGTTCTGCCTGCCGCAAGGCGGACTTGAAGGTACCGAACTTGTCGTAGCCACCATCTCCACCGGACTCCAGGTTGGCGGTGCTGGTCGGCACACCATGCGTCGCCGGCGAGATATTTCCACCGCCGACGCCGAACTGGTACCCATTGTTGAAGGGGCAACCCGTGCCGCAGACGATCAGGCCCAGCTCCGAACGATTATAGGTGCGGCCATAAGGAACGTTGGTGAAGGGCGCCGTCCGGCTGCCGGAGCCGGCCTGCACCCAGGCCTGACCATTCTCGCCGTAAGGACGCGCGGTGATGGGCACCATGTCCTGCTGGAAATAGCGCGTAGCAACTTCGATGTGGCCGCGCCCACCGAACAGCGAAGTACCCCAGGCCTGCCCGAAGTTGAATTCGGCGGCGTCCTGATACTTCGAGATTCCCGCATTGAGGTTGTACTTGTAGCCCTCGAACTTCGTGTCGAGAATGAAGTTGACAACGCCGGCCACTGCATCGGAGCCATATACGGCCGACGCGCCGCCGGTCACCACGTCGACGCGCGTCATCAGGATCTGCGGCAGGACGTCGGTATCCACGGTCCCGTCTTCGTTGGACGGCGCCACGCGATGGCCATTCAGCAGGATCAGGGTGCGCGAAACGCCGAAGTTGCGCAGCGAAAGAACATTGCCCGAGGTGTTGCGGCTACCATTGTCCTGGCTGCGCGGTGTGCGGCCCCCGATAAAGACGGGCAGCTTGTTGAGCGCATCAGGAATATCGGTGGGCGTGGTGGCCTGCAGCTGGTCGGCTGTGACCGCAGTGATTGGCGTCGGCGACGCCGCGATATCGGAGATAAGACGAGAACCGGTGACGGTCACCGACTCGACGTTACTGTCCTGTGCGTATGCGGCCGTACTCAAGCCCAACAGGCTGGTGGCGCACAGCAACGCAGTCTTTAAATTCGGCGTCATGGAAGGCCCCTCGAGAGATGGTTTTGTTATGTGGTCAAACGGTAACCAACGTTGGCAGCGCTGCCAACAGAAAAATGGTAGCGCTGCCATTTTTCTCTCAGCGTGACAAAAATGTATGGGGCGCCAACTAACTAATTGAAAATAACCAATATTTCAAGATCAACTGGTCGCGCCGGGTATCACTTCGAAACCCATGTCCAAGACCTGGGCCGGACCGCCCGCCAGCAGCATTTGTGCGCCGATCCGGCCCATCGCGACGCGCGGTGTGCGGATGGTCGACAGCGGCTGCGGCGTGAGACGCGCGATCTCAAGACCGTTGTAGCCGAACAACGCCAGATCATCGGGAATCGAAATCCCATTCTCCAGGCAATGGAAATAGCCGCCGATCGCAAGGTCATCATTGGAGAAATAAATCGCGTCCAGATCGGACCTGCGTGCCAGCAGGCGGGCGATTCCGATGCGGCCGCCTTCCACCGAGGAGCCGCGATCAGGCGAAAATTCGTGATCGACGATGGCGATCCTGTTTTCCTCCATCGCCTGGCGGAAGCCATCCAGCCGCTTGCCCGCGCGAACATCGGAACGCATGTCGTGCCCGACATAACCGATGCGGCGATACCCGCGCCCCAGCAGAAATTCGGCGCTGGCGCGCCCTGCCCCGCGATGCGAGGAGCCCACCACCATGTCGATGCCTTCGCCGTCGACGTCCAGAAGCTCCAGCACGCGCACGCCGCAGCCCTTCATCATCTCTCGCGCCCGGTCGGTATGTTCCAGCCCTGCCACCATCAATCCCGAAGGGCGCCAGCTCAGGATCGATTCGATCAGCGCCTCCTCTCGCACCGGATCGTAGTTCGACACCCCAATGACCGGCTGGAAACCTGCGTCTTCAAGCACCGCATTGGCACCCGCCAGCACTTCGGGAACGACGGTATTTCCAACCGACGGGATCACGATCCCCACCAGCTTGGACGACATCGAAGCCAGTGTGCCCGCGATCCGGTTGGGGACGTAATGCAATTCCGCGGCGGCCTTGAGGATCTTCTCGCGCGTGCGCTGCGACACCGAGCCGTGGTTTCGCAACACCCGCGAAACCGTGCTCTCACCCACACCGGCCCGGCGTGCGACATGGGCAAGCGTAATGATCCCCTGATGCTCGCCCTGATCCGGCGGCATCGTGAATTCGGGCGGGACTTTGGTCACTGCCAAGCCCGCTCAATCGCGCGGACGCCCGCAATAAGCGAATGCATCATGAAGGTGGCGAAGCCTGTCTTTGTTACCAGCGTAACCACAAATGGGCCCACATACCAGCAAAGCGAAATTGATGATCCTTACGGGGGTAGAAAATTATACAAAATCATCCGTATACGCTTGAAACGCAATCACCGGCGCCTGACATGGTAGACGGCGCCCCGGTCGCTCTTGACCTTCAGGGTATATTTGTCGCCGGCGGGCTGGATGGTCACCACCAGCGCGCGCGGCGGCCCGCTCCATCGGGCGTGAGCCAGATCGCCTTCCTCCTGCACATAAACCTGGCCATTCTGCAGGCGAACAGTGAACCGGCCCTGCGGATCGAAGCTGTAGGAGTCCATTGGCATGTTGCTGACCGTCGGCTTGGTGGACCCAAGAAGTCCGGCAAAAAAACCTTCATCCTTGGGCGGGGCGGCGCGCCGGCCTGCCGGGGGTGCAGCCAGGTAGCCTGCACCCGGGGGCGGGACCAGCCGCACCTGGGCGGCGGGCGCGGCGGGCAACCCCAGCCGGGAGCGCATTGGCTGGGCCGATCCATAGAAACAATCCAGCCAGGTCCGGTCATCGGGAATCCCGGTGCAGCGTGCCGCCCCGTTCAACACTTCTTCGCGCACATCCTGTGCCAGCGCCGGCGCGCCCCCTGCTAGAAGACCGATCAGGATAAAACCCCAGCACTTCATTGCTTCCCCCAGCGATGCCGCTGCCGTCACACTACTACTCCCGGAGACGGGCGGCCAAGATCCGCTGGTGGGGACCATCACCGGCATCGGATTTTCCGGTTGAACCCGACTGGCATCTGGCCCTCCAATGGCGCCGACATGAACCGCAAGCAACGCCGCGCCGCCAGGAATACCCGCCCCATCGGTGCAGCGCCGGTTGCGTCCGCCCGTCAGCTGGTCCGCACGGCGCTGGCATGTTCAGCATCGGGCAACCACACGGCCTCCATGCACGCAATCGTGGCGGCCCTTGCCATGGAGGAATCCGACCTCACGTGTGGGGCCTTTGTCGACTGCATTCGGGCGATGCAGTTCTTCGAGGACAATGCGGCGGTTCGAAGCCTTGTGTCGCGTGCCCTGCGCGAGAATTGGGGGCGGCCCGAGGACCTGGCGCTGCCCGCCGCCGATCTGATCAAGGCTGCCGGCACCGATGCCGCTGCCCTGGCGCGCGATCCGCTGCTGCGGGTTCTCCTGCGGGTTACACCCAACCAGGACGCGGCGCTGGAGGATTTTCTGGCGGCGGCGCGGGCTGCATTGCTGAGGACGCCGGATGAAGCGATGCTGGACTTCCATTGCGCGTTGGCCCAGCAGTGCTTCCTGAACGAGTATGTCTGGACATGTTCCGACGAGGAACAGCGCCTCACGGACCGCCTGGAACAGGAAATTGTGGCGGCACTGAATTGTGGCGTGGCTGTTGCGCCGTCGAAGGTCGCCGCGTTGGCCACATACCGGCCTCTCCGCGACATACGGTTAGCGAACCAGCAATGGCCGGCGAACATGGACACCCTCCTGACACAGCAGTTGCGCGAGCCTGCGGAGGAGAAAGCGCTTGCCGCCGCCTTGCCGCGCCTGACACCAATCTCCGATCCTGTCTCGCGCAAGGTCGCCGGACAATATGAGGAAAATCCCTATCCCCGCTGGACGCATGCCGGCCGCCCGCGTGCCGTGGACGTCGGGGCGCTTGGCCCGCAGACATGCAAAATCACTGACATTCTGGTTGCCGGCTGCGGCACCGGGCGCAATGCCATCGAAACCGCCCAAACCTTCCCCGCTGCAAGCATTCTTGCGGTCGATCTCAGCCGCGCCAGCCTGGGTCATGCGGCCCGCAAGGCGCGCCAGATGAGAATCAGGAACGTCGAGTTTGCGCAGGCCGATATCCTGGAGATAGAGACGCTGGACCGCCGCTTCGACCTGATCGAGGCCGTGGGCGTCTTGCATCATATCGCCGAACCATTTTCCGGCTGGCGATCGCTGCTTGGCCTGCTGAACCCTGGCGGCGCCATGAAAATCGGGCTTTACAGTCCGATCGCCCGGAAAAACCTGGCGCGCGCGCGGCAGGCGCTGGCGGAACATGACTTCCCGCCAACGCCGGGCGGGATACGCGCGGCTCGCCGCTATCTGCTGGCCCGGCCCGATTTCGCTGACGTAGCGCGGCGCCCGGACTTTTTTACCCTCAGCAATTGCCGCGATCTTCTTTTCCATGTCCAGGAAACGGCTGTTTCGCTTGACACGATTGCAGCCTTCCTGCGCGAAGAAGGACTGAAGGTGCTGGGCTTCGACCTGGAAGCGTCCGTATTGGCGGACTACCGGACGAAATTCCCCGGCGACCCGCACGCATTCCGCCTGGATTACTGGGCCGCATTCGAAGCCGAACGCCCCGCCACTTTCGACGGCATGTACCAGTTCTGGGTAGAGCGGGTATAGAATGCGCCATGATCCAGCTTTCGCCCGTACTCCCAGAGGTTTTGGCAAAGGCTTTGGCACAGGCGCTGGAGCGCGCGCAGGAATGTCTGACCCGGCGCGACATTGACGGAGCCGAACAGGCGATCATTCCGCTCGCAAGGCTCGGCCTTTCCACGCATCCCGACGTGCTGGGCGCCATGGGGGCCATTCGCATGTATCAAGGGCGGCTGCCCGAAGCGGTCGCGCTTCTGACACAGGGACGGGCCGCAGCACCGCAAGACAGCGCGTTGGCACTGAACCTGGGTCGCGCATTGTCTGCGCTGGGCCGCGTGGCGGATGCCGAAGCGGCGATGCGCGAGGCGCTGCAGTTGCAGCGCGGCTGGGCAGAAGCGCATTTCGAATTGGGGCATCTACTCCATCGCGTCGGCCGCCTCGCTGAAGCGGAGGCGCAATTTCGTTCCGTACTGCGCCAGATGCCGGCGCTAACACATGCAAAACTGGCATTGGGGGCGGTGCTGACCGATCAGGGCCGGCCCGCAGATGCAGAAGCGGTTCTGCGCCGCGCCCTGGGTGAAACCGGGGAACCGGGCCTGGTGGCACAGATCAATCTCCAGCTTTCCGCGGCACTGCTCCGGCAGCGCAAAGATGCGGAAGCGCTGGCGGCTGTGGACGCAGCGCGCGCGCTGGGGCATGAGTCCATGCGCACGGCGCTGCGCCGCGCCGAAGCCCTGCAAAATCTGGGGCGCCAAGATGAGGCGCTGGCTATCTTCCGCGACCTGCTGGCCCGCGTTCCCGATGATCCGGGCCTGCATCACGACTACAATGCGCTGCTCTATCGCCTGGGGCGCGATGATGA
>Ga0310811_10012787_pt1 | contig 10912 bp, 7 predicted proteins | sample YCmetagenome_FD_207642 | JGI IMG/M metagenome (GOLD analysis project Ga0310811, IMG submission 207642) | Soil microbial communities from experimental microcosm in Duke University, North Carolina, United States - YC | ecosystem: Engineered > Artificial ecosystem > Soil microcosm > Unclassified ...
CAGCCCCGACGCCACCGGCTATACCGCCTTGCCCGAGCAGGTGTCCCTGGATGAAAAAAACATGGCCGTTACCGCCTGGTCCAGGCGTTCGGAACAGATGGACTTCACGCGCGAGGACCGGGTGCCCGACCGGGTTTTCAACGAGATCCTCTGGAACGGTCTCCGCGGAACGCCCCTGCCGGCGCCCCACCGAAGCGCGCTGGTAAGGCCGGTGTCGCAACCGGACAACGACTAGCCGCCGCGCTGCCGGGAAACGGCCCTTCAAACGGCCAAATCCCGTATATTGAGGGATGCGCGAACGCTATTATTCCCTCGACGTCTTCCGGGGGGCGACCCTCGTCCTGATGATCCTGGTCAATAACCAGGCGGGCCGGTTTGTCTACACGCCGCTCGACCATTCACCTTGGAACGGCTGCACGCCCACCGATCTCGTATTCCCGTTCTTCCTGTTTGCGATGGGGAACGCCTTTGCGTTCGTCCTCCCGCGACTGGAACAGGCAGGACGCGGCGCGTTCTGGCGGAAGGTGGTGGTCCGGAGCTTCCTGATCTTCCTGATCGGTTACCTGCTCAATTGGTCGCCCTTTTTCGAGTGGAAAGACGACCACCTCGTGTTCCGGTCGATCACCCAGATACGCGTCATGGGCGTGTTGCAACGACTGGCGCTTTGCTACCTGCTGGGCGCGTTCCTGCTCTACTACCTCAAACCGAAGGGCGCCTTCGTGGCGGTGGTGACCATCCTTTTACTCTACTGGTGGGCGTGCTTTGCCTTCGGGACGCCCGGCGACCCCTACAGCCTCCAGGGGTACTTCGGATTGCGCGTGGACCAGGCGGTCTTCGGGGACGCACGGATGTATCATGGGGAAGGGGTGGCCTTCGACCCGGAGGGCATCATGAGCACCTTCCCGGCGGTGGCCAATATGGTGTTCGGTTATTTTGTGGGGCACTATATCATCACCAAGGGTAAGACCTACGAGATGCTCTCGAACCTTTTTGTCGTCGGTTGCGTGTTTACCGTGCTGGGGCTATGCTGGGACCTCGTTTTTCCCATCAACAAAAAGATCTGGACGAGCTCGTACGTGCTTTTTACCGTGGGGCTGGCGATACTTACCCTCTCCGTCATGATCTTCCTGGTGGAATTCCGCGGCTGGCGGGGCGCCTGGACGCGGTTCTTCGACGTCTTTGGGAAGAACCCCCTGTTCCTGTATATCCTGAGCTCGTTTTTCCCCAAACTACAGCGGCTGATCCGATGGGACGACATCGACCCCGTGGACGGGAAGCCGATCCATACCGGGCCCCTGGGATGGTGGTATAACCATGTCTGCTACCCGCTCTCGCTTCCGCTCGATCCCCGGCTTTCGGCTGTTCTCTATGCGGTGACATTGATCGCCCTATACTGGGTAGTAGCCCGGTGGCTGGACAAACGGAAAGTGTACATCAGGGTTTGACGGCGATCGCGTAGGTCGTCGTAAACGTCCTGGTTTCACCCGGCTGTAGCTCCAGCAGTCCTATACCGTTGTTGAAATTGTCGGGCGCGCCGCTCAGGTTTTCGATGGCGATGCTGTGCCGGTGGGGCGGCGTGTAAATCTGCAGGATGGGATAGGTCTCGTCGGGCGTGATCTCGATTTGCACCCCGGAGGCAGGATCCCGGAGGATACAGGCGGGGCCTTTGTATCCCTTGTCCAGCACAAACGCGTTGTCGAGCTCGGTGGCGCCGATGCGCTCCAGGCGGTTGAACCGGGTATTGCTCAACCGGCGACCGGTCGGCAAGAGGTTTTCGAATTCGAGCATCTCGTGGGCATGGAACTGGAACTCCAGGTCGTCGATACGCCGGCCCAGCGTGAAGTAAGGGTGCCAGCCGTCAGCCAGGGGCATCGACCGGTGACCCACATTGACCACCTCGGTCTCCAACCGGATCGACGCGCCACGGAGGGTGTAACGCACCAGGCAGTCGAACGCAAACGGGTACCCCGGGTCGCTGCCGCGATATTCGTATTGAAGGGCCACCGAGGCTTCCGCGGGACCGTCGAGGGTTTCAACGACCTTGAAGGGCTCGTCGAACAAGAGTCCGTGTATGGCAGCGCCGTTCATCTTGTATTTTTCCAGCGCAAAAATTTCACCCTCGTAGCTGTAACGCGCATCCCTGACCCTGCATACGAAGGGGGAAAGCTTGGCGCTTTGGAATGCCGGCGTGATCTCGCTGGCAGCCTTGGCGGGATCGGCGAAAGCGTCGATCACGTTGAGGGGTTTTTCGTCGATATGGATCGAAAATTGGTTCAGCAAAGCGCCGCTGGATGGGATGATTTCCGCCAGCACGCCCCCCTCTCCGGTCAGGAGAATGGAATCGGGCTGTTGAGTGATGCGATACATGGCGTGGTGGTGTTTTATTGAAAGTATGTTTCCGCCTTGACCAGGTTTTCCGGCCGGCCGACGTCGACCAGGTGATCCCCGGTATGGTCGTAACCGAGGACGAGCGCGTGCTTGGCCACCTCGATATACAGGTCGATGATGGAAAAGGCGCCTTCCTTGCTGATGAGCGGGAAGACCGAAGGCTCGAATATGTTGATACAGCTGTAGGCCTTGGGGATAAGGGGTTGATCCGCCCGGCACATGCGCTGTTCCCCTGTTTGGGTATTGATCCAGCCGCAGAGCCGTCCCTGGTCGTTGAACAGGAAGTTCCGGGAGGTGAGGCGCTTGGTGACCGCCATGGTAATGCTGGGTTTCTTATCGCTATGAAAATCCAGCATCCTGCCCAGGTCCATATCGGTCAGCATGTCCACGTTCATGACGACAAAGGGCTCGGTCTCCCCAAACCAGGCCGCCACGTTTTTGAGCCCGCCGCCCGTCCGGAGCAAAGCGCCCCTTTCGTCGGAGACGGCGACGTTGCTTCCCCATCCCTTGTGTCGCCCGATGGCGTCGACCACCTGGTCGGCGAAGTGGTGGACGTTGACGATGACGTCGCTTATACCGTGCCGTTGGAGATATTCGATGTTCCGTTGGAGAAGGCTTTTGCCATTGACCGGCGCGAGGGCTTTAGGGTGTTCGTCTGTCCAGGGCTTGAGATGGGGTCCGGGGCCCGCGGCAAAAATAATGGCTCGTTGCAGTGGCATGTAGCGATCAATAAGGGCTCAAACTTACGACTAAAACAGCTTCATTTGCTCCCCGGGTCTCCTGAATCGCGTAGTATCCAGGGAAACCTTTTCCGCATTCAATCCCAGCCGTTGCGTATGGATCCGGAACTGCTGCCGGATGAGGTCCGCCTCCTCCCCGCTACCGCTCATTCGTCTTCCGAATTCGCTGTCGTTGACCCTGCCCGCATGACAGGCTTCGATCTGGTGCCATACCTTGTCCGCCCGGTCCGGGAAGTTCTTGTACAGCCAGTCGTGGAACATCAGGTGGATCGCCCCGTTGAGCCGCACCACGGTGTAACCCGCCATCGTCGCGCCCGCCTCCCGCGCAGACTTGAGGAGGGCGGGCATCTCGTGGTCGTTGAGCCCCGGGATCATGGGCGCCGTCATCACGCCGGTCGGCACGCCCAGGTTACTCAAGGTCTCGATTACCCTCAGCCGTTGGGCCGCCGTCGTCGTCCGGGGTTCCATGGCACGCCGGAGGTCCTCGTTAAAGGTCGTGATGGAAACGAATACGCAAGTCAGCTGCATCGAGGCCATTTCCTTTAGCAGGTCCACGTCCCGCAGGATGCCGGCGTTCTTGGTGATGATCCCGATGGGTTGCCGGAACTCCAGCGCTACCTCCAGCAGGCTGCGCGTGATCTTGTATTTGCGTTCGGCGGGCTGGTAGCAGTCCGTATTTCCGGAGAGGGAAACCGGCGTACCGTCCCAGTCCTTGCGCTCCAGGAATTTCCGGAACAATTCCGGCGCATTTTTCTTCACCAGTATCTTATGCTCGAAATCCGCCCCGGCGCTGTATCCCCAATATTCGTGGGCGTTCCGGGCGTAGCAATAGATACAGCCGTGCTCGCACCCCTGGTAAGGGTTCATGCTGTACCACATCCCCACGTCGGGGCTGTCGACCTTATTGACCAGGGTCCTGGCGGTCTCTTCCAGGTAGACGGTGGCCTCGTCGCCCTCCCACCATTCGTCAATGCCTTCCGCGTGCTCCTGCACGTAGGTTTCCTTCAGGAATTTGTTGCGGGTGTTGATTTGGGCGCCGCGGCCCTGGTGATAGGGATTTTCGCCACCTTGCGCGGGTTTGAACGTGCCGCGCTTCTTTCTCTCTTCACTCATCTTTCAACATAGTTGTACTTCTCAAAAAATCACCGCCGTCGCCTACGCGAACAGGCTCGCCTGCCTTGCTGTCACCGCGAGGTGCTCGAAGGCAAACCGCCCGAGTATCTGGTACGCCTGCGCACCCACCCGGCGTTTGAGCAGCAGCATGGCATCCGCCACGAAGGACGCATGAAAATGTTTGGGGCCGAGGACCTGCATGGCCGATTCATACTGGGCCGGCGTCAGCCCCCTGTTGAGCGCCAGGTGGGGCTCGCTGATAAAATAGGGGTCCGCCTCCTCCGACCGCATCAACCGCTTGTTTTTCCGGATACCGGCCACCAGCCGGAGGATGGGCTCCCGGGTGGGCACCTGGATATAGGTAGTGTGGGAAGGAAAGCCCTTGAAGTCCTCCAGCTGCACCTGGAAGGGATATTGCTCCATAGCCAGGACGCGCAATCGCTGCGTCAGGCGCTCCTCCATCATGTCCCATGCCTGCCAGCGGGCCAGTGTGATGTTGACCTTTCCGCCGGGGTTGCGGATGCCGGTCTTTTCCGAAATGGTTTGGCGGACGCGTCCGATCCGCTCCTGGAGGGTTTCGTCGGGAGAAAGGACCAGCATATACTCGGCCTGTGGGAAGGGCGGGATGGAAGTAGGTTTTATAGCCATGTGGCCAATTATTTTAGCACAAGTTACTAAATTATTTAGTATTCTCCTATATTTTTCCACATTTTACTTCCGCGCCGGCGGCGCCCCGGCGGCAACGCCTACCCTGGCGGTCGCCTCTCGGGGCCGCCGGAAATGCTTATCTTTCTCCAAAGGAACGTATGCAAAAGATAGCGATGCTCGGATCGGGCTTTATTGGACGCTTTTACGCGGATGCCCTGCTGGGGCAACGCAGCAAGGACAAGGTCACCGGGATATATTCCCGGAGGGAGGAACAGGCACGGAAGTTCGCCGCCGATTATGGCTGTAACCACGCATCGACCGACATGGAAGCCGTGATCGCCCACCCGGACGTCAGCGTCGTCTGTATTGCGCTCCCCAACTACCTACACGCCGAAGCCGTCGATCTTTGTTGTAAGCACGGTAAGGCCGTGCTCTGCACCAAACCGCTGGGCCGTACGGCCTCCGAAGCGCTGGCGATGCTCCAGGCCTGCGAAAAGGCGGGCATATTCCATGGCTACCTGGAAGACCTCGTTTATACGCCCAAGTTCCTTAAGGCGGAGGCCAGTATCCGGTCCGGAGCCCTGGGCCGCATCCTTTGGGCAAAGTCGCGCGAAGCCCATCCCGGTCCCCACAGCGACTGGTTCTGGGACCTCGAAAAGGCCGGCGGCGGCTGTATGCTGGACCTCGGCTGCCATTGCGTGGAAATCGCCCGCAACTTCATCGGCAAGGACGTCCGCCCGCTGGAAGTGATGTGCTGGGCGGACACCCAGGTAAAACCCATCGCCGCCGAGGATCACGCCATCGGCCTGGTGAAATATGACAGCGGCGCCATCGGCCAGTTCGAAGTCAGCTGGACCTTCCGCGGTGGCATGGATCTGCGCGACGAGGTCATGGGTACCGAAGGCACGCTCTGGCTGAACTCCTTTCTGCGCACCGGCTTCGACCTATTCACCACCGGCCGCAACGCCACCTACATGGCCGAGAAGTCCGAAAGCGCCTCCGGCTGGCAATTCCCCGTCGGCGATGAGCTCAACGACCTCGGCTACAACCACATGTTCACCGACATGTTCCGCGCCCTGGAATCCGGCGCCGCCCCCTCGGAAACCTTCTACGACGGCTACGTCGTAAACGCCATCCTCGACGCCGCCTATGCCTCGTCGCGGACCAAGCTTTGGGAGCCGGTCGCCCTCCCCGTCTGGCGCGGCTCCGCCGACTCCCACGTTGCGCGCGAGCTCGTATCGTTTGACGACGACTATTACCTGATCAAAGAAGAACAAACCCACTTCGGCGTAACCAAGCGCATCCTCAAGCACAAGCGCACCGGCGCCATCATCGAGCAAACGGCCTAGCGGGCGAATCACCGTTCCGCCCAAAGCGCGTAGGCCCCGTGTCGTGGGGTGGGATGCCTCTTTTACCCCGTTTTGCGAAACGTTTCGCAAAACGGGGTAAAAGAGGCACCCCACCCCACGACACGGGGCCGCAGGCGAAAAGTCAGAACGGGGGCAGTACGTGAAGCCGGCAACCAGAAAGATGGCCGAGAGCCGCTTATTGCATCGCGCGATAGATCGCTTCCTGGATGTTGGAGCGGACGTTCAGGTGGGACAGCAGGTTATTGGTTTCGTTAGGATTCACCCTATTGGAGAGAAATACGAACACTAGGTTATAGACCGGGTCTACCCATATGCAGGTGCCGGTGAAACCGGTGTGCCCGAAGGTACGGGGTGAGGCGGAGGCGCATGGGTAGGGGTCCAGCCGGACGGCGTTGTCTTTTTCGGGTTTGTCGAAACCGTAGCCGCGACGGCTGATCGGGCTGTGATAGTCGGTAAAGAACCGCACGGTGCTGTCGCGGATATAGCGGACCCCGTTCATTTCGCCGTAGTTCAACAGCATTTGCAAGAGGACCGACAGGTCGTAAGCGTCGCTGAAGAGGCCGGCGTGACCGGAGACGCCGCCGAAGAGGGCGGCGCCGGGGTCGTGGACGTCGCCATGGAGGAGCTGGTGACGGAATTTGACTTCCTCGGCCGTGGGCGCGATCATGGAAAGGGGGAAACGGTCGCGCGGGTGAAAACCGGTGGTGGTCATACCGAGGGGTTCGTAGAAGTTCTTACGGGCGTACTGATCGAGGGTCATGCCGCTGACGGCTTCCACGATCTTTCCCATCAGGATGAAGTCGTTATCGCTGTACACGTATTTTCCAAACGGCCCCAGCGGACTGGCGGCGATCTGTTTGTACATGCTGTCCAGGTAGGCATTCTTCAGGTACAACCCTTCGGCGACGCGTACCTCGAAACCGGGTTCGGGCCGACGCCGGAACCACTCGGGCAACGGCTCGCCCTCCTTGGTGGTGACGCCCTTGTAGAACAGCGTGGAGGCCTGGAGACCCGCTTGGTGCAGCATCACGTCCTTGAGAGGCAGTCCTTCCTTGTCCGTGCCCTTCAGCCAGGGCAGGTAGTCGCCCAGGGTCTTGCCGAGGTCGATTTTCCCTTCGTCGTAGAGCTTCATCACCGATACGGTCGTGGCGCAAATCTTGGTCACCGACGCCAGGTCGTAGAGGTCGTCGGCCCGCACCGGTTCTTTCTTATCGTAGGTCATGAAACCATACGCCTTATCCCACACGATCTTCCCGTTCCGCGCGACCAGGACGACACAACCCGGCGTGGCGTGGTGGGCGATGGCGTCTTCAGCGATCGAGTCGATGACCATCAGCCTGTCGCTTTTCAATCCGACGTCTTCAGGCCGGGCGGCGGGCATGAGCGCGGCGCCGGGCGGCGGCGGTTGTATACCGGCTCCGGCCGGAAACGCGTCACCGATGCTGACCGGAAGCACCCCTTCCGGGTCCTTCCTGCCACTCAACATATCCAGGGCTACGCCTTGGGTCAGGGAGTCGTCTTCGTAACAGGCAACGAGGTTGCGCATAGTGGAAAAATAGCGGATAGCATAGGGATTTCCAAACACGAAGGTGACCGCGCCTGCGTCGGATTGCAGGCTGTCCAGGAGGGAAAGGGCCGCTGTGCTGAGGCCGTAATGCCCTTGCGGGCGACGGCTGACGCCATGGACGCCGATGACGACCGCGCCGTATTTCTCCCGCAGGGATCGCAGCAAAGCGGGCACCCGCTGCCCGTCTTCGCCATAGGGCAGGAAGTAGGCGTCGGCCCGGTAAGCGTCCTGCAGGCCGCGGGAGAAAGTGTTGTCGCTATCCTGCCCGATACCCAGGTATGCCACGTGAAAAGCGCTGTCGGGGCGGTTGAACAACGGGAACATCCTTGGGTCCCGGCGGCGAAGCAGGGTGAGGGCGGAAAGGGCGACGTCCCGTCGAAGCGCATCCGTTCCGCTGTTCAGGTCATCCGTGAGGCGGTTCGTGTCGATGGGATTGATCGTCGTACCGATGTATGTGTACTTGGCCATCAATACCTTCCTGACCTTTTCGTCGAGGTCAGACTGGCTGAGGCGATGTTTGCGGACGGCCTTGCGTACCGACTTGATCGTGGCGTCTATATCGGGTGGCAGACACAGCAAATCGTTGCCCGCGCGCAGCGCTTCCACGGAGGCGTCTCCGTTCGGAAAAAACTTTGCCACGCCCTGCATCCCGAGCGCGTCGGTCATGACCAGACCCCGGTAGCCCCAATCGTTACGCAACAACCCGATCGCGCTGTCCGAAAGGGATGTCGGGCGATGCTCCCGGTTGTCGAGGGCGGGGATATACAAGTGCCCCACCATCACGCTGGTTATGGTGTCCTGCACGAGTGTTTTGAAGGGATATAGCTCCAGGGTATCGAGCGACGCCCGGGACTTATCGATGACGGGCAGGTCGAGGTGGGAGTCCGTCCGCGTGTCGCCGTGACCCGGGAAGTGCTTGGCGCAGGCCATGACGCCCTGGCCTTCGAGCGCGCGGGCATAGAGCGCGCCATACCGGGCGACGGTATATTTGTTTTCGCCGAAGGAGCGGTCGTTGATAACGGGGTTATCTGGGTTGTTGTTGACGTCGATGTCGGGAGCCAGGTCCATGGTTACCCCCAGGCGACGGCACTGTCTGCCGATCTGGCCGGCGACCCGGCTGACGAGGGAATCGTTCCTCACGGCGCCGAGCATCAACTGGTGCGGTAACGAGGTGACGCTGTCGAGCCGCATCCCCAGACCCCATTCGGCATCCTGGGTTATCAGGAGGGGGATCGCGCTCAAATGCTGAAATTCATCCGTCAGCAGCGCCTGCCGCACAGGGCCGCCCTGGAAGAAACACAGGCCCCCGATGTGGCGGTTCCGGATCGCGTTTTCGGTTTCGGCCGTGTAATACCGGCTGGGGTCCGACGCGCGAACGATGATCAGCTGTGCGATCTTGTCCTTCTGGCTGAGGGTGGCAAGGACGCTGTCTGCCCACCGCCTGGCGTTTACATTCGCCTGTGCTTCAAGGGTTGCTTGTAAAAGAAGGGAAAAAGCCGTCGCACAGAGTAGTCTTATCATCGGAACTTATAAGTAGTTTTACACCGTAAATTAAAAGATTTGTCCGACATCATTCATCTGTTACCGGAAGGCATTGCCAATCAGATCGCGGCGGGAGAGGTCGTCCAACGCCCTTCCAGCGCGGTCAAGGAGCTCATGGAGAATGCGATCGACGCCGGCGCCACCGACGTCCGCGTCGTCATCCAGGACGCGGGCAAGGCCCTGGTACAGGTGACCGACAACGGCACTGGCATGAGCGCGACCGACGCCCGCGCCAGTTTTCAGCGACACGCCACCTCCAAGATATCCAGCATCGACGACCTGTTCCACATCCGCACCATGGGTTTCCGGGGCGAGGCGCTCGCGTCGATCGCGGCCGTATCGGAGGTCGTGTTAAAGACCCGTCGTGAACAAGATGAATGGGGCACCTGCATCGAAATCGACAATTCCACCTTCCGGAAAGAGGAACCCGTAGCCATGGCCAGGGGTACCAGCGTGGCGATGAAAAACCTGTTCTTCAACGTGCCCGCCCGCCGGAATTTCCTCAAGAGCAACGCCTCCGAGATGCGGCACATCGTGGAAGAGTTCATGCGGATCGCGCTGGCTTTCCCGGACATATTCTTCTCGCTCACCGTGGGCGGGCAGGAAATGTTCCACCTGGAAAAGGGCTCGCTCAAACAGCGCCTCGTCCAGCTCCTCGGCAATGGCTATAACGCCCGGCTCATCCCCGTCCAGGAGAACACCGACTACCTCAACATCTATGGCTTTGCGGGGAAACCGGACACGGCCAAGAAGACGCGCGGGGACCAGTATTTCTTTGTCAACAACCGCTTTATCAAAAGCGCCTACCTTAACCACGCCGTGATGAGCGCCTACCAGGAACTCATCCCCGCGGACAGCTTCCCCGCCTATGCACTGTTCATCGACATCGACCCGGCCGAGCTGGACGTGAATGTGCATCCGACCAAACAGGAGATCAAATTCGGGGATGAAAAGATCGTGTATGCCTTCGTACAGGCCGCCGTCAAGCACGCGCTGGCCCAGTTCAGCATCACCCCCACCCTCGACTTCGACCTCGACGCCTCGATACAGCAGCTCGACGCGGTCTCCAAGCCCTTTACCGACCGGGAGAGAACCGCCGCCACCGACTCGTCCCTCTACCAGACGTTCAGCCGGCAGCACCAGGCGCATAAGATCGAGAAAACGGAGCTCAAGGATTGGAAAGACTTTTTCACCCCGTCACCCGAGGCCCCATCCACCGAGGTCTCCGAACCCACTGCCGAGCCATTCAGGCCCATCACCCACGCGCTGCAGGAGCTCGCGCTCCCCGGTCTGCGCGACCTGCCCGAAAGCGACGGCCAGTACCTGCAGATCCTCCGGACGTATATCCTCGTTTCCCACCCCGGGGGGCTGCTGCTGATCCACCAGCAGGCGGCCCACGAGCGGGTTTTGTATGAGCGTTTTGCGCAGGCCATTAAAGGGAAGGCCCTTGCGAGCCAGCGCTGCCTCTTCCCCTCGGTCCTGCCGTTGTCCCCGGCCGATAGCGTGTTGCTCGACGCCCTTCTGACGGACCTCGCCCAACTGGG
>Ga0310811_10012788_pt1 | contig 10912 bp, 7 predicted proteins | sample YCmetagenome_FD_207642 | JGI IMG/M metagenome (GOLD analysis project Ga0310811, IMG submission 207642) | Soil microbial communities from experimental microcosm in Duke University, North Carolina, United States - YC | ecosystem: Engineered > Artificial ecosystem > Soil microcosm > Unclassified ...
GAGCTCGCGCTCTTCCTTCGAGATTTCGGCGTAGGGGCGGATGTGCGCCGGATTGACGATCGCCGCATCGAGGCCCGCCTGCACGCAATGATGCAGGAATACAGAATTCAAAACGCCGCGGGCGTCCGGTGACAGACCAAAGCTGACGTTCGACACGCCGAGGATGGTCGAGACACCGGGCAGCTCGCGCTTGATAAGTCGGATGCCCTCGATGGTCTCTTTGCCCGAGTCGATCCACTCTGCGTCGCCCGTCGCGAGTGTGAAGGTCAGCGCGTCGTAAATGATGTCTTCGGGCACGAGCCCGTACTCGCCGACGACGATGTCGTAGATCTTCCTCGCGACCTCGAGCTTGCGCTCGCGGGTTTTGGCCATCCCGATTTCGTCGATGGTGAGGGCTATCACCGCCGCGCCGTGCTTCTTCACCAGAGGCACCACGGCGTCGATGCGCTTGCGGCCGTTCTCCATGTTGATGGAGTTGACGATGCCGCGACCGGGAATGTGCTCGAGCGCCGCCTCGATCACGTTTGCCTCGGTGGAGTCGATCACCAGCGGCGTCTCGACGCTCATCGACAGCAGCTTCACGACCTTCGACATCTGCTCCGCTTCATCGGCGCGCTCGGTCAGAGCGACGCAGACGTCGAGGACGTGCGCGCCGGAATCGACCTGTTCGCGGGCGACTTCGAGGATTCCCTCGTAATCGTCGGCAAGCAGGAACCGCTTCACCTTGCGTGACCCCTGTGCGTTGACGCGCTCGCCGACGAGCAGCGGCGGCGGATCCTGGTGCAGGGTGATCGCGCGCATCGCCGAGCTGACGCGTGGAACGTGACTCGGGTGCGCTGACTTCGCTTCGGGTTCCGCCTTGCGCACGGCGTTGACGATCGCCGAGAGGTGCGCGGGCGTAGTGCCGCAACAACCCCCGACGATGCGGACGCCAAAGTCCTTCACGAACTCCGACAGCGCGGTCGCCATCGGCCCGGGCTCGAGCGGATACACCGCTTCGCCGACACCGGTATTGAGTGGAAGTCCCGCGTTCGGGATCACCGACAGCGGCAGCGTCGCGTGCTCCGACAGATAGCGCACCGGCTCGCGCATGTGCTCGGGTCCGGTCGAGCAGTTCAGGCCGATGACATCGACCTTGAGCGCTTCGAGGGTCGTCATGGCGCTGGCGATGTCGGTGCCGAGCAGCATCCGGCCGCTGACATCGAGCGTGACCTGTGCCTGGATCGGAAGGCGGCGACCGAGCTCGGCGAAAAGCTTCTCGATGCCGGCGACGGCCGCCTTGACCTCGAGGATGTCCTGGGATGTCTCGATCAGGAGCAGATCGACGCCGCCTTCGACGAGATACTTCGCCTGCTCATAATAGTTCTGTGCGAGCTCGTCGTAGGTGATTTGCGACAGCATCGGATCCGAGCTCGATGGCAGCATTCCAGTCGGACCCATCGACGCCGCGACGAAGCGTGGCTTGTCCGGGGTCGAGTACTTGTCTGCCGCCGCGCGAGCGAGTCGCGCTGCCGCGACGTTGATCTCGCGGACCTTGTCGCCGAGTCCCCATTCGTGGAGACGGCGCGGAGTCGATTGGAAGGTGCAGGTCTCGACCACATCGCAGCCGACCTCGAGAAACGACTCGTGGATCTCGCGGATGACGTCGGGACGAGTGAGAACGAGATTATCGTTGCATCCCTCGAGCGTCTTTCCGCCGAAATCATCGGCCGAAAGGTTGTAGCGCTGGATGTTGGTGCCCATCGCGCCATCGTAGACGAGGACGCGGCGTTCCAGGGCTTGCAGGTAGGGGGATTGGCGTTCGGTCATTCTTCAGACAAAAAAAGCCCGCGCATAGGCGCCGGGCGAGCGCTTTAGCGGTTTGTTTAACGTGGCCGCAAGTTGCCGTAAATCGCCACGAAGTTCCGTTGTGCCCTTCACTATAGTAGTCGACAGACGGCGGGGCGGCAAGGCTGGTTTGACGGCTGCGGACTGGGGACTAACTGCTGCGAACTGCTGACTAACAGCTGCTGACTAACAACTGCTGACTAACTGCTGCGGAATCACGGACCAACTGCCACTCCGAACTGCTAACTAACTGCGAATTGGGACACTAACTGCGAGCTGCGGACACGCTCGGCTTGCCCTCAATTCGCAATTAGTTTCCCAATTCGCATTCAGTCAGCATTTCGAACTGGCAGTTGGTCCGTTATTCCGCCGCTGTTAGTCAGCAGTTCGCAGCAGGTGAGCAGATCCGGGTAAAGCGGCGCCGAACGAATAGGAGGTCGGCGTTGTCGATCAGAACTCGAGCTCGAAGCCTTCGTTGGTTCCGTCGCGGATGGAACGGCCGGTGGTGTGAGCGCGGGCATCGAACGATTGCACCAGCGCCAGCAGTCGTTTCCGCTCCAGCGGAAGCACCAAATGCGCCAGAGTCGTGCGCTGCAGCTGTGGTGGAAGGAACGGTCGCTCGTCGTGCGACTTGCAGTAGACGATCAGCGCGCCGCCTGGAGTGAGTGGGAACGTCGCGCCCTGTGCCACCTCTTCGAGCGCTTCCGAGGAGACCACCGCCAGCGCCGGAAGATCTCCATTGAGGCCGGCGGCTGCATCACTCACCGAGCCGGCGAACAAAACGTCGTGGCCGAATCCAATCAACGTTTGCGCCAATCCTTCGAGAAGCGCGACGTCGGCACCGACGAGAATCACTTTTGCCACTCTTGTCCCTCAGCCTGTCAGGCTTTGAATCGTTTCCAGTCTTACCTCGCTGATCTCCACTACCTTCGTTCGGGAGGTGAAGCCGGAGACGATGCACACATTGCGCCGCGGAACTTGCAGCGCCCGCGAAAGAAAATCGATCAGCGCTTCGTTCGCCAATCCATCCACCGGCGGAGCTGTGACGCGCACCCGCAGAGCATGACCGTGTAAACCCGCGATCTCATTTTTCGACGCCCGCGGCTGAAGCCGCACCGTGAAGCGCACCGCATCGCCGTTCCTGCGCGCATCCAGCTCACTCACATCAACCTGAGCATTAATCCTTCGAGAATATTCAGGATGATGTAAGCGACGATGGGGCTGATGTCGATGGCGCCGAGGGTCGGAACGATCCGGCGAAAGGGTGCCAGAATCGGCTCGCTCAACAGGTAGCTCCACCGCACCCAGACCGAATACGGCGAGACGGGCAGCCACGAGCTGATCACTCTCACGACTATCGCGATCTTGAGAATCGCGAAAGTCCAGCTCACCAGCAGGTGGAAGATCCCGGCGGCGCCTTCCTGCGAGGCGCGGATCGTCGTTGCAACCTCGAGCGTCAGAAAATCGACGAGGGTGAGCACCAGGATTCCGCCGATGACAACCGCGGCCAGCGCCCACAGCGGAGCCGACGCCGGAGTCCCGCCAGCCCGCACCACCCGGCGCTCGATCGGCTGAATGATCGGATCCACGGTCTGTCTGCAAAAGCGCGCGAACGCGTTGAAGGGACTGATTTTTCTCGTCCGAACCGCCCAGTCGAGCAGACAGATCAAAGCGAAGACGACGGCAATGGAGAGCAGCGCGGTACGCAGTACCTGGGTGACTGCCTCCACGCCGACGATGAAGCTGTCCATTACTGCAGATTGGGCGTCATGTGCAGCTCTTTCACGAGGAACGCAAATCTATCCGCGGTTTCGTCGATCTGTTTGGTGGTCGGCTTGCCGGCGCCGTGCCCCGCCTTGGTCTCGATCCTCACCAGAATCGGATTGGCGCACGACTGCGCCGCCTGCAGCGTCGCCACGTACTTGAAGGTGTGACCGGGGACCACGCGGTCGTCATGATCCGCCGTGAATGCAAGTGTAGGCGGATAGCAGGTGCCCGGCTTGATGTTGTGCAGCGGCGAGTACGCGACGAGATACTTGAACTGCTCGGGATCGTCCGACGAGCCGTAATCCGACGTCCACGCCCAGCCGATCGTGAATTTCTGGAAGCGCAGCATGTCCATCACGCCCACTTCCGGCATCGTGGCGCCGAACAGATCAGGGCGCTGATTCTCCACCGCACCGATCAACAGCCCGCCGTTCGAGCCGCCGCGAATCGCAAGCTTCGGTGTCGACGTGTATCCCTGGCTGATCAGATACTCCGCGGCGGCAATGAAGTCATCGAAGACGTTCTGCTTTTTGGAAAGCATGCCCGCTTCGTGCCATTCCTTGCCGTATTCGCCGCCGCCACGAAGATTGGCGAGCGCGTAAATCCCGCCCATCTCGAGCCACGCAATGTTGGCGGCTGAAAAGCTCGGAGTCTCCGGGATGTTGAATCCACCGTAAGCGTAGAGCATGGTCGGATTACTGCCATCCAGCTTGATTCCCTTTTTCGCGGTGATGTACATCGGAACCCGCGTTCCGTCCTTGCTGGTGTAGAACACCTGCCGGGTCTCGTACGGCGCAGGATCGAACGCGACGCGCGGCGCGCGGAAGGTTGTGTTCTGACCCGATTCCAGATCGTAGCGATAAACGGTCGTCGGGTACAGGAACGAGGTAAAGGTATAGAACAGCTCGTTATCGCCCTGCCGGCCCTGAATGCTGCCGACCGTTCCCATCGCCGGCAAACGTAGCTCGCCGCGATAGGCGAAGCCGCCGCCGAGCAGCTGCGCCCGCCCGCGCGCGACGATCGGCGCGGTGCTGGTGTCGTCGTAAACGATGCTCGGCGACCGCTGCTGATCGTTACGCCGGCGGTCGGGATAGTCGCGCCTGTCGTCACCCGACGAAGCGTAGAATCGCACGCTGGAATGGGCGTCCTGCAGATAGTTGGCGACGATGTCGTCGCCCGCCATCACCGCGCTGACCAGCGCGTCACGATTTTCGGGGATGATGGTGTTCCATCTCTCCTCGCGCGGATTGTCGATGCTGATCGCGACGATGCGCCCGCGCGGAGCGTTTCTGTCCGTCCGGACGTAGAACATCGTCTTCCGATTACCAATGAACGAATACTCGGCGTCGAGCTTGTCGATCAGCCGCACCACCGGGTTGTCGATCTGGGGCTTGCCGGCGTCGTCCAGGTCGATGAAGTACAGCCTGGTGCGAACGTCCGTGCCCTGCGACACCGTGATGATCAGGTACTGACCGTCATCGCTGACGCTGCCATCGAACAGCCAGTCGGGCTGATCGGGCCGATCGTACACGAGCTCGTCACGCGATTGCGGCTGTCCAATGCGGTGGTAGTACAGCTTCTGGTTCTTGTTGGCATTGGTCATCTTGTTGCCCGACACCGGCTCGTCGTAGCGCGAGTAGAAAAATCCCTTGTTGTCGTGCGTCCACGAGATTCCCGAGAACTTCACCCACTTGACGACGTCGGGCAGATCCCGGCCGTCGTCGACGCTGCGCACGTGGAGCTCCTGCCAGTCGGATCCGCTGCTCGACAGGCTGTAGGCCAGATAGCGACCGTCGTGGGATGCGGCAGTTCCTGAGAGAGCGACCGTCCCATCCGGCGACAGCGTGTTGGGATCGAGCAGAACCCGCGGCGGCGAGTTTCTTCCGTCCTGAACGTAGAGCACGCTCTGGTTCTGCAGCCCGGAGTTCTGGAAATAGAAGTAGCGATCGTTTTCCTTGAACGGCGCCGAGTACCGCGCGTAGTTCCACAGCTGAGTGAGCCGAGTGCGAATCGCGGTTCGCTGCGGGATTGTCGCCAGGAACGAATCGGTCAGTCTGTTCTCGGCCTCGACCCACGCCTTGGTCGCCGGCGAATCGACGTTCTCGAGCCAGCGATAGGGATCGGCGATGCTGGTGCCGTGATAATCATCGACCTGAGTGCCGCGCGGCGCAGCGGGATAGGTAAGCACCGGATTCGGTGCCGTCTGGGCGGGCAGCGACGCCGGCAGGACGGGAAGGGCGGCGATGAAAGCAGAGAGTGCGGCTCGTGAGATGGCCGCATTGGCGGTACGGGAGTAACGCATGGACGCGTGGCCTGCTGGCTAAATGGTTATGATGTACACCAATCTACGGCGCTTCGACGCTCAGGTTCCACTGCCACCCACGGGGAAAAAAATGGTGAAGGTGACACAGCCCGTGCAGACGGGCAGACAATACTGGCTCCTGAAATCGGATCCCGAGACTTTTGGCTGGGAAGATCTCTGGAATTCCCCCAACCGCACCACCCATTGGGACGGCGTGAGAAACTTCCAGGCGCGCAACTACATGCGCGACGAGATGAAAAAAGGAGATCTCGCTTTCTTCTACCATTCCGGCGAGCCCGAGCCGGGGATCCACGGAATCGTCGAGATCGTGAGAGAGGGATACCCCGATCACACCGCTCTCGATCCGAAGGATCCGCACTACGATCCGCGCAGCAAGGGTAAGGAAACACCCTGGACAATGGTGGACATCCGGGCCGTCGAGAAGCTCCCGCGGCCGGTGACTCTGAGCGAGATGCGCGCGATTCCACAGCTCGAGGGCATGCCTCTCCTCCGGAAGGGGAATCGACTCTCGGTTCAAAAGGTCGGCAGCGCCGAATGGAACGCGGTGCTGAACGTCGCGGGTATGACCTCCGGATAGCTTCGGGGCGCTGCGCGCAGAGGGGCTGAGAGGGGGCCGATTGCTGTTACCTGTGGCACCAGATGTTCTTCCCTCTCCTATGAGCCCCCGAACCCGCCACTCTAATGATGTCGCGGAGCAATACGCCCCCTAGGACATGACTTCCCCCGTCAAGGTTCTGGTGGCGGGTTTGCCCGCGGAGACGGTCCGCGAGATCGGTCTTAGGCTCGGTGGCGTCGTCATAAGCGAGTTCGACAACGCCCAGCAGATGGGTCGCGCCGCCGCCCACGGCGAAGCTCGCCTCGTGATCCTCAGCGATGCCCTCCCCCTCGAAGACTCGATCTACGTCGCGCGTCGCGCCAGGGATGCGAGCGACGACATGCGCATCGCCTACCTGCTGTCGATGCAGCACGCCGAGACCGGACTCCGAGCGCTCAAAGACATCCACATCGATCGGTATTTCCTCTCGCCCGTCGACACCGAGGAGATGCTCCGCCAGCTCGGCAAGCTGGCGGGCGTCGAGGTTTTGCCGTTCCAGGCATCCCACGGTGAGCATATCGCCGCCGCGGTGTTCGAGGCCTGGGAACGCGCCAAGCCCGGTGTCTTCCAGAAGATCGACCGGCTCGACGACGCTGCCATCGCCCTGCTCGACAACACCTTCTCCGCCGAGCTGAAATCGGAGGCAGAAGGCTACTCGCAAAACGTCGCCGAGGTCGCGGGACGGTTCGGCTTCGACAAAGCGGCAAGGGTGGCGCGAGATCTCGCCGAGCGGTTTGCCGGCGCTTCACTCTCTCCCGTGGACGGCGTTCCGATCTCACAGGATCTGCTCGCGCTCCGCGAGGCTCTCGTCGGCCAGCCGCAGGTGCCGGCGTCGAAGGTCGTCGTACCGGCTGATACGGCAACACCCGCTGGTCCGATGTCGCCGTTCGAGGCCGCTCAGCTCGAGGGCCGTCGTGTGCTCGTGGTCGATGACGAGCCGATGATGTCGCGCGGTCTGACCTCGCTGCTCGGCCGACGCGGGCTCGCCGTCACCGCGCTCAACGACCCGCTGCGGTTCTGGAACGTGATCGAGGAAACGAAACCGAACCTGATCCTGCTCGATCTGGAGATGCCGAAGCTGAGTGGCACCGAGCTTTGCCGCGCAATCCGGAACGATCGCCGCTGGAGCGCGCTGCCGGTGATCTTTCTCACCGGCCACACCGATCAGGCGAGCGTGCAGCGCATCTTCGCTGCCGGTGCGGATGACTACGTCGGCAAGCCGTTCGTGCCCGCCGAGCTCACGGTGCGCATCGAGAGCAGATTGACCGGAGTCAAAGCGCGCCGCACTCCGGTCGAGACGGATCCGCTTACTGGACTTGCCACCGGCGGTAAGGCCACCGAGCTGATCGAGCGATTCCTTCGACTCGCGCGCAGAAAATCCGATCCATACTCGATCGCCGTGCTCCAGGTGGATGGGTTCGCGAGCCTCGCCGCGAACTTCGGCCGCATCACCGCGAACAGCGTGCTTCGCTCCATCGGTGAGCTGCTTCCAAAATCCTTCCGCGGCGAAGACGTTCCCGGCTGGTGGGGCGGGGCGGATTTCACGGTTGGCATGTACGGCAGCTCGAAGGAGCACGCGGCGATCAAGCTCGCCCAGATCTGCGCGAAGATCGCCGAGCAGAATTTCACCGCCGAGGACGGCCGGCGCGTACATGTTTCGTGCAGTGCGGGAGTCGCGCAGTACCGGACCGACGGCGACACCGTCGCTTCGCTCTGGGACGCAGCGCACAAGGCGCTACAACAGGCGCGCACCGACGGCGGCGCGAATCGTGTCGGAGTCTCGGGCATCACTCTGACGGGCCCGATGACCCGGCGGGTGGATGTCGCGCTGGTTGATGACGACGGCGCGCTCGTCTCGCTTCTTCGGCACGCGATGGAAAGTCGGAGCCTCAGCGTTGCTACTTTCGCCGACGGCGAGACCGCTGTCGCCGCTCTCACCGGCTCGTCGCCCGAAATCCAGGCGCGACTCATTCTCCTCGATGTCGATCTCCCGGCGCTCAACGGACTCGAGGTGCTGCGCCGGCTCAAGGCGAGCGAAGTCACACGTCTCAGCAACGTCGTCATTCTCACCGCGCGAACCGGTGAGCGCGACATTCTCGCCGCCCTCGAGCTCGGCGCCGCCGACCATATCCCCAAGCCTTTCAGCGTGCCGGTGCTGATGCACAAGGTTCGCGCGGTCCTCAGGCAGAGCCAGTCGTGATCGGCGACAACATCATCCGCATCGTCATGCTGGCCGAAGTCGGCCTGTTGGTGTTCGCCGTCGCGCTCTTCTTTCTTCACGGAGTCTGGCTTAACCTCACCGACCGCCGGCTGCAGCGACTCTCAAAGGCGGCGCGGGATTCGGTAGCCGTCCTGATCAGCCGCGGCACCATCAACGTCGAGGAGCTCGCTGCACTCGCGCAGCAGCCCGACGACGTGCAGGTGATGGCGTTCCTGGAGATCTCGCGCAACGTCAGCGGAACCGGAAAGGAGCGGCTGCGCTTCATCGCCGAGAAAGTCGGCGCGATCGACCGCGCCAGAAAACTCTGCGAGCACCGTCGCTGGACGCGCCGGCTTCGTGGTGCGCGCATTCTCTCGCGGCTCGACGTTCCCGATCCGCTGGTGCGCACGCTGCTCGCCGACCCGCATCCAGCGGTGCGCGCCCAGGCAGCCGAGTGGGCCGCCGCCCAGCCGTCGGAGGAAGTGATCTCCGCGATGCTGGCGCTCCTCGCCGACCCCGCGACTCAGGCCAGATTCGCGGTGCAGAACGCGCTGCTGCGAATGGGCGGGGTGATCGCGGGCCCGTTGGCGGCTTTTCTGGAGACCCACACCGGCCGCGCCGCCGAGGCCGGACTTCGCGTCGCGGAGTCGGTGGCCGAGCCGAGCTTTGTCGCGGCAGCGCTGAGGTTTTCGGCTGTCGAAGACGACGCCGGGATTCGGGTCGCGGCGGCGAGACTCCTCGGCGCGATCGCTGGCGAAGCAGCGGCGGCGCGTCTTACCGAAATGCTCAAAGACCCTGAGTCGCGAGTGAGAGCGGCGGCCGCGCAGAGTCTGGGCCGGATGCAGCACTGGCAAGCCGGCTCGCTGTTGTTCGATTGCATGCGCGACTCCGCGTGGCGCGTCAGGAAGGAGGCGGGACTTTCGTTGCGGGCGCTCGGCGCGCCCGGAACGCTGTTCCTGCGACGCGCGCTGAGGAGCGACGATCGATTCGCGGCGGACATGGCGCAGCAGGTTCTCGATCTTCCGGCGACGGCGGCGGGATGAACGACATTCTGCACACCGTCGTCAACGCGATGCTGTTCAAGGCACAGGGGCCGGTGCTGGCGTATTTCTTCGCCATCAACGCCTGGTATCTGATTCTGCTCGTCAGCGCGCTGCTGGAGCTGCGGCGGCACATGCTGCTCATCACCGACGAGAGCCGGCACCTGCTTCTCAGCTCGACGCTGTCGCCGACGATCTCGATTCTCGCGCCCGCCTACAACGAGGAAGCGACCATCGAGACGAGCCTGCGCGCTCTGCTGGCGCTCCAATATCCGAATCTCGAGATCATCGTCATCAGCGACGGATCGAAGGATCGGACGGTGCAAGTGCTGATCGATCGCTTCAGTCTGGTGCCGGTGAAGACCATCTACGAGCAGCGCATCAAGACCAAGCCCGTGCGGATGCTGTATCGGTCATCGACGTATCCAGCGCTGGTCGTCGTCGACAAGGAGAACGGCGGCAAGGCGGACGCCCTCAACGTCGGCCTCAGCTTCGCGCGAGGCGAGCTGGTGTGCGCGATGGATGCCGACACCCTGATCGAAGGAGACGGACTGCAGCGCATGGTGCGGCCGTTTCTCTACGCAACCGACGTCGTCGCGACCGGCGGCACCATTCGCGTCGTCAACGGATCGGAGGTGAAGCACGGTCGGGTGCTCAAGGCCCGCGTTCCCACGCATCTGCTTCCTGGTGTCCAGGTGGTCGAGTACCTGCGCGCGTTTCTGTTCGGCCGGCTCGGCTGGAACAGGCTTGGCGGCAACATCATCATCTCGGGAGCGTTCGGGCTCTTTCAGCGCGATGCCGTCGTCACCGCCGGCGGGTACCTCCACGACACCGTCGGCGAAGACATGGAGCTCGTCCTCCGGCTCAAGCGGCTCTCGTACGAGAAGGGCGGGCCGGGGAAGATCGCGTTCGTTCCCGATCCAGTAGCGTGGACGGAGGTGCCCGAGTCCGCTGCCGTGCTCGGGAGGCAGCGCGACCGCTGGCACCGCGGTCTCGCTGATGTGCTGTGGCGGCACCGGCGGATGATGTTCAATCCGCGCTACGGCGTGACGGGACTGTTCGTGTATCCGTACTACGCGTTCGTCGAGCTGCTGGCGCCTCTGATCGAGGTTATTGGCTTGGTGACCCTCGGGCTCGGCCTCGCATTCGGGATGCTCGAC
>Ga0310811_10012789_pt1 | contig 10912 bp, 6 predicted proteins | sample YCmetagenome_FD_207642 | JGI IMG/M metagenome (GOLD analysis project Ga0310811, IMG submission 207642) | Soil microbial communities from experimental microcosm in Duke University, North Carolina, United States - YC | ecosystem: Engineered > Artificial ecosystem > Soil microcosm > Unclassified ...
CCCAATCATTGGTAGCCGAACGGACGGCTACCCGGTAGGCCTGGGGAGTGGCTGCTGAAAATTGTACCCGGACCTTGTTGGCCGTGACCAGGGAAGGTTTTAGCGTAATGGTATCAGGGCCCAGGGCTACCATGGCCATAGCGTTGCCGTTGACCACGGCATTTCGGGCGAGATAGTCGACGTCGACGTACAGGGAATCCTCGATGCCGTCATTATTCTTGTCCAGGCCCAGGCTATCCCTGATACTGTGCTGGCGGTCAATGGTGCCGGCTGCGGCGTTGCCATCCTCGTTGGCCTGAGTGAGCCGGACGGCCGTATAGTTAAGGGCAGAGAATGCCTGGTGGTCTCCTCCCCTCCCCGTCCTGTCCTCATCTTCCATGACCTGCAGGATGGTCGGCACCTGCGCCAGGCTGCTTTGCATTTCCTTGTACTCCAGCTTGATATAGCGGGCCCATTGTTTGTACGGCGAATTAAAATCGCCTTTGGAAAAGATCCTCAGGTGTGTGCTGTCGATATTCCCATACCCGGGGCAGCCGGGAGCGGAGGCGGTATGCCCGCAGAAGATGCCCCCGGAGACGTCATTGTTATTAACGGCTTTTATACGGATGCGGGGAGTCTGGCTATTGAGGTAATTGGCGAACGCCTTGGCTCCGATGAGCCCCTGCTCTTCCCCGGTGTTGACGCAAAAAACGATGGTGTTACGGAAGGTATATTTACTCATGACCCTGGCCAGTTCCATGACCAGCGCCGTGCCTGTCGCATTATCCCCGATGCCGAAGGCATTCCCTAAGACATCACAGTTATTGCCGTTGCGGCTATCGATATGGCCTTCCACAATGATCAGTGATTTATTTGAGGTCTGGCTGCCGGGCAACACGGCTAAAACGTCGCTATGTTTGGTGATCGAAGGCGTAACGGTACAACCGTAATCGCTGGGAGAATAGTCAAATTGCAGATAGGCTACCCGTAACCTGTTGTCATTAGCTTTACTATACTGGACGAATTTGTTAAAGACCCAGCGGCGGGCAGCGCCGATACCCCTGGTGGTTGAATTGGTATCGGAGAACAGGTTCCTGTTTTGGAAACTTCGCAGGGCAAACAGGTCGGCTTTCAGGGAGTCCGGGGATATTCCCGTGGCGAGCCCGGCCGCAACGATAGATGGATTGGTGATCACGGAGGTGGCAGCATAACTGGAGGGGGTATAATTTCCTGCCAGGATATTTGCCACTTCGGTTGAAAGCACAGTTGGGTTGGTCTGGGCAAAGGTGTGTCCTGCCAACAGGAGGCCAATGACCGGCAACAAGGTTTTCATAAGATCCGGGTTGGGTTTGGATTAATGATTGTACAAAAAACGATGGCTCATGGGTCAGTCAGACCGGATAGAAACCCGGTCTTGAGCAAGACCTCCGGGCGACATAGCGGGACAAGGTCCGCTGGCCGAAGGCCCATCATTAATCAATCGGATGCAGAGGCTAAGTGCTCAGCGTTGCTGCATCCGATTGATTGTTGATTACCGATTGAATACCTTTCGCACAAACACCTGGTCCGGCAATACGATCTGTATAAAATATATCGAGACGGGAAGAGATCCCAGTGAACCGAGCTGCAGGGTATTGGCTCCTTTAAATCCTCCATATTCCGTCTGTCTCAGCAGCATGCCTTTACTATCCAGCAGCCGCAGGGAGATCTTTTCCGGCTGGGTAAGGTTAAGGTTGACGTTGATAACATCCTGGAAAGGATTGGGAGCTACTTCGACGACAGCGCTGCCGCCTGCAGGTCCGATGTTGATGACATTACTATAGGATGCGCCTCCGCTGAGGTCCGACATGACCAGCCTGTAATAGTTCGTCAGGCCCGCTATCGGGTGCGTATCCGTGAAAGAATGATTGGCCGTAGCACCGTTGCCCACTCCGTCCACACGTCCAATAGGGGTGAAGGAGCTTCCGTCCGAAGACCGCTCGACGGTGAAATAAACACCATTGGTCTCATTGGTGCCCGTCCAGTTGAGCACATTGCCTGCATCCGCATTCCTTCCGGTGAAGGAGGTTAGGCTGGTTGCCAGTACGGTAGCCATATTGATGGTATACGTATTGGCGGATCCCTGTTTGCCCGCAGCATCCATCCAGGCATAAGTAAAGGCCGTGGACATGACGTTGATATTAATAAATTTAACTCTTAGCAAGGCAGGGCTATAATTGGGGATCACGGTATTGTTGGTCACCAGGACGTTATTGTAATAGAGCTCTTCATTGGAAGGTATCTGGGTGATCACGGCTTTCTTACCGGAGCCCATCGTACCGTCTTCCGGGTCAGCACCGGCCAATGGCCCGGGGCTGGTGATGGTGCTAAACCCATTGAGGGTTACGGATGAGCCTACCGTCGGAACCGCGATATAATAGTTCTGTAAGGTGGCATTCGGCAGTTGTTCGATACCGAAGTCTATGCCGGTAATATTGCTGGTATAGGTGTCAAAGCTACGGGCAAGGGGAGATGTATTGGTCCAGTTCGACGGAAGAAGGGCTGCTACGGAACTGCCAAAGGTCCCCGCCGTGGTAGAGATCACCACCTGCATGCCCGTTGCATTCTGCGGACAGTTGTTCAGGGTATAAGTGCCGTCGGCATTAACAGGCGCAGACGCCAGTACCGTGCCCGAGATGGGGTCGATCAGGTTAGCATAGAGCAGGTTGCCGGCACTGGTACCCACCTCAGCATTGGTTGGTATCGTATTGGAAAAAGATCCTCCGGCGCTGCCGTCGGCGTCATCCCATACTTTACCCTTAACACTGATACAGGTCAGGGTGAGGGTCTGTGTGACCGTGTCATCGATCCCCCAGGCCCAGGTATTGATCAGACGGGCATTCCCGAAGTCATTACACTGGACGTTGTCCTTGTCGTTACGGGTGCCTCCATATACAACCGCAGGAGCCGGAACGGTCAGATACTGGTTGCCGTCCCCATTCCAGGCATGGGCGGGGGCTTTCTGTCCTACTATGGAATTATCATACCCAATGCCGGTGTAGTTGTTGTTATTGGCGGAATAGCCGTTGGTACCCGTAGTGCAATCATTCCCCACGCTGACTATCTTGGAGTCATCCCAATACAACTGCGTTTTAAGGGAGAGTACAGGCGCTACACCATCCACGCTAAATCCATTTACATTCAATTCCGCGTCATAAATAGGAATATTGATACGGCCCTTCCGGAAAGAGAAGGTTATCGGGAACGAAGTATTGGCTGGCACAGGGTTACCCAGGCCATCCTTACCATCCCAGACATAGTTGATGATACCGGGAGTCTGGTTGATCAGTTCGATAAACCGGTCGGCTGAGTTAGCCTGGTAGCCACTCGTACCGTTGAGGTCAAATAAGATATAGTAGTCCCCGGGCTGCGGCGCCTTAAACCGGACATTATAGGGCCCCGGTGGACAGCCCGCAATAGTGGGCGTCACCAGCGAAGGCGCCTGTGGCAATACACAGGGTGGCCAGAGGGTCGCGTCAGGCTGGTTCAGGAATACGTCGTAACCGCCGGAAAGGTAAGGGGGCACCAACTGTTGCAATACGATGGACCTACGGTCCTGCGGCCAGTTGCCGCCATTTATCACCCCAAAGCTGTTGAAGGCTACGATAAAGGTAAGAGGCTGAAACCCCGTTGCCGGGAAATATACTTTTACAACGACAGAGTCGGGGGTATAGGTATAAAACGAGGCGTTACTGGAAGAAAGGGGGTCCTGAATGTCGCTACTGGAAGGGTTATAAACGGAAAAGGCCCACTCATTACAGTGTACGCGGCCCTTATAAGTAGTAGTAACGCCGGCGACGGTTTGTGCAACTGTCATATCAAAATATTTGGAGAGCATGGACTCCTGGACATCATGTTTGGCGCCGCCGCTGCTGCTGCGATAGAAACTGACGGTATAATCTCCGTTCATGGACGGGGCAAAAGTAAGAGGGGTATAGCCCGCACTGGGACTCCCTCCGATATTGGGCCCAAAGAAGGCGCTCGACCAGGTGCTGATAAGACCCGCACCGGGCGTGGCGGTAGATGGAAGAAGAATAGGAACTCCTACCTGGTTGCCATTGGGATCATAAATCAGCATGTAAACGTCCTTATAGGGCGTACCGGCGGGATTACCACTGGGGCTCAGCGCCTCCCAATTGAAGCCATAATATAGTTTTTCCGTCAGATAGTTCTTGATACGGAAGGCAATGCGATTATCTTTCGGCGCCAGGAACAGACCCGGATTTAGCGGATCATAGGGCTGCACATAACTACCTACATTTCCCAATGGGAAGGAGGGAAGGGTGGAAACGATAAGACCCGTAGCGTTGGTGGAAGTTGCCGAATAAGAGGGCATTATTTCTTTTGTTCCTTCTGCCCGCACAGTATACATTCCCGAGAATAGCAGGGGAAAGAAAAGGTATAGGGCGGCTTTGGTACTCCTGGCAAATAGGGAGTATGCTGACAGCATTAAAGCCCAAAGGGTGTAAAGAAGTTTCATAAGTATGGATTAAGGTGTTAATTCCTGGAATTGTCTTCTTTGTTCGTCTTCCGATCAATTACCGGGAATCAGGGATCACGCTTTTCAACCCGAAAACTATAAAACATTTGTTAGACCTACAAACCCCGGGGTCCGGTCTTTTAGCTCCATAAAGGCTTTTCCTGCTAATTGAAGGGTCATTTGGATGGTGAGAAGCCGCTTATGCATTATAAAAATATATAATTTTATAATACAATATTTCCGCATAAGTTTTCCACATTAATGCCCGGAAGAGCCGGGGGAGGCAATTTTTGCCAGGCAGCGGGTTAGGCTTTGCCGCCATTCGGGGATGGTTATACCATAGGTGGCTTTTATAAGATTGCTATCTAATAGGGAGTATTTAGGCCGTTTGGCAGGGGTAGGATACTGAGCCGTGGGAATGGGCACAACGGTGCAGGAGCTGTGTATACCTTCTTTTATGGCCTGGGCAAAGTCAAACCAGCTGATCTGCCCTTCATTACTATAATGGTAGAGGCCGGGAACGAAAATTCCTCCGGAGACGATGCGTCCGATAACGGCGGCCAGGTCGGCGGCATAGGTGGGGGAGCCGATCTGGTCGTCGACCACACTGATACGTTCTTTTTCCCGCATGAGCCGCATCATGGTCTTTACGAAGTTGTTCCCAAATTCGGAGTATACCCAGGAAGTACGGATGATGACGGTATCCGGGTTCTCCTGCCTGGCGAGCTGCTCGCCTTTCAGCTTGGAGGCGCCATATATATTGATAGGGCCCGTAGGGTCGTTTTCTTTGAGGGGGATGTCGGAATGGCCGTCAAAAACATAGTCGGTGGAGATATGGATCAGGCGGGCCCCTACCCGTTTGCACGCGGCGGCCAGGGAACCGACGGCGTCCCCGTTGATGGCAAAAGCCAGGTCTTTTTCCGACTCCGCCTTATCGACGGCGGTATAAGCAGCGCAATTGATACAATAGTCCGGCCGGTGCCTTTCAAAAAATTGCAGCGTCCTTGCAGCATCCTGGATGGGCAGGTCTTCCTTGGAGAGGAAAAGGAATTCGAAAGGGAAAAGCAGGATTTCCACGTCTGTTGCCATAAAATCGGCGATGGTCCAGGCACGATCGATTAAAGAAGCTGGTTGGCCTTCGGTCGAACGGGCGCCCGCTATCGCCTGCAGCTCTCTTCCCAGTTGTCCATTGGCCCCGGTGACGACGATCTTACGCTTTTCCATGTCTTATTTTTTGTCGGTTTGCCGGAAAAGGTTATCCCTGAAATTGAAAATTGTTTCTGCATTCGGCGAAGACAGGTAGTTCAAGGTCCTTGGAAGAGACAATGGCCGCCGCCGCCGGCACGCCCCAATCGATGCCCAGGGCCGGGTCATCATACCGGATCCCTCCTTCACAATCTTTGCTATAGAACCCATCGCACTTGTAGGACACCTCGGCCGTCTCGCTCAGCACGGAAAACCCATGTGCAAAGCCCCTGGGAATGAGGAATTGCCGCTTGTTTTCCGCGGACAGCTCCACGCTCATGAACTTACCGTAAGTAGGCGAACCCTTACGGATATCCAGGGCCACGTCCAGGATCTTTCCCTGCAGCACCCGGATGAGCTTGGCCTGGGGGCGGGGTTCCACCTGGTAGTGCAGACCCCGTATCACCCCATAGCGGGAGAAGGATTGATTGTCCTGGATGAAACGGGTGGTAATACCCTGTTGCTGAAAAGTCTGTTCATTATACGATTCAAAAAAATATCCCCGGTCGTCTTTCAATACGACCGGATCAAATATAAATAGTCCGGGAAATTCAGTGGCGGTAAAAGGCATGTCTGAAATAGTTTATACGCTTCCAGCGTTTTTGGTCTTCGGGTGCGGGGCTCTTAGTGTGTTTTACCATATTGCTCCTGGTAATATTTCTGATAGTCGCCGGAGGTGACTTCCTGCACCCAATCCTGGTTCTGCAAATACCAGTCCACTGTCTTTTCCAATCCTTCTTCGAACTGGAGGGAGGGGGTCCAGCCCAATTCCCTGTTTAGCTTGGTAGCATCGATGGCATAGCGAAGGTCATGTCCCGGACGGTCTTTCACATAGGTGATCAGCTTCGCCGATGCGCCTTCCGCCCTGCACAGCTTCTTATCCATGAGCCTGCACAGCAGATGTACAATGTCGATGTTCTTCCATTCGTTGAAGCCGCCGATATTGTATTTGTCTCCCGTCTTTCCTCTGTGAAAGATGGTGTCGATGGCCCTCGCATGATCTTCTACATAAAGCCAGTCCCGCACATTCTCGCCCTTGCCATAGACGGGCAGGGGTTTATTATGGAGGATATTGTTGATCATCAAGGGGATCAGTTTCTCCGGGAAATGATGGGAGCCGTAGTTATTGGAACAGTTGGAGAGGATCACGGGCAGTCCATAAGTATGGTGATAGGCCATCACGAAATGGTCCGAGGATGCTTTGGACGCGGAATAAGGCGACCGGGGATCATAGGGGGTCTCTTCCGTAAAAAAGCCTTCCGCGCCCAGGGAGCCGTATACTTCGTCCGTAGATACATGGTAGAACAATTTATCCTTCGGGTCCTCTTTCCAGTTGCGCAGGCTCACATTGAGGAGATTGGCCGTTCCAAGGACATTGGTCCGGACAAAGGCCAGGGGGTCGAGAATTGAACGATCTACATGACTTTCGGCCGCCAGGTGAATGACCCCGTCAAACCTATATTTTTCAAAGAGCTCCTGGATCCGCCCTTCATCATTGATATCGCCTTTTTCGAACTGGTAGTTGGGGGCGGATTCGATATCCTTGAGATTGGCCAGGTTGCCCGCATAGGTGAGGGCATCGAGGTTAACGATGAAGTACTGTGGGTATTTTTTTACAAACAAACGAGTTACATGGGAGCCGATAAAGCCGGCTCCCCCGGTGATCATTATTCTTTTTGTGTATTGGGTCATTTTATAAACTCCAGTATTTTCTATTATGGATCCTGTTCTTATAGCTGCCTTTCAGGTCTGCAATCAGGGCGCCTTCCCGGGTGATGGAGGTGAAGTAAGCGTCATCCAGATCTTTATAGGGTACATGGGGGACACATATGATCACGGCGTCATAGTTCGTTCCTGTTTTTTTAGCAAGGTGCAGTCCGTATTCCTCGTGCACCTCTTCTTCCACGGCATAAGGGTCTTCCACGTCCACGGTAATATTAAAGGCCAGAAGTTCCTTCACGGTGTCGACGATCCTGGAGTTGCGGATATCGCTCACATTTTCCTTGAAGGTCACGCCTTTTACCAGGACCTTGGGTTCATTGGATATGCGCAGCACGTGGGTAATGATCTTACGGGCCACATATTTGGCCATGTCGTCGTTGATATAGCGGGAGGAAGAGATGACCTTCGACTCATAACCCAGCTCGGCAGCCTTATGGGTAAGGTAATAGGGGTCGATGCCGATACAGTGTCCTCCTACCAGGCCGGGCTGGAATTTGAGGAAGTTCCATTTTGTACCGGCGGCTTCGATGACATCATAGGTATTGATCCCCATACGGTCGAAGATGAGGGATAATTCGTTCATCAGGGCGATGTTGAGGTCGCGCTGGGTATTCTCGATGATCTTGCTTGCCTCCGCCACTTTTATGGAGGGGGCCCGGTGAACACCCGCGTCCACAACCAACTCATAGGTCTTTGCTACTTCTTCCAGGGATCCGGCGTCATCTCCGGAGACTACTTTTATAACAGTCCGGAGGGTGTGCTTTTTATCGCCCGGATTGATCCGCTCAGGGGAATAGCCCAGCTTGAAATCAGTACCCCCACGCAGCCCGGAAGTTTTTTCCAGGATGGGAAGACAGTCTTCCTCCGTACAGCCGGGATAGGTGGTAGATTCATATACTACGTAGTCTCCCTTTTTCAGGACTTTTCCCACGGTGTCCGAGGCGCCGATGAGGGGTTTCAGGTCGGGCACATTGTATTTGTCGACGGGGGTGGGAACGGCTACGATAAAGAACCGGGCTTCTTTAAGAACAGCCAGGTCGTCGGTGAAGACGATATCCCGGCCCTTGAATTCCTCGGCCGGCACTTCTTTGCTGGGGTCGAGGCCTTCGCGCATCATGCCGATCCTCTTTTTGTTGATATCGAATCCGATGACCGAGATCTTTTTTGCAAATTCCAGGGCAATGGGCAATCCGACATACCCCAACCCGATCACGGCGAGTTTCGCTTTTTTTGAGGTGAGATCGTCGTATATTTTTACTTCGCTCATAGTATTTGGTTTTGAGTTTATGGGGGGTTAGGTCCTGCTGATAAATTCCTTTGGCAATTTGACCCATTCTTCCGGCGGCAGGGATTTAAAATATTCGTAGGTAGCTTTCAGGCCGTCCTTGCGTTCTACCTTGGGTTGCCATCCCAGTATTTCCCGGGCTTTGGTGATATCGGGCTGGCGTTGTTTGGGATCATCCACCGGCAGAGGTTTATAAACGATCTTTTGTTTGGTGCCGGTCAGGGTGATCACTTCCTCCGCGAATTGCTTCAGGGTGATCTCGGATGGGTTGCCGATATTTACGGGCAGGTGGTAGTCGCTTAGCAGGAGGCGATAGATGCCTTCCACCAGGTCGTCAACATAACAGAATGAGCGGGTCTGGCTGCCGTCTCCGAATACGGTGAGGTCTTCGCCGCGCAGGGCCTGTCCAATGAAGGCAGGCAGGGCACGACCGTCGTTAAGGCGCATCCGGGGGCCATAGGTGTTGAAGATCCTCACTATGCGGGTCTCCAGACCGTGGAAAGTATGATAGGCCATGGTAATGGCTTCCTGGAAACGTTTGGCTTCGTCATATACTCCTCTGGGACCGATGGGGTTGACATTCCCCCAGTACTCTTCTGTCTGGGGATGGACCAGGGGATCTCCATAGATCTCGGAAGTGGAGGCGATGAGGATCCGGGCATTTTTGGATTTGGCCAGGCCCAGACAGTTATGGGTGCCCAGGGACCCTACCTTAAGGGTCTGTATGGGTATTTTCAGATAATCGATGGGGCTGGCGGGCGATGCAAAATGCAGAATATAGCTCAGCTCGCCGGGGACATGGATGAATTTACTGACGTCGTGGTGATAGAATTCAAAGTCCTTCAGCTTGAACAGGTGTTCGATGTTCTTCAGGTCGCCGGTGATGAGATTGTCCATCCCGATGACATGATATCCTTCTTTAATGAACCGGTCGCAGAGGTGGGATCCTAAAAAGCCTGCGGCGCCGGTGATCAATACGCGTTGTCTTATCATGTGTAAACGGGTTGTTGGTTATTTTTTATCGGTTGGAATAGCGGGAGCCCGGCCTACACTCTCGTAATAGAAGCCTAACTCCCGGATGGCGGCGATATCGAAGAGGTTACGTCCGTCGAATATGACTTTAGACCGGAGGCTGGTAACGATCTTCAGGAAGTTAGGGGTCCTGAATTCGTTCCATTCCGTAGCAATGATGAGGGCGTCGGCGCCTTCGAGGGCTTCATACTGATTCTCCGCATAGGTGACCTTATCGCCCAGCAGCTGTTTGACATTGTTCATGGCTTCGGGGTCGAATACGCTGAGGGTAGCGCCTTCTTTTGTCAGGGCGTCGATCATATAGAGGGCGGGCGCTTCGCGGATGTCATCCGTATTGGGTTTAAAGGCCAGACCCCAGAGGGCAAACCGTTTGCCTTTCAGGTTGTCCTTAAAATACTTCTTTATTTTAGGCAACAAGTGCAATTTCTGCTGTTCGTTCACGTCCATGACGGCGTTGAGTATGCGGAAGTCATAGCTCACCTCATGAGAGGATTTTACCAGGGCCTGTACATCTTTGGGGAAGCAGCTGCCGCCATAACCGATGCCGGGGAAGAGGAATCGTTTGCCGATGCGTTCGTCGCTGCCAATGCCGCGCCTTACCATGTCGACGTCTGCACCCAGCTTTTCACAGAGCAGGGCTACTTCGTTCATAAAGGTAATTTTAGTGGCCAGAAAGGAGTTGGCGGCATATTTGGTGAGCTCGGCCGACCGCTCGTCCATGAAGATGACGGGATTGCCCTGGCGGACAAAGGGACTGTACAGGTCGCCCATTACTTTTTTCGCCCGGTCAGAAGAGGTGCCGATCACGACGCGGTCAGGTTTCATAAAATCATCTACGGCTACCCCTTCCCGGAGGAATTCGGGGTTGCTGACGACATCGAATTCTCCTTTATAGTTTTTTGCGATGGCAGTCCTTACCTTTTCGGCAGTGCCTACCGGTACGGTACTTTTATCCACAACGACCTTATAGTCTTTCAGGATTTTCCCCAGGCTATCCGATACGCCCAGGATATATTTGAGGTCCGCGGAACCGTCTTCTCCGGGAGGGGTGGGCAGGGCCAGAAAGATGATCTGGGCTTCCCTGATGCCTTCTTCGAGATTGGTGGTGAACTTCAGACGTTCTTCCTTCA
>Ga0310811_10012790_pt1 | contig 10911 bp, 13 predicted proteins | sample YCmetagenome_FD_207642 | JGI IMG/M metagenome (GOLD analysis project Ga0310811, IMG submission 207642) | Soil microbial communities from experimental microcosm in Duke University, North Carolina, United States - YC | ecosystem: Engineered > Artificial ecosystem > Soil microcosm > Unclassified ...
ACCCTTCCCACGACACCCCCAGGCCTGCCCAAACCGGCCTTATCGCTGGTGCAGCAGACGCCGCATTCGGTTCAACAGATCATCGCATGTGAAGGGCTTGCTTTGGTAGGGCCATCCTGAGTGTTCAGGTGGCACCGCATCCTCTCCATAGCCGCTGATGAGCAGGAATGGGACATCTCGGCGGAATAGCTCTTGGGCCACCGGATAGACTTTGCCGTCCAATAAGCTGACATCGAGAAGTGCGAAGTCGATGCCAGGAAGCTGGGCCACCTGCAACGCCTCCACGACCGTAGCATATGGGCCCACGACTACGGATCCCGCCCCCTCGAGAGCATCTTCGATCAACATGGCGATGATCGCCTCATCTTCCACGACGAGGATACGTAAGCCGGACAAGGTTGTGTCTACCATGCGTCTGATCCTTCGCAGGTATCCCAAGATGCTCTACCTACCTGCTTGAATTGACAAGGGCGCCGCTACCGACTTCCTCGTCTTCTGCGCGATGGAGACATAAGCACATTTACGGGCTTTAAAGGCCGAGATTTACCTTGACACGCAAAAAGCCCACATGAACCGTTTCATGTGTGACCAGCAGCTACCCGCTTGCCGCTGCAATTCCACACAATGCGGACAGGCAATAATCCTCAACCCGACATATGAAGAAAGTTACTGAAGTACAATGAATACTACTACTGCCACCACTGCCTTCACCTTTGAACATTTCCCGAGGTTGCAGAAATGAATGTTGAATCGTGCCCAATCGATGACATCCAGATACCAGACCGGTTCGGGACATTCGACCCGTCTCGGGCAGCGGCGCTAGCGGAATCAGTCAAACTTCTCGGGATTCGCACGCCTATATCGCTTCGGCTGGCACCCGAGATGACCGTAGACGGTGAAGCCTTTAGCGATGTGCCGGTCCTCGTCGCGGGTCGTCACAGGCTCGAGGCCGCCAAGATCCTGGGCATGACGGACATAGATGTGATCGTTCTCTATGGTGCCACCGAGGATGAGTGCCGCTTACGGGAGACAGCGCTCCATCAAGATCGCCAGCATTTCCAAGGAAGCCAAACAAGCGGCCGATGAAGCCGGCCTGGACACCCAGAAGGCGCGCCTAGCGATAGCTGCCCAGCCCTTGAAAAAGCAGTTGGAGAAAGTGGCAGATCTCAAACGCCAGCGCGAGGCGGCCAAGAACAAGCTATCGAATGATCCCCGGCCCAAAGTAGTCTCGAAGTACCTTAACGAAATTTGGCGCAACAAGTAGCTTGAGTGCTCGATCCATCAACGGTTCCGACGCAAGCAAAGGATATGGATTTTCTGGGTCGTCCTCGCTTGGAATCGAGTACCGGCCAATGAGTTCAGCTTTAGTGGCGGACACGTTGGAGTTCCGTAGATGGGCAACAATAGCAACAGCATAATATTGCGGTGCTCAGGTTTTTGCACACTTGCAAGCCGCCTTTGTGAACTTTTCTTGGCTAGCCACTCAGGCAAAAGCCGGCCCACTCTTCCCTCAGGGCGCGGCGCCGGGCGAGTAGGTCGCCACGCTGATAGGCGACCACCGTTGTATCGCCTGCCAAGTGCGCAAGGGCAGCCTCTGCGATGTCATTGGGCTTGCCCGTCTCCGCGGGCCAGTCCCGAAACGCCGAGCGGAACCCATGGGCAGTGAGATCTTGCCGCCCCATGCGCTTGAGCGTCGCGAGCAGGGCCATGTTGCTCAGCCCCTTACCAACCGCGGGCCGGGGAACAGCGGCCCCTGGCGGTGCGGCAAAGCCGTCAGGACTGCCATCGCGGCGGTCGAGAGTGGTACCCGGTGCTCTTTTCGCGCTTTCATGCTAGGGCTGGATGATCCACACCTTCTCATCGAGATTGATCTCGTCCCAGATGGTACCGATCACCTCAGTGGTGCGGATGGCCGTCAGGATGGTGAAGCGCAGTGCTATTGCCCCCATGCCGGCTTGGCTCTGCAAGGCCACCAAGAACGCTGCAATCTGCTGCCAGGGCAGCGCCGAATGATGCTCTACCTTTGCTACCTTGGATTTCGCCGGCAAGATGTTGGCGAGATGCCCTTGCCATCTCGCTGGGTTCTCCCCCCACGCGTCAGCCACTGACGCGGGCGTAGTCGAGCACGCTTTCGATCCGGCCCGGCCTTGCCTCCGAACACCGGATAGACGTGCTGGGCCAGCGTTGAGTCCCACTGGGCCGCATGCTTCGGATTGGACCAGCCCGCCTTTTTGTCGGCGATGTATTTCTCGGCGCATTGCTTGAACGTCAGCGCACCAGCGACTTCGCGGTCTAAGGCTGCCTGGACAGCCGCCCGATGTTCGATCGGGTCTATTTTCTTGTGAGCAAGCTTGCGGGCTGCCGTAGCGGCTTCCCGAGCCTCTGACAGCGACGCGTCCGCCGCCGAGCCGAGCCCCATGGAACGGGGCTTGCCACCGATTTTGTCGCGGTAGATCCATGAGCGTTGCTTCGCCGAGCGGACCTGGAGACAGACGCCTGAGCCACCGCCGCATAGGCCCTACCTGACCCCGATGGCCTTGATCCTCAGGTTGGTCAGTCTGCCCGCCAAAGTCTCGCCCCCGAATCCTGCCCACACCTTGATCGCGGTTTGGGGCACATCCAGATGGACCGGACCGTGAGGTTGCTTAAGTAATTAATTCTACGGAGTTTCTTCCGACGTCTGGACGAAAATGGGCAAGGTCGGACAGCCCGCCGGCGGGTGGGATAGACCTTGATCAGGCATATCCGTTCTTCGCCATCGGAAAGAACTTTCGGATATGGATGGGCACCGATCGACTTTTTTGCGATAATGCCGTTCGCGCCGGTCTCTCGGCGACCCGGTGCGGTTTTCTCCCCTGCCATGGGCCAGCCCTTTGGAATCACCCATCGCTTAGTCTCAGGGCTCGTGATGAGCATGATGTCCAAGCCGTGAGGGCCATGACGTCAGGGTAGTGCCATATCGTGTGTCAGATCTTCGATCAGACTTAGCCATGGTGCTGATGATACGCCGACAGCTGAGATGTCCAGATTAGAGCTGGAGGAGGCAAACAGTGTGCGGCCGCTTCACCCAGCATTATACGTGGGCTGAAGTCCACGCTTTCCTGAGCGTCTTCGGGGCGGCTCAAAACCTACAGCCACGCTACAATATCGCGCCGACAACTTGGGTGGATGTCGTGCGTCTGACCGAGGACGAGGAGCGCGAACTCATCCGCATGCGGTGGGGACTTATTCCGGCCTGGTGGAAGAAGCCACTCAGCGAACTGCCCTTGACCTTCAACGCTCGGGCCGAGAGCGTCGCCGAAAAGCCGATCTTTCGGGGCGCGTTCCGGTCTCGGCGCTGCATCATCCCAGCCTCGGGATTTTATGAATGGACCGGCGAGCCCGGATCGAAGCAGCCGCACCTCTTCACGGCCGCCGACGGCTCGCCCCTTCTGGCATTCGCTGGGCTATGGGAAAGGTGGCGGAATCCGGAAACTCGCGAGGAGGTACTCTCCTGCACGATGATCGTGTCCGGGGCTTCGTCCTGGATGCAGGACTATCATGACCGCATGCCAATCCTGCTCGAGCCCGACCAATTCGATCGCTGGCTGTACGCTACCATGGGCGCCCACGAACTGCAGCCAACTGCCGAGAGTTCCTTGCGAGAGTGGCCCGTCAGCCGGCGCCTGAACCGTACCGGGCACGGAGATGAAGACCCGACCATCATCGAGCCCGCAGAGGAAGGTGAGTAGGGCCGTCGCGGCGGTCAACTTTTCGCAGCCCCTGAAATCAATCCGGCTCGTCGATTTCGGGTAGCGCGTTAGCATCCAGAACGGCCTGCAGCCCAACGTGGATCGCCGCGACCTGAGCCTTGAGCTCAACGACCTGGCGTCTCAGGCGTTCGTTTTCTGCCCTGATCTCGGCCAATTCTGGATAGTTACGAAGCGACGGGCGCAACGCGGGCTTTGGCATCGGTCCCTCCCTCTTATTCATGGGACGATTTCCAATCCCTTAATGATCCCAGCTCGACCCTACTGCTAGTCACAGCCCTGTGTGCTGCGGGGCCTTTAGGCTGCTCAACTGCCCCTGCTCGGCCAAGATAATCGCAACTCCGGTCGCGCCCTTTGACTTTTTCGCCGGCGCCCGTTCAATCGTTCTCCGCGATCGCCGCCAGCGCGTAAGCTTCATAGCTCTCGCGCTCCCGCTGAGCCGATCGCCTCGGCAACCGGTCCTTCGCAATCGTCAACGTTAAGGGTCAATCACGAAGAGTAGTCGATATAAAATCGTGCATCTAGCTGCTCATCGGCGCAATGCGTTTTCCTCAGGGCAGATGGTCGATACTACCAACAAACCCAAATAGGGCTTATTTGCAGTTCAGGTCCGTGCGAACAATGAGAGGTTTACGTCTACAATAACAAAGCGTTTCCAATAGGATTGCAATAGATGTACTTGGCAATTACTTTCGGAATCGAAACAACAATCCCCTCTGGACTCCAGAAGCATGAATTTATTCATGCTTTGACTAGAGCCTCGATGTGACCAGTCTATGCGAGTGCCCGATATGCGGAGGCAGGCTCCAGGGCAGGTTGTCAGACAAGCACTTCATACGGGATGAAGTCTTCTGCGATTCATGCGACTTCACCGAGCCGCTCACCGAGGTCGTCGAAAGGGATTATGACAACAAGTCGGATGATGACGATCGCCCGCCATCCCAAAAACCCTACCTGAATTGAGCCTCTACCTTCGCGACCGATCGATTGGCTTGAGATCACCTCAAAGGTAATTCTGCGACGCCCTGTTGGAGCCGAAGCGCTGCTGGCCCATGAACACCGCCTGCGTCCGATTGGTGGCCCCGATGGCCCTCATGATACTCCGGATATGTATCTTTGTGGTTGATTCGCTCATGCCGAGTTCATAGGCGATGACCTTGTTGGGCTTTCCCTGCTGGAGCTTCGCAAAGACTTCGGCTTGGCGCTTGGTCAGCCCGCCCGTCGTCTTCTTGAGGGGCGAGGATTCCGCCGATGGGCCCGAGTTTCTGGCCATCAGCTCCGACGGGAAAAATGTGCCGCCGCTGAGCGCAAAGCGAACGGCTGCGCTGAGCAGCTTGACATCAGAATCAGCCGTCGACACCAGCCCGCAGATGCCGGCCTCGACTGCGTCCGCAAAAACCAGCCTCAGGTCGGTCGCCTTTTCGTCCGTGATGACCATGACCGGAACGGAGATGTCGGCGACCGCCTCGATCGTTGCTTGAAAGTTCTCCGCAGCCCGATTGTGAAGATAGAGGAGCATGAGATCGAATCTCGCTGCCTCTGACGACAGCATGTCTCCAATCGAGGCGAAGGATTCAATCGCGATCTCCTGACCAAATCTCGGGAGCAGCGAACTTGAGAGGCAATCACGAGAAAGAGCGTGATCATCCACCAAAGCGACAGTCGCGGCCCTACGCCTTTTCGCGACAAAAGTCTGGTCATTTCCGGGCAGTCCCATCGGCAAAGGCTGAGCCCCGTCACCCGCAATCGGTAGCGAATCCATCATTAGCCCCCACTAGATTTATCGAACGATCTTTCGATTGCGCCGTTGAGCACGATCTAAAAAACAAACACCGTATGCGTTGGAAGAGATCTACTCACCTAAATTGTGAGGAATAAGCCCCATTTGCGGCTATTTTCCCGCTAACCAATTGATCTCCCTCTTCCTCAACAACACGTTACCTCACTCAACTTATTAGCGATGTCACATAAAGATCTGATTATATGCGGAGTGGAGTTTCAACTGACGAGTTAAGCCAGGCAAAGTTACGTGGCGTTACATACGTATAAGTCCAATGGGGTATCTGAGGTACCACATAGGGGGTGCCCATAATCTTTATGCAGCCATAGGCAATTTCCGGCTGCCGGGAACGATGCTCGCCCCCATGAGTCGTTTACTCGTCACGTTCTTCGCCCATTTTGGGATGCGGATCGATGGTCGCAAGTGGCGCTGGACGCTTCGGCTTGATCACATAAGCTTTCCGCAATTGCTGGAGAATTCGCTCTGCAGCGATCCGGGTCGCGAGGCGATCCGCATGCTGCCTTCCAAAATCTCGCCAATCAGCTGCGATTCAGGCATGAGGGAGACCATCGCTCCCGCGGCAGTTCACCGCGATCTGACGACGACATTGGTTCCGCTCTTTCCATGCTAACAAGATTGCCGAGATCGCACGGGACGCAGACAGTTCATCGCCAAGCGAAACGGGCGAGCAGTGGAAAAAGACCGCACTTGATCATGCGGCTCCAAAGGGATCTCGCTTTAAAGTTCGGTGCTGCTTCAGCGCACATGCATGGCGGCTGGATGCTGACATGGAGAGCGTGCTCCATGCGGCGAACACGCTCTCCTACCTCCGATATTTTCGCTGAAACAGTCCCTATCTACACCGCGTGACAGGCCGTGTTCACGGCTTTCCTGACGCGGCAAAGTCCCGACGATAATCATGGCAGCCAAACTCGCCGTCATCTGGCCCTACGGCAATCTTGGCACGGAAAAAACACGCTCAAGAAATGAACGGGAGCAGGGCTAGCACCCGCTTCACCGAACCCGGGATCGTCGATCGAGGTCAGGATGCGCCCACGCCGGAACTTGGCGCGCTGAAGCTGCTCATCCGATTCGGCGATGCGCTACGGTGCGCAAGCGTCTGGACTTCAGGGAGAGCGCGGCAAAGGCGGTTGCTGCCAATGCGGATCCGGCATCTGCACATGCGCTGGCGCGCGCCTGGTTTGGGCGTAAGCTATCCGCCAAAACGTCTTGACTGACGAGCAATCGTGTTAGCTTTCGTCTGTGAACAGAGGAAGCCGGAAATGAGTGATGAAATTGGACCCAGCGCCCGGCTGGAATCGGGCTGTTCTTGCTGCGGCGGCTTGCCCCATCCGGGAGAGTCTCGACCCGGCACAGGAATGACCCGCAGAGGTCTGTTTCGCGGCACGGTCGGCGGGCTGGCCGCCACCACCGCCCTAGGGACGGCGCTCCCCCGCAACGCGGCCGCGCAAGCGGCCCTCTCGCCCGACGCGGCGCTGCAGGCCTTGATGGACGGCAACAAACGGTTCATCAGCCAAACGCTCACTTCGCTGCACGAGGATCTCGCCATCCTCAAAGCCCACACCATTGAAAAACAGGAGCCTTTTGCTGCCGTTCTGGGCTGCGCAGATTCGCGCGTGCCGGTGGAACTGATTTTCGATCAGACGATTGGCCATCTTTTCGTGACCCGCGTCGCTGGTAATACCGCGTATCCGTCCATGATCGCATCTTTGGAATATGGCGCGGCGGTGCTGGGCACGAAGGTGATCATAGTGCTTGGCCATGCGAATTGCGGAGCCGTAAAGGCGGCGATGTCCGGGGGGGCAGTTCCCGGTCAGATCAGCAGCCTCTATGCCCCGCTTCAGCCGGCGGTTGAGGCGGGGCACGGAAACCTCGAAGAGGCGATCAAGGCGAATGCCCGCATTCAGGCGCGGCTGCTAGAGAACTCTTCGCCGGTCCTCGGGGGGCTTGTGAAGAAGGGAAATCTCAAGATCGTCGCCGGTTACTACGCGCTCGATACCGGAACGGTGACGGTCCTGTAGCCCAGCCCGGGGCTTCTCTGTGGACGACGCCTTCACAGCAGCCCCTCGTCGCGCCCTCGAACATCGGGAGCGTTCTATGGCACTGACCAGGCTCGGTAGCCTGTCCAGTGAAGCGTCCTGATGGACAATGTGCTGGGAGCCGACGACATGACGAAGTTTCGCGGTGAGCAGCCCTGCCAAGTCCGGTCCAGGGCCTTGCTGCGAAACAGGAACTTCTCGTTTGCAAGATCCGCCCATCGAGTCCTCGAATTTTGGCCAAGCGGATGATCTTCGGGGAAACCGACGATCACCCGTCCGTTCCAAAGTGGAAGCATCCGGTCATCCCAGGCCGTTGCCTCGCCGGTCATGATCGCGACATCGCCGGCATTACCTGCGAGGACGCAAAGTACCTAATCGCGGCTGCCGTCGACGGTGCGTACATCGACTTCCGGAAAGCGCCGATGGTATTCGACCAACGCCGCGTGCGTGGTCCCGGCCTAAGGGGAGGCATTAACGCCGATCGTCAGCAGGCCAAGTTCGTCGCGGCTTCTGCTCCTGAGGCGCCGGAGCTCTGTGTCCACGTCATCGAGTATCCGCTTGGCGCTCGCGACGAACTCCCGCACCACACCGGTGAGGCGGGTGCCGCCATTCGTCCTTTCGAACAGCACCACGCTAAGCTGGCGCTCGATCTCGTGCAGCCGCCGGCTCAAGGTCGATTGGCGTATGCTTAGAGTGTACGCTGCCTGTCGCAGACTTCAGCGTTGTCACGTTAGGACTGCCAAACGCAAATCACAAAACTCTATATCCACGCGATTCACATTGGCGGCCTGCATACGCGCGGACGCGTCCTATAGACCTTGCCTCCTCGCCCTGGTCGCCTCCATCTGACGATATAGGTTGCGGATGGTTTCGATTTCCCCCGGCGCGTCAGGCCGGCAAAGGATCCATGCCGCGATCCAGCAAGGCCAGATAGTCCGAATAGGCGTAAATCCGGCCGCGTTGCCGTCCCGTGGTTTCGCGCACGACATCGAGCTTGGTGAGATTTTCCAGCGCCGTGCTGGCCGTCGGAAAGGAGACGGCGAGCTTCTCGAAGACAGTCTGGATGGTGACGATCGGGCTGGCTTGCATCAATTCGTGGACTCGGAGCGCGGATGGGGCCGCGCGGCCGAGGCCGGCGATCTGCTGTCGGTGAGCATCGAACATGGCGATCAGATCGCGCGCCGTCGCGGCGGCTTGTTCCGCGGTCTCCGCGACGCCGGTCAGGAAGAACTCCATCCAGGTCTCCCAGGTCCCAGCCTGGCGGACCTCCTGCAGGAGCCAGTAATAGTCGTCGCGCCGGGATTTCAGGAACAGGCTGAGATAGAGGATCGGTTCGCGTAACACCCCGGCCTCACACAGGATCAGCGTGATAAGCAGCTGGCCCAGGCGCCCGTTGCCGTCGAGAAAGGGATGGATCGTCTCGAACTGGACATGGGCCAGGCCCGCCCGGATAAGCGGAGGAAGCGCCGGATCTTCGCTGTGCAGGAAGCGCTCGAGCGCATCGAGGCATTCGTCCAACAAGTTCGGCGGCGGAGGTACGAACAGGGCGTTGCCGGGCCGGGTTCCGTCGATCCAGTTCTGCGAGCACCGGAACTCGCCCGGTTGCTTCGCGGCGCCACGCCCCGATTTGAGCAGGATGGCGTGCATTTCGCGGATCAGCCGGAGCGACAGGCGAAATCCACCGCGCATCCTTGAGACGCCATGCTCGATCGCCGCGACGTAGTTCGAGACCTCCGGTCACATCGTCGAGTTCAACGGTCGGCGCCTCGTGATTTTCGAACAGCAGCAGGTCGGGCAGTGAGGACTGTGTGCCCTCGATCTGGGAAGACAGGAGGGCTTCCTTGCGGACGTACATGTAGAGGAACAAAGGCGTGGAGGGCAGGATCGTCGTCACGCCATCCAGGCGGCCGACTGCGGCCATGGCGCGTTCGTAGACGTGCATGAACCGGCCCAGCTCGAGCGCTGGCTTTGGCGGCAGCGGGGCAGGCACGTAGGCGCGCACGCGCTCGCCGCCTTTGGTCCTCTCCGTTCGTCACAAGCCTTTAATTAGCTTTGCCGTTATTAAAGCCTAACGCGCTATATCTTAATGGTGAGAGAGGCTGATTCAAGGCTGCCGGCGGGACGCCACATCCGCACTGGCGGACAACCGGGCGCGTCGTTACCATGTGACCTGGTAGAAGCACTGACCGCCCTCCCCGAGAGCCGCGACACTTCCCAACCCTGGGCAAACACACTTTGCACGGCGAGGCTGGGGTCCCAGGCGCGTGGGCCAAATACGTCATTACCCTCTCCGGGGAAACGAAATCGCCTCTCCCGTTTTCCGCACCCGCAGACGCCTGGCCTGGGCTTGAACCGATCTACCGTCGCCGCCCTCATGAGTGAACCAGCCGGGCGGGAGGTCCGTTAGATTTTCGACATCGGCCGCCGGAATCACGAATTCGAGTGCCGCAGGTCCCACTTTGACCGAACACCTTCATCAACAGTCAGGTGTAGCGCGTCCCGAAGCACCCGAGGTTGACCGGGCGCCCACCGGCGATCGAATAGCTCTTCCTTCGTCCATCCGTTAGCAGACTGAGGCTTTGGATGTGAGTGGCGAGGTCGCCTGGGATAACGTTGATATTGCAAGACGCTTGATTTGCGCCTTGATCGACACCGTTATTGCGAACGATGGACAACGCATCTCGACTGGATAGGTTTTCGCGGGGGACAGGAGCGCGCTGGCCAGCCGAAACGCCTGCGTCTCGATCAGCTCCAGGTCTAGTTGAGCTGTTTCTCGGTGACATCCCTTTGAAGGACCGCGTGCGCCATTCATGCGCGGTATTCCATCTGCCGGCGCGCGAAGGAACTCCTGTCACTCGCGAGCAGGATATGCGACCTATCATCGATAGGCGATCAACTGCATAGCCCATCGAGCTTAACTGTCCCTATTTCGATGACGCCGGCGATGAAGCCAAAGCGATCATGCAACGGCGCCATATCCCCACCAGATCCCGATCTAAGCGGATAGCTTCGGCCTTCGATCGACCCCCCCTAAATTTCTGACGGTCAGTTCCACGAGCTGCATCATCGGCGTCCTTCGACTGTTCATCAAATAGAGCGCACAGTTTGAGCGAGTGGCCCGTGGTCGCTAATTTACTGCAGACCGTCCGAAAGCTCAGGCGAACGTTTTCTCCTGCCCGATGAATAGGTGGCTCATTTATGAAGAGCGAATTGGCCTCGGTGCTCAAGGCCGTCACGAGGAAGGCTCATGTTGAATCTCGAGAGCATTCATCATCGCTTCGATCCCTGTGGTGGCCAGATCAAGATAAGCTTCACTAAACTC
>Ga0310811_10012791_pt1 | contig 10911 bp, 9 predicted proteins | sample YCmetagenome_FD_207642 | JGI IMG/M metagenome (GOLD analysis project Ga0310811, IMG submission 207642) | Soil microbial communities from experimental microcosm in Duke University, North Carolina, United States - YC | ecosystem: Engineered > Artificial ecosystem > Soil microcosm > Unclassified ...
GGACGCATTAAACGAGATGAAACCTGCCAGTCAGGTAGAGCTATCGCCGCAAGACCTGGGACTTTTAAACGAGCTTTTCCTGCTCACCATGAAACCTAAAATGTACGTGCTCAATGTCAGTGAGGACGTTCTTGGCGATGCAAACGAGCTGTTAGCGAAAATCGCCAGCGGCGAACAGGTTGCGCCTGAGAGCCTGACGGGCGAACTGCGCGGCATCGCACAGGTTGCATTGCGCGCAAAGGCCGAAGGCTCAGAATCGGCAGCGGTATCAGCGCGCCTCGAAGCGGAACTGGCGGAGCTTCCTGAAGAGGACGCGAACGAGTACCTGGAATCATTGGGGTTACCGCAACTGGGCGCGGATCGCGTCATTCAAGTTGGCTATCGCCTGCTCAATTTGATTACCTTCCTGACCGCTGGCGAAGATGAAGTCAGAGCCTGGACCGTGACGCGGGGTGCAAAAGCGCCCGAGGCTGCTGGCAAGATTCACTCCGATATCGAGCGAGGCTTCATCCGGGCCGAAGTGACGAAATTTGAAGACTTCATCGCCTGCGGCTCATTCGCAGCCGCCTCCAAAAAAGGCTTGCAACGTCTTGAAGGCAAAGAGTATGTCATACAGGACGGAGACATCGCCCATTTCCGCTTTAATGTTGGCAATAAGTAAGACTTGAGAGCGGGCTCGCTTCCGAACGAGACGAGCCCATCTCTTACAATCTTGTATCAATATCTTTCCGTAAAGCGTTCCATCGTATGATAAAGGGAACGCAATCCCCATCGATGAGCGTGCTAACACGGGCATTTCCTTCCAGATAAAACTCCTCATAAGCCCATACGCTGTGTGCACGGGATAGGCTATATGCTATTGCAGCCTGCTGCAAGTCTTCTTGAGAAAGAGGATAAATAGCACGATAAGCTGCCAGGACCACAGCACACGCAACAGGCTCAAGTAGACAGGCATAATGGAGTGTACGAACGACTTCCCAGGCACGAGGAGCATAGTACGCCTGATCCCAATCAATAATCGCACTGATACTGATCTTTTGTGTCATTGTGTCTCTGGCAAAAAAGAGATTGGTTTTCTGATAATCGCCATGAATAACCTGATGTTCCAGATCGGCAAGATCCAGTGTACCATTGGTGATAGTATGCTGCTCAATCCAGGCACGTTGTCGGTCAAGGCAATTCAAAGCGGAGAGGTCGAACGGTTGAAGTGGTGTTCTGGCTCGAATAACTGTCTCCAGATGAGCTATTTTTGCGAGCGTTTTTGTGCTATCAACCTGGAGACTGTGCGGCTGGACGCGTGAGGATGGATAATCATGGAGTGCATGATGCATCTGACCGAGAAAAGTGCCTAGCGCAGTGAGTTCCGCATGGGTAAGCCGATCGCGATTCGATTGATATCCAGGTGCAAAAGGGAAAAGCGCGTAAAAATGATCCTGATAAGAAAAGATACATTCTTCAGTACCTGATAGAGGCAAAGGGGCCAGAGCAGGGAGACTCTGAGCGATAGCATAATGAATCAGATCATGTTCGTACTCGATACGATAGCGCTCCTCCTGGGAGAAACAATAGGCACGAAGAGCATAGGCAGTGGAAGCAGTTATCAGGAGTAGCGTCTGGTGAATGGTGCCAGCCGTGGGCACGCGAGTCGAAAGGATGGGCGATAAATGCCATACCTCCTGGATAGTAGCGAGATCAAGCATAGGAACAGATGCTCCGTTTCTCGTAGCAGCACCATAAATAATCACATATCCCATATACCAGAGCAAATTTAGCCGAGGGCAAAGCTGGCCTGCCCATAGATCATAGTACGTTGTCGCGGAAGCGATGGACCGAGGCGCATATGACTGAGCTGGCGTTGCTGACGGAAGCCGTAGCGTTGCAGCAAGGTCAGGGCCTGCTGATGCATAGGCGAAACCAGCACATAGGGCAGGCCAGTATCAAAGGAGAGAGAGAAGGCCGAGAGCAGCAGATTTTCCGCATCAGTCGAGGTTTGCGCAATCCAGGGACCAAGCGTGCGCTCTTGAGCAAAGAGATAGCCAGTAATAGAACCGGAGGGATGACGGCTCACAAAGGCCCTGTTTGGGTATTCCTGAAGCAACCGCTGGAAGACACGAGCGCGTTCGGCCCCAAAATAGGGAGTGTCAAAAGCTGTCAGTTCGGGGATCTCATGTGCCTGTAGCCTGGAAATATTCGCTGGTAGCGCCGCAGGGCACACAGGTGGTTCCAGTAGAGAGAGCAAGAGGACTTTATCATCTTCGACGAATCCCAGCTTACGATAGAGATTCACGCCTGCATCGCTGGCATCGAGTAAAATCGTCGGAGAGCGGTGTTGCTCTGCCCAGGAGAGTAAAAACTCCATGAGGAAGGTTCCGAGCCCATAATGCTGCAAGGTTGGCAAAACGCCTACCATCCCTACATAAGAAAAAAGACCATAATTGACAATTCCCCCAAAAGCTGCCGGTTGCTCGCCAAGCAGCGCCATATACCAGCCATCTGGTTGCAGGGTCAGATAGCGTTGCAGTTCCGTTTTACGGCTGTAAGAAAGCTGGTAGGCCGCCATTGTAATCATATCGGCGATCTCCAGATCGGCTGCTGTTACGATACGAATTGATCTTTGCATAACATCAATACTATTTCTTCTGTAAAGAGACTAAGCCGACACCAGTCAGAATAACCAGCATCGCCAGATAGCTTAATATTAGTAGAAAACATGCAGCAACGCTACAGCCAAATCAGCGATCTCTTCTTCAATAAGCCCAACCAATGTCTATTCAGACATTCGTGCTGCATAGACATTGATCGTCAGCTTATACAGTTTATGAGTGGTTAGCGTGCGCCAACCATATTTATCTCCCGCTGAGAACTCCCTGTTCCGGAAGGAGGGGCCTCTCCTCGGAAGAGCCAGAATGCGCGATATAGACAGCCTGCTCCTGAGCCAGCAAGCGTTCTTTGCGCTCGCTTCCCCAGCGATAGCCACCGGGGGCACCATTTTCGCGAATGACGCGATGGCAGGGAACGGCAAGAGCCACAGGATTGGTCGCGCAGGCCTGAGCAACGGCACGAGCCTTCTTTTTATCGCCAAGAGCCTGAGCAATTTCGCCATAAGAACGGGTCTCGCCATAGGGAATAGCCTGAAGTTCACGCCAGACACGCCACTGAAAGGCCGTCGCCTGCACATCGAGAGGGAGAGAAAGATGAGGCTGCTCTCCCTCAAGGTGATGGAGAAGAGCGGTCACCCAATCAGCAAGTTGCTGACCGTCGCACACAATTTCAGCGGCCGGATATTCTTGAAACAGCGCCTCCTCAAGCAGTTCATCCGAATCGCCGAGCGAGACGAAGCAGATGCCCTTTTCCGTTGCCGCCACCAGCAAACGGCCCAGGGGAGACGTCACAAGTGTATAGCGAATAAGCATATTTTGACCTCCACTGCGATACCTGTTAGGAGTCATACCGAGATGGGCCTGTGAGCGTTCGTAGAGACGGCTGGTCGAACTATAGCCAGCCTCAATCAGAGCGCTCGTCACCGTTTCACCCTCACGCAGGCGCGTTTTCAGCTTTTTCAGGCGACACGCCTCAGCATATTGGTGAGGTGAGATACCCATACTCTGTTTAAAAATCCGTTGCAGATGGAACGGGCTCATATTCACCAGAGAACCCAGCGTTGCCAGCGTGACAGGCTCTTCCAGGTGAGACTCGATATAGGAGCAGACCTGCTGCACCATCGCCACCTGGGCTTCACCGGGCGGCGTTAACTGTGGCTGGCAACGGCGGCAGGCACGGAAGCCAGCCTGTTCGGCGTCCGCAGGAAGAGGAAAGAACAGCACATGCTCACGTTTTGGCCGTCGTGAGGGGCACGAAGGATTGCAGTATATGCCAGTGCTACGCACCGCGTACACGAAAGTGCCATCCGCCTGAGAATTCCTGCTCATAACAGCCTGCCAGTAAAAATCTTCTTGCATAGCGGGTGAAGCTCCTGATCGTAAAGTACAAGACGCGCATAAAAGCCAGGGCGCGATTGGCTGCGTCTGAGTTTGAATACGTCAATAAGTATGTGCAAAAGGAAGATATCAACAAATGGGCTTATCTACAAAACTATCCTAGAAGTAATGATAAACCATTGGGGAGTATGGCGCTATCCGATTCTTGCGCTATAATTTCTTTTTTCCAAAAGATATACAGACGAGCAGAATAGCCAAAAGAGAGGGCCGGTATGGTACTATGAAAGTGTATTACGAACAATAAACCTTACAGACCAGGGAAAGGTCTGTAAGAGGTGCAAGCAGGAGGATCTATGTCCATAGCTTATCCAGACGATTTGAAGGCAACTATCGACGAACTGGTTCCTGATCTCGTTGCCACGCGGCGAGATTTTCATGAGCATCCAGAGCTCGCATTTGAGGAGGTACGCACTTCAGGAATTGTTGCCCAGAGATTGCAAGCGCTCGGGCTGGAAGTAGAGACCGGGGTTGCGAAAACGGGAGTTGTCGGATTCTTGCGGGGAGAGAAAAAGGGTTCGGCACAGGGTAAAACGCTGGCGATTCGCGCTGACATGGATGCCCTGCCCATTTATGAATTGAACGAGATCGATTACCGCTCGCAAGTCGATGGGAAAATGCACGCCTGCGGCCACGACGGACATACGGCGATTCTCCTGGCCGTCGCAGATATTTTAAGTAAGCGCAAAGCCGAGTTGAGTGGGAATATCAAATTTATATTTCAGCCTGCGGAAGAAGTGGTCGGGGGCGCAGAACCGATGATCGAGGAAGGAGTAATGCAGGGAGTGGATGGTGTCATCGGATTACACCTGATTAGCAACTTCCCGATGGGCTATGTGGGGGTGCGCGAAGGGACCGTTTTTGCGAGCGCCAACCGTTTCGAGCTCACCGTCAAAGGCAAGGGCGGACATGCGGCCATGCCCGACCTCTCCATCGATCCCGTGGTCATCGCCGCCCAGATTATCCTCGCCATGCAAAGTTTGATCAGCCGCGAGACCTCGCCCTTCAGTCCCGCCGTAGTCACCATTGCCTCAGTTCATGCCGGGTCCGCATTCAACATTATTCCCCAGGAAGTCGTCCTGTGGGGCACCATGCGTGCTTATAGCGCAGAACATCGGCAATTTCTCCTGCAACGCATTCAGGACGTGGCAAACGGGATCAGCGGGGCAATGCAGGGGAGTTGCGATATCAAATTGACCGATGGGATTCCTCCCTGCGTCAACGATCCGGGCATGACAGCTCTGGTGCGGAAAGCGGCGATCGCCACGGTAGGAGAAGCCTATGTGAGCAACAGCGAAGCAGTAATGACAGCCGGAAGCGATGATATGGCCTGTTTTCTCGAGAAAGCGCCTGGCTGCTACTTTATCGTCGGTGCGAAGAATCCAGACAAAGGAGCAAGCTACCCGCATCATCATCCTCGCTTCGCCATCGACGAAGAGGCATTGCCCATTGGCGTCGAAGTTTTGACGCGCGCGGCTCTGGAATTTTTAGCCGATTAGCTAGAGAGCGTATGTCGTGGTTCGTGGGTCTGGGAGGATTGGAGAAGGTTTGTCACCTGGGACAACAGACATTGAGCGTTCGCAAAGCCATAATTAATGGCATAAAGTCGACCTGAAGCATCAAAGACTGCTGTAGTCGGAAAAGCAGTTACCTGGAAACGTTCCACAAGCTCGGGAGATGAGGCGGCCTGCACATCAATAACGGTCACCTCATCTTCATGAGCTTCTTTTACACGCTGCAAGACTGGAGCTTGCAAAAGACGACATTGGCGACAACTGGCAGTGCTAAAAGCCAGAATCCGCACTTTCGGCGGCTCAGACTCTGTAGAAAGCAGATTTTCGGGAAGAGAGGCAAGGGCACGGCATTGTCGATGCTTATGCAGAATAGTGTTCAAACAAATAAGTACTAATACGAATGCGCTACACAGGAGCAGCAGGCCAAAGAACAGAATCGTATCAAGCATAGGTACCAGCCTCTTCAAAAAGGTTTAAGATAGGAGAGCAGAACGTTTTGCACGCAGAAAGGCAGCGATATCGACGGGATCATCTTTACTCAGAGCCTGACGTTTCAGATCCGCCAATACCGTGCTCCATGCTTCTTTAGCCGGAAGATAGCGATTATCACGGCCAATCAATTCCTCAAAAATACGACGTTCCAATTCGCCCCAGAGCGCGCGATCGCGACCATCCAGCTCCCCATCATCAGGCACATAGTCTTGATCGTTCGTATGATTATCGACGCGCACATAGAGCGGCTGGAAATAGCTACGCACCATCTCTTCCATGCGAGCCTGATCAAGAGCCCCTCCATCAAAGCCAAGCGTTCCAATCAATTGAATCTGTACCAGAGGGCGTGCTGCCATATCTTGAGCATGGCGCGGACCCTCGTCGCGACAGTACGCTTCCAGACGCGCATAGATAGCATCTGGCTCATTCAGGCCATCAACGTGGAGATCATAGCGTACAAAGGGACGACGCTTGCTCTGGATATGTTCAGCATGATGGAGGCGCTCTTTCAAGGCTGGATCAGCAAGAAGCTCGGGAGTTTCCGTATCAACCTGCACATAATAATAGCCTCGATCATGCCACTGTATCTCCTCAGAGCTACATGTTTCAGTCGAGCCAGGATTATACATCCAGCCATCAAACGTATAAGGCTTGTGCACATGGCCGAGGGCCAGATAATCAATATGCGTGTGAAGCAACTGAAATTGTGCCATCGTTGGCAGACCCTGAATGCGCGGCACAATACTATCCACGCCCGTATGCATCATCAGCAAACGATACTCAATGCCAGCGCTCTCTTCTACAGAGCGTGCCTGTACCAGAGCCTGTGCCATACCTTCCAGACTGCGCGCAGTTGCAGAGCCCTGCCAGGGAAGACCATACACACGCAGGCGGCCATCCAGAAGGTCGACATAGGCTCCCTGCATCGTCTCCTCCTGCCAGTGATCCAACAGAGGAGCGCCATCCTGCATTACAGGAGCAAGCAGCTTGATATATCCCTGGTAGCAGAGGAACTGGAGCCAGGAAACGCCATCGCGATAGTAGCTGCGATCATGATTACCCTCAATCGCAATCACAGGAATATTCTGCTCTTTGAGTCGCCTCAACCCTTCAATCGCATGAATCAGCGTTTGAGCGTCGATGGCACGCTTATTAAACAGATCGCCAGCAATGACCAGGAAATCGACACGACGTGCAATGGCATCATCCACAATCTCCCAGAAGGCACGGCTGAAATCGTTAAAGCGTTCACGAACGCCGTACTGTTCATAGCCAAGATGAGTATCCGCAATATGGATAAAAGAAGCTCGCATGACACCCTAACTTTCCAATGACACAATCCAAAGAGCAAAACCGCAATGTGTACCAGGGACGATTAATGTGGCCCCGTCATCAATGCTCGTATGCCAGCAGCAAATATCACTAACAACGCGATACTAAAAATAAGCATATCGCGCCGAGGATTCTTGCCGCCAGTGGCGTACGTCAGGGCCACCGGCAGACCAAGCGCCACAATTGCCCCATAGACATAATGTAAATAATAGAGCGAATCATCCGGACGACCGGGACGTTGGCCGAGAGCAACCAGGCTAACCCCAAATAGACCTTGCAACAGGGCTAAGCAGCCAGTAACAATCAGCACCGTGCGCCAGACCTTCGGCACCTCACGCTTCGTAAAATACAGAACCAGGCCCCAGACGGCCGTAATCAGAGCAGCGGCAAGGACCAGATACACATTGTATTGGTGTAGAGTGACAATGATGTCAACCACGTGTAATCTCCTCAATATCGCCAGAGAAGCGACATGCTCAATGGTGTATTCTTTCTTTCGAGCGAAGAATTGGAAAATCTCGGCCCAGCCATTGTACCAGGGCGGCAAACCGTAAGAGAGAAGAGGGGAGAAATCTTCCAGAATTACTATAACGCGAGTGAGCGTGAAAGACAAGTAGCCAGACCATCTGTTTCAGGCAATGTCGTTATAATCGAAGAAAAGCAACAAGACGACCGTGGAGCCTACAGACTCTCTGGTCGTCTTGTTTTGGAGAAGTTCTTGCTTGCTGATTTAGCCTTCTTGTTTCAGAGCTTGCTGCATATACTCACGGAGAGCAGGAGCAATCTCCGGGCGTTTCAGAGCATAGGCAATAGAGGTCGTCAGCAGACCGAGAGGATTACCTGTATCGTAGCGCTGACCAGTAAAACGCAGGCCAAAGCAGCGTCCGGCCTGAGCTTGCATAGCCAGAGCGTCCGTGATCTGAATTTCGCCGCCCTTACCGGCAGGAGTTTGTTCAATGAGATCAAAAATGTCCGGCGTAATAATATAATGTCCGGCAATACCCAGATTTGAGGGAGCCTCTTCGAGAGCAGGTTTCTCAACCAGATGCTTCACCTGCAAGACATTGTTACCGAGCTCGTCAACGTCGGCAATACCATAAGATGGAACTGTCTCAGGTGGAAGAGGGGCCAGACAAAGTACTGAGCCACCATACTGCTCGTGAATCTCCATCATGCGAGGTAGACAAGGAGTCTCAGGATCAATCAGATCGTCGCCCAGAATAACCACAAATGGCTCATCGCCGACCACATCGCGTGCACAAAGAATAGCATGGCCGAGGCCGCGAGGTTCTTGCTGACGCACAGAGACATATTTAGCCATCGTCTGTACACGGCGCAATGCCTCAAGCTCTTTCTTCTTACCTTTACGCTCCAGAGCCTGGTCCATTTCAGGGAATATATCAAAGTGATCATCGATAGCACGTTTACTGCGGCTTGTGACGAAAATAATCTCCTCGATGCCAGCAGTAACAGCCTCCTCAACGATATATTGCAATGTCGGTTTATCAACGAGTGGGAACAGCTCTTTAGGAACCACCTTACTGGCAGGAAGTACTCGTGTTCCCAGACCAGCGACAGGTAACACCGCTTTGCGAATACGCATAGATCCTCCTCATACATAAAGCGTGGTAAGCCAATAAAAAAGCCTACCAACTATGGCCATAGTGTAGTGTATTGGAGTGAGCAGGTCAAGCACGACCGACAATATTGAACGAAGATCGGCCACTTACTTGCGTCTGAGCAAAGCAATAATAATAATGATGATCACAATCACAACGAGATAAGGAATTTGTATACTCATGGTGAGAATATTGTTCGTGACGTCAAGACTCATAGTGTTTCTTCCCTCTACTTTCATCCTTGATCGGACATGCAAAAAGCAACGCCCAACACCACTATCTCATGATATTAACGGATGAGCGCGCTAAAAAGTTTTGTGTCTTACAAAACGTCTTATGCTATCAGAAAAAGAACAGGACAAAATGCACTGCCAGAAACAGCTTGCACCTATTTCCTGTTACCAAAATCAAACTACGCACTTTACCAGCATATATGTATCATGCCGCTATTACGGGCGAAACACGCGGGCCTCTCAGCCCAAAACTAGCAGCCAATCAAGATGGCTATCCGCCCAGATCGGGAGATCAAACAGTGTGCCTCTCAAAGCCAGGGAGGCCGCATGAGCAGAATCGAAACGCCACCCATAGCAATGCAAAAGAGAATTTGTGAGAATAGAACTCTTCTCCAGACACGCCGCTTATCCCTATTGTGAACCATAAGCGTGTAATGTGCAAGATCTCTGGCAAATTTTTCTAGAGGAAAGAGTACATTGTTGCTAGTACAAGATGATGAGATCAAGAAGGAGCAAAAGAAGTACAAAATATAAATAACAAGGTTAAGAAACAGCAACTGATACCTGTAAATCACAACTACATGTTAACATCCATAAACTTACCTATATAACATGTATTTATTACAATTTCTGTACACGGATGTAACAGAAGCAAAAGGGATGTGAGCGGCTTGTTGACGAGCAGGAAAAACCTGAGTCTGCGTCAGGAAGTGTGGGAAGGGGATGCAACAAAAGAAAAAGGTGGAAGAGGGATGGCATCTTTCCTTGAGGGAGTGTGGCGAAGTGGTCGGAGGGGTAAGTCTACTGACACTGGGAGGGTGGTTCATACCACTCAACTGGCTACCTGCACAAAGTATATTTTGTGCATTTTTCCTCATGATATTTGCCTTCGCCGTACGTTATCGGCCATATGTCGCGTATGGCGCAGGGCTGATAGCGGCCAGCGGATATAGCAGCTTGCTCTGGTGGCGTCCAGATCTGCAAGATCAGATGAGCACACCATTTGCATTCGGGCCAATCAGCTTATTGTTAGCAGGTATTCTCTGTAGTGGCCTCCTGCGCGGACAGAGGAGGCGTCTGACTACATTGATGCAACAAAATGTGAGTTACCAGGAGCAAGTACAGGCAAGTACACGTCGCTATCAGGCAGTGCTCATAGTAAACGAAGAACTGGAGCGCCGTATCAGCAGGCCACTGGCTTCGCTAACGACCTTCTGTAAGTCTATTGAGCACATCTGGACACTGAGAGAGAATGCCCGCCTGCAAGCCATGCTCAAAATGGTCTTGTGTACAATTGAGGCGCAGAATGGGGCGCTTTATCTCCTCAAACATGGGCATTTGCAACTGGCTGGAAGATATTGTGACCAGGAAGGAGAGGAAAACAACGCCTTTTCGCTGGAAAGAAATGATCCAGTAGTCAGAGCAGCATTGCAACAGGGACGCGTCTGCACAATACATGATCTTTTGCAGGAAAGGAGAAATATCGAAGAAAGCACTGTAATTATGGCAGGTCCATTGAGATTAAAAAATAAGCAGCTCCGAGGCATCATTGTCATCAATCACATACCCTTGCTCAAATTCTCTCCTGAAACAGCCAGACTTTTTCAGGCCGTACTCCATGTCGCAGAGATCGCTCTCTGGGAAGAACAGGAGCATGACGAGGAGATCACCGAGCGCAAACCTGTTATCACGTCAATAGCAAAAGGTACGCATGAAGACTTAGCAC
>Ga0310811_10012793_pt1 | contig 10910 bp, 15 predicted proteins | sample YCmetagenome_FD_207642 | JGI IMG/M metagenome (GOLD analysis project Ga0310811, IMG submission 207642) | Soil microbial communities from experimental microcosm in Duke University, North Carolina, United States - YC | ecosystem: Engineered > Artificial ecosystem > Soil microcosm > Unclassified ...
CCTGTCGTTCAGCCAAAACAAACCAGCGCGCATTCTCTCGCCCCCGAATCAACACGTAGGCAAGAGAATCACGTGGCGCTATTTAGGTACAGACCCTAGAACATGTCTCCGCGCAAAGCGCTCGATGGAGTCGAGCGGGTTCGCTCAAACGGCGCAATTGCCTTTCCCTAGAAGGTTTCGATCGACTAGGAATTGTTTTCAGACTCGAAGACAGCGTTCGATCATACTGGCCAGCCCGCTCAACGCGTAGCAGATCACAAAGAATATGCTCAGCACGCCCAGATAGATCTCGATGGCGTGTGAGTCTCCGGTTCCGACATACGCTAGTCTTTCTATCATTTGACGCGCCGATCCCAAGAGATCCGACACCCCAACAACGGACGTCAGTGCACTCGCCTGGACGAGAACGGTGAGCTGCCCGACGTAGGGCGGCAACGCACGCCGAAATGCTTGTGGCAAAATGACGAACACAAGCGCTTCCGTTGCGCTCAAGCCAAGCGCTCGGGCGCCCTGCTCTTGGCGATGTGGAATTGAATCCAAGGCGCCTCGAAAGACCTCACCGATGTTCGCCCCGCCCCAGAGCCCCAATCCGATTATTGCGGCCGTGAGTGGGCCCGTGCGGAGACCAATTTGCGGAAGGGCAAAGAACACGAAGAGGAGTATCATAAGCGACGGCACGCCGCGGAACAACTCAACGTAAAGCCGTCCGACAAAGCGCGCGAACGTGAGCGTGCTTTGCGACAGCGCCGCGATCAGGAGACCAAGGATTGTCGCCAAAATGACGGTGAGCAGCGAGATCCACAAAGTAACCAAAAGGCTCTTACCAAGGTAAAGGGTGACAGGCCAAACCCAGTTGGTCATTTAACTACTCCCAGCCCCGGAACCGCGAGCCTGCGCTCGAACGTACGAGACAAAGCGCTTAGGATGCTGCACACCAGCAGGTACATGAGACAAGCGATTCCGAAGGTCTCAAACACTTTAAACGTATCTGACACGATCCGGTTGGCGACATAGGTCAATTCCTGATAGCCGACGACGATCATGAAGGAGGACGACCTGAACTGCGTGATCGCCGTGGTTGTTGTTCCGGTGATCGCGATGCGCAACGCGATCGGGAGTGTGATGTCAAGAAAGGTCTGGAACGCCGGCAAGCCGAGAGCGCGAGCTGCCGTCACTTCGCCTTTCGGCACAGCTTCGAATGCGGCCCTGAAGACCTCCGTTTGATAAGCACCGCCCCACAATGCGAGCGCTAGCCAGGAAGTCTCGAACGGCGTCAGACGGATGCCTATGTCGGGTAGCGCGTAGAACAGAAAGAGCTGGCTCCGGAAATCTGGACAGGGCGATGAGTGGAGTTTCTGCCTGACGGCGGGCAAGATTGTCCCGCGAATCAGGAGAGACGATGAGCAGACGAGCCCGCCGGCAGCACGCACTCGCATTCAAGGCCAAGGTGGCGTTAGCGGCGATCAAGGATCAAGGGCGAGATGACGCTGGCCGAGCTGGCTGAGCATTTCGACATGCATCCGAACCGGATCACGCAGTGGAAGTCCCAGCTTCAGGAAGCGGCGGCCGAGGTCTTTGGTCCTCGCGGTGGCAACAGAACGAGCGAGCCCGCGGGGGACGTGAAAACGCTGCACGCCAAGATCGGGGAGCTGACGCTTGAGAACGATTCCTAAGAAACGGCAGCATCTACTTTCGGCTCCAAGGGCAGGTGAACAAAGCCGAATGCCTTGGCACGCCGCTGCAAATTGTTGACCACTCGCGTCCGGTAGCGCGTCTCGTAGGACGAGGCCCCGGGATCGACATAGTCCATTCCGTATCGCACAGCATTGTAGAACAGAACTGCGATCTTCCGGGCCGTGGCGGTCACGGCCTTGGTCTTGCCAAAGCACTACTGCCGCTTCACAGCATAATGGCTGATCAGCCGTCGCAGTTCAGTTTCCGCCGCTGCGGTTGAACCAATACCTCGCTCAGGCAGTTGCTTGATCCTTCGATCTGGATGAAGGACCGCGTGGTCAAGCAGCAGACGCCGCTTCACAGACTGAGGCCGCGTTTGTTGAGCACCGTGTCCCTCAGAGCACCCTTGATCTCGCGAGCGATGTCCTTGCTGACCTGGGGTCCGAACTCCCGCTCGGCATCCGCAACGACATCGGCCTCAGCGCCGATCAGTCCCGCTTCAACGAGCTTTTGCTTCAGTCGGCCCGGGAACTCCTCCTCCAAGGCATCGGCGAGCTTTTCCTCCATCGTGGCATGGTGTTCCGGTTCAATGCGGAGCACCACATCGTCCCAAGGTTTCCAGTCCGTCGCCAAATAGTCGGCGAACCCCGTCGCCTCCTTGCTCCGCACAGACGTCTCAGCCCTGTCAATGTCTTCCTCGGTGAGGTGAGAGTCGTAGAAGTAGTTCATGTCCGGGGCGATGTGCTGCAGCCCCAGCCGCTCGCGCAGCGTGGCCTGATAGGCAAGGTAGACCTCGATTTCGTCGACGTTGTTGATGGTGCCGCCTGTGCGGAGCGATTGGACCTTCTCGCGCGCGATCCCCCCCAGTGCCTCCAAGCGGAACATGACACGGCCTAGATCAACGAGGGCCGCTACCCCCTCGTTATTGTCATAGAGCCCGTTCTCGACGTTGGCGATCAGGCGCGCGGTTTGCATGCCGTTCCAGGTCAAAGTTCTGCGATCCGCGCAGCTCTCGTTGGCGTCAAGAGCAAGCTGGAAGTACTGCGCGCGCAATTGCGGGTTGGCCGCTGCCTGCCGCAGATCATTGGCCACCCCCTGCTGGAATCCTTCGTTCCCAGAGTTCACGGTATTCCGCAGCCCGTTGAGGAAGTCTGCGTATTGCTGGGCACCGGGTTCTTCTGCAAAGCTCTGCCACTTGGCCACCACCTCGGGATCGCCCTCCTTCGGATCCCCGTTGAGCCAGTCCGCTACTGCCTCGGGAAGAGACTCCGCAGCTACTGTCTCGAGAGGAAACGGCGCAACGGCGGCGTCCTCCCACTGATCTTCGTGCGTCTCAGACAAATCAAAGACGACCCTCGGGCCGGCATACCCATCGGTACTTTGGATTGTGTCCAGGTTCATCAGCATCTCCTGGGGCAGCGGATTGCCAGACACAACCACCTCCGCAGCAGCCCCCAACTGCGTTAGCAAGCCCGTGGGTAGGCTGGTTAGCTGGTTATCGTTAAGGTAAAGTCTTCCGAGACTGGTCGGGAGAGTCTCGGGCAGGCTCGTCAATTGGTTTACACCAACGTCAAGGCTTCCGAGACTGGCCGGGAGAGTCTCGGGCAGGCTCGTCAATTGGTTTACACTAACGTCAAGGCTTTCGAGCCTGGCCGGGAGGGCCTCGGGCAGGCTCGTCAATTGGTTGTTGCCGACGTTGAGGCCCTCGAGCGCGGCCGGGAGGGTCTCAGGCAGGCTGGTGAGCCGATTGCTCCACACGTCCAGCAAGGCGAGCCCGGCCGGAAGCGCGGGCAAGCTGACCAACTGATTCCCATTAACATTGAGCGAATTGAGCGCGTCAGGGAGAGTCTCGGGCAGACTGGTCAGCCGGTTGAAGGACGCGTCGAGCGAGTGGAGCCCGGCTGGAAGTGGAGGCAGGCTGGTGAGGCGCAGCATTGCAAGATTCAGCTCGCCCTGATTCCAAGCATTCACTCGCCTTACAGCCTCTTGTCGATCCTCGAGCGGGTTCTGCCCCTCTTCGGCAGCCCACTCCTCCAGCATCTGGTCGTGCCCCCCCTCCGCAGGAGCAGAATCCCCGAGATTTGCCGGATCGTCAGCGGCGAGCACCGCGTGGGTCAAGACTCCAACCCACTGCGCCTCCTCACCTTCCCGGTCCTCGCGGCCGGAAGATTCGGTGCTGCCATTACCGCGCTGAGCCTGCCCTGCATCAAAGGGATCCATTTCCTGCTCCTTGTCGGACTGAGCAAATTATGCGACCTCTCGGCCCACATCGAACGTTGCAGCCTCTAAGACATTTAGCTTACGTCGAGCTGACGAGCGTTGAACCATGTTGAGGAAGCGATCTGCGCAATTTGTGAAGGAGTTCGGCTTCGATTCGGTGCAGCCTTTCGGCTTGAGCCAGATGAGGTCAGAGGGTACCGTCAAGTTAACGAATTGGAGCGGCGGAGGGGGTAGACGAGCGGCATGCGGACTGCCAAGGACCCTCTTTATCGCCGCCATCGCTTCCCACCGGAAGTGATCAGCTATGCCGTTTGGTTGTATTTCCGGTTTCCCTTAAGCTTGCGCATGGTCGAGGAAATGCTGGCGGCGCGTGGCATTGGCGTGACCTATGAAACCGTGCGCCAGTGGGGACGGAAATTCGGCAAGCCGTTCTCCGATCGGATCCGCCAGCGCGCTCCCGCCCGCGGTGACAAATGGCATCTGGACGAGGTCGTTATCTCGATCGCGGGCGAACAACATTGGCTCTGGCGCGCTGTCGACCAGAATGGTTTCGTTCTCGACGTCTTGATCCAGCGTCGAAGAGACGCGCGCTGCGCAGCGGCTCATGAAGAAGCTCTTGAAATCCGCCGGCACGCCGCCGCGCGTTATGATCACGGATAAGCTGCGTTCGTACGGCGCTGCGAGGGCGAAGATGGGCTTACACGTCGAACATCGCCAGCACAAAGCTCTCAACAATCGGGCCGAGAATTCTCATCAGCCGACGCGGCGACGCGAGCGGATCATGACGCGCTTCAAATCGTCCCGTCAGGCTCAACGGTTTCTGTCCGTTCACGATCAGGTCGCGAACCTTTTCCACATCCCCTATCCCGGAGCCGCCACCGCCGACTTCCGTCGTGCTTCGCGCGAGCGAGCCTTTGCGACTTGGCGCGAGATCTCCATGACAAGCGCTATCGCCGACTCTCGACCTCTGAGAATCGCCTCCTTCGGCTCGGCGGTCGATTAAGTTGACGATGCCCCCTGATGAGCCAGAGCCTCCCTTCTCGAAAAGCCTGATCAGTCTCAAATTGTCTGACGACGGACAATCGTTGCCACTGTCTCAGCCAGGCTGCTGTCATCCGAAAGACGGCAAATCCGGGCGCGGGTCCACCCTTCTTCCCGAGCTCGTCAGCTTCTCGAAAGCCAACCTTCCTAGCATTCAAGCCCGGTCTCTAGATGCCGATGCCGCCCATGCTGAACTAGGGGGCCCGCTAGTGGATCTGCAGGAGATTTTGTTATCAGAAAGGAGAGCTTTATGGATTCCAATCGGATAAGCGGTGCCGGCGCGCAAGGGTCTCCAACGGGTTACGTCCGGACACAGGAGGATCATGATCTATTTAGGCAGGCCGCGAATGAAGCCCGGTCATTATCATCTGCCGGGCCTGTGTCGGCACAGACGCCGATTTGGCGTTCGAGCGCTCCATACGGAAGCTTTTCACGCGATGGCTACTCTTGGAACAACGACGTATGGGGCCCGCACCCTGGGCCTCAGACGATTTCGGTGAGTGCAGCCAACCGGTGGAGCGTGTGGTCGAACCAGCCCAATACTCCTGGCATCAAGAGCTATCCGCACGTGGCTTTCAATATCGGGAAACCGCTCAGCTCAATCAACACTCTGAGCTCGAGCTTCAATCAGGAAGTTCCCACTGGCGGCGCCTGGGATGTCGCCTACGATATCTGGGACAGCTCAGACCGACATGAGATAATGCTCTGGACAAACTACACCGGAAACTCGGACGGGAGCGGCAACGTTAAGCCCATTTCATATCATTATGCCCCTTCCGGTGCGGCGATTCCGGTCTACAGCAATGTCAATGTAGGCGGGGCGACTTGGAACGTGTTTGAAGGCGAAGGCTCCGATGGTCACAAGGTCATCTCATTGCTGCGCACTTCGAAGACCAACAGCGGGACAGTGGACATCAAGAGTATCCTGCAGTGGATCAAGTCGAAGGGGTACTTTGGCGACATAAACGTCGGTAGCGTCCAATACGGCGTCGAGATTACCTCGTCCCCGGGGGGAAAGAACTTCAATTTCAACAACTGGTCCGTGACTTCGAAGTGAAGTCCGCGCGGGCGGTAAGGTGAGCTGCACTATGCCAATGAGCCACGCTGACTGACGGCCTTGGCTTGCCGCTCACATCCCGACCGCCACGATCCCGGCCTCAACCGAACCTATGCCGAGATGGCAAGCCATTACGGCACGGCCATCTCGCAGCCCGGCCGCGGCGCCCAAAAGATAAGGCAAAGGTCGAAGTTGCGGTGCAAGTCGCGCAGCGATGGATTTTGGCGCGGCTGCGCAACCAACGCTTCTTTTCGTTGGCGTGACCTGCCACTGAGCATTTCCTCCAGAAGGATTCAGAGTCCGCCCCGAAGAAGGACGGACAGATGAAGCGAGCAAGGTTCACGGAAGAGCAGATTATCGCAGTGTCGAAGGCGCATGAGGCCGGGGCGAAGACGGCCGACCTAGCTCGCAAGCACGGGGTCTCCGAAGCGACGATCTACAATTGGAAGGCCAGCTCGCAATGGTTGGCACGCAAGATCGCCGCGATGGGGCATACCGTCCGCATTATTCCGGCTCAATTCGTCAAGCCTTATGTAAAGTCCAACAAAAGTGACATCATCGATGCCGCAGCGATCGCGGAAGCAGTGACGCGACCAACAATGCGCTTCGTCGAAATACGGTCGCCCGAACACATTGACCTGCAAGCGCTGCATCGTGTTCGCGATAGGATGATTTCGCAACGGACGTGCCTCATAAATCAGATGCGCGCTTTTTGCCTTGAATATGGGATCGCTATTCACCAGGGCGCCGGCAAGTTCAAGGCAGATCTGCCGAGGGTTTTGGCAGATGAATCGAATGATCTAACGTCGGCCATGCGTCGCATTCTTGCATCTACATTCGACGAGCTGCGGCAGCTGGAGCTGCGGATTGCTGAAGTCAACCGCGAGATTGAGGCGATTGCCTCTCAAAGCGATACTGCACGTCGATTAATGACTATCCCGGGCATTGGGCCACTCGCGGCGACAGCGCTTTTGGCAGCAGCTGGATCTGCCCCACAGTTCAAAAAGGCCCGCGATATGGCAGCTTGGCTGGGTCTTGTTCCTAGAGAATACTCTACGGGAGGCAAAACGAAGCTCCTGGGGATAAGCAAGCGCGGCAACCGATATCTGCGCCGGATGATCATCCACGGCGCCCGCTCCTGCGTGACACATCTTGATCGCTCGCGATATCACCTTGGCGCCTGGCTTGATGGACTTCAGGCACGCATGCACACTAACAAGGTCACCGTCGCCTTGGCGGCAAAGATTGCGCGGATCGCATGGGTAGTGATGACTAAGCCCGGCGCAAGCTACGAACGGCGGGATCCGGCCTTTAGCTGATCCCGTTTGTTCCAGACTGCGACCCTACCGTACGGTCTGGGAGTAAAAGGGGTGCAAAAAAGGATTTCAATATCAACTAGATGTACAATCGAATCGGTCTTGAAGCGGAAGTCGGGTCATCGAGTCGTTCTTAAAGTCGCAATCGAGTCGTTCTCAAAACGCGAGCTCCAGGAATATCAACGGGATAGCCGAGTCGTTTTCAAAGTGGCCTCACACAAATATGTGCGAACACTTTGAAAACGACTCGATTTCGTTTTCGAATCGACTCGATCTCAGAACTCCCTGATCAGCCTGCCGAATGGGGTCCGAAAAAGTGAGGGGGTCTAATCAGCTTCGTCGCGTCTGCAACGCCTGCACCTCCCATCCAATCGCCATCGAGGACGACATGAAGCAGCCAGCATCGACGTTCGTGTTCCATGAACAGGAAGTCGCCGGCGTCGCGTTTCGCGCCATGGTCGAGACCGGACGCGTGGTGCTGCAGATGCAGAACTCGAGCGGTCGCGAGTCCAGTGTTGACCTCATCGCGAGGCATTCGCCCTGCCGTGTCTCTGCTACGCCGAAGATGGCTGGCAGCGTCGCGGCATGATTTCAGGCCCGCGGGGCTGGGCCGTTTGTCACGACACCGCGCGCGAGCCACGTATGTTTCTAGGATACCTTCACTCCGACGACGTGCGCCTTCTGAACCACGAATTCGGCCTCCATCGAAGGAACTTCCTTGGTCATCAACTTCAGTTCAAGGATTCGATAGCTGGCCGGGCGCTGAAGCAGATCATGCTGCATGATCCGGTTCGCGCGGCCCTTTTCCGCAAGGCCGACGCGTCGCTGGATAACTGGGCCGAGCAAGTCGCTTCCGAAAAGCCGGCGTGCCCCACACGACTGGCGATCCAAAGACGCGAGCTTACTCGACTCGGGAAGCGTCCGAGGGAGGGTGTTTCCTCCCTTCGGCCATCACCTTATCCGTTGACCGTCGGCTACTTTTCTGACTCAATCAAGCCGTTTATGGACCGGTCTTAACAACCTGGGGGGCGGCATGGATTCGATCCTTCGCGTTCTGATGCCCTTCTTCGGGCCGAAGAACTATTCTGAGATGCTCTAGAAGAACGCTTTGGCGGATTTCTGGCTGACCTTAGCCTGCTCGTTCCTGGTGAGGTACGATCCTTGGATTAACGGTCTTTTCTTGCGAGTTGAGCATCTGCCCGGCGTCAAGGAATTCGCCACGGCTATTAAAGCTCCTGAGGTGAACGTGGGCGGCTTCGCGCTTGCTTTGCTGGTGCTCATCTTCAGCAGGGTCACCCGATTCCATGATCGGATTTCGGACATATTTAAGATCAGGGCGAGGTTCGACCGCGCTAACATCCTTCTCCCTCTGGCTGTCATGTCGGGTGCGCAGATGTCGGCCCGTCAGGTGGCAAATCTCAAACGCGACCGCCATCCCCTCGTGAGAGCGACGTTCTACAAATACGCGTCCAGCCGAAGCGAACATCCGCTCGTCGACAAGCACGACATCGAAAGCGCATTGGAGGCTTGGCACATATTGGGTTGCCTTGGAGTGGCTCTTCATACTCACAGGCTTCGCGGTCTTATCCGCCTTCGCCAGGGCAGCTTGGTTTCTGATCATTTTTTGGACCGCCTCGATGGCCGCGCTTCTATTTATACATCTTCGGTATGGATTGCTGGAACGAAGGGCGGATCCCCAGATCCAACAGATAGCCGGGAATGCCGAGGCAAGTGCAGGCAACCGCCAAGCATTCACAGAGGCGGCCATCTGATGTGGTACAAGATCGGGAAGGATATCATCGTCCGGAGCGAAAACGCAGCCAAGCCGGAAACACAGAGTTCGGCCTATCTTAAGAAGCTGATCTCGCGTCTCGAGCCAATTCATTCCAGCTTCGACTTTGGCTGCGGCAAACTGCGTTACGAACGGGCAATAGCCAAAACCACCGGCGAACTTGCGTTGGTGGATTCGGAAGTGCAGCTTTCAAGGGGTCAAATGATCCGCGGTCGTTCGACCACCATCCGCGATTACGTCGGCAAATCAAATCACGTCCACGCCCTCACCGTGGGTCAGTTTGCCTCCCATGACCGGAGATACGACCGCGGCTTCTGCATAAACGTTCTTTCTGTGATCCCATCGGCAAGCGTGAGACTTGGCATCGTTCAACTGATGAGAGCTAAGCTAAAGCCAAACGGCACTTGCTTGTTTGTGACGCTCTATCGCAATTCTGATTTTACAAGGATGCAGAATCTCCCGAATTGTCAACCATACGGCAACGGCTTCCTCATGGACTCGCTTAGGGGCCATTCCTTCTACGGCCTCATCCCGCCGGACGATCTCGCCGGATTGGTTAAGCGTGCAGGCTTCTCGGTCGAGTCGATCGTGCTGGATGAAGGCTCCGCATACCTGTGGGCCCGAACTCCGGACGGGCGACCTGGACCGATCAATTTCGAAATCCGTGAAACTGCGGAGAACTTTCAGATTCGATCTCAGCCAAGCGTGAGCAACCGCAGCTCGGCAAGGTAGACCAGGCCGGCAGAGACGGCGCTTGGATCCTGAGCAGCAGCCGCGGGGGCTCAAGTCACATCGACGACCTGTCCCGCTTAGGTTCGTCTGCTTCCGATAGTCGGCGATCTGCTGTCTGTAGTGGCCGATGCTCGGCGCATCCGGAGCCACGTCGCTCTTCCAATCGACGACCGCGTCGATGGCGCCGGCCTCGTCGAACGCGATCGCGTCAACCTGTCCGGAGAGCAGGACCTTGCCGCCTTCGTGAGTCTGGCTTCCGAACAACGGGAGCTCGGGGGCGAGACGCGGTCGCGGCGTCACGACGTCCGGAAGAGCGAGCGTCCGCAGCACCGTGGCGGTCAGTTCGACGGCGCTGATGCCCATCTTCGGATCCTCCGCCGGTTCGTGCCCCATCTGCCGGATCAGTTCCGCAGCCCGCGTTTCAAGCCCGCCCTGGCGTCGCAGGCTTCTCCGGTCAGCACCTCCTCGATTAGCTTGTGAAGGATGGTGCCACGCGTCGAACTTCTGAGAACGGCAGCAGGCTCCGCAGCGCCGGTTTCCGGAATTTCCCCGCTTTCGATCTTCGCTTCTGGCTCGTCCACCTGATCAAGTTCGCTCCGGCTCGGGCGACGCCAGATCACGGTCTTGCGCACATCGAAGATAGCGGTCGCCTCGGCGGCGAAGGTCTCGCGGGTCTGCCCGTTCTCTAGCGGCGTGACGTTCCTTTCCTTCGCGGTGCCGACGTCGTTCGGGTTGATCGCCGGGAGACCAGCCAGGCCCAAATCGACGAGCTTCGCCCAGCACTTGTCCGACAGGTCGGCGGAGTGCCTAGGCAGGATCAGCAGGTCGCGCGCCCGGGTCGCGGCCACGTACCAGAGGCGTACGCGCTCGCGCCGCTGCTGCTGCCGCGGTGACGGTGTTGCCCCACGGATTGGCCGAGGAGACAATCACGGATTGAGCAGTTGCGGAGGCTGTCCACGTGAATACGGCCCTTACACGACGATCTACAATCGCTTCAATCGCTGGGCCAAGCGAGGACGATGGTGCGCAATCTTCGAAGCGCTGGCCAAGCCTGGCGAAGACGGCGTCGTACTGTCGC
>Ga0310811_10012795_pt1 | contig 10909 bp, 8 predicted proteins | sample YCmetagenome_FD_207642 | JGI IMG/M metagenome (GOLD analysis project Ga0310811, IMG submission 207642) | Soil microbial communities from experimental microcosm in Duke University, North Carolina, United States - YC | ecosystem: Engineered > Artificial ecosystem > Soil microcosm > Unclassified ...
CAGCCGGCGCAGGATCCACCGATGTGCCAAGCCGCTTGCCAAGACTGATCACCGCATCGGCGCGATACCCGAGCGCCTCGTAAAACGCGCGTAGCTCGGCCTTCGCAGACAATATCTGCAGATTCAGCTTCGGACAGCCGCGCTCGGTCAACGCCTGTTCGACATGCGCGACGAGGCGCGTGCCGATCCCATGACGACGCAACGACTCATCCACCGCAAGCGAATACATCCAGCCACGGTGCCCGTCGTAGCCGCCCATCACCGTGCCGACGATGCGCTCGTCGAACACCGCGACAAAAAACAGTTCCGGCTGCGTCGCCAGCTTGTTGGCGATCGACAGATGCGGGTTGCGCTGTGGCCTCGTCGCGTCCCGGTACTCGGGGAAGGCTTGTTGCCACAGCGCGACCACCGCATCGGTATCGCGCGCGTCGAAGCGGCGGATCGATAGCGGGGCGCGTGTCGTCATCAGCGTGCTCCTGTTCGATTACAGCGTGTCGAGAATCGAACGCAGCATCGCCATCATCTGGTCGATCTCTTCGTTCGTCACGTTCAGCGCCGGCATGAAGCGCAACAGATTCGGACGCGCCGCGTTCAGCAGCAGGCCGTCGGGCTGCATGTCGCGCGCCTTCTCGACGATCTGGGGGCCGGTGTCCTTATCGAGCAGCAACGCTCGCAGCAGGCCTTCACCGCGTTCGCCCTTGAAGCCGCGTTCCTCCGACAACTCCAGCAGCTTCGAGCGCAGATACTCGCCGCGCGCCCGCACGCCTTCCAGAAAGCCCGGCGCGGTCAGTTGCGAGATCACCGAATAGCCGACCGCGGTCATCAGCGGATTGCCGTTGTAGGTACCACCCTGATCGCCGGCTTCGAACACCGCGACGTCCGCCTTCGACAGCAATGCCGCGAGCGGCACGCCGCCGCCGATGCCCTTGCCGAGCGTCATGATGTCCGGCTCGATGCCCGACAGCTCATAGGCGAACAGCGTGCCCGCACGGCCGCAGCCGCTTTGCACTTCGTCGACGATCAGCAGCAGGTTGTGCTTCTTCGTCAGCTCACGCAGTTGCTGCATGAATTCGCGCGATGCGGGAATCACGCCGCCTTCGCCCTGAATCGGTTCGAGCATCACGGCGACCGTCTTCGCATTGATGAGCTTTTCCACCGATGCGATGTCGTTCAGATCCGCTTTCGGGAAGCCCGGCACTTGCGGTGCGTAGATCGTGTCCCAGCCCGGCTTGCCGCTCGCCGACATGGTGGCGAGCGTGCGGCCGTGGAAGCTGTGATCGAACGTGATGATTTCGAATGCGCCGTCCTTGAACTTCTTGCCCCACTTGCGCGCGAGCTTGATCGCGCCTTCGTTGGCTTCGGCGCCGCTGTTCGCGAAGAACACCTTGTCGAAGCAGCTGTGTTGCGTGAGCAGGCCGGCGAGTCGCGCCATCGGTTCGTTGTAGAACGCCGGCGATGGATTGAGCAGCAGCTTCGCCTGCTTGTTCAGCGCTTCGATCATGCCGTCATTGCAATGACCGAGACTGTTGACCGCCCAGCCCTGGATGAAGTCGAGATAGCGCCTGCCGTTATTGTCGTAGAGCCACGAGCCCTTGCCGTGCGTGAAAACGATTTCGGGCCGGTTCGTGATGTACATCAGCGACTCGATAGGGTACTCATTGAAATTCATGACGACGGGCTCCAGGGAACAGGGTGAAAGCAGGTGAAAGTGAATGACGAGCAGGCCGAAGATGAAACTGCGGCCGGAAAAACAAAAAGCCACGGCATGCCGTGGCTTTCATGATTCGAACAGCTTGCGCCCTTGTGCGGCGCGAATCCGTGACGAAGCCAGCGGCGTCCCTAGGGGAGCGGCGAGCGGCGACGTCGGAGTTCGGAGTGGATGCGGTTCATGCGCGAAAGAATACGACAAGGAAAGCGCCGGTGTAAACCATGAATTTGCACCGATGCGCATGAAGGTGGAATTTTGCGCGTCCGTCTTCATGCTGACAGGTTGTGCGAGGACGGTCTTATCGACATGTCGACAAGACCGTTCGTTTGCTCAAACCGCGTTGGCCAGATCCGCTTCGCTCGTGAACGAGTCCGCGTAGAACTCGTCTTCCGGCAGGCTGTGATGCTGGGTGAAATCGCGCTGAGCCGATTCGACCATCACCGGCGCGCCGCACGCATACACCTGATACGCCGACAGATCGGGCAGGTCTTCGATCACCGCGCGATGCACGAAACCGACGCGGCCCGTCCATGCATCGCTTGCGTCCGGTTCGGACAGCACCGGCACGAACTTGAAGTTGGGAATCTCGCGCGCCCATTGTTCGGCCAGCTCGAGCAGATACAAGTCTTTCTTGCGACGCGCGCCCCAGTACAACGTCATCGGTCGCTCGAGGTCCTTGAACACCGCGTGCTCGACGATCGCCTTCAGCGGCGCGAAGCCCGTGCCCGAAGCAAGCAGCACGATCGGCTTGTCCGAATCTTCACGCAGGAAGAAGGTGCCGAGCGGTGCTTCGAAGCGCAGGATGTCGCGCTCTTTCATCGTGTTGAATACGTGATCGGTGAAGGCGCCGCCGGGCATGTGACGGATGTGCAATTCGATCGGGCCTTCCGTATGCGGCGCGCTCGCCATCGAATAGCTGCGGCGCTTGCCGTCCTTCAGGATGAATTCGAGGTACTGGCCGGCCAGGTATTGCAGACGTTCGTTGGCGGGCAGTTGCAGCTTCACGACGATCACGTCGTCGGCCTTGCGCTCGATCGCGATCACGCGGCACGGCAGCTTCTTGACTTGCACGTCGCCGACACCGGCCACTTCGCGGATGTCCACTTCGAGATCGGAGCACGCGGTCGCGCAGCACAGCAGCGCCATGCCGCGCGTCTTTTCGTCGTTCGACAACGCCGACGACGAATGCGCGCGCTGTTCGACCTCGCCGCTCACCACCGCGCCCTTGCACGATCCGCAAGCGCCGTTTTTGCAACCATACGGCAGGCCAATGCCCTGGCGCAAGGCGGCGCTCAGCACCGGTTCGTCCTGTTCTACCTGAAACTGCCGGCCGCTTTGCCGGAGCGTGACGTTAAATGCCATAGAGTGTTCGAAATCGTAAAGTCGGGAATCGTTATCGGACCCGCCGCTCAACCGCGCGCTACCTGCCGCGCTTGACGGCTACAATGCGTCCACCATGAATGCGACACGAAACTTCCGCCGGCCGCGCGTGTTGATCGTAGGATGCGGCGATGTCGGCATGCGCTGCGTGCCCCTGCTGCGGCCGCGCGCGCATATTTTCGCGCTGACCAGCCATGCCGGGCGCAGCGCCGAATTGCGCGCCGCGGGCGTGACGCCGCTGGTCGGCGATCTCGACGTGCGCCGCAGCCTGAAGCGGCTCGCGGGCCTGGCTCCTACGGTGCTGCATCTCGCCCCGCCGCAGAAAACCGGCGACGACGACCGCCGTACCCGCGCGTTGCTCGCAACGCTCGGCGCGCGCCGCGATGTCGCGCTGCGCGCCGCGCGTGGCGCGGTGATGCCCGCAGTCTCGCTGACAGGGCGCTTGCGCCGCGGGTTGCGCGCCGTTCGTGCCTCGTGGGCGCTATCTGAAACAGCCAATATTGTACCCGACGGGGTGCGCCGGCTAGCCGGTTCGCGTGCGTCCGTGCGTCTTGTGTATGCGAGCACGACGGGCGTCTACGGCGATTGCGGCGGCGCGTGGATCGACGAAACGCGCGCAACGCAACCCGCCAACCCGCGTGCCAAACGCCGCGTGTCGGCCGAGCAGCAGCTGCGCCGTGCGACCGCCCGCGGCAGCGTCGCGGCGAGCATCGCGCGAATTCCGGGCATTTATGCGCGCAACCGCCTGCCGCTCGCGCGACTCGAAAAGGGCACGCCCGCGCTGATCGACGCCGACGACGTCTACACCAATCACATTCACGCCGACGACCTCGCCGCGATCCTCGTGCGCCTCGCCACGCACGGCAAGCCGGCGCGCGCGATCCACGCTTCCGACGACTCGTCGCTGAAGATGGGCGAGTACTTCGATGCGGTGGCGGATGCGTTCGGCCTGCCGCGCGCGCCGCGTATCACGCGCGCGCAAGCGGAGGAGCGGATCGATCCGAGCCTGCTGTCGTTCATGCGCGAATCGAGGCGGCTGGTGAACCAGCGTCTGAAGGATGAGTTGCGCGTGCGGTTGCGGTATCCGAGCGTGGCGGACTTTCTGCGTGAGGGGGGCGCGAAGTAAAGACGCGAAGCGAAGCCGTGAAGCGACAGTGTGAAGTGATGGCGTGAAGCGAAGATGAGAGCGGACGGCGCGAAGGAGGTAAGGGGGCTGAAGGCGCTACGGCAAGTCAGCCAAAAGCGCGATAAAGGCCACGCAGGAGCCAGGCAACCGTCAACCCGGACCACGACGCGCACACGGCTAAAACCCGACAAACACTCACCACGCCAGGCATCGCCCGGCGCAACTCCGTCGCGCGTCGCGCTCGCGCGCTCCTCGCTGGCTCAGGTCAGCGACGGCAAAAACTCCAGCAGCAGGAAGCACAGCATCCCGCCAATCAAAGCGCCGATCAGGTTCGGATGATATTTGTGCCGCAACCGCATCACGATCAGCAATCCGCCGACCAGCAGCAGTCCGAGACATGTGAAAGCAATCATCACCTGCGAGATCGCGATGGTGCCGTCGATATGCATGGCGCCCCTCCTTGTAACCTTTTGTAGTCGTTTGTTTAGACGAGTATAGGGCGAGGTGTAAGGAAGAGCATGCTGCGGCGCAGCGCCTGAACGCGCGCTTTGCGCCGGCTTTTTCGTAAGCGCGCCGGCTTTCCCTGCCGGATCAAGACCTTGAGAAAAGCTAGCGGTTTACCCGCTCCGTAAAGAACTGAGGTCGGTTTCGTCGAGCCATTGCCATGCGCCTGGCGCGAGCGTCGCAGGCAACCCAAGTCCGCCGATCCGCTCGCGATGCAGCGCATCACAACGGTTGCCGGCCGCCGCGATCATCCGCTTGACCTGGTGATACTTGCCTTCCATCACGGTGAGCGCGAGCGTGTGAGCGTCGCGTGCTTCGGCGTCGACCGCGGCGATCGGCTTCGTCTCGCCGTGCAGCAAAACGCCGCCGCGCAGCGCGTTCAATTGCGCGTCGTCGAGCGGGTGACGCGTGGTCGCGACATACAGCTTCGGCACCTTGCGTTTGGGCGACGTGAACAGGTGCACGAACTTGCCGTCGTCGGAGAGCAGCAGCAGGCCGGTCGTGTCCTGGTCGAGACGGCCCACGCATTGCACGCCACGCTCGGCGAACTGCGGCGGCAACAGGCTGAACACGCTCGGATGATGTTGCGGCTCGCGCGAACACTCGTAGCCGGCGGGCTTGTTCAGCAGCAGATACGCATGCTCGCGATACGGCCAGACGACCCCGTCCACGCTGAAGCGCAGGCTGTCGTCATGGGTCGGGAAATCGGCGTCGGCATCGGTGCAGACAGTGCCGCCGATGCTCACGCGAGCGTCGGCGATCAGCGCGCGGCATTGACGGCGCGAGCCGAAACCTTGGGTGAAGAGGATGCTTTCGAGATTCATGGCGAGCGAAGAATAACACCGCAAGAACCGGAGCGCCGCGCGGCGCAGGACGGACGACGATGGTCTTCCCAGGTCCAGCCGCAGGAGTCCATCCATGCATGCCCCGTCCTCGTCATCGTCCGCGCTTCGTTTGCCGGCCGCGTTCCAGCGGCTCGCCTGGTCGAATCTGGCTGCGCAATCCGCCGAGCAGATCAGCCTCGCCGCCGCGCCGCTCGTCGGGGTGTTCGCGCTCGGCGCCGATGCGCATGGCACCGGGCTGCTGCAAACCGCGCAGACGCTGCCGTTCCTGTTGCTGTCGATGCCGCTCGGCGTATGGGCCGACCGCCGTTCGCGCCGCATGCTGATGACGCTCGCTGAAAGCGTGCGCGTGTTCGCGATGCTGTGCGTGCTTCTGCTCGTGATGACGCATGCATTGAGTCTGCCGCTGCTCGCCGCGCTCGGCTTTATCGCGGCGACCGGTACGGTGGCCTACAACGTCGCGGCGCCTTCGCTGGTGCCATCGATCGTGCCGCGCGAAGCGTATGCGAGCGCGAACGGGCGGCTCGAACTCGCGCGCAGTGTCGCGTATTCGGCGGGGCCGGCGCTGGGCGGCCTGCTGGTCGGCTGGATCGGCGCGGGCTGGGCCTATGGTTGCGCGGCGGCGTTGTCGGCGCTGGCCGTCACGTTGCTGGCCGGGCTGCGCGAACCGCCGCGCATCGCCGCGCCCGCGCGTCACTTCATGCTGGAACTGCGCGACGGTACACGCTTCGTGCTGCGCGACGCACTGTTGCGTCCGATGCTCGCGACCGCCGTGTTCTTCAACCTCGGTTTCTTCATCCTGCAAGCGGTGTACGTGCCGTATGCGGTGCATCGGTTGGGGTTGAGCGCTTCGGCGGTCGGCGTGACGCTCGGCGCTTACGGCGTCGGCATGGTGTGCGGCGCGCTGGCCGCGCCCGCCATCGCGCGACGTCTCGCGTTCGGCCGCATGCTGATCATCGGGCCGTCGTGCGGTTTGCTCGCGTCGCTCGTGATGGTGGCGACGCTCGTCGAGCCGTCGTTCTGGCTCGCGACGGCGAGCTTCTTCCTGCTCGGCGCCGGCCCGATTCTGTGGGTGGTCGGCTCCACCACGCTGCGCCAGGCGATCACGCCCGAACGGATGATGGGCCGCGTGTCGGCGCTCATCAGCACCGCCACTTACGGCGCGCGGCCAGTCGGCGCGCTGCTCGGCGCGGTGCTCAGTGCGCGATGGAACGTCGACGCGTGCCTGGTCGCGGCGGCGGTGGCTTTTCTCGTGCAGGCGCTGATCATCTTCATGTCGCCGGCGGCGCGGCTCGCGCGCATTCCCGAGCCGCACGCCGCAGCCTGCTGACGTGAAAACGCATTTTCATCGCGCTGCGTCCGGGATGACAGAGCGGCGTTTTCACTCCGCCGCGGGTCAGTGAAAACCCTTCAAAAATGAAAATACATTTTTTTCTAAAGGATTTCCATGTAAATATACTTTCATGTATTCCAACTTCAATCGACGCGCCAATCCGCTCGCATGATCCATCATCCGCCCGCCGTATCCAGTCCCGCCGAGCAGGCCATTGCCGCGCGCATCGCAGCGGCCATGCCGACCCTGACGCCGATTCACCGGCGCATGGGCGACTACGTGCTGGCCAATCTGTTTCGCGCGGCGACCATGCGGATCGATGAACTGGCGAGCGTGGTCGGCGCGTCGGTGGCGACGGCGAATCGCTTCGCCCGCGCGCTCGGTTTCGACGGCTATCCGCAGTTTCGCGAGGCGCTGGTGCGCGGCTTCGAGGCGACGCTCGCGCCGGTCGAGCGCTTGCGCAGCGCGCAGGAATCGCTAGCGGCCGGCGACGATCTGGTCGACGCGTCGCTGGAGCAGGCCGCCAACAATCTGCACGCGACGCGCACGGCCATCGACCGCGCCGCCGCCGACGCCGCCGTCGAAGCGATCATCGCCGCGCGCCGCGTGTTCGTGCTCGGCTACGGCGCCAGCGCGTTTCTCGCCGGCCTGATGGAACACGGCCTGATGCCATATCACGACAACGTGCAGTCGCTCGCGCTGATCGGCGGGCCGTCGCATGCCGCGCGGCGCCTGTTCGCTTCGAACGGAGGCGATCTGGTGATCGCCATCGCGTTTCCGCGCTATGTCGACGACACGATCGAACTGGCGCGCCGCGCAGCCAGCCGGGGCGCCCGCGTGCTGGCGCTGACCGACGGCCCGCGCTCGCCGCTCGCGCAATTCGCGAATCTCTCGCTCTTTATCCGCGCCGACCGGCGCCTCGCGGCGAACGCCGATTCGGCCGTGCTCGCGGTGATCGAAGCGCTGTGCGACGCGGTCGCGTATCGCGCCAAACGCTCGGTGAAGGCGGCCGCCGACGTCAGCGAATTCGTGCTGCCGTGGCTCGTCGAACCGCAGGCCGGAGCGGCCGACGCAGCGGGCGAAGCGCCGCGCGCCACCAGCCGCACTCCTCGAACCACCCGCACTATCAAAACCAAACGATGAAAACCAACGCAGTCATTGCCATTCATGGCGGGGCAGGGACGATCCTGCGCGCGTCGATGTCGGCCAGCGCCGAGGCCGAGTATCACGCGGCCTTGCACGCGGTATTGAGCGCCGGCCAGCGCGTGCTCGCCGAAGGCGGCAGCGCGCTCGACGCGGTCAGCGAAGCGGTGCGTCTGCTCGAAGACTGCCCGCTCTTCAACGCGGGACGCGGCGCGGTGTACACGGCAGCCGGCACCCACGAACTCGACGCGGCCGTCATGGACGGCAGCACGCTCAAAGCCGGCGCGATCTGCTGCGTGAAGCGCGTGCGCAACCCGATTCTGGCCGCGCGCCGGGTGCTCGAACGCAGTGAGCACGTGCTGTTCACCGGCGAGGGTGCGGAGGCGTTCGCGGCCGCGCAAGGGCTCGAATTAGTCGAGCCTGCTTACTTCGATACCGACGCGCGTCATCGTCAATGGCTGCTCGCGCGCGGTCAGCAGCGCGCGATGCTCGATCACGACGGCGCGACACTCGCCGCCGCATCGTCATCGAATAACGACGACGAGCCCACGCCACACGAGCCGATCGATCCGAACCGCAAGTTCGGCACCGTCGGCGCGGTCGCGCTGGATCAGCACGGTCACGTGGCGGCCGCGACGTCGACCGGCGGCGTCACCAACAAGCAGGTCGGCCGGGTCGGCGACACGCCGCTGATCGGCGCCGGCTGCTATGCCGACGACGCGACCTGCGCGGTGTCGACCACCGGCTCCGGCGAGATGTTCATGCGCATGGTCGCGGCCTACGATGTCGCCGCGCAGATGGCCTACCGCAACGTCTCGCTGGAAGAAGCGGCCCACCACGTGGTGATGAACCGCTTGCCGAAGATCGACGGGCGCGGCGGCCTGATCGCCGTCGATGCGCGCGGCAATGTCACGTTGCCATTCAATACGGAAGGCATGTATCGCGGTTTCGCGCGGCTCGGCGAGGCGCCGGTCACGGCGATCTATCGCTAGACCGCTTGCCTGCCGAGCCTGAACCTTCGCCCGACCCTACGTTAGCCGCGTTCGAATTCAAAGGAACCACCGTGCCGACTTCATCGCACACCGCCCGCCTGCTTATCGAAACCTTGCCGCCGCAACGCGTGCTCGCGGTCGACGATCTGTCGGTCGCGTTCCGCCGCGGCGACTCGACCTTCAACGCGGTACGCAATCTGTCGCTGACGGTCGAGCGCGGTGAGACGCTGGCGATCGTCGGCGAATCGGGCTCGGGTAAATCGGTGACGTCGCTCGCGTTGATGCGGCTGATCGAGCACGGCGGCGGGCGTGTGGCCGGCGGCAGCATCGCATTCCGGCGCCGCGACGGCAGCGTGCTCGATCTTGCCAAGGCGTCGGCGGGCACGATGCGCGCGATTCGCGGCGCCGACATCGCGATGATTTTCCAGGAGCCGATGACATCGCTCAATCCGGTCTTCACGGTCGGCGACCAGATCAGCGAAGCGATCGCGCTGCATCAGGGCAAGAGCCGTCAGGCCGCGCATGCCGAAACACTTCGTTTGCTCGAACTCGTTCGGATTCCTGAAGCACGGCGGGTGGCGGCGCGCTTTCCGCACCAACTGTCGGGCGGCATGCGCCAACGCGTGATGATCGCGATGGCGTTGTCGTGCAAGCCCGCGCTGCTGATCGCCGACGAGCCGACCACCGCGCTCGACGTGACGATCCAGGCTCAGATCCTGCAATTGATTCGCGGCTTGCAGGACGAGATGAACATGGGCGTGATCTTCATCACGCACGACATGGGCGTGGTCGCCGAAGTGGCCGATCGCGTGCTGGTGATGTATCGCGGCGAGAAGGTCGAAGAGGGTGCGTCGGACGCGCTGTTCGCCGCGCCGTCGCATCCTTATACGAAGGCGCTGCTCGCGGCCGTGCCGCGTCTTGGCGCGATGCAGGGCACCGATCAGCCCGCGCGCTTTCCGATTCTGACCGTCGAACAGGCCAGCCTCGGCGGCACCGATCAAGCCGTGCGGCCCGCCGCCGCCGTGGCCAGGGAACCGCAGCCGCTCGTCCAGCAAAGCACACCACCGATTCTGCGCGTGCGCGATCTGATTACGCGCTTTCCGGTCCGCAGCGGGATGTTCGGCCGGGTCACGGGTCGCGTGCATGCGGTCGAAAAAGTCAGCTTCGATTTGCGTCCCGGCGAAACGCTTGCGCTGGTCGGCGAATCGGGTTGCGGAAAGTCGACCACCGGGCGCTCGCTGTTGCGTCTCGTAGAAAGTCAAAGCGGCTCAATCGAATTCGACGGCAAGGAAATCAGTTCGCTGACCGGGCCCGCGTTGCAGGCGTTGCGCCGCGACATCCAGTTCATTTTCCAGGACCCGTTCGCGTCGCTGAATCCGCGTCTGACGGTCGGCTTTTCGATCATGGAGCCGCTGCTCGTGCACGGCGTCGCACAAGGCGCGCAGGCTCAGGCGCGGGTCGCATGGCTGCTCGAAAAAGTCGGCTTGCCGGCCGAGGCCGCGCGCCGCTATCCGCACGAATTCTCCGGCGGGCAGCGTCAGCGCATCGCGATTGCTCGGGCGCTCGCGTTGAACCCGAAAGTCGTGATCGCCGATGAATCCGTGTCCGCGCTCGACGTGTCGGTGCAGGCGCAGATCGTCAACCTGATGCTCGATCTGCAACGCGAACTCGGCGTCGCATATCTGTTCATTTCGCACGACATGGCCGTGGTCGAGCGCGTCAGTCATCGCGTCGCCGTGATGTATCTCGGCCAGATCGTCGAGATCGGTCCGCGCCGCGCGGTATTCGAAGCGCCGCAGCATCCGTACACGCGCAAGCTGATGGGCGCGGTGCCTGTGGCTGATCCGGCGCGCCGTCACGCGAAGCGCATGCTCGCCGCCG
>Ga0310811_10012797_pt1 | contig 10907 bp, 7 predicted proteins | sample YCmetagenome_FD_207642 | JGI IMG/M metagenome (GOLD analysis project Ga0310811, IMG submission 207642) | Soil microbial communities from experimental microcosm in Duke University, North Carolina, United States - YC | ecosystem: Engineered > Artificial ecosystem > Soil microcosm > Unclassified ...
GGACGCGAACACGCTGCTGGTCGTCGCCGACCAGTGCCTGCGCTCGACCGACTGCATCAACGTGATCGTGGCCGACAAGCAGAAGCATCTGCAGTTCACGACCATCGACGAAGCCGTCGTGCATTGCACAAAAGGCATCGGCGTATGGCGGCGCGCGAGCAACGACGAGAATGCGGAACCGGACGTGGTGATGGCCTCGTGCGGCGACGTCGCGACTCAGGAGGCGCTGGCCGCGACGGCGATTCTGCGTGAACGCATGCCGGACCTGAAGCTGCGCTTCATCAATGTGGTCGACCTGTTCAGGATGCAGCCGGTCAGCGAGCATCCGCACGGCTCGACCGACCGCGAATTCGACAGCCTGTTTACGGTCGACAAGCCGGTGATCTTCAATTTCCACGGTTACCCGTGGCTGATCCACAAGCTCGCTTACCGCTTCCGCAATCATGACAATCTGCACGTACGGGGCTACAAGGAAAGGGGCAACATCAACACCCCGCTCGAACTGGCGATTCTGAATCAGGTAGACCGCTTCAACCTGGTAATCGACGTGCTCGATCGCGTGCCGCGCCTGCAAGGCAGAACCGCGCATCTGCGCGAGGACATGAAAAACGCGATCATCGGCAACCTCGACTATGCGCACACGCACGGCACGGATCGCGCGGAGATCGCCGACTGGGTCTGGCCTTTCTGAACCTCTTTCCCGGCACGCGCAAGGACAGCATGATGGCCGACGCTCCCACCGTCACTTCGCTGCACGATGCGGAACCCGCGCGCAGCGGCCTGAGCGCCGCCGCGCTTCAGCGCGATATAGTCGACAATCTGATCTGCCTGCAGGCCCGCTTTCCGGCGATCGCCACACCGCACGACTGGTATATGGCGCTCGCCTACAGCGTGCGGGACCGCCTGCTGTCGCGCTGGGCGGCCACCGTGCAGACCTATGCGGCGCGCGACGCGCGCATCGCCTGCTACCTGTCCGCCGAGTTTCTGATCGGCCCGCAACTCGGCAACAACCTGATCAACCTGGACATCGAGACCCCTGCGCGCGACGCGCTGCGAGCGCTCGGCCTCGACCTCGACACACTGCTCGCGCTCGAGGAAGAACCCGGTCTCGGCAATGGCGGGCTTGGGCGGCTGGCAGCCTGCTACATGGATTCGCTCGCGACGCTCGAGATACCGGCGATCGGCTACGGCATCCGCTACGAATTCGGCATCTTCGATCAGCAGATTCGCGACGGCTGGCAGGTCGAAGTGACGGACAAGTGGTTGCAAAAGGGCAACCCGTGGGAAATCGTGCGGCCCGACGTCGCGTTTTATGTAGGATTCGGCGGCGGCACGCAACACGAGACCGATGCGCAAGGATGTTTGCGGGTGCGCTGGACGCCCGCGAAGCAGGTCAAGGGCGTCGCGTGCGATACGCCGGTGCCGGGCTATCGCGTGCGCACGTGCAATACGCTGCGGCTCTGGAAAAGCGAGGCGGTCGAGTCGTTCGACCTGCAGGAATTCAACGCCGGCGACTATTACGAGGCCGTCAACGAAAAGGTGCTGTCGGAGACGCTGTCGAAGGTGCTGTACCCGAACGACGAGCCCGCGGCCGGCAAACGGCTGCGCCTTGCGCAGCAATACTTTTTCGTGTCGTGCTCGCTGCAGGACATGCTGCGCCTGCTCGACCTGAAAGGCGAGCCAGCCGGGCACTTCGCGCAGATGTTCGCCGCTCAGCTGAACGACACGCACCCTTCGATCGCGGTCGCCGAGCTGATGCGGCTGCTGGTGGACGAACGGCAAATGCCGTGGGACGACGCGTGGCACATCACGCAGCAAGCGTTCGCCTATACCAACCATACGCTGTTGCCCGAAGCGCTCGAGACCTGGGGGCTGCCGCTGTTTCGCAGCTTGCTGCCGCGCTTGCTCGAGATCATCTACGAGATCAACCGCCGCTTTCTCGACGAGGTCCGGCAACGCTTCCCGGGCGACGAAGCGCGCGCCGCGCGCATGTCGCTGATCGACGAACGCGGCGACCGGCTGGTGCGCATGGCGCATCTGGCGACGCTCGGCAGCCACGCGGTCAACGGCGTGGCAGCGTTGCACTCGGCGCTGCTGAAGCAGACCGTGCTGCGCGACTTCGCCGAACTGTGGCCCGAGCGCTTCGATAACGTGACCAACGGCGTTACGCCGCGCCGCTTCATGCTGTTGTGCAATCCGGGCCTTGCGCAGCTGCTGGACCAGACCGTCGGCGACGGCTGGGCAACCGACCTGACGCGGCTGCGCAAGCTGGCGGACTACGCCGGCGACGATGCGTTCCAGGCGCGCTGGCGCCGCGTGCGGCAGGCCAACAAGGCCGTGCTTGCCGAGCGCATTCGCAGCGCGACCGGCATCGGCGTGGACGCCGATGCGTTGTTCGATGTGCAGGTCAAACGGATTCACGAATACAAACGGCAACACCTGAATGCGCTGTTCATCATCACGCTGTACCTGCGGCTGCAACGCGATCCGCAGCGGGCCATGCCGTCGCGCTGCTTCGTGTTCGGCGGCAAAGCCGCGCCCGGATATGCGATGGCGAAGCTGATGATCCGGCTGATCAACGGCATCGCCGACGTGGTGAACCACGATCCCGCCATCGGCAACCGGCTGAAAGTCGTTTTCTTTCCGGACTTCAACGTGAAGAACGGACACTTCATCTATCCTGCCGCCGATCTGTCCGAGCAGATCTCGACAGCGGGCAAAGAGGCTTCGGGCACCGGCAACATGAAGTTCATGATGAACGGCGCAGTAACGATCGGTACGCTGGACGGTGCCAATGTCGAGATCCGCGAGGAAGCCGGCGACGAAAACTTCTTCCTGTTCGGCCTGACGGCCAGCGACGTGGAACGGGTGAGGCACGCAGGCTACCGCCCCGCCGATTATGTGAACGCCAACGACGAGCTGCGCGAAACGCTGGAACTGATCGCCAGCGGGCGCTTTTCGCGCGGCGAGCGCGACATGTTTCGTCCACTCATCGACAATCTGATGCAGTCGGACCCGTTTCTCGTGCTTGCCGACTATGCGGCTTACGTCGCGCGGCAGCAGGACGTCGACGCTGCATGGCAGGACACGCGCCGCTGGACCCGCATGTCGATCCTGAACACTGCGCGCTCGGGTAAATTCTCGTCCGACCGCGCCATCGACGAATACTGCGAGCGGATCTGGCGAATTCACCGGGTGAGGATCGCGCTTGACCGATGACGCTGGAACCGGTTCGACCGGCGCGTACCCGGTTCGCGCCGGCTCGCGGTTTCCGCCGGGTGCGACCGCGGTGCCGGGCGGCGTGAACTTTTGCATCTTCAGTCGCCACGCGACACAGGTCGAGCTGTTGCTGTACGCGACGCCGACCAGCGCCGAGCCGTTTCAGATCGTCATGCTCACGGCCGACGCCAATCGCAGTTTTTTCTACTGGCATGCGATGGTGGAAAACCTGCCGGCCGGCACGTGCTACACATGGCGTGTCGACGGTCCGCGGGACACGCAACGCGGCGGCTACGCGTTCGATCCGCGCAACGAACTGCTGGACCCGTGCGCCCAGGCGGTCAGCGACGCGCTATGGACAAGACGTGCGGCCAGCGACTCACCCGGCCCCGCACATGCGACGCACCGCGCGATCGTCACCGAAGCGCTGTGCGGCCCCAGCGTCAGGACGGCGCGCGGGCTCGACGATGCAATCATCTACGAACTGCACGTCGGCGGTTTCACCCGCCATCCGTCGAGCCGCGTCGCGCATCCCGGCACCTTCGCCGGCCTGATCGAGAAAATTCCGTATCTGCAGCAGCTCGGCGTGAGTCACGTCGAACTGCTGCCGGTGATGGCATTCGACGAGCAGGACGTGCCGCCATCGACCAGCGCGCGAGGACTGAAGAACTTCTGGGGCTATAGCACACACAGCTTCTATAGCCCGCATCCACACTACTGCGTCGACCCCGCGCACGCGCCGCAGGAATTTCGCGCGCTGACCGACGCGCTGCACGCCGCCGGCATTGCGGTGCTGCTTGACGTCGTATTCAACCACACCGCCGAAGCCGGCGAAGCGGGACCCGTCATCAACTTCAAGGGACTCGCCAACGACGTCTTCTATCATCTCGACGCCAACGACCGGCGCCGTTATCGCGATTACACCGGCTGCGGCAACACCGTGAACTGCAATCATCCGCTCGTGACAGCCTTTATCGTTCGCTGCCTCGAATACTGGGTGCAAGAACTGGGTGTCGACGGCTTCCGCTTCGACCTGGCCAGCGTCTTCGCACGGGGCCAGCAAGGCGAGGTCATGGCCGATCCGCCGCTGCCATGGGCGATCGAGTCGTCGCGGATCCTGTCGCGCGTGCCGCTGATCGCCGAAGCGTGGGATGCGGCCGGCCTCTATCACGTCGGCGTTTTTCCGGGCATGGCATGGGCCGAATGGAACGGACGCTATCGGGACGTGATCCGCCGCTTCGTTCGCGGCGATGCGGGTCTGGTCGGCATGGTCGCAACCTGCATGGCGGGCAGCGCCGACCTCTACGCGGACGACGGCCGGCTGCCGATCAACAGCGTCAATTTCGTCACGTGCCACGACGGCTTCACGCTGTGCGATCTGGTCAGCTACGACACGAAACACAACGAAGCCAACGGCGACGACAATCGCGACGGCAATCCAGACAACCTGTCGTGGAACTGCGGCGTCGAGGGCGACACTGACAACGCCCACGTGTCCGCCCTGCGGCGCCGTCAGGCGCGCAACCTGATGGCGATCCTGTTGCTGAGCCAGGGCGTGCCGATGATCCTCGCCGGCGACGAACTGCTGCGCAGCCAGCACGGCAACAACAATGCGTATTGCCACGACAACCCGCTTGGCTGGATCGACTGGACTGCGACGAACGCCGGCGCGGACATGTCGCGCTTCGTGCGCGAGCTGATCGCACTACGCAAGCGTCACGCGAGTCTGCGGCGGCGGCGATTCCTCACCGGCCAGCCGAACCCCGGCCAGACGCGCGCCGATGTCGCCTGGCACGGCGAACATCTGAACCAGCCGGGCTGGCACGACCCGCACGCGCAACTGCTCGCCGCCACACTCGGTGCGCACGAACCCGGCGAGGCCGCGCTGCATCTGGTCTTCAATATGTCGGCGTCCGCGCGCAGCGTCGAACTGCCGTTGTCGGAGGCCCGTTGCTGGCGGCGCATCGTCGACACGGCGCTCGACAGTCCGCATGACATCGTGCCGCCCGGGCAGGTGGCCGAATTCAACAATGGACGATGCGACGTGCAGGCCCGCAGCGTCGTGGTGCTGGAAGAATGCTGAAGGCGCGCGATCGGATGCGGCGCCAACCTGTCGTGCACGCTCCGGCCAGCGCTCACCGATGGCTGCTGGCGTCGCCGCCGCCGGAACCGCCTCGCTGCGGCTCCGTTGCACGATCATCCGCCGGTTGCCGCGGGTGGCGTTCTCTGGTCGACGTGTAAAGCTGCATTTGCGGCACCGGCACTTCGATTCCGGCCTCGTCCATCTTCTCCTTGAGTCGCGCATTGAACGCACGCGCGACACTCCACTGCTGCAGCGGCCGCGTCTTGATCTGCCCTTTCACGACCATCCAGTTGGCATCGAAGCGATCGAGCCCCCACACCTCCACCGGGCCGAGTATTTCACTGCGAAAGCGGAAATCGCCGATCAGATCGGCGCCCACTTCCGCAATCAGACGGTTCACCTGATCCATGTCGGCCGAGAACGGCACCCGCACTTCGAATACCGCGTTGGCGAAATCCCGCGACAGATTCTTCACGATCTTGATCTGCGAGAAAGGAATCGTGTGGATCGCGCCCTGACCGTCGCGCAGCCGCACCGTGCGGATCGTCAGATCCATCACGGTCCCCGCGTGGCCGCCGTCGACGTCGATCCAGTCTCCGACCGAGATCGTCTCCTCGACGATGATGAACAGGCCCGTAATCAGATCGGTCACCAGCGACTTCGCGCCGAAGCCGACGGCAAGACCGATTACACCGGCGCCGGCCAGCAGCGGCGTCAGATTGATGCCGAGACTGGCCGCCCCGACGATCGCCGCCAGGCTCGCGACGGTCACGAACACTGCATTGCGCACCAGCGGCAACATCGTGCGGGCGCGTACGCCGGGGCTAAGCGCCTTGCTGCGTGAACTGCTCGGGCCCAGTGCCTCGAGAATCAGCGTATCGATCAGAATCCACACGAACCAGGCGCCGAACACCGTCGTCACGATCGCGATCAGCGCATGCCTGAATCCGGGCGTCATCGCGCTGCTTTTGATCAGCCGTGCGACCGGGCCGCTCCACAGATCGAGCTCGAAGCGCATGTACGCGAGCCACATCAGGAAAATGACCAGCGTGCTGGCGAAGCGCAACAGCCGTTTCAGATGCGGCGTCTGACGCTGCGTACGCGCATGGCTGCGCCGCGTCAGGTGCAGCAGCAGCGCCGACACGAACAGCGTGAGCACCAGCAACAGCGCGCTCAGCACCGCCGACTGCAAGACGTCGCGCTCGGCGCCGCGCCCATCGATCGTCGCAATCACCGAGGCAATCGCGATCAGCAGGATCGGAATGTGCCACAGTGACGCGAGGATATCGAGCGCTTCGGTCGCAAGCTTGTAGTCGCGCCGCTGCGCATAGCGGCGATTGCGGATCAGATGGGTGACGGGACGCCGGAACGCAATCGCGAAGTAGCCGCTGAGGGCCGCGGCCGCCACATTCGCGACGGTCGACACCAGCCCGGCGAGACTCGCTCCCAATTGGCGCACGACGTCAGCGTTGGCAGCCGCGTCGCCCAGTGCGCCGCATGCGCCGATCGCGAAGAGCGGCCAGACGCTGCGCGTCAGCAACTGCTGTATCGCGACATGCCGGTGTGCCGTGCCGAACACCGAGAACACGATCATGCAGATCGCCGAGAAGACCGCTCCGGCGAGCGTCGCGTACGCAATCATCAACCCGAGCGTGGGACCGAGCGCCTCGGGCATCCGTTGTACCGACAGCAGCACCGCGACGAACGCGACGATCCACGGTCCAGTCTGCCGCAACGCAAAGATCAGCAGGTCGAGCGAGGTCGGATTCGATGCCAGCGCAACTGCCCAGCCACGGCGCGCGACGATGCGCCGCTGGAAATACATCAGCAGGCAGGCGCAGGCGCCCCACCCCGCCAGCGTCGCGCTCATGCCGAGCAGGATCGCGAGCCACGATTGACTGCCGTCTGCGGCGACGATGGCTCGAAATTCGGCAGTTGCATCGCGGAAGCGGGCGGCCCAGAAATGCAACAGGGTCTTGCCGGTGGTCAGATTGGTTTCGACCGACGCAATGCCCGACGCTATCGCGCCGAGCACGTCGTCATTCGCGTGAGCGGGTGCGGGGGCAGCGGGGGATGCCCCCGCGGCGCCGGGAGTGGCGTCCCGCAATCGCTTCAGCTGGTCGACCAGCGCTTTGCGCTGCTTGTCGTCGTCGAGCGTGGCAATCACGGTATCCAGAGCGCGCGCCAGTTCCGCCTGGCTGGCCGGCAAAGGCGCCGATGCGGCCGGTGCGGCCGAGGCCGGAGCAGCCTTCCCGGTTGCCGCGTAAAGCAGGGGCTGCAAGCCGGCGGCGACAGGCGCGGCGCTCACCGTGCCGACGCATGCGGCACACCCGGCCAGGATGCCGGCTTCGGCTGCTCGCCGCAACAATGCGTTCATCGGGCCTCCCGATCGCGAAACAACCTGCGCAACCATGTTTCCTTCCAGTGGCGCGCATCACCGACGAACCATTCGTCCCACACGCCGCACGACTCGCTACCGCCATGCGCTGCCGACCTGGATGTAAAACGCGTTCTGGTCCTTGCTGTGCGCGACGTCTACACCGATCGACAGTCCCAGCTTGCGGGCAATCAGATATCGGAACCCGGCACCGATGCTGTGAACGGTTTGTGCGTCGGAGAAGCTATGCCAGCGTCCATAGGCTTTGCCTGCTCCAGTAAAACCCAGCAGCGACCATCGGGACGTCAGATCCCATCGAAGTTCGACTTCCGCCGTCACCTCGTTGCGATCCTGATACTGCCCTTTCCGCACGCCGCGAAGATCGACGTACGGCTGCGCGTAAAACGGAATGTCGCCGGTCGAGAACCTGCCGTCCAGACGCAGGCCCAGTATCAACGCGTGCGTCAGCGGCAGCCACGTGTAGCCGCGGGCTGCATAGACGTTGTAATTCTCGGTTCCGCCAAAGGCCGTGCGCGCCACTTGCGCGTCGAACTCGGCGAACACCCCACGTGCGGGATAAAAAATGTTATCGCGCGAATCGTAGTCCACGATGGCGCTAAGCGCGCCGATGCGCTGGTCCTTCTGGAACCCCGGAAGCTCGCCGGGCACGTTGCCCGACGCGAACGCCGCAGACGAGTCGAAGAAAAGGTAGCGCAGCCCGGCATACCAGCGGCTGTCGCCAATCCGCACCAGCAATTGCTGCAACAGCGCCACGCCTTGCAGCGTGTAAGCACGCGGCTGACTGGACAGTCCGAAGTAGTCGAGATGCGCGTCGACCTTCGCCAACCCGCCCAGGTAGCGGTAACGATCGTTGTCCCACGTATGGAAGTGGCCCACGGCGGCTGCCCAGGTGCCGTTCTGCGTATACAGGCCACCGACTGCCGTGACGTTAGGCGGGACGCGGTTGGACCGGCTGTCGCCGTCAACGCCCTCGGTCTGCTGCAACGGCCCCGAAAAAAACACCAGTCCAAGCCCCAGACCGTAACCGACGGCAGGCTCCGTGATGACGACCGGCACCGGCAGTGCCCCTTTGTGCTTGAGCAGAAAATCGCTCATGTCGAATTGCCCGTCTTCGGAATCCGAGAAGCTGAGTCCCTGAGCGGCCGCGTACGAGCCGATAGACAGTGCGGCAGCTGGGACAAGAAGGGCGGTGAATGCGTGCCTGAGCGAGGCCGTGGTCGGATTCCCCATTGCGCGCCATTACCCGCAAGCGTAGACCGTGGCATCGGCACGGGCAATTGGACCAAGGTCTCATGGCGCGCCTCATGCCTCTACCAAAGCACCCCCATGTGTCGTTCTCGATCAGCAGCACATAGAAGTCGGGAAGCTCAAGCGGCGCCTGCTCGCCAGGAGCGCCTCCGATGCGCGCCTGCGGCAGGTTCAATGTCGCGACAACAGGAACAGCCGCGACACATGACCGGACAAGTTAATGAATTTCTTAAGGCACCCTCACCGCACTCGCTAAAGCTTATTGGTCGAGCCTTCGCACGGGTATTAGCCTTTGGTCCCATGCCCGGTCATGCGTTGCAACGCCCAGCAGCCCGCGGTGCCTCCAGCGCATGCACGCCGCTCGAAGATTGCACGGCATCCGTCAGGATGGATGCTAGACTGGATTGGAACTGTCCCCCTGAATCCAGAAATACCCGCGTCGCGCGGCCTCGCCGTGCGACTCGCGCGTCGATCGAACGAATCAGAAGATGTGCGCAAAATGGCGGAGACACACACGCTGGCGGAGCGGCAGGCAGCCGGCCGCCATGCGCGACAGCATGCGAAACGCTCGCTGCACGCACTGATCGGCAATACCGGTCGCGACCCTGTCCGGCTGCTGCGCGAAAACAGCGCGGGCCGCGTCGGCGCACTGATTCCGCTCCGATACGGCCGCTTGTCGGTATCGCCATTCACGTTCTTTCGCGGCAGTGCGATTCTGCAGCCGCACGATCTTTCAGCCACGCCGCATTCGGGAATCTCGTTTCCTGTGTGCGGCGATGCGCATCTGATGAACTTCGGCGGATTCGCGACGCCCGAGCGACAGCTGGTGTTCGATCTCAACGACTTCGACGAAGTCTCGTACGGCCCGTGAGAGTGGGACGATCTCTCGCTACTTCAAAGGCAACGCGCCGAACCATCAGGGCGAGCGCGTCGTCAGCGGGCAGCGCCTGCTGCAGGCGGCGAGCGATGCATTTCTCGGCTGGACGACCGGGCCCGCGGGACGCGAGTTCTACTTCCGTCAGCTGCGCGACATGAAGGTTTCGGCGGAAGTCGAACGGATGAGCAACACGCTGCTGCGAGGCTACGCGCGCGTCTGCGGCTGGGCGCTGGCGCGCGCTCACGCGAAGGCGAGCGGCAAAGCGGTCGAGATCGCCGCGTATCTGGGCAACGGCAACCGGTTCGCGGACGCGCTAGGCGAGTACGCGTTCGCGTACGCAACGCAAAACCGGAAAGACTACGATGCGTTTATGCAGGCCTGTCGCTCGGGCAAGCTCGAGGCGCGCAGCGACGAGGACATGGCAGCGGATTTCCGTGTTTAACGCGTTCGACACGTCGGGCGTACCGGCCCGCAGGCTGATCGTATTGATTGCGCAACTGACGGCGACCGTCACATCGTCGCAGACCGTGGCGCGCCTGCAGTCGAACATTCGCGGCCCGGACGATCTTCCCGGCAAATCGATCGGCACCGTGCCCGCAACCACCGCAGCGGCGTATCTAACCCAACACGGCCTGCCGTTCGTCGACGTCAACAGCGCCGACGAACGGCATACGGATGCTGATGCAAGGCGACGTGCAGGCCATTGTGTTCGACGCGCCGACGCTGCAGTACTGGGTGGCCAAACGCGGCAACGGCGTGCTGGCCGTCCTCGGACCGGTCTTCATGCCGGAAAAATACGGCATTGCCGTCGCCAACGGCAGCCCGTTGCGCAAGCCGATCAACGAGGCGCTGCTGGCCATGTACGATGACGGAACCTATGAGCGCATCTACGCAAAATGGTTTGCTCCGGCCAGGTAAACGCTCCGCCGCATACGCTCCGGTCTCGCCTGTTGCCTGTCAACGATCCATGTACCGGCGCGCCAGCGCTTCATAAAGCGGCGGCGCGAACAGCTTCGATACCTGGCTCGAAATCAGCGCCGTCGCCATCAGCGAAATCACCATCGCGTGCCCATCGATCATCT
>Ga0310811_10012798_pt1 | contig 10907 bp, 8 predicted proteins | sample YCmetagenome_FD_207642 | JGI IMG/M metagenome (GOLD analysis project Ga0310811, IMG submission 207642) | Soil microbial communities from experimental microcosm in Duke University, North Carolina, United States - YC | ecosystem: Engineered > Artificial ecosystem > Soil microcosm > Unclassified ...
CGTCACCCTCGACCGCGGCGATCTCCACCGGATCCAACGGCGTGAGATGCGCCGTGAACAACAACGTCGCATTCCCGACGCTCAGCGTCAGTACGTTCGATCCCGCGTGCGTCGAGAAGGCCCAGTCACCGATATCGGCCTCGCCGTTTGCATTCGTCGTCAGCGCCGACGAAACGGAACCGCCGCCGGTCAGCGCCAAACGGATCTGCGCCGCCGCGATCGGATTCCCGAATGCATCGGTCACGCGGACGCGCGGCGGGGTCGCCGGCGATTCGGCAACGCGCGCCGAAAAGTCCGTCGGTGACGACGTCGTGATCGCGGCGGCTGGACCGGCGGTCGCCGTAGCCGTCACGACGATCGGCGCGAGCCCTTCGACGTTGATCGTGAGCGAATCGACGCCGACGCGCGGACCGAGCGTCCATGTCCCGACGCTCGTCGGACCGCGAATCGTTTTGCCGGGCACGTCGGCGATCGAGCCATTCGCCGCGGACACCGTGACCGTGAAGCTCGCATTCGATACGGCGACGCCGTTCGCGTCTTCGACGATGAATCGCGGCGCGGTCAGAAGCTTTTGACCGGCGGCGCCGGTTTGCGCGTCGCCCGAGACGACACGCACCGACGCGGGCGGACCCGACGGTGACGTGGAGTCTCCGCACGAAATCAAAAAAAGCGTGAGCGCGCTGACGGACACAAGCGCGCGGAGGCTTGATGCGAACACGTGGGTTGTGGAGAGAGAGTCGGTACTTACACTCGAGACACCCGAAATGATGCACCTCCCCGACTCAAACGTTCCGGCGATCAACGGTCACAACAACGTCCCGCGAAGCACCATCCAGGACACGGTGAAGTAGATCACCAATCCCGTAACATCCACAAGAGTCGCGACGAACGGCGCGGATGCGCTCGCCGGATCGAAGCCCAGGCGACGCAGCACGAACGGCAGCATCGATCCGGCGAATGAGCCGAACGCGACGATGCCGACCAGGGAGAGGCCAACAGCGAGCGCGACCAACAAGTAGTGCGCTCCATAGTCGTAAAAACCGATGTGCTGCCACAGCACGATCCGCGCGAAACCAACGGAGCCAAGAATGGCTCCGAGCGTGAGCCCGGTCGGCAGCTCGCGCGCCGCAATCCGCCACCAATCGCGCAGCTTGATCTCGCCCAGCGCGAGCGCGCGAATGATCAACGACGTCGCCTGCGAGCCCGAGTTGCCGCCCGAGCTCATGACCAATGGGATGAACATCGCGAGCAACGCCACGCGTTCGATCACCGATTCGAAATGCTGCATCGCCGTCGCCGTCAGCATCTCGGAGAGAAACAGGGCGCAGAGCCACGGCGCGCGCTTGCGAATCATGTGACCGAACCCGATGTCCATATACGGAGCGTCGAGCGCCTCCATGCCGCCGAACTTCTGCACGTCTTCCGTCTGCTCGCGAACGATCGCGTCGATGACGTCGTCCACCGTGACGATGCCCAGCACATGACGCTCGTCGTCGACGACCGGAACCGCGAGCAGGTTGTATTTCGCGATGACGCGAGCCACCTCCTCGCGATCCGTGCCCGGCGAGACCACCGCGGGTGACCGCCGATCTCCTGCGTCGTGGACGTTGAGCGCGGGATCGGCGAGCATCAGTTGCCGCAGGGACACCACGCCACTCAGGTGCTCTTCGGCGTCGATGAGATAGACGACGTACACCGTCTCCTTGACGCGCGCGACGCCGCGGATGTACTCGAGCGTCTGCCCCACGCTCCAGTCCGACGGAACGGTCAGGACCTCCGTCGTCATGATGCCGCCCGCCGAATCGGCGGGATATTTCAAGAGCAGTTTGAGCGACCGCCGCGTTTCCGCGTCGACTCGCTCGAGCAGTCGCTCGCGATCCTCGCCGTGCAGTTCGCGGAAGACGTCGGCTTGCTGGTCCGCGGACATCGCTTCGACCAGCGCGACCGCGGCGTCGGTCTCCATCCGCTGAATGATCTCGTAACGGTGGTCGAGCTCGGGCTCGTCGAAGACCTGGACCGCGACGTCGAATGGAAGTGCGGCGAGCACTTTCGCCGCGCCACCCGGCGGCAGGTCGCGCAGCGCCTCCGCGATGTCGGCGATGCGCATGCCGGCCAACGTTTCGGTCAGCTCGGCGGGGTCTCCGTGCAGGAGATAGAGCAGTTCGGGAGCGGGCATGATTGACGGCGGCCAGGCGTGGTCTACCGGACGGCGACGGACAAGCTCGAACAAGCTACTGCTTCGCCGAAATTCAGGGCATGATCCGCTGCCGCGGGCCTATGATGTGCGAGACCGTAACAGCTCCAACGTCAACGGCTCCAACGTCGCGCCCATCGGTGTCATACGAGACTCACGTACCGGAGCGCCTGCTGCAACGCGGCGGGCGGCAATGGATCGTTCGCGAGGTGAACTCGCGCGGCGTGCCCGGCGCGCGCCGCGACACGTGCCTCATATGTGAATCCGCCGAGGTCATCCGCCGAATCTGGGATTTCCCTTCCGATTGGCGAAACGTCGACGACGAATCACTCTGGAGGCTGTGCGATGGATCGGCGCGGTGAATGTTGCCGCGCCGTCTTTGCCGGCGCGCCTCTCACCCGCCCGACGCCGGGGACCGGCGATCGAACCACGCTTGCGACGCGGCGAAGCGTTCGCGCAACAGCTCCGTATCGCCGCCGCGCAACGCCGCTCTGAGAGTCGCCACTTCGCGTTCCGCGCTGGCGAGCGCCTCGTCGATCGCGGCGCGATTGTCCGCCGCGATCGCGGTCCACATCTCCGGCGAGCTTCCGGCGAGACGAGTCGTATCGCGACCGCCCGGCCCGAGAGCATCTCGGTCGATACCCGCGCCGGCGAGTGCCAACCCGAGCGCCATTGAAACGAGGTGCGGCAGGTGGCTGGTCCACGCGACGTGACGATCGTGCGCCTCGGCGTCGATGAGAGATGGTGTCGCGCCAAGCCACATCCAGAAGTGCTTCGCCACCTCGACGACCGGTGAAACCGTACGCGGCGGCGACACGGGACAGAGATACACTAGCGCGTCGGCGAACAGGTTCCGCCGCGAGGCGGTCCACCCGGAACGATGGTCGCCGGCCATCGGATGCGAGCCGACAAAGCATCCGTCCAAGCCGAGGGCGCGCGCTTCATTGACGATGCTCGTCTTGGTGCTGCCGACGTCGGTCACGAGCCTCGCCGACCGCGCGACGCGCGCCAATCGGCGCAGCATGGCGGGCGCCTGGTCGACCGGAACGGCCAACACAATGACGTCCGCACCCGCGCCATCGAAGTCGATATCGAGTGGATCGCTCACGATCCCGTCGCGGACGGCGGCATCGAGCTGTTCGCGATCGGCGTCGTAGCCGCGAACACGGACCCCTCGCGCGGTGAGATCGCGCGCGATCGATCCGCCGATCAACCCCAGGCCGACGACCGTCGCGCTCTTGAAAAAACCATCCGGCGCCCCTGCCGTCGTCACAGCGACTCCGACGTTTGCTCTTGCACACGCCGCGACATGCCGACGATCTGCCAGAAGATCTCGCGGATGGGCTCAGTCGGCAGTTGGGCGTCGCGCGCCACGCCCGTGACGCGTCGGATCACGGCCGCTTCGCGCGTCGGGTCGAGAATCGGCAATCCGGCGGCGCGCTTCAGGTCACCGGTACGCTTGCCGAGCTTGAGCCGGCGGGCGAGGAGCGACACGATCTCGTTGTCGATGCGTTCGATCTCCTCGCGACACCGTGCGAGCTCCGCGGTCGCGCTCTCGCGCTCGCCGGTTCCTTGCCCGCCACTCATGCGACGGCTCTCGCCTCGGTCGGCGTACCCATCGTGCGACCGGCGGCGGCGGCGAATGCCGCCAGCGACTGCATCATCGTCGCGAAGCCCGTGGGCGCGAGCGACTGATCGCCATCGGACAGCGCGCGCTCCGGATCCGGATGCACTTCGACGATGAGACCATCCGCGCCGGCCGCGATCGCGGCGAAGGCCAGCGGCGCCACGAGCTCGGCATCGCCACCCGCGTGACTCGGATCGACGATCACCGGAAGGTGCGATTCACGCTTGAGCACCGGAATGGCCCCGATGTCGAGCGTGTTGCGTGTCGCGGTTTCGTACGTGCGAATGCCACGCTCACACAGCACGACGTCATGGTTGCCATTGGCCATGATGTATTCGGCGGCCATGAGCAGCTCTTTCACCGTGGCCGACAATCCGCGCTTGAGCAGCACCGGCCGACGCACCCGTCCGAGCTCGGCGAGCAGCGAGAAATTCTGCATGTTGCGCGCGCCGACCTGGAGCATGTCGGCGTGCTCGGCGACGAGGTCCACCTGCCGCGTGTCCATTACCTCCGTCACAACGGGAAGCCCTGTCGCCGCGCGGACCTCGACGAGGAGCCGAAGTGCTTGCTCGCCGAGTCCCTGGAAGGCGTAGGGCGACGTTCGCGGCTTGAAGGCGCCGCCGCGCAACATGGACGCGCCCGCCTGTCGCACCTCGCGCGCGGTCGACAGCAGCATGTCGCGCCCTTCGACGGAACAGGGGCCGGCGATGACGGAGATCTCCCGTCCACCGAACTCGGCGCGCGCGTCGCGCCCGCCCACCCGCACCACCGTGCGATCCGCCGCGAATTCGCGCGACGCCAGCTTGTACGGCTTGAGGACCGGCGTGACCGACTCGACACCCGGCAACGAACGCAACGGCACTTCGTCGAGCAACGACTCGTCGCCGATGCAGCCGATGATGGTGCGCCGCTCGCCGCGCGAGAGGTGGGTGCGCATGCCGAGCGACTCGATCCGCTCACGGATATGGTCGATCTCAGCGTCGCTGACGTCCGATTTGGTCACGATGATCATGGGTTTGGCCGGCAACGCCGGAATTGAGGGCAGAAAACAAAAACGACCCGTGAGTTTCTCACGGGTCGTCGGGTTCGTTTTAACGCGGGGATCAGCTCAGCGCGTACGACTCCAACCTCGGCCCGTGACAGGGGTCGCGAAGTAATAGAAGTAACCGTAGGCGCCAAAGCGGATCATGGCTCGTACGGTAGCGCGCGATATGAGTCTCGTCAAGCGGTAGTAAAACCGTTCTTGAACCACAGAGATCACAGAGATCACGGAGAAAACTGCCGAGAGGAACCTACTGAGCGGCGGTTCCAAAGAAACGACCCTGGGGGCTCGTCGAGAATGGAATCGGTTCGGCGACCGGGATATACCTCTGTGATCTCCGTGATCCCTGTGTTTCAATTAGCTGTTTCGCAGTCTCTATCCGTATTCGACCGATGCTCATTCTGCACGATGCCGCTACCCTCGCCTCCATCCGCTCACGTGTCGAGCGGCTGACGCCCGGCGCCAAGCGGCTATGGGGGAAGATGACGGTGGACCAAATGCTCTGGCATGTGAACCAGGCGATGGAGCAGCCCCTCGGTCGCATCAGGTTCAAGCGAACGATCAAGTTCGTACCGCGATCGGTCATCAAGTTCCTGATCCTGAACGTGAAATGGCCGCGGGGCGCGCGGACGCAGCCGGAAATCTTCGTCGGCGCCGAGCGTCACGCATTCGAGCACGAGCATCGACGGTGCTTGGCGCTGATCGATGAATTCACGTCAAGGCCGATCGATGGCCCGTGGCCCGTGTCCGACACGCTCGGCAAGATGTCCGGACGCGACTGGAGCCGGCTCGAGGCGATCCACCTCGACCATCACCTCAAACAGTTCAGCCTTTGACGTCGGCCATCTCGCGCTTCGCGACGAAATCGTAGAGCGTCACACGGCGCAGGTGATAGAACGCGGTCCAGTAGTTTCGCAGCGCCTGGACATGCGTGATGACCGAATTGTCCTTGTCCGATTGCGCGTTGTACAAATCCGTGTTGCTGATCTTGCCGATGATGTAGCGGTTGCGCGCGACCTCGAACTGTTTCGCCGACACGGTGTCCGCTTTGGCAGCGAGGATCACGTTGCGCTGCGCCTGCTGCAGCCCCAGCGCGGCAAAGCGCGCTTCCTCGACCAGGGCGTCGGTGCGCATGCGATTGTTCGTGGCGACGCGTCGGTCTTCGGCCGTCGCCGCCTGAACGTCGGCGTGGCCGGCGCCCCATTGCATCATCGGCAGGCTGACGCTCACCGAGAGCGCCTGCCGTCCGAGAGGACTCTGGTATGCTTCGTTGAACGCCGATGCCGTTTGATTGAAGCCGAACGTCGCGCGGACCGAGGCGTTGAACTGGTTCGACAGCTTCGCCGCGCTGAGCAGTCGCTTCGACTGCACGTCGTCGAGCGTACCCTGTTCCATCACGCTCGAGTTGCGCAGCGCCTCTTTCACGGCGAGCTCGGCGTCCGCGTCGACGTTCGGGATCGAATCCGGCGCGACGATCGTCATCGGCTGGCCCTCTGGATAGGCGATCGTCCGGCGAAGCGCCGCCTCGGCCCGATCGCGCGCCAACCGCGCGTCCTCGACTGCCGCCCGCGCGCGAAGCAGCGCGAGCTCGCTCTTCAACAGATCGTTCTCACCGATCTTGCCGACCTCGAATCGTCCCTTGTTCAGCGTGTACAGCGTGTCGTTGACCGCCACGTTGGCCGTCGCATTGGCGAGCGTGATCTGCTGCGCATAGAGATTGAAAAAGGCGTCGGCCGTGGACGCGGCGACATCCTCGCGCGCTTCGAGATACGCACGCTCGGCGACGGACGCGCCGAGCGATTGCACACGCTCTTCCCAGACGACCGTCCGTGGCTTGAACAAGTCTTGCTGGAGCGACACGACGTGCGACGTCTGCCACGACCGATTGTTCAAGTTCCCGAATTCATCCAGACGGCTGACCGCCTCGCCGACGCTGATCTGTCCGCCGGTGAGGGGAATGCGTTGGCTGAACCCGAGGTTGAACGAGGACTGGTTCTGCGACTGTCCGATGAATTGTGTCGAGCCGTCGGGCAGCGTGATCGGGTTGATGCCGTGATTGTAGTTGGCCGCGTCGCCGGTGAGGAATAGCTGGGGGAGCAGCCGCGAGTTGAAGGCGTCGTTCCGATATCGCGCCGCGTCCCGCGAGCCTCGCGCAATCTGCGCCGCCGGCCCCTGCCTTTGCGCCATGGCGATCGCGTCCTGAAGGGTGAGTACCTGCCCCCGAATGCGTGGCGGCATGATCAGAACGGCGACGGCTATGACCAAGAGTGGGATGCGCATGTGGCACCTTCAGGTGAGCAAAAGATCGCAATTGGGGTCTGACCCCAATTCGGGTGCGGTTCGGGGCATGTGACGGCAACTCGTACCGAATTACTCGTAGCGGAGGCAGACGATCGGATCTTGCTTCGCCGCGCGCGACGCCGGCATGATGCCGAACACGAGGCCGACGGCGACGGATACCCCGAACGCGACGGCCACCGACAGCGGCGACACGATCGTGTGGATCTTGGCAATGCGCTCGATCGTCGCCGCGAGGATGCCGCCGACGATGATCCCCGCGAGACCGCCGGCGAGGCTGATCATCACCGCTTCGCTGAGGAATTGCGCGAGCACGTCCTTCTGCGTCGCGCCGACGGCGCGGCGGACGCCGATCTCCTTGATGCGCTCGAGGATCGACGCGAGCATGATGTTCATGATCCCGATCCCGCCGACGATGAGCGAGATCGACGCGATCGCGCCGAGTACGACGTTGAAAATCGTCTTGGCCCGCTGTTGCTGCTGAAGGATCAACTCCGGCACGGTGATCTCGAAATCGGTCACGTCGTTGTGCCGGCGCTGAAGCATACGCCGCGTCACCTCGGCCACCGATGGCACGAGCTCCGAGCGCCCGACCTGCACGATGATCTTGTCGAGCTGGTTGTAGTTGCGCTTCTCCGCTCGCTGATCGTCCGTCTCGGTGGAATCGTTCGCGCTGCCGCTGTTGTGCTCTTTGGCGGCGAGCTCCATCTCGGTCTGCGTCACTTCAGCGCGATTGCGGTAGCGGAGGAGCATCGTCTGCAGCGGGACGTAGACGTCCATGTTCGCGTCGCGGATACCGAGCTTCTGCGACGTCTCGCTCGACACTTTGCGATCCTCGAGCACACCGACGACGGTAAGCCACTGGCTGCCGACTTTGATGCTCTTGCCGATCGGGTCGCTCGTCGTGAAGAAGCGCGACTTGACGCCCTGGCCGATCACGGCGACGGATGCCGCCGCGCGAAAGTGCAGCGGCGCGAACGACGCGCCCTCGGCGACATGCAGATTCATGACCCGCATATATGAGGAATCGACGCCGACCAGCTTCCCCGAGCGATGCAGTCCTTCGCGCGTGATCACACTGTTGATCACCACTTCGCTGCTCGTCGCCGCGACCTCGGGGATCGTCGAGCGAATCGCCTCGGCGTCGAGATACGAGAGGCCCGGCGTGAAGCGCTTCGACTCCTTCTTGTCGCCGTCGCTCTGTACCTTCCCTTCCTTCTGCTCGATGATCGGCGTGATGACCACGTTATTGACGCCGAGCATCTTCATCTGCTCGAGGATCTCCTGCTCGGCGCCCTTGCCGATGGCGAGCATGGCGATGACCGAGGCAACGCCGAACAAGATGCCCAGCGAGGTGAGTCCCGCGCGCAGCTTGTTGTGAGCGACCGCCTCGGCCGCCGTGCGGGCCGAGAAGGTGATGTGACCGATCAACCCTTCTTACCCGGTGCGGCCGGCGCCCCCTGCGGGGCCGCGGCCGGCAGCGTGACGCTCTTTGCCGTATCTCCCGTGGTGTTCTGTGGCGTCACGGGCTTGAGACCCGGGATCGTCACGGTCTTGAGGTCGGCCTTGTCGGTCGGCGGGGCGAGGAGCACGCGATCTTCTTTGGCGATACCCTTGCGGACGATGATCTCGTTGTCGTTCAGCGCGCCGGTCTCGACCATCTGCTTCACGACGCCGCGCCCGTCCTTCTTGTAGACCCACGAGAAGCCGCCGTCGTTCGTCACGGCCTCGAGCGGCACGGAGAGCACGTTGGGAATCGACGCGACCTCGATCGCGTTCGACGTCGTCATTCCGGGACGCAGCGTGGTGTCCGCCTTCGAGACCTCGATCTTCACCTCGAAAACCTTCGAGTCCTGGTTCGGACGCTGCTCGCCGACGTTCGCGATCTCCGTGATCTTGCCGGAAAGCTTTTTCGTCGGATCCGCATCGAGTGAGATCGACACCGGTTGGCCGACCGAGAGTTTCCGGACGTCGACTTCGTTGACGTAGGTCTGCGACTCCATCTGGGTCAGATCGGGAAGCGTCGCGACCATGTTGTCCCAAGTGTTCCAGTTGGAACCGACGCCCTTTTTCTTGCCGTCGTACTCGCGCACGTAGATGACCATGCCCGGAGACGGGGCCATGATCGTGAACCCGGCGAGCGCGTCCTGTACCATCTTGAGGTTGTTCTGCTGGCGGCCGAGGTCCGCCGCGGCGACCGTCATCTTGGCGACCGCCTGCTTCGTCTTGGTGTCGAGATTCCGCTTCGCTTGATCGAGCGCGCGCTGTGACTTCTCGAGATCGATCTCGGCCTGGCGCTTGATGCTCGGCGCTTCGAATTGCGCCTGCTCCTTGGCGATCTTCTTCTCTTCGAGCGTGTACTCGGCCGTGCGAACGTCCTCGCGCGCCTGCGACAGATTCAGCGTCGAGTCGAGTGAGGCGTTGGTGTACTCCGCCTGCGCTTTCTGGAGATCCAGCGTCACGCTTTGCATGCGCGTGGCCGCGGGCGATCGATCGAGCTCGGCGATGCGCTCGCCCTGCTTCACGACCGTTCCTTCCGGGATCAGCCACGTGATCTTCGACTGATAGACCTGCGCGGCCATCGAGTTCGGTCCCTGGACCTTCACGAACTTCCGCGCGCGAAGCTCGCCGGTGGTCGTGACGAGGACTTTGAAGTTGCCTTGCTTCACCGGAACGGTGAGCGACGTCTCAGCGGCCGAGGCCGTGGCGGGCCACTTGTACCAGGCGACGGGTCCGCCAATCACCAGCACTGCGATCAAGAGCGGCAGCCAACGCTTGCGAAGCTGTTGCATCCGAAGGACTCCCAGATCGAAGTCGGCCAGCGGGCGGCAGCGCCCAAAGTGGCAGGAGGTTAGTCGTGGGCTTTACGAACTTCAATACAGAAATGATTACAATTCGGTGAACGACGACCAGCACCTGTGAAAGAGGCGCCGGGTCGTCGTGTCGCATCGAGACAACAACTGTTCGATCCTGGGACGAATTCGTTTCGTCCCACGGTGTTGGACACCACGAGCGCGGGAAGCGTTTTGTGCGCGTTGGACGTTCGTCCCGCCCTAAAGGACTGGCGTGCCCGCTTACCGCCTCTCAGATTCGCGGGGCATGCGCGCGACCCTCTCGGTCTCCCTCCGACTCACGATGTTTATCCTCGCGGCGACGACCGTCGTCGCGGGTGCCCAAGTGCAGTCCGGCCGCCGTGAGATGGTCGGCTTCATCCGTGACTCGGCCGGAACCGGAATCGAAGGTGCGACCGTGCAAATCGCCGGAAACGTGCTGCGCACCGATCCGCGGGGATCATTTCGTCTTTGGGCCCCCGACCTGGACACCCTGACCATCGTCGTGCACCGCGTCGGGTTCGAGGCGCTCGAGGCGTTGCTGACGGCAAACAGCAAGCAGTGGGACACGGTGGTCGTCGAGCTGAACCGTGTCGCGCAAAACCTGGCGGGAATGACAGTTACGAGCTCCGCGGCCGCGAGACGGGCCCTCGCGCTCAAGGACTTCGATGAACGAAAGGCGCGCGGCCTCGGTGTGTTCGTAACGCGCTCCGACATTCTCGCCCGCAACCCGTCGCGGTTGAGCGACCTGCTGCGAGACAAACGCGGCGTGCGGCTGGTCAAGCTAGTGAACAACTACTACGGTGTCCGCTTCGCCGCGTACTCGTCCTCGTTCCGGGCGTGTATTCCGAGCATGTGGGTGGACGGTCAGCTCGCCCCGGGGATGGAGATCGACGATCTCCTGCCGAACGACAT
>Ga0310811_10012799_pt1 | contig 10907 bp, 11 predicted proteins | sample YCmetagenome_FD_207642 | JGI IMG/M metagenome (GOLD analysis project Ga0310811, IMG submission 207642) | Soil microbial communities from experimental microcosm in Duke University, North Carolina, United States - YC | ecosystem: Engineered > Artificial ecosystem > Soil microcosm > Unclassified ...
TCTCGTGGGGCGGTGGGGTGCCTGGGGAGGTGGGGTGCCTGGGGAGGCGGGGTGGCTGGGCGCCGACGCTCGGGCCGGGATCCGGGCTTTCACCTGTTTCCGGTGAACCGCCGCCCTTCGTCCCCGCCGCGATCGTCGTAGTCTGAGGACATGTCGCTGGGTACGGGCAGTTACCGGATCGGTGGGGGCGAGGATCGGCTGCTGGTGCGGACGAGCCGCACCGGGCTGGGTGCGCGGGCTGGTCACGACCTCACCATCGAGATGACCGCCTGGACCGGCACGGTCACCGTCGACGCGGAAGACCCGGCACGGTCGACGGTCCTGGTCGAGGTCGACGTGGGGTCGTTCGCGGTGCGGTCCGGCAGCGGCGGCGTGAAGCCGCTGACGAACTCGGACCGCGCGGACATCGAGCGGACAGCGCGGGAGAAGATCCTGCACGCCGACCGGCACCCGAAGATCACCTTCCGCTCGAACCAGGTCGCCGGCACACCGGAAAGCCTTGTGGTGAACGGTGAACTGACCATCACGGGTGTGACGAACCCGGTCTCCGTGCACGCCACCGTGACCGACGACGGCCGGCTGTGGGCTCGCACCGCGATCGTGCAGAGCCGGTGGGGTATCAAGCCGTACTCGGCGTTCTTCGGCGCCCTCAAGGTCGCCGACGAAGTGGCCGTCGAGGTGGACGCCGTCGTGACACCGTCCTGACCTCGGTGGCCGGTTCACCGGGCGGGTGAACCGGCCATGGACAGCACGGGCAGGCGTTACGTCAGCGTGGTCGCGCGTACGAACGCGACGACCTGCGGCCACGAGACGTCGAACGCGGCCTTGTTGATCGGGTTGGTGTGCCGGGCGGCGGCGCTGAAGCCGTGTTCGGCGTCCGGGTAGATGTGGATCAGGCTCGGGCCGGCCACGCGGGACTGCAGCGCGGCCTGGAGGCGCTCGAAGCTTTCCCGGGGCACGAGGTGATCGGCGCCCGGGTAGAGCATCATGGCCGGGGCCTGGATGGCCGCGGTGGCGCCGACGGCGTCGATCGTGTGGTTGGGCGCCGGCGTGCCCGGAACCGTGGGATGGTAGGCGACGACGTTGGCCAGCCGGGTGTCCCGTCCTCCGAGCAGCAGCGCGAAGCGGCCGCCCATGCACCAGCCGATCGTGCCGGCCTGGCGACAGCCGAGCTCATCGAACAGGTGATCGAGTAGCTGCCGCATTTCGTCCAGGCACGCTTCGTCGTCCAGCTCGGACATCCACTGGGCCAACTCGCCGAAGGGCGTTTCGTCACCGCTGGGCCGTCCGCGCCAGGGATCCCACGACAGCGCGGTGACCCCGGCGCGGGCAAGGTCGTCGGCGAACTCGCGGACCTGCGCGCTGATCCCGGTGATCATCGGTAGCAGCAGCATGGCGCCGGGGGAGCCGCCGGAGGGCCGGGCCAGGTAGGCGTTGAGCCCCTGGACGGAAATCGTGGAGGTTTCAATATCCGCTTGAGAATCCACTGCCATGGATGAGCACACTATGGGCAGTCCGGGCCGGGGGAGAAGGGGCCTGCCACACCGCGGTCCGAGCGCGGCGATTCTTGCCGGCAAATGGCGCAAAAGCCGCGTCCGTTTTCGGCCAATGGCCGGGCTGCGGCGGGGAACCGCGTCAGCCGCGCGGGGTTATCCTGCTGCCATGGCGGAAAAGCCGCGCCGGGCCCGGGTCGAAGACGTGCGGGAAATCGCCTTGGGTATGCCCCACGTCACGGTCGGGCACGGGCCGCGAGGCAACCCCGTTTACCAGGTCGGCGGCAAGTCGTTCGTGTTCTTCCGGACGCCGCGCCCGGATGCCGTCGATCCCGAGACCGGTGAGCGTTACCCCGACGTGATCGTGCTCTGGGTCCCGGACGAATGGGACAAGCAGGCCTTGGTCGACGACCGGACCTCCCCGTTCTTCACCACTTCGCACTTCGACGGTCATCCGTCGGTGCTGGTGCGGGCGAGCCGGATCGGCGAGCTGACCCTGCGGGAGCTGCAAGAGGTGATCGAGGACGCCTGGCTTTCGCGGGCATCTCCCCGGCGCGCGGCCGCCTGGCTCGCAGCACACCGCGGGGAGTAGTCCGACCGTCCACAGTAGATTATCCAAACCGGATAATCCAAACTGGATCGGCTACCGGATCGCGTTGCGCGTCGCGGACATGATCAGTCGCGCGGCATCGGCCAGTCCCGTCGAGCCGTCCCCGAACAGCAGACTCGCCGCGTCGCGGGTGGACCGCTCGTTCGCCGCGGCGGCCCGGATCGACGCGACGCAAAGACGTTCGCTGCTCGCCACCCGCCGCGCGATGCGAGCACTCCGGTAATGCTTCGCGAATCGGGACCGGAACGCTCGCTGATAGGCGCTCAGCGCGCGGCCGAGTGCGGCACCGTCGGCCAGATCGACGGCGGCGATGTGCTCGGTCAGCATGAGCCCCGCGCACAGCGCGTAGTAGATCCCTTCACCGCTCACCGGATTGATCATCGACGCGGCGTCACCCACCAGCGCAGCACGATCCAGGGCCAATGGCGGCCGGTCCGCGGCGTGAGGCAGCAGGTGCCCCCGCAGCGCCCGGGGTGGCACATCGAAAGTGCTGTCGCCCGCGACCAATTCGGCGAGGAAATCGCGCACGGCCCCGCGAAGCTCCGGGCCGCCGGCCATGGACAGTCCGACACCGATGTTCGCGGTGGTCGCGGAGATCGGGAACAGCCACCCGTAGGCGGGCAGCAGCCGTGGCCGGAAGACGAACCGGAGCGGCCGGAGTGCGGCGTCCGGGGTGGACCATTCGAGGTAGGCGCGCGCCGCGACCGCGGTCGCCGACCGCGGCGGTTTGGTGACGCCGAGGGCCCGGCGCACACCGCTGTAGGCGCCGTCGCAGCCGACCAGGAGCCGCGAACGGACCAGGACCGATTCCGAACCGTTTCGCAGCGTGGTGGACCGGGCCGCGTCATCCAGGGCGGTTTCGACGAACCGGGTGTCCGGCCAGAACCGGGCACCCGCACACACGGCGTGCTCCAACAGGCGATGGTCGAGCACGGTGCGGGGAATCGTGTATCCGGCGATCAGGCCGCCGTGGCGACTGGGAATCCCTTGACTGCGCATCATTGTGCGGTCGGGCCCGACGATGCAGCACCCGTCGTTGGGCGGGTAACCCGCGACTACCGCACCGGCGCCCATCTCGTGCAGCAGCAGGGCGGCCCGGGGGCTGATGCCGTCGCCGCACGGCTTGTCCCGGGGAAAGGCCGCCCGGTCGGCGACCACGACGTCGAGCCCAGGACGTGCCCGGCACAACGCGGCGGCCAAGCCCGAGCCGGCCGGTCCCGCTCCCACGATCAGGACGTCACAGTCGACGTCACCGCGCCGTGTGGCGCTCATTCCAGAAACTGTAGGCGCTCCGCGTCACGAAGACAGCTCCGGTCGGCGGTCGTCACGGTGACAGCACGAACCCCGGCGCCCTGCAGGCGAGGGCGCCGGGGTCCGAGTGGTGCGGATTCGCCGGGAACTAGCCGGCCAGGGCCGGAATCACCTCGCGGGCGAAAAGCTCGATGCCCGAACGGTCATAGGCGGCCTCGGCGAAGTAGAGGATCGGGTAGGTCATCCCCACGCCGCGCATCTCGGTGAGTCGCTCGACGATCTGTTCGGGGGTGCCGACCAGCGGCCCGTTCGCGAACATCGTCGCGGTGTCCTCCAGCACGTCGGCGGGCAGGTGCGGCGCGTAGTGCGAACGGACCCACGCCAGGCGGTCCTGAACGTCCTTTTCGGTCTCACCGATGACGACGTTGTAGTTGGACGAGCGCACGATCGCGTCGAAGTCCGTGCCGACGTCCTTGCAGTGCGCGGCCAGCACCTCCGACTTGTGCTTGAAGCCCTCGACGTCACCGGCGAAGTTGGTGTAGCTCGCGTACTGGGCGGCGATCCGCAGCGTCTTCTTCTCACCGCCACCGGCGATCCACAGCGGGATCCCGCCTTCCTGCAGCGGCAGGGGCCGCGAGATGGCGCCGTCGACCTGGTAGTACTTGCCGTCGAGTTTGCCCTTGCCCTCGGTCCACATCTGCCGCATGATCTGCACGCCCTCGTCCAGCCGACCGAGCCGCTCGCCGGCCGAGGGGAAGCCGTAGCCGTAGGCCAGCCACTCGTGTTCGTACCAGCCGCCGCCGATGCCCATCTCGACCCGGCCGCCGGAGATCACATCGGTGGTGGCGGCGAACTTCGCGAGGTAGGCCGGGTTGCGGTAGCTCATGCAGGTGCACATCTGGCCGAGGCGCACCCGGCTGGTGGAAGAGGCGAACGCGGCCATGAGGGCCCACGCCTCGTGCATGTCTTCATCGGTGGGGATCGGCCGGGTGTGGAAGTGGTCGTAGACCCAGATCGACTCGAACGGGCCCTCCTCGGCGAGGCGGGCGATGCCGAGCATGGTGTTCCACTGCTCGCGGGGGTCGATTCCGGTGAGGTCCAGGCGCCAGCCCTGGGGCACGAAAAGTCCAAAGCGCATGGTCGACACCTTAGCCATTCCGGCGCGGGCGGCATAATGTGTCCCGAGCCACCGCGCCGGTACCGGGGTGCTGATAGAATTCCACGACTTCAGCCTTTCCGCTCATTGACGGTGTCCGGAAATGTGAATCTTGTACCGGATGCCTTCTTTCGGTGAAATGATCCCCTTCGGTACCCGTTTCGGGCGCTCATCGGCTTTGTCAATCGCGGCGGCGTGCCCGGAGAACCGTGTCGTGGGTGTGGTCGGAGGCGGCGGGTGTGGTCCGCGGACGGGTCTCGTCGACCAGGACGGTCCAGGCGTCGTCCAACAGGCCGGCGATTTCCCGCTGCTGGTAGAACGAATCCGGGTCGAACGGGTGGTCGTGGCCCGGCGGCCGGTGGCTGAGGTCGTGGCCGGTCACGAGCAGGGTGCCACCGGGAGCCACCGCCGCGAGCAGCCCACGCAGTGCCGCGTGATCCGGCTGGCGGGGGAGTGGGAAGTACTGCGCCGAGACCAGGTCGTACGCGCCCGATGCCGGTGATGTGATGGTCAGGTCGGCGCGGCTCCACGCCACGCGGTCCGAAGTGGACTCGTCGAGCGTGGCGGCGTGGGCGATCGCGCGGTCGAGCGCGACCTGTGAGATGTCGACCGCGTCGACCTGCCAGCCGTGGCCGGCCAGCCAGAGCGCGTCCGCGCCCTCGCCGCAGCCGAGGTCGAGCGCCCGCCCGGGTGGCAGGGCGGTCACCTCCGCGACGAGCGCCCCGTTCGGTGCCCCGCTCCACATGCGTTCGTGGCCGGAGTACCGCTCGTCCCAGTATTCTTGGTCCATCGTCGTGTTTCCTCACTGTGCGCGGTTTCGCGGGGATTTTCCCAGCGTTTCGGTTGTTTTTGGCGTGCGTTTCCCCGGTGTTTCCCGGGTTTCGCTTCGACGGTCGATCAGAGGCCGTGCCGGCGCTCGCCCAGTAGGTCTTCACAGAGCGCGGCTTCGACGGTGGGAGAGAAGGGATCTTCCAGCGCGTGATCGGTGTCCTCCTGGACGAGGTCGGCGTTGATCGCGACCGCGGCGGTGGCGCCGGAAGCCGCGGCGGCGAGGAGGTTCGCGGAAGGGTCCGCGAGATTGCCCGCGACCCACACACCTGGCGCCGGTGTGCGGCCGGCCGCGTCCGCGGCGATGTACTCGCCGTGGCCGGTGGGGTGGGGGACCGGGGTGACCCCGAGCGTGGCGAGCGCGCCCGCGCGCGGCACCGAACGCGGCGCCACCACCAGCGCGCGCAGCGGGACTTTCGTGCCGGAGCGCAGGCGGACCCCGGTGAGACGATCGTCCACGACGTCCAATGTGGACACTTCGCCGCGCACGACACGGATGTCCCGCGCCGTGAAGCGCGCTGCGTCATCGGCGGTCGGTTCAGGTCCCGTGTGCGTGAGCAGGGTGAGCTTGTCGGTCCATTGGCGGAGCAGCAACACCCGGTGCGAGTCCGCCGGGCCCAGGACGCCGATCGGCTGGTCGCGGACCTCCCAGCCGTGGCAGTACGGGCAGTGCAGCACATCCCGGCCCCAGCGCGCCGTGATCCCCGGGACGCCCGGAAGCTCGTCGGTGATCCCGGTGGCCACGAGCAGCCGGCGGGAGCGCATGGTCCGGCCATCGTCGAGTTCGACAGCGAAGCCGCGTGATCTCCGGGACGCCGCCGTGACGCGGGCGTCGATGATCTTTCCGCCGTAGCCGGTCACCTCCCTCCGGGCCGCTTGCCGGAATTCACCGGGCGGCGAGCCGTCGCGGGAGAGGAATCCGTGGGTGTGCGCGGCCGGCGCGTTGCGTGGGTGCCCGTCGTCCAGCACCAGCACCGAACGCCGTGCGCGGCCGAGCATGAGCGCCGCGTTGAGCCCCGCCGCACCACCGCCGATGACGATCACGTCGTAGGGCAGGCCGGCCCGTCCTGGTCGGGTCATCGTGACCACCTCCACGTCCGACCATGCGTCATCGGCGGGCTGGTTGACAAATCTGTTTGCCAAAACTGCAATAGTCGCCATGGCAGACGACTTCGAGGCCGTGCTCGGCGCGGTCGGCCCACGGCTGCGTGCGCTGCGCCGGCGACACGGCGCGACACTGGCCGCGCTGTCGGCCACCACGGGTATCCCGGTCAGCACGCTGTCGCGGCTGGAGTCCGGTCACCGCAAGCCGAGTCTGGAACTGCTGTTGCCCCTGGCGAAGGCTTACCAGGTGCCGCTGGACGAACTCGTCGACGCGCCGCCGACCGGTGACCCGCGCCTCTACCCCAGGCCGGTCACCCGCCACGGAATGACGGTGATCCCGTTGACCCGCAAGCCCGGCGGGCTCCAGGTGTACAAGCAGATCCTTCCGGCGGGGCGGCTCGGCTGCGAACCAGATCTCCGTTCGCACGAGGGTTACCACTGGCTGTATGTGCTCAATGGGCGACTGCGGCTGGTACTCGGCGAGCAGGATCTTGTGCTCGTGCCGGGCGAGGTCGCCGAATTCGACACACACCTGCCGCACTGGTTCGGCAACGCCGACGGGGAACCGGTCGAGTACCTGAGCATCCTCGGCCCCCAGGGCGAACGATTCCACATCAAAGCCCGCTACCGCCCCCGCTGACCCCGCCGTGTCCCCTGTTCCGGTCGCCGTGTCCCCTCTTGCGGTCGCCGTGTCCCCTGTTCCGGTCGCCGAGTTCTCGCTTCCGGTCTCCGAGTCGCGGATACATCAGGCCACCGGGCCAGGCTTGCGGCCGCCGCGTGCGTCCGCTGGTCAGTGGCAGATCTGTGACCACGGTGATCGCGAAAATGCCGAGTGACCGCGGCCGCCGTGACCCGTGCCGCCTGACCTCAGCCGCCGGAAACGGAGAACTCGGCCCCCGGAAGAGGGGACTCACCGACAGGAGCAGGGGACACAGCGACGGGAAGAGGGGACTCGGCGGCCGGAAGGGGGGACACGGGTTAGGGGGGTGGGGCCAGGGCGTCGATGGCGGCGGCGGTGAGGCTGAGCCGGATGTGGTCGCGCATGAGGTGGCCGACCGCGTCGGAGTCGCCGTCGATGACGAGTGTCATCATTTTTTCGTGGTCGGTGTGGTCGCGCAGTCGGGGTTCCTCGCCGGGCGGCAGTTCGAGGCCCATCCGGCGGTAGCGGTCCGATTTGTCCCACAGGCTGTCGAGCATCGCGATGAGGTTTTCATTGTGGGACGCGCGGTACAGCGCGCGGTGGAAGGTGTGGTGCGCGACGAGCGCTTCTTCGCCCCACTTCCGCGTCACCGGCAGGAGCCGGCCGGCGGCCTCGCGCAGGGCCGCGATGTCGGTGTCGGTGCGCCGCTGGGCCGCCAGTTCGGCGGCGAGCGGGTCGAGTGCCATCCGGATCTCGAACAGTTCGCGGGCCTCGGACGCGTGTAGCGGTGCGACGCGCGCGTCCCGGTGCACGTCGAGTTCGATCAGGCCTTCGCCCTTGAGTCGCCGCAGCGCCTCCCGGAGCGGGGTGATGCTCATGGCCAGCGACTGGGCCAGCTCGTACTGGGCCAGTACCGAGCCCGGCGCCAGCTCGCCGGACAGGATCCGCCGGCGGACCTCGGCGTAGGCCGCGTCGCTTTTGGTGAGGAAGACGTTCGGCCCGCTCACTTTCACCCCTCTTGTGCTCTGCTCCGCCCGGAATCTATCATCGCCGCCATATCTTATAAGTTATGATGAGGTGGCTCGATGAAGATCGTTTCCGTCCACGAAGGCACCGTCCCCATCAGCTCGTCGATCCGCAACGCCTGGATCGACTTCAGCGCGATGGACTGCTCGATCGTGGCCGTGGTCAGCGACGTCATCCGCGACGGGAAACCGCTGGTCGGGTACGGGTTCAACTCCAACGGCCGCTACAGCGCGGGTGAGATCCTGCGCCGCCGCATGATCCCGCGGCTGCTGGCCGCACCCGACGAGGACCTGGTCACCGACGACGGCGCCAACTTCGACCCGGCCAAGGCCTGGGAATTCCTGATGCGCAACGAGAAGCCGGGCGGTCACGGTGAACGCTCGGTCGCGGTGGGTGTGCTGGACATGGCCCTGTTCGACCTCGCCGCCAAGATCGCCGGACAGCCGCTCTACCGCTGGCTGTCCGACCGCTACGGCGACGGGAAACCGGACGATTCGGTGTTCGTCTACGCGGCCGGCGGGTACTACGCGCCGGGCAAGGGCCTGCGCGAACTCCAGGACGAGATGCGGGGATTCCTCGACCTCGGCTACCGCGTGGTCAAGATGAAGATCGGCGGCGCGTCGCTGAGGGAGGACGTGGAGCGCATCGAGGCAGTGCTGGAGGTCCTCGGCGGCGACGGATCCCGTCTGGCGGTCGACGTCAACGGGAAGTTCGACCTGAAGACCGCGCTCGCCTACGGCGAGGCGATCGAGCCCTATGGCCTGTTCTGGTACGAGGAGGTCGGTGACCCGCTCGACTACGCGCTGAACGCGACGCTGGCCGAGCACTACCGGGGTCCCCTGGCCACCGGCGAGAACCTGTTTTCCCTGCAGGACGCCCGGAACCTGGTGCGCTACGGAGGACTGCGTCCCGACCGCGACTACATCCAGGTCGACCCGGCGCTGAGCTACGGCCTGGTCGAGTACCTGCGCGTCCAGGACATGCTGCGCCAGCACGGCTGGTCGTCGCGGCGCTGCGTGCCGCACGGCGGTCACCAGTTCTCGCTGCACATCGCCGCCGCGCTCAAACTCGGTGGCAACGAGTCCTACCCGGGCGAGTTCCAGCCGACCGGCGGATTCGCCGACGACGCCGTGGTGCGGGACAGCCAGGTGGGCCTCACCGAGACCCCGGGCATCGGTTTCGAGGGCAAGGCCGCCTTCTACAAGGTGTTGCGCGAACTGCACGACTGATCGCGGGCGTCCCGCGCACGGTGAGCGCGCGGGACGCCTGGCTCCGTGCTGCTCGGACGGCCGGGAGCGGCGGCTGTCCGAGCAGCACGGCCGCGCGAGCCGGGTGTGCCGGGGAAGCAGCCTGATCCTGTCCGTCTTCACAATGCTGTGTAAGGGAGATCGAGCATGTCGCGGGTTTCGGTGGACGGCCGTCGTCCGGCCGGGAGGTTCTTCCGGGAACTGTGGGTTCAAGTACTGATCGGCGCGGTGCTGGGTATCGCGGTGGGCCTGGCGTTCCCCGGTTTCGGGGCCGCGATGAAGCCGCTGAGCGACTGGTTCATCGCGCTCATCACGATGATCGTCTCGCCGGTCATCTTCTGCGTGGTCACGACGGGGATCGCGTCGATGGACAACGTCCGGCGGGTGGGCCGGATCGGCGTGAAGGCGTTGCTGTACTTCATCGTCCTGTCGCTGGTGTCGATGTTGATCGGGCTGGTCGTGGCCAACCTGTTCAAGCCGGGTTCGGGCATGCACATCGACCCGCGCACGCTGAGCGCGAACTCGGTGCCCGGGGTGAAGAACTCGCACACGAGCTTCACCAGCTTCGTGTCGAGCATCATTCCCGACACGATGCTGTCGGCCTTCACCAGTGACAACATCCTGTCCGCGCTGTTCATCGCGATCCTGTTCGGCTTCGCGCTGAACGTCGCGGGGGAGCGGGCGGCCGTGATCACGAAGGCGATCGGCGGGTTGTCCGACGTGGTCTTCAAGATCGTGTCCTGGATCATGCGTCTGGCGCCGATCGGCACCTTCGGCGCGTTGGCGGCGGTGGTCAGCACCTACGGCGCGTCGAGCCTGGCTTCGCTCGGCTACCTGATCCTGCTGTTCTTCATCACGTGTGTGATCTACATCCTCGTGGTGCTCGGGGCGATCATGCGTGCCTGCCGCCTCGGCCTGTTCGCCCTGATGCGGTTCCTCAAGGACGAGTTGCTGATCGCGTTGGCCACCTGTTCCAGCGAAGCGGTGTTGCCCCAGTTCATCCGGAAGCTGGAAGCGCTGGGGGTGGGCCGGCCGGTGGTCGGTATCACCGTGCCGGCCGGTTTCTCGTTCAACCTGGACGGCTCGGCCGTCTACCTGACGATGGCCTCGCTGTTCCTGGCGGAGGCGGTGGACATCCACCTGACCTGGCAGCAGCAGCTGATCATGGTGGGCATCATGATGCTGACCAGCAAGGGCACCGCCGGGGTCGCCGGCGGCGCGTTCGTCGTGCTGGCCAGCAGCGTGACCGCGATCGGGCACGTCCCGCTGGCCGCGCTCGCGCTGATCGTCGGTGTGGACCGGATTCTCAACGAGGGCCGGGTCTTCATCAACGTGCTGGGCAACGCGGTCGCGACGATCGTGGTGGGGAAGTGGGAGAAGGATTTCGACGCCGACCACGCGCGGGCGGTGCTCGCCGGCAAGGTGACGCCGGCTCTCGCGGTGGCCGCGCCCGAACCGGAAACCACCGCCCACTGAGCACGACTTTCCTTGGCGTCCCGGTGGGACCGCGGCCACTGCGGTCCCACCGTGGGCACGCGGTGGGCACGCTGCG
>Ga0310811_10012800_pt1 | contig 10907 bp, 9 predicted proteins | sample YCmetagenome_FD_207642 | JGI IMG/M metagenome (GOLD analysis project Ga0310811, IMG submission 207642) | Soil microbial communities from experimental microcosm in Duke University, North Carolina, United States - YC | ecosystem: Engineered > Artificial ecosystem > Soil microcosm > Unclassified ...
GTCGCAACCGTGCGATTCGAAGCGGCCGGCCCCGCGCGGCGTGCCGCTCGTCACCCACTCCACGACGGCGAGGTCGGGATGGGCGAAGTGCCGCGTCTCGTCCCAGCGAATGTCCGGCACGCGCGCGAACATCTCTTGCAGGAATTCGCGCACCGCCGCCTTGCCGACCACCCGCGAGCCCCACGGGTCCTTGCCGAACGACGCCTCGAAGACGACGTCGTCGGTCATCATCGCCAGGATCCCGGCCAGGTCGTGACCATTCCACACCGTGTTGAAGCGCGTGACGAATGCTTCGCCGTCGAATGCCATGAGTGGCCTCCTGCTCCGTGAGTGTGGCGGACGCGCGCGGCTCAGACGCGATCGACGACCATCCGGCCCCGGGCGATCACCATGCGCACTTCATCGAGCGCGCCGATGCGATCGAGCGGGTTGCCGGCCACGGCCAGCAGATCGGCCGCCAGCCCCGGCGCCACCCGTCCCGTCTCCGACTCGAGCCCGAGCGCTCGCGCCGCGACGGCGGTCGCGGAGTGGATGACATCGAGCGGCGGCTGGCCCGCCTTCACCATCAGCTCGAGCTCGGGGACCATCGAGCCGTGGCCGTTCAGCGGCGTGCCGGCGTCGGTGCCGGCGGCGATCGGCACGCCGGCCCGCATCGCCATCTGGAAGCTCTCGATGTGGCGCTCGACGACGACCTCGGACTTGCGGACGGCGAACTCCGGGATGCCCGCGGCGAGGCCACCCCGCACGATCGCCGCCGGCGCGATCAAGGTCGGCACCAGCGCCACGCCGTCGCGCGCCATCCGCGCGCAGAGCGCCTCGGTCAGGTAGATGCCGTGCTCGATCGTGGTGATGCCGCCCTCGAGGCTGTTGGCGATGCCGTCGGCACCGCCGCAGTGGGCGGCGGTCCGGCGACCCGCCTTGCGCGCCTCCTCGATGGCCGCGCGCACCTCGTCGAGCGTGAGCTGGGCGGAGTTGGGATCGACACCCGGGGTCATCACGCCCCCCGTCGCGAAGATCTTGATGACATCGGCCCCGGCCTTGATCTGCTCGCGCACGCCCTTGCGCGCCTCGTCGGGGCCGTCGCACTCCCGGCCCACCAGGTGCCAGCCGTGGCCGCCCGTGATGCAGATGCCGCGGCCGGCGCACAGCATGCGCGGTCCCGGAACCAGCCCGGCCCGCACGGCATCGCGCACCGCCAGCTCGGCGTAGTCCCGCCCGCCGAGATCGCGCACGGTGGTGATGCCGGCCTCGACCGTGTCGCGCGCACGCAGGGTGGCCTTGATGACGGTGGCGGCGTACGCGTCCTTCAGCATCGCCGGGCCCGGATCGGCCTCGCCGCCGAAGCAGAAGTGGACGTGGCAGTTGATGAGCCCGGGCAAGAGCGTCAGTCCATCGAGACGCTTCACCCGGCCCCTCGGCGCCTCGCGCTCACCCACGACGGCGGCGATGCGGTCACCCTCGACGACGACGGCGCGTCCGGCCACCGGCGGCGCGCCCGTGCCGTCGATCAACGCCGCGCCGACGAGAACGGTCCGATCCATGGCGAGGGATGATACCCCAGCGCGCGCGGTCAGTCGCCGATCTCGACCATCGCCGGGTTGACCACGCCGGCCGGCGTCAGCCGCGTGAACGCCACCGACGCCGTCGCGATCACCGGTCCGCTCTCGCCCCGGCGCACGCGCACGCTGATCGGCGCGCCGGCGGCGGGCGTCGGGAAATCGCGGCGGAAGTGCGCGCCCCGGCTCTCGCGCCGGGCCAGGGCCGAGGCGGCGATGAGCCGCGCCACCAGGGTCTGGTTGCGCACGCTCAGCCAGTCCTGCCACGCCGTGTTCATCGCCGGATCGCCGCTGACGGCGACGCGGTCCAGGTCGCGCTCGATCCGCTCGATCGTGCCGAGCGCGCGGTGCAGGCTGTCGGCGTCGCGCACCAGCCCGGCGCCCTCCCACATCACCTCGCGCAGCTCGTGGTGGAGCGCGTAGAGCGCGGGCCCGGGCGCGCGCTCGAACGGCGCCGTCAGCGCCGCCATGGCCGGGCGCACCGCCGCCGCCGGCACGCGCGGCCCGGAGCGGCCCTCGACGAACGCCGCGATCGCGTCGCCGGCCAGGCCGCCGAACACGGTGGACTCGGCCACGCCGTTGCCGCCGAGGCGGTTGGCGCCATGCACGCCGCCCGTGTCCTCGCCCGCCGCGAACAGCCCCTCGACGGCCGTGCGGCAGGCGGAGTCGATCACCACGCCGCCCATCATGAAGTGCGCGGTGGGCCCGACCTCGACGGGACCGCGCGCCAGGTCGCGGCCGAAGTCGCGGCAGCGCTTGACCATGCCGCGGAAGTTACGCTCGACGACCTCGGCGCCCAGATGCGAGACGTCGATCCATACGCCGCCGTTGGGGGTGCCGCGGCCCTCCATCACCTCGAGGAACGAGGCACGCGAGACGAGATCGCGGGTCGAGCGCTCCATGCGGGCGGCGTCGTAGCGCTCCATGAAGCGCTCGTGGTGGCCGTTGCGGAGATGGCCGCCGGCGCCCCGCAGGCCCTCCTCCAGCAGCGCGCCGGTCATGAGCGAGCCGGGGATGACGAGCCCGGTGGGATGGAACTGCACCATCTCCATGTCGCGCAGCGGCAGCCCGGTGCGATACGCGAGGGCGATGCCGTCGGCGGACTTGTCGGCCGAGCACGCGATGATGCGATACATCGTCGGCCCGCCGCCCATCGCCAGCAGGGTCGCCCGGGCCCGGGCCAGCACGAAGGTCCCGGTGCGCATGTCGAGCAGCAGCGCGCCGGCGGCGCGGCCGGCGTCGTCGAGCACGAGCTCGACCGCGCGACATTCCTCGAGCGCGCGGATGGCCGGGCGGGCCAGCACCTGCTCGGTGAGGCGGTTCATGATCTCGATGCCGGTGAGATCGCCCTTGTGGATGGTGCGGTCGTGGCTCTGCCCGGCGAACGGCTTCTGGTGGATGCGGCCGGCCGGCGTGCGGTCGAACAGGCAGCCGTAGCGCGACTCCAGCTCGAGCACGCGGCGGGGCGCCTCGGTGACGAGGGTCCACACCAGCTCCTGGTCGTTGATCCACCCGCCGCCGGCCAGGGTGTCGAGCAGGTGCGCGTCGAGTGAATCGGGCTCGGTGAGCACGGCGTTGTAGCCGCCCTGCACCATGCGCGTGCAGCCGGCGCGGCCGAGCAGGCCCTTGACGGCCACGGTGATCGCGAGCCTGGGCGCGGCGTCGGCGGCGTGCAGCGCGGCGGTGAGCCCGGCCCCGCCGGCCCCCAGGATCAGGACGTCGGTCTCGAGCTCGGCGATCACGGCCGGCGGATCACTTGCGGAGCAGCATCTGCAGCAGCGCGCGTCCCTGCGGCGAGGTCCAGTCCTTGGTGCCGAGCGCCTTCGCGACCAGCTTGCCGTCGCGCCCGACCAGATAGACGGTCGGCGTGGCCGTGATGTGATACGCCGCACTGGCGTCGCCATCGGGATCGAGCAGGGTCGGCAAACTCACCGTGCTCTGCCTCTTGAGCCACGCGCCGACCTTGGCGCGCCCTTCCTCGATGCTCACGGGCAGGATGACGAGACCCGCCTCCTGGTACTCCTGGTGCAGCTTCTCGATGGTCGAGGGCAACTCCCTCGTGCAGTACGGTCACCAGGTCGCCCAGAAGTACAGCATGACGGGCCGCCCGCGGTGCTCGGCCAGCGAGACCTTCTTGCCGTCGCTGTACCGCTCCAGCTCCAGCGGCGGCGGCACCTGGCCCTGCATCGGCACCAGCTGCAGATCGAACATCAGGTCCTCGAGCGCCTTGTCGGCGGCCGGCGTCGGCGCCGGCGCCATCAGCAGCGCGAGGGCCAGTCCCAGTGCGAGCGCAACCTTCATCCGGCCTCCTCGTCCTCCGTCGAGCGTTCCTCACTCTACCCCATCAGGGCCGCAGGTAGACGTACCCCTGCTCGACCAGCTCCATGATCCGCACGACGCCGCCCTGCGGCAGATGGTGGGCGCCCCTGGGCAGCTGCTCCAGCGAGAGGCTGAAGGCCTTCATCGTGTTGCCGCAGGCGCCGAACACCACGCCCTGGACCTGCAGGTCGGCCAGCATCGTCTTGAGCTGCGGATCGATCGTGGCCGTCACGAAGGTCTTGAGCGCCGGGCCGTGCACGACCAGCTCGATGGCCTCGACGTTGACCGCGCCGCCCACGCCCGTCAGCGTGTTCTGGATGTTACCGAGCACGAAGCGGGCCTTGTCCAGGCCCGGCTCGCTCAGGTGATAGACGACCTTGTGCTTGCGCGGCTGCTCCTTCAGATGTGACGCCTGGCCAGGTCCCGCGGAGACCATCACCGCGAGCCCGACGAGCGCGACCAGCACCGAGCGCTTCATCACCTGTCCTCCCTGTCCTGCGATTCGAGTCCCGGCTGCAGCGCGGCGCGAGAGCGGCGTCAGAGCACGCGCACCCGCGGGCGCGGGTCGAGCTTGACGTGCTTGAGCGCGCGCAGGTGATCGGCCACGACGTCCCAGGCCGGCGGCCCATCGGCCTCGCCGACCGAGGCCCAGCCCGTCGCGCGATAGCGGCGCTCGGGATCGAGCGGGCGGCCGCCCACCCGGACGTCGCGGATGCGACGGCCGATCGGCTGCGCCGGATCGACGGCGTACGTGAGACCGCCCATGCGCACCATGTCGCCGCCCTGGCGATAGTACGGATCGCGATGCCAGAGGTTGTCGGCGACATCCTCCATGACGTGCACGATCTCGCGCCCCGTCATCTCGCGCACCCAGGTGTTCGCGTACGTGAGCCCGGTGTGCGCGTAGACGTCCTCCAGGGTGATGGCCTGGCCGGGGACGAGCGTCACGCCCCAGCGGAAACCGGGCGAGAACGCCACCTCGGCGTCGGCCCGGCGCAGCAGCGCATCGAGGATCACCTCGTCGAAGGTCCCGTTGAAGTTGCCGCGGCGGTAGAGGAGCGACTCGGAGACGGCCAGCCGCTCGGCCAGCCTCGCCTCGTGCGGCGCGCGGATCTCGCCGATGAGCCGGGCCATGTCGGGATCAGCCGCGATCGTCTCGCTCAGCACCGGCATCAGGCGATAGCGGTGGGCCACGACGCGGCCGCCCCGCACGTCGAGGTCGAGCCGGCTCAGGAACTTGCCGTGCGAGCCGGAGTTCACGACCAGGGTGCGCCCGACCGTGATCGGCTGCGGCAGGCCGTCGTGGGTGTGGCCGCCCAGGATCACGTCGAGGCCGCGCACGCGGCCGGCGAGCTTGAGATCCACCGCGCTGCCGTTGTGGCTGAGCAGCACGACGCAGTCGACCTTCGCGGTCTGGCGGAGCTCGTCGACCAGGCGCTGGATCCGGTCCTCGCGGATGCCGAAGGTGACGTCGGCGACGTAGCGGCGCGGATGGGCGATCGGCGTGTAGGGAAACGCCTGGCCGATGATGCCCACGCGCACGCCGCCGACCTCGCGGATCGTGGAGGGCCGGAACACCGGCTCGCCCCAGCCGGCCTCGCTGACGTTGTGGGCGATGAAGTCGCCGGCGAAGGGGCCGCGCCGCTCGCGGTCGCCGAAGAGCTCGCGCACGCGATCGAGCCCGTAGGTGAACTCCCAGTGCGCCGTGAACACCTCGACGCCCAGCTGGTTGGTGGCGCGCAGCATGTCCTCGCCACGGCTCCACAGCGCCGTCGCCGAGCCCTGCAGCGCGTCGCCGCCGTCGAGCAGCACGGTGCGGCCCGCCCGCTCGGCCCGCACGCGCTCGATCAAGGTGGCCAGGTGGGCGTAGCCGCCCAGCCGGCCGTAGCGCGCGGCGAGGACCGGGAAGTCCACGTGCGCCAGCGCGTAGGCCAGCGCCGAGCCCGGGACGATCCCGTAGTGCGCGAGCAGGGCGCGGCCGGTCAGGTTCGGCGGCTTGCCGCGCTCGTCGCCGACGCCCACCAGGGTGTCGGGCTCGCGGAAGTACACCGGCAGCAGGGTCGCGTGCGTGTCGGTGAGGTGCAGCAGGGTGACGTTGCCCAGAGGCTCGAAGTCCGTGAGCTGCGCAGGGGCGCTCGCCGCCTCCAGCAGCGCCCGCGGCGTGAGGCCACTCGCGATGGCCGCGGCGACGACGCTCAGCAGATCTCGCCGCGTGACCTCCACTCAGCGTCCCTGCCCGGGTGGAGATTGCGCGCGGCCGATCAATGGCGGATGCCCGGAACGCTCATCGGCTTGCCGACGTCGAACTGGGCGAGGTAAAGCTCGAGCTCGGCGTACTCGACGGCGTCGGCCGGCAGCATGTTGGTGCCGAGCGGCGTCATGCACCACTGGAACCGCCGCCGCATGTCCCAGGCGTCGTTCTGGCTCGTACGCCACGTGGGGAAGTGGCGCGTGAGCCCGGCGCGCACGTCGGCGAGCAGCCGCCCGCCCAGGAACTTGTCGGCGCCGTGATCGTGCGTGTGGCAGTCGGCGCACGAATGGTTGCGCTCGCCGACGCGCTTGGCGAACGTCGCCCGCCCCCGCTCCAGGGCCGCCCGCGCCGCCGGGCTCGTCGTGTCGATCGCCACCGGCATCCCGTTGGAGGCCATCTTGATCAGCATCGTGAGGTCGACGTTCGGCGCGCTCTCCACCGGCAGCGCGGTGCCGGTCCTCTCCGGTCCGTGCACCGACAGGAAGTCCTCGATGGCCATCACACGCCCGTGGGCGGCGACCGGCCTGGGGTAGCGCGTCGCCACGCCGCGCATCGAGGTGGCGGCGCCGCCGGCGTGGCAGTCGGCGCAGGCCTTGCCGGCCGGGCCCTTCGCGCTCCAGAGCGCCTCGGCATCCTCGGCACGGACCACGGCCGGATTGTTCGTCGGATCGAGGTTGTCGCCGAAGCCGACGGGCCGGCGGCGCGTGAACGGGTTGCGGTCGGCGTCGCGCTCGGGCGCCACCGGCCCGTGCAGGGTCTGCAGATACGCGACCAGATGCACGATCTCCTCGGCGGTGAACGCGCCCTGCGCGCCCCACGGCGGCATCACGGTCTTCGGGAAGGTCACGCGCGGATCCCAGAGCTGCTGGAACAGGTACTCGCTCGGCAGCTTGCGGTCGGCCACCGCCGAGAGGTCCGGGCCCACGCTGCCGGCGGGCCACACATCCTCGCCGGGCACCAGGTGGCAGCCGGTGCACGGCCCCTTGTTGCGATTGAGGAAGAGCGCGCGGCCCTTGACCGGATCGCCGGCGATTCCCGCCGGCATCGCCGCGCGCTGCACGGCCGGCTCGGGACGCACGTCGTCGTAGGCGTAGGTGCGGAAGCGGCCGAAGTCGGTCGTGGTCCAGCCGGCGTAGCGTACGGCCACGCGCCGGCCATCTGCCTCCGTGCGCACGTCGCCACGCGCCTCGGGCGTGGCCCGCGTGGTCCAGCGGGGCGCCGACGCGTGGTCGGGACGATCGGCGGCGCTGGCGCAGCCGACCACCAGGACCGCCAGCGCGAGCCAGCGGCCGGCCCGGCGTTTCACGGGCGGGTCAGCCGAACGCGACGTCGGCCGTGCCCTCGTAGATGGCGCCGATCGTGTCGTGGAAGCTCACGACGAGCTTGCCGGGATCGGTCGCCTTGAACGTGAAGGCGAAGAACGGGTTCTCGCTCACGCTCTGGGTCGTGTCGAACGTCGCGATGGTCTTGCCGAGGTAGGTCACCGTGACCTTGTCGATGTACTGGTACTTCTTGTCGATGATCTTGCCGGACTTGTCGCGCTCGATGCGCTCCATGGGATGGATGACCAGGCAGCGCACGCGCACGACGTCGCCCGCCTTGATGCTCGACGGCAGCCGCAGCCGGACCTTGCCAATGTCGGACACCTTAGCCTCCGCACCCGCCGACGGTCACCTTCACCTCGCGCTTGACCTGCCAGAGCGTGCCGTCGCTCTGCTCGACGATGGCCCGGACGTCGCCGGTCTCGCCGAGCCGGATGTTGGCGCCCATGTACGCCTGCCCGGAGTCCGGCGAGAGGACGGCGCGAGTGACGACGGGGATGCGGTTCTTGTCGGCGACGACGTAGATGTGCTTGACGTAGCTCTGCGGCGTCATCGGGGCATTGACCTCGACCGACACCGGCACCACCGCGCCGTTCTCGGCGATCAGCGGGATATCGAGCGTGATCATCCCGCTGCCGTCCTTGATCGGCTTGCCGCCGAACACCCGCTTGAGCGCGGCCTCGACCGTCTCGTTCTGGCCGAAGGTCTGGGCGGCCGCGGGCCTCGGCACCACCGTCATCCCGACGACGGCCCCCACTGCCAGCGCGCCCAGCACCTGCCGGCGCGTCATGCTCTCGTCCCGCATTGCCGTCCCCCTCGGCCGCACATTATGCCCGATCTCGTCCCGGTCGATCGGATTCGGGCACCGCGCGGCGGCGGAACGGATGTGGATCACTCGATCCGGTACGCGCTCGCGTCGGGCTTGAACGCCCGGGGCAGCCAGAACGGCCGGCGCATGTTTCCCGGTCCCGGCGCGGGCCGGGCCTTGGCCAGCCACTCGCGGTAGACCTCGAACGAGCGGTTGGTGTCGACGAAGACGTCGCCGTACTGATCGTCCGGCCCCGGGCGCGTGACGGTCACCTTCTGGTGCCAGCAGTGCTGGCCGCTCACCGGATCGGGCTGCACCGGGAACGTGAGGTTCTGGTGCACGCCCGCGTCCTCCCACCACACGCGCTCGGAGTCCGGGTCGTCGCTCTTCCACGGGCGGATGCCGTGGACGTGCCGCATGCGCCACTGCCCGGGCCCGAGCTTCGTGAGATCGACGAGCGACGTCGACCAGCGCTCGCCGCCGATCGACTCGGACAGCCGCCACCGGCCCAGATGGTGCGAGCAGGCGACGATCCCGGGCCGGATCGCCTCCGTCACCCACACCTTGTCGACGAAGAAGCCGATCGCGGTGGCGACCTTCAGCAGATCACCCGTCGCCACCCCCAGCCGCCCGGCGTCGTCGGGATGGATCCACAGCGGGTTCGTGTGCGAGATCTCGTAGAGCCACTTCGCGTTGCCCGAGCGCGTGTGGATGAGCGTCGGCAGCCGGAAGGTCGGCAGCAGCACCATCTCGCCCTTGCCGCGATCGAGGTTCGACCAGTGCACGTGGCTCTTGATGTAGCCGGGCGTGGATTGCTCCGGCCACTTCCAGTCCTTGAGGGTCTTGGAGAAGAACTCGAGCTTGCGCGAGGGCGTGGGGAACCCGGCGTAAGCCTGGCCGTCGATCTCCACGCCGACCACCGCGCCGCCCTTGCTGATCAGCTTCGTCGTGGGATCGACCGTGGCGCTCTCGAGGTCCTTCGCCGGCGGCGCCTGCTCGTGGGTGCGATAGACGTTGTCCTCGACGAGGAAGGCGCCGTACTTGCGCATGTACGCCAGCGGGGTGAGCCCCTCGCGCTCGGCGGCCTGGGGCAGCCCGGGCACGCTGTGCTCGAACATCCAGCGATAGACCTCTTCGATGCGCAGCTTCTCGCCCGGCCGGTACGGCGACTCGAAGTACTTGCGGATGCCCAGCGCACCGTCGGGATCGATCCGCCACGACAGCTCGATCCAGAACTCGTCCTCCTCCCACACCTGGCCGAGCCCGGCCGCCTCGTGGGCCTGCCACGTGAGATCGAACGTGCGCCCGCGCTTCTCCAGCGCCACTCTGAGCACCGGCTGGCGGAAGCCGATCCAGCGCGCCGCGTGCGTCTCCTGCGACATCAGATCATGGCGCTCGGAGGCGTGGCCCATCGGCAAGACATAGTCGGCGAACCACGCCGTCTCGCTCCACACCGGCGTCAGACAGGCATGTCGCTCGACCTTCGCTTCATCCGTCAGCATCTCGATCCACGACAGGCCGTCGGGATTGGTCCACACCGGGTTGTAGACGCGTGTGAAGTACATCGCGAGCTTGCCCCGGCCCTCGCGGATCATGTGCGGCAGCAGGAAGCTCATCTCGAAGAAGGCCAGCGGGTACTCCTTCGGCATGAGCAGCTCGCTCCAGATCTTGCCGGGCGGGGGCATCATCGGCGGCGCCGGGACCGCCTTGTTCCAGGCGCTGGGCGCGGTGCCGCCGGGCGTCCCGACCGCGCCGACCAGCACCACCAGCCACTCCAGCGCCCGCGCCACCTGCCAGCCGCCGAGGTTGCCGGCCGCGGTGTTGCGCCAGATGTGCGTCGCCAACGCCGAGCCAGCCTCGCCGATGGCGCGGGCGATGCGCACGATCGTCTCGCCGTCGACCCCGCTCTCCCGCGCCGCGAACTGGGGCGTGTAGGACGCGTACAGCTCGTCGATCGCCTGATGGAAGGCGTCGAAGGTCACCGGCAGGTCGGGCCGCTCCTCGCGGAGGTACTCCTCCCAGTTCGTCCAGCGCCGGACGAACTCGCGGTCGTAGCGGCGCTCGCGGATGAGCACGTGGGCCATCGCCAGCAGCACCGCGGCCTCCGAGCCCGGCCAGGGGGCCAGCCAGTAGTCCGCCATCGACGCCGTGTTGGACAGCCGCGAGTCGATGACGGCCACCTTGGCGCCGCGCTGCTTGGCCTCGATGATCCGCTGGGCGTGCGGGTTGAAGTAGTGGCCGGTCTCCAGATGCGAGGACAGCAGCAGGATGAAGCGCGCGTTGGCGTGATCGGGCGAGGGCCGATCCATCCCGTGCCAGAAGGCGTAGCCGGCCCGGGCGCTGGCCGAGCAGACGTTGGTGTGGCTGTTGTGGCCGTCGATCCCCCAGGCGTGGAAGATGCGCTGCAGGTAGACGAGCTCGTGACCGGGCCGTCCGAGGTGGTACATGACCTCCTTCTGACGTCCCTCGATGAGGGCCTGGCGGATGCGTCCGCCGATGTCGTCGAGCACCTCGTCCCACGTCACGCGCTCCCACTGCCCGCCCCCGCGCTCGCCCGTGCGCTTGAGCGGGTAGAGGATGCGCTCGGGGTCCTCGACCTGGTTGAGCGTGGCGGGCCCCTTGGCGCAGTTGCGGCCCCGGCTGCCCGGATG
>Ga0310811_10012802_pt1 | contig 10906 bp, 10 predicted proteins | sample YCmetagenome_FD_207642 | JGI IMG/M metagenome (GOLD analysis project Ga0310811, IMG submission 207642) | Soil microbial communities from experimental microcosm in Duke University, North Carolina, United States - YC | ecosystem: Engineered > Artificial ecosystem > Soil microcosm > Unclassified ...
ATGCCTTCCCCGTCCATGACGATCTTCATCGCCTTCGCGACGTTCTCGTAATTGTACAGCGGCTCGCCCATGCCCATGAGCACGATGGTGGAGAGCAGGCGCGGGGTCTCGCCCTTGGGGCTCGGCCACTCGCCGTAGCTGTCCCGTGCCGCCATGAACTGGCCGACGATTTCGGCGGCACCGAGATTGCGCATCAGCCGCTGCGTGCCGGTATGGCAGAAGCTGCAGGAGAGCGTGCAGCCAACCTGGGAGGAAATGCAGACGGCGCCGCGATCCTCCTGCGGGTCGGGGATATAGACGGTTTCGGCCTCTTGCCCGTCGCGGAAGCGGAACAGAAATTTCCGAGTCTCGTCGGTGCTGGTCTGCGCGACGACGGTCGAGGGCCGGCCGACCACGAAATGCTCGGCCAGCTTGTCCCGCATCGGCTTCGCCATGGTCGACATCTTCGCGAAGTCGGTCTCGCCCTGGTGGTAGATCCAGTGCCAGAGCTGCTTCGCGCGGAACGGCTTTTCGCCGATTTCGGCCATGGCCTGGGCCATTTCCTCGCGCGAGAGGCCGACGAGTTCCTGTCGCCCGTCATCCAGGCGGGCCGGCGGCGGCGCGAAAAGCGCGGCCTTGGCCATGATGCGGGCCGCATCCTCCGGCAGCGAGCCGGCAGCCTTCACGGGCGGAATGGCGTTCACGACCCGGGGCAGGCCTTGACGATGGCGCCATAGGCGGCGGTGAAGCCGGCAAGAGAGAATTTCTCGGCCTTCTTGCCGTCCTTGGTGTCCCAGTTCGCGGTTGCGCCATTGCCCTTCTGCATGTCGATCACGGCGGCCTTCCCGTCACGGGCAAAGGCGCCCTTGCCCGAAGTGTAGAAGGACATCGCCGGCTGGCTGTCGACCTGCACCGCGACCTCGCTCTTCGCGGGATAGGGGGCGGTTGCATTCACCACCACCTCGTCGCGCGAATTCGGCCGTTCGGAGACGATAATCATCGCCGCCGTGGCCGTCTTCTCGCTGCCGACGGCGCGCGTGAAGGCGTAGCAGACATGGGTTTTGCCGACGGCATATTCCGCCGCCGTCCAGTCCGAGAAGACGCCGAGGGAGGTGGGGCCGCTGGCGGCGAGCGCCGGGCTCGCGGCCGCGGCAAGAAGACAGGCTGAAAGGAGGATCTTGCGCATGGCCGAGGCATAAGGGAGCAGGCCGGAACAGTGCAAGTGAAGCTTGCCGCAATGTCTGCATGTCTCGCCAGCGCAGCGGCAAGCGGCTAAAGCGACGGCATGACCGATCATACCGATGCGCAGCTTGCCGCCCAATACGAAGCCTATCCCTATCCCGCCCGCGACCCGAAGGACGAGGCGAAGCGGCTGGTCATCGGCAGCCCTTCACACCTGCGTGAGATCGACTACTGGGTCTTCGGCGCGAAACGTCCCGAATCGCCGCCATTCCAAGCACTTGTGGCCGGCGGCGGCACCGGGGACGGCACCATCATGCTGGCGACCCATCTCACGCGGCGCGGCGCGGGCGGGCGCGTCACCTATCTGGACCGCTCGCAGGCCGCGATGCGCATCGCCCGGGCGCGGGCGGAAGCGCGGGGTCTCACCAATATCGACTGGGTCGAGGGTTCGATTCTCGATCTGCCAGGGCTTGGACTAGGCCCCTTCGACTACATCGATTGCTGCGGCGTGCTGCATCACCTGCCGGAGCCCGAAGCGGGGCTGGCGGCGCTCGAAGGGGTGCTCGCCGCGGGCGGCGGCATGGGGCTGATGGTCTATGCCCCGCACGGCCGTACCGGCGTCTACATGGTCCAGGATGCGCTGGCGCTGCTCGCACCTCCCGAAGAGGCGCCGGCTGGCCGGCTGGACGTCGGCCGCCGCGTCATGCGCCATCTGCCGGAAAGCAACTGGCTGCGCTTCAACCGCAATTTCACTGACCATATCAACGGCGGCGATGCTGGGCTGTACGACCTCCTGCTCAACCCTCGCGATCGCGCCTTCACGGTGTTTCGCTTCGCGGCACTGCTCGGTACCGCAGGGATGGAGGTCGCGGCTTTCATGGAGCCGTTGCGCTACGATCCCGCCACCTGGCTGCCGGACCCGAAGCTCCGCGCCCGCGCGGCGATGCTTCCGGCAATCGCGCGGGCGGCGCTGGCCGAAGCGCTGGTTGGAAATATGAGCGTCCACATCGCCTATTGCAGGCGTGCGGCCGAGCCCTTGGAGCGGGCGGATCCCATGGACCCACGGGCCGTGCCGGTCATGCGCGAAATGCCGGGCGCTGAACTCGTCAAATCCATCCAGCCGGACGGCTCCATCGCCTTCCTGTTCGATGGGCTGCGCGCCGTGGTGCCGCTGCCGCCGCAGGCGCCGGCCATCCTGCAGGCGATCGACGGCACCCGGACGGTCGCCGACCTCGAAGCCCTCTTCGCCGAGCGCGGCATGGGGGCAGAGAAATTCCGCCGTGCCTGGGGCCAAACCTTTGCCGCCCTCGAACCCGTCAACCGCGTGCTGCTGGCCCCACCCTCAGACTAGCCCTCGAGCCTGAGCAGGAACGTCGCCCGCTTCCGGCGCGAATGGCGCATCGCTCAGGCTTGTCCTGACACAGTGCTCTCGACGGGATAGGGGTTTTCCAGAGCGATCGCTCCGGTCTCCAGCAAGGATTTGAGGTTGGACATGATCTTCGGCCAGCCACCGGAGACCGCCTCGATGAGTTTTGAATTGTCACGTTCGATGGTGTGGGTGATGGAGAGTTTGACGACCGTTCCGATGACTTCCAACTCCATGGTGCACAGCGAGTAGCCTTCGGCTCGCAGCTCGGGCTTGTTCTGATGCTGCCAACGGATCACCAGGCGCCGTGTCGGTGAAGCCTCAAGGATCTCGCCGGCATCGAAAACCTCGCCGTCGCGGGAGACCAGCTTCCAGGCCGAACCCGCTGTCCACTGGCTTTCACAGTTCATGCCGAACCAATACTGCTTGATGAACTCCGAAGCCGTGAGTGCTTGCCACAATTTGTCTGGTGTCGTGCGGATGTATGTCACATAGACGAAACTGCTTTTACCGTCAGCCATTGTCGTCTCCTTCAAGCTTGCGTTTGAGAGTCGAGAGGGCGTCAAGTCGGGGCGCTTCGAACTTGCTGATCCACCGTTCGGCTAAGGCGCTGATCGGGACGGGATTGATGAAATGAAGCTTCTCGCGGCCCCGCCACTGGATGGCGACGAGATTTGCCTCCTCCAAAATCGCGAGGTGCTTCGCGACCGCCTGGCGGCTCATCTTCATGTTCTGACATAGATCGCTCAATGTCTGACCGTTACTGTCATGGAGCCGGTCAAGCAGTGCCCGTCTGCTCCCATCCGCGAGCGCGCGGAACACGCTGTCGTCGTCCATGCTTCGGATAATAGGCAACCATTTAGTTGCATGTCAAGCCGGCGCGCGCCGATCATCATTGCCGATGCGGCTTCTATCGAGAGGTGTGACGGAGCCTAGCCCTTCGCGGCGTTCGGCACCCCGCCCGGCACGCGCAGCCGGAGGAAGCTGACCACCATGCCAGCGGCGGCCAGCAGGCAGGCGATGCCGAGGGCGACCGGCATCTGCCCGTGATGCGGAAACAGTTTGAAGACGACCGCCGCCATCGTGGCGCCCAGCGTTTGGCCGATCAGTCGGGCCATGCCCAGCATGCCATTGGCGCCGCCGGAGCGGTGGCGCGGCGCCGAGCCCATGATGGCGCGGTTGTTGGGCGACTGGAACAGGCCGAAACCCGCGCCGCAAATCGCCAGCCGCCAGCAGATGTCCCAATTCGCCGGATGCGTGGGCAGGGCCGCCGTCAGGCCAAGGCCCAGCGCATACACGGCCAGGCCGATGCCACCCAGGAGCCCTGCCGGAATGCGGTCCGACAGTCGGCCGGCGACGGGGGCCACGAACATGATGATGAAGGGCCAGGGCGTCATCAGAAGCCCGGTCATCACCTCGCTTTTGCCCAGCGTATCCTGGACGAAGAAGGGAATGGAGACGAAGGCGAGCATCTGCGCGCTGAAGGAGCAGACGGAACCGATGATCGAAAGCCGGAACAGCGGGATGCGCAGCAGGTCGATGGGCAGCAGCGGCTCCGAGCGGCTGAGCTGGCGTCGGACGAGGAGAACGCCGGCGCCGATGCCGATGACGACCTCGATCAGACCCTTGATCCAGGTTGTGCCATGCGACAGATCCATCAGCCCGAACATGCCAAGGCCGAAGGTGATGCCGCACAGCACCGCACTGGTCAGATCAAAGCGGATCGAGGAGCGGTGGCTTTCCGGAACGCTGCGTATGGCGACCAGAAAGCACAGGATCCCGATCGGCACGTTGATGGCGAACAGCCATTCCCAGTGTGCCACGGCCAGGATCGCCGATGCGATAGAGGGGGCAATCGCCGTCGATCCCGCCACCACGAAAGCGTTGATCGAAAGACCCTGGCCAAGCCTGGCGCGCGGATAGCAGAAGCGGATGATGGCGCCGGTCACGCTCATCTGCACGCCAGCGCCGCAGCCCTGGAAGATGCGGGCGATGGTCAGCTCATCCAGCGTGCGCGACATCGAGCAGGCCAGGGAGGCGAGGGTGAACAGAACCACGCCGGCCAGGAAAATGCGTTTGTAGCCGTAGATTTCGCCGAGCGATGCCATGGGCAGAAGCAGCACGATGACGGCGATCTGATAGGCATTGATGATCGAGACGCTGTCATGCGGGCTGACATGCACATCGGCCGCGATGGTCGGCAGGGCGACATTCGCGATGGCACCGTCCAGCACCGCCATGATCAGACCGAGGGCAATCGCCATCACGGCCCAGAAGCGCTGCGGCTGGTCCAGCCCGTCTTGCGGGATAGCGGTCGAAAAGCCAGTCATTCAATCCACGTCCCGCAAGCTTGCGTCATCATGTATCACTGCGTCTTCACCGCCGTCTCGTCCGGCGGGTCGAGCACGACCTGCTGCCAACCGCCGCCCAATGCCTTGTAGAGACTGATATAGTCGGTCACCAAGGCAAGGTTGCTCTGCGCCAGCTCATCCCGCGACGCGAAGACTGTGCGCTCGTTCGTCAGCACCGTCAGGAAGTCGGTCAGCCCGGCGTGATAGAGTTCGGTCGATTGACTCAACGCCTTCTCCGCATCTGCGAGGGCGGAGACGAGGGAGGCATTGGTCTGGCGTTCGGTCGCGACCCGCACCAGCGCGTCCTCCACCTGCTGCAGCGCGGCAAGAACGGCGGATTTGTAATTCAGCCTGGCCTCTTCCGCGATGGCGCGTGCTTCGCGGATCTTCGCGTTGAGCTTGCCACCGGCATAGAGATGCTGCGTGCCTTCGAGCGCCGCGGTAAAGGTCATGCTGGCGCCCTCGAAAAGCGTGCTCAGCGCGCTCGACTGCGGCGTGATGGTCAGCGGGATCGCGAAATGCGGCAGCTCGGCCGCGATGGCGACGCCGATCTGGGCGTTTGCCGCTGCGTATTGCATCAGCGCTTCGTGCACGTCCGGCCGGTTGGCGATGACGGTGGAGGGCACGGAATTCGGCGCCGTCGCCGGGGTCACCATCAGCGGTTGCGGCACCTTCAGCATGGCTTCGAGATCGCCCGGATAGCGCCCGAGCAGCACCGCGATCGCATGCGCCATCACCGCGACGTCCGCACGCAGATGCGGCAGGGTCGATTGCGTCTGCTCGAGCTGGGAGCGCGCCTGCAGCATCTCGACCGTGGTGCCAATGCCCTGGGTCTCCAGCTGCTGGGTGTAGGAGAGCACCTCTTGCGCCGTCTTCACATTGCTTTCGGCAATCGAGAGCTCATCCTGCGCCGAGCGCAGCGTCGCGTAGTCGGTTGCGAGCTCGGAGAGCAGGCTGACCAGCAACGCGCGGCGCCCGGCGAGGGTCGCATCTACATTGTAGCCGGCGGCTTCCGTCGCGCGCCGGTTCTCCCCGAAGATGTCGAGCTCCCAGCTGGCATCGAAGCCAACCTGGAAATAGTGGTAGTTGCCGATGCCGGGCGGCCAGGTGAGGTTCGTGCTGGAACGCGCGCGCGTGTAGCTTGCCCCGAAATCGACCATCGGCAGGCCACCGGCGGCAGCTTCCACCTTCTGCGCCCGCGCCGCGATCAGGCGCTGGCGGGCCACCTTGAGGTCGAGATTGCCGGCGATCGCCTCATCCACCAGCCGGTCCAGCGTCGGGTCGTCGAAATCGGTCCACCAGCGTTTGATCTGAGCGTCGGAGAGCGCGATCTCCGTCGGCGTCGCGGCCTTCTCGGTGAACTTGGCAGGCAGGTCGAGCTTTGGCTTCTCAAAATTCGGTCCCACCGTGCAGCCGGCGAGCAGGGCTGCGAGCGGCAGCGCGAGCGTCGCGGTCCTGACAGGCATGGTCAGCATGTCAGAGATTGTCCTCGAGCCAGCGCTGCACCCGGCCCGTGAAACCTGACCGCGGCGGTACTTCCTGCCCGACATTGACCGAGCAGGTCATGCCCGAGGCGAGGAGCACGCCCGCGGGCACCTGGTCGATGACGATGTCGACCGGGATTCGCTGGGCCAGGCGAACCCAGTCGAAAACCGGGTTGACCTGCGGAAGCCCGCGGAAATTTGTCCCGTCATTCACGTCGCCAATACCGCGGCCGATGCTGCCGACATGCCCCGTCAACCGCTCAGGATAGCCCATCAGCCGGATGCTGGCAGCGTCGCCCTGATGGATCTTGCCGATTTTTGTTTCCTCGAAATAGGCGAGGATCTGGAAGGTGCCGGTGTCGATCAACGTTACCGCATGCTGGCCCGCGGTGATGTAGTCGCCCGCCTGGAGACGGAGATGAGTGACGATGCCCGTGACCGGCGCATAGACCGTGGAGCGGGCGAGGTTGAGTTTCGCGAGATCGACGGCCGCTTGGGCACCGCTCACATCGGCTGCCGCGACCTCGGAGGCGATGCCGGTATTGACCACGTCTTCCTTGGAGATGAGCCCGGAAAGGCCCTTTCTGCGGGCAACGTCGTCCTGCGCCTTCTTAAGCTGCAATTGCGCGGCCGAGAGCTGCGCCTGCGCCTGATCGAGCGCGATCTGGAAGCGGCTGCGGTCGATCTGGAACAGGACATCGCCCTTATGCACGAGCTGGTTGTCCTTCAGCGGCACGGAGACGACGGTGCCCGCGACCTCGGGACCGACCACCACGGTCTGCGCGAAGACCCGGCCGTCTCGCGTCCAGGGCGCGAGCATGTAGACATTCCACAGCTGCACCACGACGTAACAGGCCGCGACGACGACGGCGAGAGTGACCAGAAAGCGGATGAAGCGAAGGATCGGAGACATGGGATTCCGGTCAGGCAGCCAGCAGGACGATGGCGCCGGTTATAAGGAAGTAGAGGGCGAGCTCGAACAGGGCCGGGTGCCACACGAGGGAAAAGACGCCGATCCGTCCGAGCACAAAGCGGACGGGCACGAAGACCACGGCCCCCGCCAGGCAATAGAGAACGATCGGCGCGAAGAGGATGCTGTCGATCTGCGCTTCGGAGAACATGCGGTCAGGCTCCCTCGGGGAGTGGGCATTCGAGTGCCAGAAGGCGCTCGGCCTGCGGCATCATCGCGGCAATGGTGCGGAAACCGCTCGCCGCGTGCAGCAGCCCCGGCCGCCGCGCGCCGCCCGCCTCGTAAAGATCGAGAAGCTTGGCGCTCGCTGCCTCGGCGCCGGCGGCCGCCCGGCGGGGCTGGCGCAGGCGGCTCAACTGGGCGAGCGCCCCGCGCACCACCTCGCGCTCCGCCGGCGGCAGGTCGAGCGCCGGGAACAGAGACCGGAGCCGCAACGCCTCCTGTGCGATGATCAGCAGCGCACCGCAATCGCCGATGCTGCGGGAGCGGAGCACGGGATCGACCTGCAGCCGCATGAAGAGGCGCTGCATGGCCTGGTTGTACGTCACCAGCCAGCCGAGCCAGTCGCGCTGGCCATGTCGGCCGCCGCCGCGCGCGATCAGTCGCTCCGCCGCGCGCCGCATCCGGCGCACGAGATAGCTTGCGTCCCGCATCGGATTGGGCGGCAGAATGATGCGGAAGACCAGCACCGTGACCCAGGCGCCGAGCACGAAGGCGATGGCGGAATTGGCGAAGGCGACGACATCGTAGCTCATCCGGTTGGTGAGGTTGAGTTGGGTGATGAAGAAGATGACGAAGCCGAGGCTGAGCAGCGCGTAGCGCGGCACCGTCGTGTAATAGACGGCGACGGCCAGCACCGGCAGCAGGCTGAGGGCGAGCAGGGCATAGCCGGTGAGATGCGGCAGGATAAGAAACTCCCAGATCCCGGCTAAGACCGTCGAGAGCGTGATACCCTTGGCGAACTGGATGCTGGCAGCCGCCGCACTCGGCGCCCCGGAAAGCAGGGCGCAGGAGGCGGCGAGGATGATCATCAGCGTGGGGGCCATGTCCCAGCCGGTGAAATAGCCGAAGCAGCCGCCGAGCACGACGGCGAGGAAGCTGCGCGCGCCGTTGCGCAGCGCGGTCTCGTAGTCCTTGAAGGCCACCAGCTGCCGCCCCTGGTGATAGGGTTTCCGCCCGGCCCGCCAGGCAGCGAAGGGCGCCATTGCGGCATAGAGCTGCTCCAGCTCCTGATGGATGCGGGCGAGGGTGTTCATTTGGTCGAGCGAGCGGACGCTGCCTTGCAGGTGGGTGAGCACGGCTGCCGTCGCGGCGATCTTCTCCGCCATGGCAAGGGGGCTGCGGCCGTCCTGCGGATCGTACTGCGCGATCTCCTGCAACAGGCCGCGCACCCGGTCGACGATGTCCTCGGGTGGAGGCTCCGCTGTCACCGGCGCGGGTGGTCCACTCCCTTCTTTGATCTCCGCCCCATCCGGCGAGGGCTCCGGCCGCGGCGGGGGTTCGGCTGTGGTCGCCAACAGATTCAGCGAGTGGCCGGCGATGGAGACCGAGAGAAGGGCGGCATAAAGGGCGGCGAGGCCCCGCCTGAGGCTCGCCGCATGGCGGTTCACGTCGGTCGCTTCCACGCCCGAAAACTCGACGCCCTCATCCAGCCGCTCGATCTCGCCGGCAAGGCGGGTGCGCTCGGCGATGAAGGCAGGATCGTCCATCGGCGTGCCATCGGCGCGGGACAGCAGAAGCCGGGCCACACCCCGCACCGCGGCACGCGCCCGCGCGCGCATCCCGTCGGTCGTGACGCTCGGTTGAAAGATCATGGTGACTGCGGTTGAAACGACGACGCCGAGGGTCACGACGGAAAGGCGGGAGAGGGCGAAGGCCAGCACATGGTCCGGCGCCGAAACTGCGCCCGCGGCAATGAGCGCCACGGTATAGCCCGAGAGCACGGCGGCATAGGCGCGGAAATGCCGGAACATGCTGGAGGCGAAGGTGCAGAGGCCGAGCCAGAAGCCGAAGGCGGCGATGAAAAGCATCGGCGTCTGGCCGAACGCCGCCATGATCAGGACGGCCGCAACCGCGCCGGTCACGGTGCCGAATATGCGCCAGACGCCCTTGGAGACGATCCCCCCGCGGGAGGGATTGGCGACGATCATCACCGTGACGGCGGCGGAGGCGGGCGTGCCGAGCTGCAGCCAGAGTGCTGCATAGAAGGCGATGCCCATCGATAGCAGGGTGCGCAGCACGTAGGCGGTGGCGGGGGAGAGACGCAGCGCGCTCAGGAGGCCGGGCCAGAAGCGCTCGGGGTGCGACCGCGTAGCACCGTTGGAGGTGGAGACGCTCACGCGCTTGTATCCACCCCGTCGGCATCCGCCTCATCGGCGTCCGCCTCGGCGCCACCATGCATCGCGATCGTGCCGAGAATCCGGTTCAGCACACTGTCGCAGACGGCCAACTCTTCCGGTGTCACGTCCTGGACCATCGATTCCGCAACCTTCACATGGATCGCCGCGACTTTCTCATAGGTTTCGCGCCCGGCCGGCGTCATCCAGACGCGCTTTGAACGGCGATCCTCCGGATCCTCCAGCCGCTCGGCGAGGCCCGCGCGCTCCAGCGCATCCACAAGGCGCACGAGTGAGGCGCCTTCGATCATGAGGGCGGTGGCGAGATCAGTCTGGCGCAGCCCGTCCCCCAGCCGGCCGAGATAGAGGAGCGGCCGCCAAGTCGCCTCGGTCAGGCCGAAATCCCGCACGCGCAGATCGATCTCCCGCCGCCAGGCAAGGGAGACCCGATAGATCTGCCGGCCGAACTCCGTCGCGCGCACGGCGGTTGCGGGCATGAACACCTTCGAAACTAGGATGGATCCTTATAGTTAGGATCCTAACTATGAGCTACCAAAGAAGCGGAAATGCTGCTTTGCGAACAGCGATCTTGCGTCGCGCCGCAGCTTTGGTTGCTGCGGCGCGGCCACAAATCTAGCTTCCCGCGTGCTCCGTGCCGGTTTCGTCCACCCCGAGGGTTGCGAGCAGACGCCGGCGCAGACGCTGGAACTCGGGATGGCCGTGGTGGCGCGGCCGGTCGAGCGGGATGGGGATATCGGCGCCAATCCGCCCCTCTTCCAACACCAATGCGCGGTCCCCGAGCAGCAGTGCCTCGTCCACGTCATGCGTGACCAGAAGCACGGTGAAGTCGTGCTCCTGCCAGAGCCGGGCCACCAGCGCCTGCATGCGCAGCCGGGTTAACGCATCGAGTGCCGCGAAAGGCTCGTCGAGCAGCATCAGGCGCGGCTCGCGTACCAGCGCCCGGGCCAGCGCCACGCGCTGGGCTTCGCCGCCAGAGAGGGTCGCGGGCCAGGCGTCCAGCCGATGGGCCAGTTCGGTCTCGGCCAGCGCCGCGGCCGCGCGCTCGCGCGCGTCGTTCCCCGGGACCCCGAGAGCGACGTTCCGCCACACCCGCTTCCAAGGCAGCAGCCGCGGTTCCTGAAAGACCACCGCACGTTCCTTCGGCATGGAAACGGTGCCTTCCGGCGCGGGGTCCAGCCCGGCGAGGGTGCGGAGCAGCGTCGATTTGCCGGAGCCTG
>Ga0310811_10012803_pt1 | contig 10906 bp, 11 predicted proteins | sample YCmetagenome_FD_207642 | JGI IMG/M metagenome (GOLD analysis project Ga0310811, IMG submission 207642) | Soil microbial communities from experimental microcosm in Duke University, North Carolina, United States - YC | ecosystem: Engineered > Artificial ecosystem > Soil microcosm > Unclassified ...
TGAGGCGGAGGCAGGGAAACTTTGCAGTTGCAGCAGATCCTGCCCGCAAGCCGTAGCCGGGTCGTAGAAGCGCGTTCGCCGCCCATGGCGACAGTATAGGCGAATAAAAAGAGAATACGGCTGTGGAAGGATTTCAATCGAGTACCTACGTAAGGTGCCCAAAAGACGCTAGTGGGTGAGTGTAGGTGGCTATGGTTCGAGTTGAGTGGGCACGAAAAGACATATATCTAGTCGGGACATGCATTACGCTGTGGACCTGAGACATCCGTTACAAGCCCCTTGCGGATGTGGGAATCCCGAAGGGATTTCCAAAGAGTGTGGGAAGGGTGGGAAGCCGGCATCATGGCTTTCCATGCTTTCCACACTCTGTCATTTCCATGGCCTGCCTTTTCGGACGGTAAGCTGGATAAACTCATATGCCGCTACCAGAGCGATGTGGCGCGTACGCCGCCAGCTGCCCGTCGGGATTCATTGCTTATCAATTAGTGCATTGTCGATTTGGCATAAACCCAGATCCCGCAGCCTTGGCAAGCGTTTGCCTGGAGCAGAGCGCGGGCCTATGCATCCTTCGCTTCAAAGACCTTCTGCCGTGCCGGCATTACCGCCTCGTTCAAAACCATGTTTGATGTAATCACCAGTGTTGGATCCGACGACTCGTTTGAACGCCTTACTGAACGCAGCGTCCGACTCGTAGCCAACCAACCGGGCAACGTCGATGAGCTTCTTGTCACGCTGCTGGAGTAACTGCATTGCCTTCTGCATCCGCCACTCGGTTACATATTCCAGCGGCGTTTGTCCGAGCAGATCTTTGAAACGTGCTGCGAATGCGGAGCGAGACATGCCCGCCGCTTCGGCCAGCGATTCCACCGTCCAGGGTGTCTTCACACAGTCGTGAATGGCACTCAGGGCAGTTCCCATCTGAGGATCAAAAACCGCACGAAGCCATCCTTTGTTCCGCTGTGGTCCCGACGCGATATGCGCCCGGAGCACCTGGATAAACAGAACCTCGGCCAGCCGGGTCGCGACCACTTCCGATCCCGGTGCCTGTTCTGCCATCTCCGAAGCCAGCGCCTGCACTGTGTTGTGAAGAGCAAGCGTGCGTGCCTCATCGGCCTTCATCAAAATAAAGCTCGGCAGTAACTGAGTGATCGGCCTCAGGCTGGCGCGATCGAAACTCAAGGAACCACAGACGATGGTCGTCGGTGCGCCACTACCTCCACAATGAGCGACATTGCCGTTGGCCCTGGCCCCGATCTCGTTGAAACTCAGCCTCGGACGTGTCCGCGGATTGTCGCGCAAAACAATCGAAGTCCCCTTCGCCAGCAAAAAGCAATCGCCACCGGTGAGGGGAATCGGGTCCGCAATCCCTTCAACACTCAGCCAGCAGTTGCCGCGCGAAACCATGGCGAAGTGCGCCAAATCTGTTGGGGAAGTCATTTTGCCGGAAGGCGTGATTTTCTCTGCAGGCTGATTTTCCTGTTTCAAGCCCCACGGCGCCGTGGCTTCCAGCCTGTGCAGACCGAAAGCCGTCACATGCATCGTTCTGAAGATGTCAGTTATCAGATCCAAATTAGCCTTCCAGTCTTGGACGAATGGACAAAATATAAGGACTTGCGAGCAGTTCTCGTCCACCGTCAAAGAAATCTACTCTTCTGTACGAATGCTACACACATTCCGGAGGGAGTAATTATGGGAAAGCTTGAAGGTAAGGTTGCAGTCATCACAGGTGGATCGAGCGGCCTCGCGCTGGCGAGCGCCAAGCTGTTCGTTGAAGAAGGCGCCTACGTCTTCATCACGGGCCGGCGGCAGGAGCAACTCGATGAGGCTATCAAGCTGATTGATCGAAATGTGACCGGCGTGCGCGGTGACGCGGCAAATCTCGACGACCTCGACCGTCTGTTCGATACGGTCAAGCGCGACAAGGGCAAGATCGACATCCTCTTCGCGAGTGCCGGCAAGGGTGAAGCCGCCGTACTAGGTGAGATCACCGAGCAGCATTTCGATAAGGAATTCGGCCTCATTGTCCGAGGGACGCTGTTTACGGCTCAAAAGGCGTTGCCGCTGATCAACGATGGCGGATCGATCATCATGACCGGGTCGGTCGGTGAAAGGCTTCCCAGGTTTCGGCGTGTATGCGGCGAGCAAGGCGGCATTGCGTTCCTTCGCACGCACATGGCTCAACGAACTGAAGGGTCGGCATATCCGCGTGAACGTGCTGAGCCCCGGACAGGTCGACACGCCGGACTCCCAGCGACTGGACGAGAAGACGAGGAAGATGTTCGAATCCCTGATCCCACGCGGAAAGATGGGCCGCCCTGAGGAGATTGCGGCAGCCGCGCTGTTCCTCGCTTCCGACGAAGCGAGTTACGTCAACGGGGTGGACTTTGCCGTCGACGGCGGTTTCTCAGCGATCTGAAATCACGCCGGATCGCCGAACGTGGCTGATCTGTGGGACTAGAGTGTCCATGACCTGTGCTGACCGAAAGCTGTTTCACTCATCGGGTCCAACTTGCCCTTCTTTTTTGGACGAATGGACAAAACCTTAGGACTTACGAGATGCCTTCGCTTATGAAGTCCCCGTCAAGGACGTACGACATTTTGAGGTTCAGACGGACTTTTCCAGACGTCTGTTAAAGATGCGTATATGTGCGTTCATGCTCACTGGAACATGCCTGCTTCTCTGTCTGCCCGCTTTCGGGCAGACGAATCCTACCGACAGTGCTCGCCATTCGTCCGGGACCAGTGAAGATAAGGATGATACCGTTGCCATCCTGGAAGTGGGAGCGGCAACCAGTTGGAACTTCAGCGGAGGCGCAGCAGCCTTCGCGCCCAATCTCGCGGCAGAGTGTACACCCATCAAAAACTGGCTCGAATTAGAGGCAGGCGTCTCCCCCTTCTATACCCGGAACTCTACGGAGTGGGACACCGACCTGCTCTTCAAGAAGCCGTGGACGATCTCTCGCAAGGCTGAGTTCATGCTCGGCATCGGACCTGAATGGGTTCACCTGAAACAGGCTGGAAAGGTAACGAACTCCATCTCTGGAGAGGTGGCGGGAGACTTTATGTTCTGGCCAACGGGAAAACACCGATTCGGGTGGTATCTGGAACCGGCTTACGATTACAGCTTCGCGGGCAGTCATCAGCAATCCGTCGGCATGTCGGTTGGCCTGCTAATCGGTATTCGGTGAGTTTCCTCCATTGGATGAACGTCTCGACGTTGGAGATTTTCGATAAGCTTCGCCTCTAGTGCTCCGGCGACGATCTCAAAGCTCTGTTCGATCAGAGGTCAAACGAGCGAGGGCGAAAGGACTCCCTGAGTGCGGATACTGTCAGCGAGTTCTCGGAGCGGGGCGTCTTCGAAGATGCGGCGCGGGTTGGTGGTGGATTCGGTCAACAGGTTGTAAGGAGTGAGTTGAACATTGAGCCAATCTGTTTCGGCAGCCGTTAGCTTGCCCGTCCGATAGCCGTCCAATACCGCGAGCTAAGGAGGATTTCGAGGGACTGAGGGAGCCACCCGTTCCCTAAAAATCAATGAGATACCTCAGTTGGGCATACTTTCACGGCGGTAACACGGGTTCGAATCCCGTCGGGGACGCCAATACATCGAAGTTCTTCAGGAATCGCAGGATCATAGATCCTCCTTAGAATGCATTGGTTTGAAGCACTTCAGCCCGGACCCTCGCTTCATCTTCCACTTCGTGCCACCACCAGTTCCAGCAATCCCGTAGAACGTGGGTTCCCGAGCTGACCCGGAAACGGGTGCCCCACGGCTCGTTCTTCTGCGTGGACGATCTGGAAAATGCCCATTCACGGAATTCTTGGAGGTATGAAATGAGAACCCTAGGCCATGGTCTGCACCGCGACGGCGCCCCAATTATTGTCCACCTAATTTGCGGACACTACACTTAGCGTTATTTCGATCCTGTAACAGCTTTCGGCCGTTCTCCTGACGCTGAGGTGAGGTGCGCCTTAACCCGCTCAACGGCCGCGACCGCCTCCTCGATGCAGGCAGCAGTGAGGGCAGCGAGGGTTTTCGCAGCTTTTTCCATCTGACCGTGCTTGCGAAGCGTCACCGCCTCGGCTTCTGCTTTCGCCACTCGCGCGTCCCATGTCCTTTCAAGCTCATCGAACGTTTCTCTGGCGATTTTTTGTCTCGCCAAGAATCTATTTCCGTGTTCATCTCCTTTGATTAGATCCAGCAGATTCCGGAAGCGCCACCAGTATGACCCAACCTCATACTGATCTTGTTTTGCTTCCGGTGGCGGAATCATAGCTCGCCCCACCGTTCCTGCTTTCGACAAGGGAGCGGGTAGGTCACCGCCCCCAATGAAAACTGGTACGTAAAGACCCGTACACGGAGTTACGGGATTCCACCACAACATGGGGAGGTGGTCTTCACTCTGCGGCAGCACGAAAATCGCGGAACTTGCTGTGTTGCCCCAGGTAAAGGAGGCTGGCGAGGAATGCATGCAGAGCGTTAAAAAATCCGGCAAGGCAGGGTTGAAATAGGGACCCTCCAAAAACGTATCCTCGTAATGATCTCTCAGAATCCGCTTCATCCACGCAACATCAACCCCTCTGCGCCTGCCTTCAGTCTTCTTCAGAAGTTCGCGACTGCGCTGAACTCGAATCTGAGAGACTTGCAAGGGTCTTTGGAAATCTGTATACGCAAAGGCAAAGTCAAACCGGTTTGGTTCTTCTTCAGGCCACCAGCCTTGGGAAATGGCGTAATCAATCAGATCGCCGCTAGCAAGGTCCCAGGACTCACGAATACTGGGTTGATTCGAAATGGCGGCCGTGCCGTGGAGAAAGCGGCGTGCAATCCATCTCTTGCCAACTGTTTCGAGAACCCAGGCCTCGCGAGGGTCGGCGATTATATAAGAGTTGTTATATGCACCGTCCGCATGTGACGCCATTGGAACGGCAGAACCCCATTGACCGTATTCTTCGAGCAGCGAAGTCATAACCTGCATGCTTTCGCGAGCAGTCTTTCCGCGCTCCAGACCCAGGCGCAGAAGCTCCATTCCTAGCAGCCCTTTCTCTGGGCCTTTTCCCGCCCTTTGCGCGGCGATGTCTGCAGCGAGATCTTTGGTGAAGATAGCCTCATTTCCAATTGCGACACCGTGCTCGTTCATCCCTTCTTCGTAGCCCCAACACCAATAGGGAGCAGACCCTATCGTGGCGTAGGTTTCCTCCGCTTCGGGAATGCTTACGTAAGCTAGCTGTAGTTTTTCGCCTGCCGGATGTTTGCGACGGGCGGCATTCACGAGCGGCTGGCTGTCGTAAACGGGCCGATCGCTATTTTTGCCCAGCATCACAGCGCCGGTTGAAGAAGCGTTGCCTAATACGACGAAGTTGTCGCAGCTCCAGGGGAGATTGCGTGATGCCGTGGTGTCATGCGCTGCCATCGAATCACCTTCTGCGCTGGTTTCAAAACTTCATTTACGTTCAAGCGGCTTCGCAGGCATTGCCTGCTCAAAGCAGGGGATCATCAGCCCGATTGTCATACCAATCAAGGCTCCGACCCCGAGGATAGCGAAGGCCACGATCCAACCTGCCGAAGCGCTTATCGCGGTGATCACATAGGGCGCGATCACACCACCACTGATGCCTACCAGAATGATCAGCCCAAACAGTTTCCCGGCCCGGCCCGGGCTTTGGAGCATGTCGGTTGGCAGCGCGCCGATCGACGCATTGGTCAAAGGAACGCCCCAACCCGCGAGAATCGCCATCAGCAAAAGTGTTGCGTAATTCGAGCGGGCAAGAAATGGGAAGAGAATGGTGGCGGCGCCCGCAACGAGAAAGCCAGGAATTGCCATCACGTAAGCTCGGGCCTTTACAGCCTCCATGCCGCTTAGGATCAGCCGATCCGAAATGACTCCACCCAGGGGTGTGGAAACAACTCCGATCAAACCGACAGCCAAAATAGCCGCGCCTGCCTGGGTGGGATGATAGCCCAGACTATACATGTAAGAGGGCAGAACAGTGTTCAATCCGATGAGCTGCCAGGCGTTGGCAAAGAGGCACAGGGCTACCAACCATCCCACAAGCGATCCAAAAGGACTAACGGGCGGTGCGGAGGAAATTAGATCATCCGACGAGGGCGTCGAGGTTACAGCAACTGGGTCTCGCACCAGCAGCGCTCAGAGTAAAGCGACGACCGCAACTATGACACCGAATTCGATAAAGCTCTTTTGCCAGGTTCCCGCGACCTCCAGAAGCCAACCGGTCAATAGACCGCCGAACCCGATGCCGAACGGAATTGCTGCACTGACGATTCCGGAAGCCATGCCTCTCTGCGCGAGCGGAAACCATGCTGTGGTCATGCTCGCCGTGACAAACCACACGATTCCCCAACCTTGAAGAAAACGTAATAAAAGAATCAGGCCGTAGTGCCCAAGGAACGGGATGGCGAACTGGGGGATGAGGAGCAGGATGGCAGCGAGCAATCCGGTCTTCTTCAACCCGATGCGCGAAGCGAAAAGAGATTCGACAAAACTACCGATTGCATACCCTGCCATCAACAGAGATGAGCCGAGTTGGGCGCTGGCTGAAGTCAACGAGAAGGTCTTCGACAACTCTGGGATGGCGACGGACCAAGTGGTCAGACTGGCATAAGCAAACGCCAAGAAAACGAAATTCACGGCGAGAATGACCCAGCGGTAACCGGACTCCTTTGCCTCGTCATATCCGCTTCTAAGCGATTTGATGTTTATGACTTCGATCTCCCGCGAAGCAACATAATAACTCCATCGCTGCCGCCGGCTCCAGCCTTGGTAGACATGCCTCACGGTAAAAATGATTACCTGCAGAGCAGAAGCAAGCAGCGTGTTTCCCCACAGGGCCTGGCATTGTCATTGTAAGTAACCGCGGAAGACAAACTCCTCCACGAACCCTGCCGTCAGTGCGAGGGCCAGAAAAATCAGCGCCTCAACGCTGTTCTGTGCGACTATGAAGCGGAAAATTGCACTATCCCTGTGCGGCCCCAGCAGGACACTCGATAAACTTCCGATGACTCACATGGACAAAAGAGCCGCCCAAGCGATGGCTAAATCGCGGAAATGGCCAGCCAAGGGATCCATGCTGCGCCAATCAACTCCCGGAACGAGATGCTTCCCTTGCGATAGATGCCACCAAGTGCAAATTCCGAAACAAATCCACAAAACGCTGTGAGAGCGAGGCAGAACTTGAGGAAGGCGCGAGTGTGCTGAGGACTCTGAGGACTTACCTCTGCAACCCTGAGCGCGCCAGTCCAATGAAGTATGAGGGGAAAGGGAACCGCAAGAAGAAGACAGGAGTTCACCCGACTTGCAACGTCACGAGTCAGCCGCCAATCAAAATGGGCGTTCCTCGTGTGTACCCGGCCCAACATACTAAGCATGACTCAACTGTCGTGTCACCGCCGGACATAACCGTGATCGAAGTCACCGTAGGGGACGAGTGGGCGACAAACCAGAGAGGATTTCGCGAGGGAGTGCCTAGTCTGCAGTGCGTTTTTCACCGATCCAGTACCGAGGACCGGGACCGAGTCGGCTCGCACGATCGCCAGGGTTGGCAAATTGGCAGTCCCGAAGTGACAGGCAGCCGCAACCGATGCATCGGGTGAGGCCGGCGCGTAGGCGCTCGAGCTCAGCAATCCGCTCATCAATACGCTTTGTCCAACTCGAAGAAAGCTTCGCCCAATCAGCCCGTTCGGGCACACGGTTTGCGGGCAGCTTGGCCAGCTCGACAGCAACCTCCTGGAGCGTCAGACCCATTCGCTGTGCGAAGACAATGAAAGCGATCCGCCGAAGCACCGCCCTTGGATAGCGACGATGACCTGAGCCGGCACGTTCCGATTCGATGAGGTGACGTTCTTCATAGAACCGTAGCGCCGACGCGGCGACTCCGCTGCGTCGAGAAACCTCGGAGATGGTGAGCAGGTCGGCCATAAAGAAGAACTGGCAAATTTCGCTTGACTTAAAGTTCACTTTAACTTGTAGCCTCGAGATAGGTCAAAGCTTTAGGGCCTTTTCGAGAGGGAGCAACTCAATGAAAAGCAATCACGAATCCACGGATTCCATTCCGTTTTCGCCTGTGCCGGCGCCGCCAGACCGTCATCCTGGCAATCCATTCGTCGGTCTTCGAGTAGCCATCACTGGCGGCACTTCCGGCCTTGGGCTAGCTCTCGTCCGCGAGTTGCTGAATCGCGGGGCAAGAGTAGCGTTCGTCGCGCGCCGTCGGGACAGGGTGGAACAAGTCGGACACGAGCTGCCGGACGCACACGGCATTGTTGGCGACGTGTCCCGGAAAGAAGATATACACCCAATCACAATGCAAATCGTTGGAGGGCTCGGGGGACTCGATGTTCTCATCAACAATGCATCGGACCTGGGCCCGATGCCGCTGAAGTTATTAGCCGACACGGAGTGCGAAGAATTTGAACGTGCGGTAGCGACGAATGTCTTCGGCCCTTTTCGGCTGACCAAGGCCCTTCTTGGTTCGCTGTCTGCGTCCGCGCGGGAGGGTCGCGGAGCAGTGGTAATAAATGTGTCGAGCGACGCCGCATTGAATGCGTACGCGCGTTGGGGAGCTTATGGCGCGAGCAAGGCCGCGTTACTTCAGCTGAGTCGCATCTGGGATGAAGAACTCAGTCACGAGGGCGTCCGAATTCTCTCAATCGATCCCGGCGATATGGATACACCTATGCACGCCGCTGCCGTGCCCGATGCGGACCGTTCAACGTTGAAGCCGGCCGAGGTGGCAGCCCGCGAGCTCGGCGACGCAGTAGCTGCCGCCCTGTTGAGGCGGCCAATAGTGCAGGAGGTATTTGCTTGATAGTTGCCAATCAACCGGTCAAACGCCCGTCGAACGCAAAGGTGCTCATGGTTGACGCCAGGGGCAATATCAAGCACCATGTTCGATCCGAGTTAGCGAACCTATTTCGTCCGGGCGATGTGGTGGTCGCGAATGATGCTGCTACGCTGCCAGCGAGTCTTTCCGGTCGACATGGCCGCACAGGCCGCTCGATTGAAGTGCGTCTTGCGGCCCGCGCTTCGCTCGACGAAGTCAGCCAGTTTTCCGCTGTCGTTTTTGGGGAGGGCGACTTCCGCACCCGTACAGAAAGTCGGGCTGAACCGCCAACACTAAATCCCGGCGATCAACTGGAGTTAGGGCCGCTACAGGCGAGCGTGGTGCGATTGCTGAATCATCCACGCTTCATATTGATGCGATTCGCGGGATCATCACGGGAAATCTGGGAAGGTTTAGCGCGGCACGGGCGACCCATTCAGTATTCACACGTTCCGACACCACTTGCCGTTTGGGACACCTGGACGCCGATAGCGGGGCCGCCGGTTGCGTTCGAGCCGCCTTCAGCCGGTTTTGCACTTGACTGGAAGATGGTCGCATCCATGAGTGCTCGAAAAATCCGATTCGGAACAATCACGCATGCAGCGGGGCTCTCATCGACCGGCGATCCACAACTGGACGCGCTCTTGCCGTTCGCTGAACCGTACAGGATTCCCCGCTCAACCGCGTCGATGATAGAGCACGCTCAAACGTCCCGCGGACGTATCATCGCGATCGGTACAACGGTCGTCCGAGCATTGGAACATACGGCGGCGATTTTTAATGGATTTGTGCCACCTGGTGAACGTTTGGCTACACAGCGGCTCGGTGCATCCAGCAGGCTGCGCATCGTCGATGCGATTCTCTCCGGCACCCACGAACGGGGCAGCAGTCACTACGAACTGTTGCGCGCTTTTGTCGACGATGAAACCCTGGGCCGCATCGATCAGGAATTGAACGCCCACCACTATCGCACACACGAGTTTGGCGATTCAGTCTTCCTCGAAAAAGCTGACAGCCAGATGCGGTCCGCGGACCAGCCGTCTGTAGCCGCGTGACGCCATGTGTCATCGTAAGAGCGGTAAGCATTTGAAAAAGGCGGGACCCTTCCGCGAGAGATGATGGAATCTGAGGACTCGGTATGCAAAAACATCATCAAACGTGTGGTCGACAAAGGTAACCGAGCCCTTCTCAACAGCATCAAGAACTGTTCGATTGACAGCAAAACCAAAAGTGATTCAAGCTGCGATATGAGCGGTTACGCGTTCAGTGAACTCCACTTTCGCTGTCAACTCTTCCTTCGATGTAATGGCTGGTCCCCGATGTTTCGAAAGGTGGGCCAGAGGGCCGTTGCGATTACCTAACGAGAGGACCGTTCTGCGGGAAGCTGGATGTATGAAACAGGGGGTATGTTCGCCAAGTCACTTGTTGTCGCCGCACCGCAGATTGGGATCTCCCGGGCTGAGCAGTCGCAGCGACCCACCAGCACTCCTTACACGGGCGACCTGTCGATCTTCGAGAAACCGGGACGCGACGAGCGGCTGCAGCGGATTCTTGGCGAATTACCGCCTATTCGGAAGTAATCCACTTGAAAAAAACCGGCTAATCGGAAGTTGACTTCGAACCTTCTGGAAAGTCGCCTTTTGAGCGACTACGAATCCGAGGAGCTGCCCTCGAAACGTCAGGACGGGAGATAAGCGTGTTAGTTTCGAGTGCGGTGCCCCTGTTTCTCTAGATTTAGTCCAAAAACGTAAGTAGATCTGGATTGTCGCGCCAGCCCTGCGGAAGGACCGTTCATTGTGGAGAGAAGACAGCTTCTTAAACATTTTGGAGTCTTGACAGGAGGCCTGCTCTATCCCAAGGGAGCGTGGCCGCAAGCGTCATCCTCGGCAGCGTCCGAGCCCGCGGTGAACCTCGCCACACCGATACGTGCGCTGGTGCGCAGGGATGGCAAGCTCCTGCAGCCGCTGCTGATTTCTCCTGCTCCCGGAACAAAGGGCGAAGTCGTCACCAAAATCGATGGCGTTGAAGTTGATCGCAGAAGCGCCTCAGGTCCGGCCGGTCCTTTCGAGGTCTA